>CXWK01002557.1_pt6 | contig 12270 bp, 14 predicted proteins | sample 590851 | NCBI WGS metagenome assembly CXWK01 (sample SAMEA3498364, study PRJEB10139) | wastewater metagenome | biome: wastewater treatment plant; material: activated sludge | place: Denmark | collected 2014-08-01
GAGGACGAGACCTATGTCGAAGAGCGCCACGGCCGCGAGTTGACCTTTGGCCACCATCTGCGCCAGATCGAGCGCATCGTCGGCCCGGCCGGCGGCCGCGCCCTGCTGGACGTAGGGGCCTACATCGGCGTCTTCGTCGAGGTGGCCGCCGCCGCCGGCTGGCGCGCCCAGGGTGTAGAGCCGTCGGCCTGGGCCGCGGCTCAGGCCCAGGGGCGCGGCCTGGCCGTGCATGCCGGCACGCTCGACTCGACCGACCTGCCGGCCGAGTCGTTCGACGTGGTGACGATGTGGGACGTGATCGAGCACCTGGCCGACCCGGCGGCCGAGTTGGCCCGCGCCCGGCGGCTGTTGCGGCCCGGCGGCTGGCTGGTGGCCCACACGATGGACATCGGCGCGCCCGTGGCCCGGCTCATGGGCGGGCGCTGGCCGTGGCTGATGGACATGCACCTCTATTACTTCGACCGGCGCACGTTGGCGGCGATGATGGCCCGCGCCGGCTTCGACGTCGTCTGGCAGGGGGCACAGGGGCGCTACTTGCGGCTGGGCTATCTGGCGTCGCGTGTCGGCGGGCTACACCCCGGTCTGGGGCGCGCCGCGCGGGCGGCCGTCGAGCGGCTGGGACTGCGGGCGGCGGCCGTGCCGGTCAACTTCGGCGACCTGTTCACCATCATCGGCCGGCGCGCGCCTGGGGGGCGGTAGAATGTTCGCCGCGTTCGTGTTATACTGAGGCCACCTTAAAAGGGCTTGGATGACACAGAGTATGGAGCCAATCAAGCTTATGATCGTTGATGACCATCCCCTGTTCCGACAGGGGCTGGTCGATGTGCTGGAGACCGATGCCGGCCTGGCCATTGTGGCCGCGGCGGCCAACGGTGATGATGCCATCTATCTGGCCGAGGAACGCCGCCCCGATATCGTCCTGATGGATGTCAACCTGCCGGACATGAACGGCCTGCAGGTGACGCGGCGCATTCTGGCCCAGTCGCCGGAGACGAAGGTTGTCATCCTGACCGGCTATGACGACGCCGAACAGGTTTACCACGCTCTGCAACTGGGGGCCGTCGCCTATTGCGCCAAGGACGTGCCGCCGGAAGGGCTGCTCAACACGATCCACGCCGTCTACGACGGCAACTACGTCATCCACAACCAGGTATTGACCGATGAAGAGATCGGCGCCTGGTTCCAGCGGCGGGCGACCCGCTACAGCGCCTACCCGACCGAAGAGCAGCCCAGCAGCGCCACCTACACGCCCCTCTCGCCCCGCGAGATGGAGATACTGGAACTGGTCACGCGCGGCGCCAGCAACAAGGAGATCGCCCATCGCCTGACCATCAGCCAGCAGACGGTGAAGAATCACATGACCGCCGTCCTGCGCAAGCTGCGCGTGGACGACCGCACCCAGGCCGCCGTCTATGCCCTGCGCCACGGCTGGGTGCGGCTCGATTCGGCCACGCCGCCGACACCGAGTGAATAGAGCGCGAGCCGCCGGCTCGCTGTGGAGGAACGAACGTATGCGCTTCTTTCGAGGCGAGGATGGTCAGGGGTTGGTGGAGTATGCCCTGGTACTGGTTCTGGTGGCGGTCGTGGTGATCGCCATCCTGGCCCTGCTGGGCCCTTTCATCACCGAGTGGCTTACCAACGCCGGTGAGTGGTTCCAGCAGGTTTTGAGCGGTTAGCGGCCGGACGAACGGCCGCCATAACGTACAGGAAACGTGGCCTTGACCGATCGACCGACAAATGACGACGGCCAGAAGCCGGAGTGGGAACTGAGCGAGATTCGCGTCCGGCGCGACTCGCCGGCCGTCGGCGCGCGCGATGCCTTCCTCGACCTGAAGAACCGCCTCTGCCGCCAACTGCTGACGATGCGCGACCCGGCGCTGGATGTGACCGACCGCGCCGAGATTCGCCCCTTCGTCCATGACCGGCTGGATGGCCTGCTGGACGAGCGCGGCATTGTCCTGAACCGCGGCGAGAAGCGCCAACTCCTGGAAGCCATCGTCGCCGAGCTTTCCGGTTCACAGTTGTGAGTACCCACGTCGCCCCCGCTCCGCCCGCCGCCTGGTTGCGGCGCGCGGGGTCATTCTGCCTCGATGTTCTCTTCCCCCCTGTCTGCGCCGTTTGCGGCCGTGTCGGCGTTTTGCTCTGCCCGACTTGCGCCGCGCGGCTGCGGCCGGTGGCCGGGGCCATCTGTCGCTGTTGCGGCCGCTCGATGGCCGGCGAGGCCGAACGCTCGGCCGCCCTCTGCCGCGATTGCCGCGCCGCGCCGCCGCCGCTGGCCCAGATGCGCGCTCCGTTGCGCTACGAAGAACCCACCAGCCGCCTCATCCATCGCCTGAAGTACGAGGGCTATTTCGCCCTGGGCCGGCCGTTGGCGCGCTTGCTGGTGGACGGCTGGCCGGGCTGGTCGATGCCGCCCGACGTGATTGTGCCCATCCCCCTGCACCCGCGCCGGCGTCGCCGCCGCGGCTACAACCAGTCGGAGCTACTGGCCCGGCCGCTGGCCGAGGCGATGGGCGTGGCCTTCAGCGCCACGGCGCTGCGGCGCACGCGCCACACCCCGCCGCAGGTCGGTCTGGGGCCGGAGGCGCGCGCCGCTAACGTCCTGGGCGCGTTCGAGGCCACGGCGCCGGAGGTGGTGGGGCGGTCGGTGCTGCTTGTCGATGACGTGCTGACGACCGGGGCGACAATGAGCGCCGCGGCCGAGGCGCTGCTGGCCGCCGGGGCCGCCTCTGTCTCGGCCTATTGTTTGGCGCGCGTGTCCTAGTCATGGGATAATGGCCCATCCCGAACCCAAGATCTTCGGCCGGCGGGCCAGCCAACGACGCACCCTATTTTGGTGAAAGGAGTAGAGGTCACAATGGAACTGCAAATCCTCTCGAACAACATGGAAGTGACGCCCCGTTTGCGCGACTACGTGGAGAAAAAGACCGCGCGCCTCGATCGCTATCTGCCCAGTCTCTCAAGCATCCAGGTCGAACTGGCGATGGAGAACACCCGCAGCGCCGTCCAGCGCCACGTGGCCGAGATCACCATCCGCGATGCGCGCGGCACCATCCTGCGCGCCGAGGAGCGCAACAGCGATATGTTCGCCGCCATCGACGCCGTGGTCGATAAGCTCTATCGCCAGATCGAGCGCTATCGGGGCAAGAACAAGGCCCGGACGCGCGGCAAGGGCGAAGAGATGGAAGTCGGCGAACCGCTGCCGATTCCCGAAGAAGCGTTCGAGGAAGACCACGCCATCGTGCGGCACAAGCGTTTCGCTTTGCACCCTATGTCGGCCGAGGAGGCCATCGACCAGATGGAACTGCTGGGCCACGACTTCTACGTGTTCTTCAACGTCGAAGATGCCGCCGTGAACGTCCTCTATCGCCGCCGCGACGGGACGTTCGGCCTGCTCCAGCCCGAGATGGGCTAACACGACGGCTGATATGGCGCGCATTCTGGTGATCTGTACCGCCAACATCTGCCGCTCGCCGGTGGCCGCGGCCTTGCTGCGCGACCGGCTGCGGCGGCGCGGGCTAACGGACTGGACCGTCGGCTCGGCCGGCACGTGGGCCATGGTCGAGCGGCCGGCCTCGCGCTACAGCGTTGACGTGATGAGCCGCCACGGCTTCAACATCACCGACCACCGGGCGACGATGGTCGAGGAGCGCCACCTGCGCGACGCCGACCTGGCGCTGACGATGGAAGACGGCCACGCCGAGGCGCTGCGGGCCGAATTCCCGGCCCAGGCTCACAAGGTGTTTCTGCTGACGGAGATGATCGGCCGCACCTACAACATCCCTGACCCCTACGGCGGCCCTGTCGAGGAGTATCAGCGGATGTATGAGGGGTTGGTGGAGGTCATCGACGGCGGGCTGGAGCGCATCATCGCGCTGGCGAAGAAGAATTACGAATTAGGAATTAGGAATTAGAAATCACGAATCACGAAGCGTCTTCTTTAATTCGTAATTCCTAATTCCTAATTGATTTGGTTTACCAGCCTTCAATAAACTGCGCCCACTCCTGCCGCTGCTCCAGGTGGTTGCCGAAGCGATAGGCGGCGGTGGGGTTGGGCTCAAAGGGCAGGCGGCGCAGGGCCATCTCGGCTTCGGCCGGCAGCTTGCCGCCCTTGCGCCGGTTGCAGGGCGAGCAGGCGGCGACGAGGTTGGTCCAGGTGTGCGGCCCGCCGTAGCGCCGGGGCACGACGTGGTCGAGCGTCAGGATGCGCATCTTGCGGCCGCAGTACTGGCAGGTGTAGTCGTCGCGGCGCAGAATCTCGCGCTTCGACAGCGCCACCCGCGCCCGCGGCCGGCGCACCATGTGGCTGAGCTTGATGACGGAGGGGATTTCGAAGGAATGGACAGCACTGTGAATGGTCCCCCGACCATTCACCACGATCTCAGCTTTACCGGAAAGTACCAGAGCCAGAGCCCGCTTCGTGCTACAGACGTGTATGGGTTCAAACGTCACGTTCAGAATGAGCACCGGCTCCTCTAGTAGGCCTTCTCTGCTCATACGACCGGGAGTATACCTGAGAAAGCCCCCAATCGTCAATTCCCGCCCGTTAAGGATCATTTAAGGAGTGACCCCATGCAGAACGGAACCACCGCCTGGCTACAGACGGAGATCGATAACCTGAAGTCGGCCGGCCTCTACAACAACATCCGCACGCTCGACTCGCCGATGGACGCCTGGGTGACCATCGACGGCCGCCGCCTGCTCAACTTCTGTGCCAACAACTACCTGGGGCTGGCCAACCATCCCCGCGTGCGCGCCGCCGCCCAGCGGGCCATCGACCAGTACGGCGTCGGCCCCGGCGCGGTGCGCAGCATCGCCGGGACGATGTCGCTCCACGTCGAGCTGGAGCGGCGGCTGGCCGAGTTCAAGCACGCCGAGGCGTGCATCACCTTCCAGAGCGGCTTCACGGCCAATCTGGCGACCATCCCCGCCCTCGTCGGTCCCGACGATCTGATCTTCTCCGACGAGCTCAACCACGCCAGCATCATCGACGGCTGCCGGCTGAGCCGGGCCGAGACGGTGCGCTTTGCCCACGCCGACGTGGCCGACCTGCGCGCCAAGATCGACAGCCGCAGCGACTACCGCCGGCGCCTGATCATCACCGATGGGGTCTTCAGCATGGACGGCGACATCGCCCCGCTGGACGCCATCTGCGACGTGGCCGAGGAATACGGCATCATGCTGATGGTCGACGACGCCCACGGCGAAGGCGTGCTCGGCCGCGGCGGGCGGGGCATCGTCGATCACTTCGGGCTGCACGGCCGCGTGGACGTGGAGGTGGGCACGCTGAGCAAGGCGTTTGGCGTCGTCGGCGGGCTGGTGGCCGGCAAGGCGATCATCATNNNNGCCGCGGCCTGCATGGAGGCGGTGGCTATCCTGAGCGAATCGACCGAACTCATCGACCGGCTATGGTCCAACGCCGACCTGTTTCGGCGCGAGATGCAGACGCTGGGCTTCAACACCGGCTATAGCCAGACGCCCATCGTGCCGATCATGTTGGGCGAAGCGCCGCTGGCCCAGCAATTCAGCCGCCGCCTGTTCGAGGAAGGGGTGTTCGCCATGGCCATCGGCTACCCGACCGTGGCCCAAGGCAAGGCGCGCATCCGGGTCATGAACTCCGCCGCCCACAGTCACAGCGACATCGAGATCGCGCTGGAGACGTTCAGCAAAGTCGGACGCGAATTAGGTGTGATCTCGTAAGGATGAGGGATGAAGGATGATTCATCCCTCATCCTTCATCCCTCTAAAGACTGAACCTCTGCCCCATCTCCGGCACATGGACGTTGCCGAAGCCCAATTGATTGCGCAGGCCGTCGGCCAGGGCGAAGGCGGGGTCGGGTTCGCCGTGCACCAGGAAGGTGTGGGCCGGCGGCGGTTGCAGCCGCCTGGCCCAGGCCAGTAGCTCCGAGCGGTCGGCGTGGCCGCTCAGCCCGTTCAGCGACAACACCCGGGCGCGCACGTCGTAATCCTCGCCGAAGATCTTCACCCGCTTGTGGCCATCCACCAGACGGCGGCCGAGCGTGTGCGGAGCCTGGAAGCCGGTGATGAGCACGGTGCTGCGCGGGTCTTCGATGTTGTTCTTCAGGTGGTGGAGGATGCGCCCCGTCTCGGCCATGCCGCTGGCGCTGATGATGACCGCCGGATTACGCAGAAAGTTGAGTTCCTTCGACTCTTCCGGCGAGCGGGTGTAGCGCATCATGGCGAAGCCGAACGGGTCGCGGTCGCGGTCGGACACCAGCACGTCGGCGATCTCGGCGTCGTAGGCTTCGGGGTGGGCGCGGAAGACGGCCGTGGCGTCGATGGCCAGCGGGCTATCGACGTAGACCTGGAGATTGGGCGGCAGGTCGCGCCGCTCCACCAGATTGTTGAGCCGGTAGACAAGCTCCTGCGTGCGGCCGATGGCAAAGGCGGGGACGATGACCTTGCCGCCCTGTTTCACCGTGTCGCGGATGATCTCCTCCAGCCGGTGATCGGTGTCCACGTCGTCGGGGTGCTCGCGGTCGCCATAGGTGCTCTCCATGATCAGCACGTCGGCCCGGTCGAGAAACACCGGATCGTTGAGGATGGGCCGGTTGGCGCGGCCCAGGTCGCCGGTGAAGACGACGCGCGCCGGGCGGCCGTGGTCGTCGTCGGCCACGTCGAGCACAACCAGCGCCGAACCGAGGACGTGCCCGGCGTCGTAGAAGGTCAGGGTGATGCCCGGCGCGACCTGATAGTCTCGCTCGTAGTTGATGCCGATGAACTGCTTCAGACTGGCCAGAGCGTCCTCGGTGGTGTAGATCGGCTCCAGCGGTGGCAGGTTCTCCCGGCGGCGCTTTTTGTTCAGATAGGCCACATCCGATTCCTGAATCTTGGCGCTGTCGCGCAGCATGATGCTGCACAGGTCGCGCGTGGCCGAGGTGGTGACGATGTCGCCCTTGAAGCCGGACTTGACGAGGTTGGGGATGTTGCCGCTGTGGTCGATGTGGGCGTGGGAGAGAATGAGCGTGTCCACGGTGCTGGCGTCGAAGGGCAGGTGGCGGTTGCGATCCTTGCTCTCCTCGCGCCGCCCCTGGTAGAGGCCGCAGTCTAGCAAGATGCGGCGGCCGTTGACTTCGAGCAAATGTTGCGAGCCGGTGACGGTTCGCGCCGCGCCGTAGAAGGTGATTTCCATTGTAGTAACTCCTCTTACGAGGGGCCAGGGGTTAGGGGCCAGGGGCCAGGGGAAAAATGCTCTTCCATAGCCCCTGGCCCCTAACCCCTGGCCCCTAATTGTCTGATAATTTCCTCGCCATACTGCCCCAGCCGGTAGGGGCCGAGCGCATCCAGCGCCGCCAGTTCGTCGACGGTGCGCGGGTTGGCCTGGGCGATGGCCCACAGAGCGTCACGGCTGATAATGACGTCGGACTCGACGCCGCGGGCCTGGGCGCGGTTCTTGCGCCAGCGATGCAGCCGGTCATAGCGGATGAGCACGGCGTCGGGCGGGCGGGGCGGGCGAGGCGGCGGTTGGGGCGCGTCGGCCTGGCGCGCCTCGGCGATGAGGGCCAGCATCTGGCGGCCGTAGCGCTGTTGTTGCCCGTCGGTCATACCGTGGATGCCATCCATTTCGCTCAGGCGCGTGGGCAGTCGCGTGGCGATCTCCAGCAACGTCTGGTCGCCCAGCACCTTGAAGTGGGGCGCATTGCGGCGGCGGGCCTCGCGGTCGCGGAAGATGAACAGCGCCTTCAGCGCCGCTTGCTGGGTGGGGCTCATGTCAAAGACGCCATTGAGGTGCCAGAAGGCGTCGGGGTCGAAGCCGTTGTGGGGCATCTTCACCCGCGACTGCTCGGCGAACGTCTCCAGCGCCTCGGCCATCAGCCCGCGCGCCGCCAGTTCGGCCGCCAGCCGGTCGCGCAGGGCGGGCAGGTAGTGGGTGTCCTTCTGGGCGTAGGCCAGCTCCCCGGCCGACAGTGGCCGGTGGCACCAGTTGGCCTTCTGGAAGCGCTTGCTCAGCCGCACGCCGAAGGCCATCTCCAGCATCCCGGCCAGGCCGAACTGCTTGTAGCCCAGGATGCGCGCCGCCCACATGGTGTCGAACAGGTTGTGCAGATGCCAGCCGTAGTCGCGCCGCAGCAGGATGAGGTCATACTCGGCGGCGTGGAAGATCTTCTCCACCGCCGGGTCGGCGATGATGTCGCCCAGCCCGCTCAGGTCGAGGTCGGCCAGCGGGTCGAGGATGAAGTCGGCGTCCTCGGTCGAGATTTGGATGAGGCATGCTCGCTCGGTGTAGGCGTACATGCTGTTGGCTTCCAGGTCGATGGCCAGCCGGGGCGCGGCCCGCAGCACGGCCAGACAGGCCCGCCAACCGGCTTCGTTGGCCACCAGGCGGAAGGGGGGCAGCGCCTCGTCGGGCGCGCCGGACTTAGCTCTCTCAGATGTCATGCTGGCGATACCATTCCCAAAAGCGGCGCACGCCCTCGACGACCGACACCTGCGGGTCATAGTCCAGCAGGCGGCGGGCCTTGCTGATGTCGGCCTCGTTGCGTACGAAGTCGGCCGCCAAGCGCGGCGCGGGCACGAGGTTGGCCTTGCGCCCGCTCAACTCTTCCATGATTTCCACGAAGTCGGCCAGCAGCACCGGCTCGCCGCGGCCGAGGTTGATGATCTCATAGCCCAGCGGCCGGTCGATCGCGGCGACGATACCCGACACGGTGTCGTCGACGAACGTCCAGTCGCGGTACATCTGGCCGCCGTCGTAGAGGGGGACTTGCTTGCCCTTATAGATGCTGTCGGCCAGCAAGTAGGCCATCATGTCCGGCCGGCCGTTGGGGCCATAGACGGTGAAGAAGCGCAGGACGGTGAAGTTCTGGCCGAACAGGTAGTGGTAGGTGTAGCCCAGGATTTCGGCCGCCCGCTTGGCCGCGGCGTAGGGTTGTAGCGGCCGGTCGCAGGGGTCGGTCTCGACAAACGGGATCTGCTGCGTGTTGCCGTAGACGGACGACGTTGAGGCCAGGACGAAGTTGCCCACGCCGCCGGCGGCCCGCGCCGCGTCAAGCACGTTCTGCGTGCCGTTCAGATCGACATTCACATATAAATCGGGGTACTTCATGGCGTCGCGCACGCCGGCCATGGCCGCCAGATGGGCCACGGCGCTGATGTCGTTCTCGGCCAACAGGGCGAACAGCCGCTCCCGGTCGCGCACGTCGGCCTCGACCATGCGGAAGTTGGGGTAGGCGCACAGCCGGCGCTCGTTGGCCCGCTTGCGCGCCGGGTCGTAGTAGGTGTTGAAGTTGTCGAGGCCGATGACCTCGTCGCCGCGGCGCAGCAGGCGCTCGGCCAGATGGCTGCCGATGAAGCCGGCCGCGCCGGTGACCAGAATCGTCATAACTGAATACTCTCCATTTCCGTTGGCCGCATGTCTTCGATGACCAGTTGCAGGTTCGACGTGCCCTGCCAGTGGTTGATGCCGACACGATAGGCCACGTCGATCAGCGGCGGCAGACAGCCGGCCCACTGCCCCTGGCGAAAGGCGATGGCCGCCAGGGCTTGCTGCGGGGCAGGGCGGCCGTAGCGGCTGTTGCCGGGGCCGTTGCCGTTGGCGCGGCCGTCGACCAAGTGCAATTGCAAGTGGCTGCCGTCGCCGCCCACGGCCCGGTGGCCGACGACCTGCACGCCCCGACTGAGCAGCAGCGGCGCGGGGTTGCTATAGCCGGTCGGTTCCAGCCGGGCCAGCGTCTCTTGTAGCGCCCAATCCACTTCGTGTAGTGGTAGCTCCGCATCGATCTCCAGCGCCGGCAGCAACTCCTGCCCGCTCAGCCGGTCGGCGGCGATGCCGGTCATGCGCTCGATGAACTCCGGCAAGTCGTCGTTGCGGATGGTGAAGCCGGCCGCCTGGGCATGGCCGCCGTGGCGCACCAGCAGGTCGGCCACCTCATCGAGGGCGTCGGTGATGTGGAACTCGGGGATGGAGCGGCACGAGCCGCGGCTCTCTTCTTCGCCGCGCTCCATGATGATCGCCGGGCGGTAGTGCTTCTCGGCCAGACGGCTGGCAACCAGGCCGACGACGCCCGACTTGAACTCGCTGTCGGCGGCGATGAGGATGGGCGCGGCGGGATCGATCATCTGCTCGGCGCGGGCGCTGAGCTGGCGGGTCAGGCTCTGCCGCTTGCGGTTCAGTTCGTCCAGTACCTTGGCGTGGGTTTGCGCCGATTGGCTGTTGCCGGCGATGAGCAGGCGGGCGGCGTCGTAGGCATCGCCCAGGCGGCCGGCGGCGTTGATGCGCGGCCCCAGGCCGAAGCCGATGCTCTCGGCCGTCAGTTGCTTCGGTTGCAGCCCGCTGACGGCCAGCAGCGCGGCGATGCCCGGCCGGCGCACCTCGTTCAGCACGGCCAGCCCCTCGGCCACCAGCTTGCGGTTCTCGCCCAGCAACGGGGCCAGGTCGGCCACGGTGCCGATGGACACCAGGTCGAGCAGGTTCGACTCGTCCCACTCCGCCCGCTCCGGCCAGGCCAGCCGCAGCGCCTGGGCCAGCTTGAAGGCGATGCCCACCCCGGCCAGCATCCGCTCCGGGTAGGTGGAGTCGTGGCGCTTGGGGTTGATGACCGCCACCGCCGGCGGCAGCGCGCGGCCCAGGCTGTGGTGGTCGGTGACGATCACATCCAGGCCGATGGATTGGGCGTGGGCCACTTCGACGGGCGAGCGGATGCCGCAGTCGACGCTGATGACCAGATCGACGCCCTTGCCGCGCAGCGTGGTCAGCGCCTCCAGGTTCAGGCCGTAGCCCTCATCGACGCGATTGGGGATGTAGGGCACGACCAGCCGGCGCTCGTCGGCCATGGCCCGCAGCGCCTCGGTCAGCAGCACGGTGGCGGTGATGCCGTCGGCGTCGAAGTCGCCATAGACGGCAATCGTCTCGCCCTGGCGCAGGGCGCGGACGATGCGGTCGGCGGCGCGGTCCATGTCGGCCAGTTGGTAGGGGTCGCGCGAGAGCAGGTAGTGGTGCGACAGAAAGGCCTGCACCTGGGCGGGCTGGGTCAGGCCGCGGTTATGAAGGATGCCGCCCAGCACGGGGTGGATGGCGTCCCCGGCCGACAACAGGGGCGAGTCGGCCGGCGCCGCGGGGGCGACGCGCCAGCGAAACTCGCGCAATGCTTCGGGCCGGTTCATAGAAGGCAATGGTAACACGCTCATGATGTTTCCTCAAAAGTCGTCGCGTAACCCGTAGCGCAGCCTGTCAGGCGGCCGCCGGCAGAGACAGCCTGACAGGCTGCGCTACGGTTGGCCAAAGTGGTTGTGTGCCCGGTTGCATGGGACTATACTCACGCTGCATCATGGCCGAGAGCAACGAGACGGGCGAAAGAGCAGACAGACGCATTGCCGCGACGATGGCCGCGACCGCGACGGCCGCGACCCATTGGGGCCGTCTCTGCCTGCGCGCCCTGCAAACGGCCACCGCGCCGGAATCGCAACTGGTCGCCTCGTCCATCGGCTTCTTCACCCTGTTCTCTGTCTTTCCGCTGTTGTTGCTCGTTGTGGCCCTGGCCAGCAACTGGCTCGATCCGGTGTTGGCCGAGCAGCGCATCGTGGCCGAGCTGGAGTTCGTCGTGCCGGGGCTGGACGCGCTACTGGGGGCCAATCTCCAGAACCTGGTGCAGGCCCGCGGGCCGGTGACGGGCGTGGCCGCGCTGGTGTTGGTGTGGTCGGCGTCCAGCGCCTTCAACGTCATCACGCGGGCCATGGACCGCATCTGGGGCGCGGACATCAACCACCGCCGTTCGGTGTGGCGACACCGCACGCTGGCGGTCGCCGGTGTATTGCTGGTCGCCGGGCTGCTGCTGGTGGCGACGATGGTCGAAGGGCCGGCGCTGACCATTGTCAACAGCCTGCTGCCGGAACGACTCAGTAGTATCGGGCCATATACCGACCGCTTCTGGGCCGCGTTTCTCAATGTCATCCTGTTCGCCATTCTGTATCGCTTCATGCCCCACGTGCGGCTGCGCTGGCGCGACGTGATCACCGGGGCCATTCTGGCCGGTGTGTTGTGGCAGGCGGCCAAGCAGCTATTCCTCATCTTCATCGGCAACTTCCTGTCCAGTTCCAACCTCGTCTACGGCTCGGTCGGGACGATCGTCGCCTTTCTGTCGTGGACCTACATCAGCAGTGTGATCCTGCTGTTCGGCGCGCTGCTCAACCGCTACGCCGCCGACGCGCGGGCCGTCCGCTCTTGATCCCCCTCCCTGTGGGAGGGGTTAGGGGAGGGCCGCTTAAGACCCCTCTCCCTAACCCTCTCCCGAAGGGCGAGGGAACCAGCGG
>CXWK01009837.1_pt1 | contig 12269 bp, 13 predicted proteins | sample 590851 | NCBI WGS metagenome assembly CXWK01 (sample SAMEA3498364, study PRJEB10139) | wastewater metagenome | biome: wastewater treatment plant; material: activated sludge | place: Denmark | collected 2014-08-01
GGTTGGTCACAGAGCGTGTAGACCGGTTTCTTGTCAAAGCATGGATCTAAAGTGAAATAAGCCGGAGTTACCCGAGGGGGATAATACCTCGACGGATTGCTAGGACGGCGGCCTGCGTGCGATCGTAAACGTGCAGTTTATGGAAGATGTTTCCCAAATGATTCTTTATGGTTTTCTCGCTCAATTCTAAACTGTTGGCTACCTCCTTGTTTGTCTGGCCGCTCGCCACGAGCCGTAACACGGTAATTTCTCGTTCCGTCAGATCATGATCAACCAATGAACGCGTTTGGGCCTTGTCTTCGGCAAGCAACGAAAACTCAGCCAGGATCTTGCCGGCGACAGACGGATGAATAAGCGAATCTCCCCGAGCAATGGCCCGAATGGCATCGACGATTTGCGAGGAGTCAGAATCTTTGAGTAGATAGCCTGTGGCACCCGCTCGAACAAGGTCGAAGACGTGCTGCTGCTCCTCATTCATTGTAAGCGCGATGATGCCAATGTGGGGAAACTCCCTTTTGATGAGGCGCGTCGCCTCTACCCCATCCATGCATGGCATGCGGAGGTCCATGAGGATCACATCCGGGAGTAATTTCCTGGTTTGTTCGACGGCGTCTTGTCCATTCTTTGCCTCCCCAACGACATCGACGACATCGATGGCTTGGAGCATAGCCATGAGTCCTTCTCGGACCACCCCATGGTCATCTGCAATCAGGACCTTAATCTTTTCCATGATCGTGTCGACGTAAGCTGAGCATGCCTCAGCGGTTGTCCGGAAGTGCCTCCTTCCCATGCGGATACTGAATGGTGATCGAGCAATAACGAAGGAGGTCCATCAGGGTCGCTTTCATCCCGACTATGATCTCGTAGAACGTGGTGGGTTTCAGCCATTCCACGAATCGTGAGCTGTGCGCGATTGTTTTGTGGTCACACGCCATTCTGTATAGTTGTCGTCATGAGCCGACTCGTGGCTGATTGCTTAGGCGCTAAAGGAACTTCCACAGCCGCATGTCGTCTTGGCTTGTGGGTTCTTGATCGAGAATCCTGATCCTTGCACGTTGTCCACATACTCAACCTCAGCTCCTTGGAGCAAAGGAGCACTTTGGGAATCCATGATGATCTTGATATCCCCTTGCTCGATCACGGTATCGTCTTCAGCAATTTTGGATTCGAGCGCCATGCCGTATTGATAACCGTGACAACCTCCACCGCGCACATAGACCCGCAGTCCGACCGCCGCGGGTTCTTGTTGAGTGAATTCACGAATTTTGTGTTCGGCATCCGATGAGATGGTAAGCATCGACGGCTCCTTCCGTTGTCTGAATCATAAGGCGAAGACGATCGGCACATTGCCGACCTCGGGCAGCCACAAGGCCGCAGTCTCCTGTTCGGCGTTGCACGCTCGGAGTAACAGAAAGACTCCGAGAAAGAGAGCAATGATGATGGGCCAGATCAGCGATAAAAGGCCAAAGACCATGACAAGGAGTATCGCTGCCGAGGTCAGCTGGATGAACCGCTTGTTGAGGGTGATCATCAGGTGCTCCCTATATGTTCTCAGCCGAACATCTCCTGAGCTGATCAGTTCCGGACGCCGCTCCACACCTTCTCAGGATGAATGTCTTTGCCGGGATTGAGCTGCTGAGCCCGTTCCAACAGCACCTCTTTTGATTCAGGATAGGCTGGATCGGAAATACAGCAGTTGTCGACCGGACAGACTGCGGCGCATTGCGGCTCATCGAAATGGCCGACACACTCCGTACAGCGTTCGTGTGTGATGACATAGATGCTGTCGCCGACACCTTGTCCGTCGCCCACGTGGTTGCCCTTGGCTTCGGCGTCGCTGCGCGTTTCGAAAATGGCTTCGTTAGGGCACTCCGGCAAGCAGGCCCCGCAAGAAATGCATTCGTCCGTGATCAAAAGTGCCATACAGCAACCTCCTCAACTCCTATGCGTGATGAACAACCTTTCCCCCTTTACGAACGCCGGATAGATAATGGACTTTGTGGGGGAGCCTGGCTCGATCGACCATCGGTTCTGGGGGCGACTTTCTATGTTTCGCAATGAGTGGATCGAGCACTTCACCACAAATCAGACAACGCCAAGCCGTGAATCGGCATTGTCCGGCTTCGTCTGCCAGGTCGAGAAACTCATCTCTAAGCATCAGGCCGCGACATCGGGGGCAGTTCATGTCTGCTCTCCTGCAAGAGGTCGGGTGCCGGTTGCCTGTTTTTCGTGAAAATCCGCCAATGCCGCTTTAATGGCATCTTCCGCCAAAACCGAGCAATGAATCTTGACCGGTGGCAGGTTGAGTTCTTGCACGATGTCCGTATTCTTAATCTTCTGGGCCTCGTCGATCGTTTTTCCTTTGAGCCATTCGGTCGCCAGGCTGGAGCTCGCGATTGCCGAGCCACAGCCGAACGTCTTAAACTTCGCATCCACAATCCTGTCGTTCTGGACCTTGATCTGGAGCTTCATGACGTCCCCACATTCAGGAGCTCCAACCATTCCGGTCCCGATGCCGTCCTCGTCCTTCTTGAAGCTCCCCATGTTGCGCGGGTTTGTAAAATGGTCGACGACTTTCTCGCTGTAAGCCATGGATCAGCCCTCCTTCATGCATTCACTTAAAACTCGGTTCGTAAGGCACTCGCTTCCCTTGCTGATAATCGGCGGCAAGGACACATATTCTGCTCAATGCCATAAGACTCGTCCTTCGACCTTGGCAAAGGCTTCCATAACCTCCAGTCCCATGCGGACGAGTCCGTCAGTATCTGCGAGTGCCACGAGTCGGTCGAGATTCATAGTTTCATGATCGGTTCGTTCCCGTTCTTGCTGGGTTTCTGACATATCTCTGTCGAGCTGATCTTCGTGGAGCATGATCATCCTTGCCGGCGGTCGGCATCCTGCTTTTCGCATGACACGTTGTTCTATCTGTCTAATAGTGCAGTTGAGATGCCAGAATGGTCGGATGGTGTTGAATACTGAACTAATTGATTTATTGGAGCTAAACAGAAGGTTGGCAATATGGGAAAAGGCTGAAGAGTTTCACAATGACACCAATAGTGTAAGTAATTTACAAATCAATTACTTATGAGTGTCATATTGAAACTCACAAGATCATTTTGACTCAGTCTTACGGGTCACGTTATAGGCCTTCAGGCGCCTCAGGAGTGTGGAGCGACTGACCCCTAGTGATTTGCAGGCTAACCGGTAATTCCATCCGGTTTGTTCAAGGGCTTGCACGATAGCTTCCTGTTCGAGCGCGGCAAGCGTGGCTTGTTTTCCTACCGCTTGATGATGAAGCGCCGAATCCTTGTGAGGCGCGTTCGCCACAAAATAGTCAGGTAGGTGTTCAGCGCGGATCGTGTTGTCCGGACAACGGATACAGGCATGTTCCAGAATATTCTCCAGCTCGCGGACATTTCCTGGATAACGGTGAGCTTCGAGGAGTTTGAGTACTGGACCATCGAGATCACGGACATTCTTTCCCATGGTTCGATTGAGCCGCGCGATCGAGTGTTCGATGAGGGGCAGCAGGTCTTCTCTCCGATCACGAAGGGGTGGGATCCGAATCGGGAATACCTGCAACCGATAGTACAGGTCCTCACGAAACCGTCCCTCCTCCACCACGGTCGCGAGGTGTTTGTTCGTGGCCGCAATGACTCGAACGTCGACTTTGACGGTCTTATTCCCACCGACTCGCTCAAACTCCTCCTCTTGCAGCACGCGAAGCAGTTTGGCCTGAGCCATCGGCGAGATCTCGGCGATCTCGTCCAGGAAGATGGTGCCCTTGTTCGCAATTTCAAATCTTCCCTGACGATCGGCGATCGCCCCGGTGAACGCCCCTTTGACGTGGCCAAACAGTTCACTTTCGAGCACCCCTTCGGCCAGCGCCGCGCAATTGACGGCCACGAACGGCTGGTCCCGTCTGGGACTCAGTCGGTGGATTTCTCTCGCGATCAGCTCTTTCCCGGTGCCGCTTTCTCCTTCGATGAGTACCGTAGCTTTTGAATTGGCGACCTGCGGCAGGAGGTCGAGTATGCTCTGTAGTGCTTTGCTGCGGGCCACAAGCGGGCCTCGAGTTTCGTTCCCGCGCTGTCGCTCGAGCTTCGCCTTGAGTTCATTGATCTGGCTCAGGTCTCGATAGGTTTCAACAATGCCGACTAGATTGCCGTGCTCGTCACGGAGGAGGTCGGTATTCAGGCTGACAGGCACCTTCCGTCCGTCTTTGTTCTGAATGACCGTTTCAAAATTTCTCACTTTTTCCCGATTGCGAACAGCGCGCTCCAGAATACAGTCTTGCGTTGAGCAAATGGTTCCTTGAACCAATAGGTGGCAGCTCAGTGGCTGACCGACAAGTTCTCCTTCTTCATAGCCCAGTAACTCGCGCATAGCCCTGTTCATGTAACGTATCTTCATATCTAAACCGATCGTGACGACACCGTCACCGATACAATCGAGAAGCACGGCCTCGTCGCAACGGGATTTTTGAGTGAGTTGGGTCATAGGGAGTTTCCTCGGCAAGAGAATGATGGAAAAGTTATTCTAATCCCGAACCTTATTCGTGAGTCAAGCACGGCGCGCGGACGAAGCCTGGTCGAGCTTCATAAACGGTCTGGCTCCCAGGTTTCATCATCGATCGCACCGCAAATTTGCAATGTGACCGTGAGAATATACGCCCCGAGATCTATGGAGAGTGGCAGAGAGCAAGAATGTCGTGATACACAGAGATATGTCTCAACGAACTCTTGAAACGCTTTCCTTCGACAATACCTATGCTCGGCTTCCTCAGGCCTTTTACGCCCGATTGAATCCCACACCGTTCAGTGAGCCTCCTCGTTTGATCCATGCCAATCAGTCAGCTGCCGAGTTGATCGATCTTGATCCTGCGCAATTCACCAGGCCGGAGTTCGCGGAAGTTTTCGGTGGGAGTGCGCTCGCATCAGGCATGGAGCCGCTCGCGATGCTGTATTCAGGTCATCAATTCGGGGTGTATGTCCCGCAACTCGGCGATGGACGCGCAATCCTTCTCGGAGAGGCGAAAAACGAACAGGGCCAGCGATGGGATCTCCATCTCAAGGGAGCGGGGATGACGCCGTTCTCCCGGGATGGAGACGGACGGGCGGTGCTGCGGTCTACGATTCGTGAGTATCTGTGTTGTGCGGCGATGCAGGGACTTGGAATTCCTACCACGCAGGCGCTCTGTCTCGTCGGGAGCGACGACAAGGTGTATCGTGAGCAGGTGGAGACCGGGGCGATGCTGGTCCGTATGGCGCCGTCTCATGTGCGTTTCGGAATGTTCGAAGTGTTCTACTACCGAAAGCAGCACGAGCACCTGAGAACGTTAGCCGACTATGTGATCGACCGACACTTTCCCCATCTCAGCGATGTCGACGAAAAATACTCGCGGTTCTTCAACGAAGTCGTTGAGTGCACTGCGCGGCTGATCGCGCAATGGCAAGCGGTCGGTTGGGCCCATGGGGTGATGAACACCGACAATATGTCGATTCTCGGTCTGACGATGGATTATGGCCCCTATGGGTTTATGGATGACTACGATGCGGGGTTTATCTGTAACCACTCCGATCACAACGGCCGCTATGCCTTCAATCAACAGCCCTACATCGGACTCTGGAATCTGAGTTGCTTGGCTCAGGCGCTGTTGCCGCTGGTCGAGAAGGAAGCGCTCAAAGCGGGCCTTGGGACCTATCAGTCTGTGTTTGATCGGGAATACCACAAACAGATGAAGGGGAAATTTGGATTGGTGGGCGAGCAGGTCGGGGACGAGGACCTGATTCGAGATTTCCTCGCGCTGCTTCAAGGCAGCCATGCGGACTACACGATCGTGTTTCGAGAGTTGGGCATGTTTTCTTCGCAGAATGGCGCGGTGAATGAGAAGTTGCGGGAGCATTTTCTCAACCGCGAGCGGTTTGACGACTGGGCCCTGCGTTATCGAGATCGGTTGCGGGGTGAAGGCGGTCGCGACGACGAACGGCGTGATCGAATGAATCGTGTGAATCCCAAGTACGTGCTGAGGAATTATCTCGCGCAGACAGCCATTGAAAAAGCCCAGAACAAGGACTTCTCAGAAATCGACCGTCTTTTTACCGTACTCCAGACTCCCTTCGCCGAGCAGCCGGGCATGGAGTCGTACGCCTTGCCGCCGCCGAATTGGGGCAAGCATCTGGCCGTCAGCTGCTCATCATAAGAACCATAGGCCACGGCATGTCTGCCGTCCATGACCATGTCTCTCCACTTCACAGTCTCGGACGTCTGTTGTAGAGTGTCACGCGCGGATACCGCGCGAGTGTCGGAGTAATGTCCCTCACCTCCTAAGAATCAAATGGCCAAGAAACAAAGCGACTCCAAAATCGCCGTGGCAGGCGCCCTGACCCTCGTGCTGGCGCTGGCGGGAGCCATGCTGGTCAAGGAACCACTGCGCAGTTCACGTCCGGTCGGCACGGGACTGGACATGAAGGCTACGATTGAAGAGCAAGTGGTACGCGCACGTTTGTGGGAAGATCCTGTCGCAGCCGTACAACGGGGCCTGCGGGAAATCAAGTCGAACCGACTCGCTACGACTCCGGTCCCGCCGCTTACGCAACGACTTCGATCCCTTCGGCAGGCTCTTACTGAACGTGTCAAGGAGGGCCAGCGTGTCACGGTCCTTCTGGTGACGACCAGTGGAGGTCCGTATGTGGAAAGCACTGAGTCGCGGATCCGAGATCGGTATGCGGTCGGAACAGCCCTTGGAGTGTCCTGTTATGTGCCGGAACAGGAGGGGCAGCTCTCGTTTGTGGAATGGGATACCCCGAGCCCTCTCCCGGCACTGCCCTATGAGTGGTACCGGCTCAGACGAACCAGACTATGTGATGAGGAATCGCCGCGCTCCCATAGTGTGCTGGTCGTCTGGTTTCCGGATGAAGCGCTCAGCCGTGGGTTTTTCGCCGGTCTGACATCCTTCTCTCAGGCGCTTGTCTGCCGAGAAGCCGAGAAAAGAAGTGAGTGTCTCCTCACCGACGATCGGCGCAAGCTCGTTCGCTTGAATTCACAGCTCCAGGGGGCGGTCACATTTAAAATTCTCGGCCCTCGTAGCTCCTCAGCATTTCGGTCGCTCTTAGCCGAGGCGGGAGAATCCTACGGCGAGCCGCATGTGGGAATCGGCGTTTGGCCGAATGCGGACGGCTGGATCGATCTGTATTCCCCGTGGAGCAGTGCGATGAAAGGGCTCCTCGCCTACGGACTCAAGTCGACCGGCGGGAAAGGGGTCGCCTGCGATTCTTACACGTCTTGCGAGCAAGAGTTCGCCCGTCGGCTGACGAGCGCGAATATTCGGCTGGCATACGAGATCGGTTCTGATGACCGGTTGTTCGAATCATTGGTGGCGGAATTGGAGCGCCGGCAGGTTCGCCTCGGGTGGGATGCGGTGATCCTGATCGGGGAATGGGATTCGTTCTATGGACGGACGCTTCCGATCGAGTTTCGGGCCGCTGCGTGCAAGAAAATCGCAACCTTTCCCGAGCAGGACTTGGAGACGATCGAGGTTCCGGTGACGATCAAGCAGTGGTGCTCCGATATTCCGCATGCCGTCGATCTCCAGATTCGTCGGCAAGCCGACTATGAATCGTTGCGCCTGAACGTTCAGCGGTACAGTTACCTGAGCGGGCTTGACGGCGAAGTGCCGGGAGAAGACAAAACCAAAGCCGTACGTATCGATAGCGGGAAAGACAGCCAGCGTGAACGTCCGGAGGGGACCAGTCAGGTGGACTATGTGCGAGCGTTGGTGAATCGAATCCAGGATGAGGGTGAAGGAGCTCGAGCCATCGGGATCTTCGGCACCGATCCGTATGATTCGCTCCTGATCATCAAAGCCCTTCGCCCTGCGTTTCCGCATGCCATTTTCTTTACCGTCGGTCTCGATGCCCGACATCTGCATCCGAGCGAGTACAAATGGACTCGCAACATGGTCATCACCTCGCCGTTTGGGTTGCAGTTGGACGGCGGTTTGCAGCGCGATGTTCCACCCTTCCGGAGCAGCTATCAAACCTCCACCTATTTCGCGACCTTGCAAGCGGTCGGCCATGTCGGCTGTCACCGTGAGCCGTCTGATGGGATGAGCGGCCCCTGCGGGACGACCTACCATGCCGCACTGACGCCGGAGGATCGCGTGTACGATGCCGGACTACATCCCAGATTGTTTGAAGTGGGACGGAGCGGTGCGGTCGACTTGAGCCTCGTCACCAAAGAAGGGGTCCGTACGATTCATCCGTTGCGATCCGATCTGGATTATACGGAGGAATATGGTCAGCTACGACAAGGCGTCGGATTCGATAATACCGCTGTGGCGGCAGGAGCAGTGGTGGGGTTTGCGCTGTTCGTCGTGGTGGCCTGGAGTAACCACCGCCTCTGGTCTGCCATTGTGCGCCATCCGCGTCTGCTGAGTATCACGGCGGTCGTGCTTGTCGCGCTATTTGCAGTCTTTATCGTGGCCGGTGGCGCCGATGCATTGTTGGCTGGGCATGACGAAGGAGAGCCGTTTTCGTGGACGGCCGGTGTCAGTATCTGGCCGAGTGAGTTATTGCGATTCCTGGTTGTCGTGCTGTCCGTGCTCTTGTTTATCAAGGGTGCTCGCGACCTTAAGAAGAATAGCGAACAGATCGACGAGAAGTTTCAGTTCGAGGACACGTCGAGGCGTCAGCGGCTTTCACCCAAAACCTTTTGGACGAATCTTCGGCGGGTCTATCACCCCCTCGCCACAGTCGGCCCGATGAAAGTCGACCAGGCATGGGAGCGCTATCGAGAAGCGAGTCAGCTGAGCCAGGGAATGGCCCGGACGCTCCTCTTGTTCATCCTGTACATGGGGGCGATGTGGGCCATCGGGCATTTCGTGTTGGACGAGGAATATATTCATCCCTGCCGCGGATACCTGAGTTGCCAAGTCGATTCATTCATGACGCTTGCCAGTGTCGCCATTGTGGTGTTGCTGAACTTGGCGGTGTTCGATGCGGTGATGCTCTGCCGTCGATGGGTCGGGTGGATGGTGAGTTCAAGGGGAGGGTGGTCCCAGCAAGTCCAGGACGAGTATCTTCGCAATTATGGATTGGGAGAGGCGCAGAAAACCGAATTTGAGAAGTTGACGTACCTCGCCGTGGTGGATCTTATTGCGCAGCGGACCGAGGTGATCAATCGACTGATCCGCTATCCCTTTATTGCACTCTTGATCATGATCGCCGCGCGCAACGAGTATTTCGACATTTGGAACTATCCGCTCTTATTGCTGCTGTCCTGGTCGGTCAATGCCGTGGTCGCGCTTCTCGGAGCACTTCTCCTCTATCAATCGGCCAGTCAGGCGAAAGCGGCCATGCTGGCCGGGCTCAACCGGCAAATCGTTCAGACCTTGGGGAACGGAAAGGATCACGATATTCGGGTGAAGCAGATCCAACACGTCATCAGTGAAGTGGAAGACCATGAACAGGGTGCCTTTGTGCCGCTCTATCAACAGCCAGTCGTCGAATCGTCGCTGTACGGTTTGGTTGCATTACTGCAATATCTGTATCTTAGCTAGGGGATGACATGCGCGAAGCCTCACTCGGTGGACTGAAGGTCAGATTTGTCGGCGGATCGGATGGAAGGGGCGGAGGTGATGGCCCGGTCGTCATTCTGCTTCATGGATTTGGTGCGCCGGGCGACGACCTGGTTCCACTTGCCGATGTCATTCAAGCCCCCCGTGGGACCCGCTGGCTCTTTCCAGAAGCTCCGCTCTCACTCACGATGGGCTTCGGTGATTCGCGCGCTTGGTGGATCATCGATTTTGCACGTATCCAAGCTGATCGAGAGGCAGGTCGTATTCGTGATCTGTCCGTGGAGGTTCCGCAGGGACTGGCCTTGGCACGGGAGCGTGTCCTGACCTTTCTTCAGGAACTTCCCCGACAGTTTTCCGTCGACTACAAGAACACGGTCATCGGTGGATTTTCACAAGGGGCGATGCTCACCTGTGATGCTGTGCTCCACACGGACTATCCCTTCGCGGGGTTGGTGCAGCTGTCAGGCAATCTGTTGGCCAAGGACGTCTGGCGTCCGCTGATGCCGAATCGCCGAGGCCTACCGGTTTTTCAAAGCCACGGCGTGCAAGACGACATTCTCCCCACTATTGGAGCCGAACGTCTGCGAGATGTCCTACACCAAGCTGGTCTTGCCGTAGAGTGGCACAGCTTCCGAGGCGGGCACGAAATTCCAGGAGAGGTATTGCGGCGACTGGGGCTTTTTGTCACGAAACGACTGGGATAAGACTATGACGACGTTTGATCTCATTGGCGCGGACGGCAAACGGATCAAAGGTGATCGAATCGACGGAACCGTTCGGCAGATTCTCTTCATCACGGGGTTTCTCTCGAAACGCTGGGGTAACAAGAGTAAGGCACTGGCGCAATGGTGCCAGGAAAAGGGATGGGGATTCTGCTGTTACGACGTGCGTGGCTTTGGCGAATCCGAGGGACAGTTCACGGACTACACGCTCTCTGATTGGATCGCCGATGCGCGCGCTGTCTTGGATTCCATGAAGGCCGGTCCGCCGGTCACGATCGTCGGAAATTCGCTCGGCAGTTGGATCGGCTGGCTTGTCGCGCAGGAATTCACGATTGTCGAGGAGCTCATCTTGATCGCACCGGCGTTTAACATGATGGGCGAGCGCGCCAAAAGCATCTCGAGTGAACGGCTGCATGACTGGCACACTGCCGGATGGATGCCGTGGGACGAGGACCCGTTGCATCGAGACTGGCCGTTGTCCTGGAAGTGGATCGAAGAAAGCGAACAGTATTGGACAAAGACATGTGATGTCGTTCGCCATGTGAAGACCACGATTCTCCATGGTCAGGACGATCAAGTCATTGCTCCGGACGGGAGTCGACGGTTCGCCAACGAACTCGTACGACGGCATCCTGGCTTTCCACTCGACCTGATCCTGATTCCTGGTGATCATCGGCTCAGCGGCCCAGAACATCTCGAGCTGTTTCGGCGACTCGTGACGAAACACCGGTGAACCCACTTTTCCATAACCTTCCAGGGGTGAGTGGTTGGATATCACATAAGGGTGCCTGCACCGGAACTGACTCTCCAATGTACGGATGTGTGGTGACCGATGAACCTTTCGTATGTGGACCCTCACGACGGGATCCTCGCCTCTCATGGGAACGGAGTCATGGCAGTATGTTCAGGACCCGTCTGTGCTCAGGAATTGGACCTTGCGGGAGGTACGTAAGTGGACTAGAATCAATTTCTGACTATGACACCAAAAGCGACGAAGAAAAAGCGTTGGGTCAGGGCGCGTCCGCGTGCACCGGTACATCAAACCGGCGATCGCCAAGGGAATGCGGTCGAACCAGCAAGAGATGAGTTCTTCGCCGAAGCCTTCCGCCTCAGTCCCCATCCGATCGGTATTACGGAACTTGAAACCGGGCTTTGCCTGGAGATCAACGACGCCTGCCTCAACACCTTCGGTTTTCGTCGTGAGGAAGTCATCGGTCGGACCACTTTGATGTTGGGGATTTGGCCGGATGCGCAAGATCGGGCCAGACTGGTCGATCATCTTCGGTCTCAAGGGGCTCTCACAAATCTCGAAGTGTCGATGCGGACCAGGCACGGTGCACTGCGACAGTTTCTGATCTCTGCCAACTTAATGACGCTCCGAGGGAAGCCCTGCATCCTGACGATCGGCAATGACATTACCGATCGAATAAAGGCGGAGGAGGCGTTGCATCGAACCTCTGAGGAATTGGAGCAACGTGTTCGGGAGCGAACGACGGACCTCAAGCGAACCAATGCCGCGATGCGGGAGAGTGAGGAGCGGTTTCGCTTATTCGTGGAACATGCACCGGCTGCCATTGCGATGTTTGATCGGGATATGCGGTATCTGGCGGCCAGCCGACGATGGATTGAAGACTATCGCTTGACTGATGAGGTCCTCGGTCGATCGCACTACGATGTCTTCCCGCACGGTCCCCTGCGCTGGAGAGACGTCCATCAGCGAGGCCTGACAGGGGAGGTGCTCAGTGCCGATGAAGATCAGTTCTGTCGGAGCGATGGCTCCAGCCAATGGATTACGTGGGATGTTCGCCCGTGGTATCGCGGTGATCAGGTGGGCGGAATCATCATTGCCACGGAAGATGTGACGGCTCGGGTCGAAGCCAAAAAGGTTCTGCATGAACGGGAGGAACGGTCTGATCAGGTCGTTCGACTCGCCAACTTTGGGATTCTGGATCAGGACCATCGCACGGGGA
>CXWK01031805.1_pt1 | contig 12269 bp, 27 predicted proteins | sample 590851 | NCBI WGS metagenome assembly CXWK01 (sample SAMEA3498364, study PRJEB10139) | wastewater metagenome | biome: wastewater treatment plant; material: activated sludge | place: Denmark | collected 2014-08-01
TTCGCGGGCTGGATTTCCAAGCTATTCGGAGGCTGATTCCAATTCGCCAGCATGGCGTTTCGCCCGCCCGAGCGTCAACGGGCCGACTAGGAGCAAGCTATGTCGAAAGAAACCACGATTCCGTCCTTCAATCCCTCCGGTAAGCGTGAAGTGGACGCCATCAAGGAAATGACGGAAACAATCATGCAATTCCTCCGGGACAATGTGCCGGAAAATCGTTGCCGATCAATCGCCCTGACGAATTACGAGCAAGCGGCAATGTGGGCCGTCAAGGCAAATTTCACCTAATGGGCGGGGCTTCGGCCCCGCTTCCATTCGGAGGCTGACATGACCGACATTTTCCCGTTCGTTCGGATCGCACTCTATGCGCTCGCCGGCTATCTGGCGGGTCAGGGGGCAGATAGTTGGGTTGTGGACTACATCCGCACCGATCCTGACCTTGCGGCGGCTGTCGTGGGCGCCGTGGCTGGTGTCTGGTATGCGGCGGCGAAGCGTTGGGGTTGGGCGAAGTAATCGAGTCATTTTCGGAAGTGACAATCACCGAAAACATTGGGTTTTTCGGCTGTTTCGAGTCATTTTCGCGCCCCCATCTAATCTTCGTCTAACCTTCGAGTCATTTTCATCTAACGAGAGGCGACATGCTAGGCGCAATCCTCCGCGTCCTGACGGGCGGCGTTCTGGACCGGGTGCTTTCGACCGTAGATCGCAAGATCGCCGCCGAGACCGACCGCGAGGCATTGAAGGCAGAAATCATCCGCGAGCATTACCGCACCCGCGCCGACTACATGCGCGCGGGCGGGCTTTGGCTGATGCTGCTATTCGCGGTCCCGCTCGGCGTCTGGTTCGGGGCGGTGTGTCTCTACTCGATCCTCTTCTGTTCCGGGTGCGCATATCCGCAGCCGTGGACGATTGCCGCGCTTCCGGCGCCGCTTGATGAGTGGGCCGGGCTGATAATTGTCTCGATATTCGGCGTGGTCGGCGTGACGCGGTTCCGCAAGTGAGGCGCCCCCATTTCCGGCGCGGCAGGCGCATAAAACCCTTCTGGTGGCGTGTGTGTATGAATCTACACAATCGTTTCACACGAAAGGAAACGACATGAAACTTTCACTGGCAATGCTGGCGCTCGGCGCGTTTGTCGCCGCCGGTGCTGTCGTCGCGGTGGGAACGCCCGGGCCGTTCAGGGTTGAAATCGCAGGGCCTGTCGTGAAGCTGAAAGACAAGAGCGGCCATGGCTCGGGAGTCCACATCGGAAATGGATATGTCCTGACGGCGAACCACGTCCTGCCTGGTGCGGAAAAATCCATGGCCTATATCCGCGACGACGGGCGCAAGGGCACGGCCAAGGTTGTGTGGGGCAGCGCCGAATATGACATTGCGCTCATGAAGCTGGACACTTACGAAGGCATTGCCGCTTCTAATCTCGAATGCCGCGCGCCGGTAATGGGCGAGGCAATCGCAATGAAGGGAAACCCGCTCATCCTGGAAAACATCACCACATGGGGCCGCGTCGCCGGCACCGAAATATCCATGGGACCATGGGCGAGCGCAATTCCCGTTGACGGCGCAATCGCGGGCGGAATGTCCGGTGGCGGCGCTTTCGATGCTGACGGCGACCTGATCGGCATCAATGTGGGCATGATGATTCAACAATTGGGCCTTGGAAGTTCTTCTGTCGGCATTTCGGTGATAGTTCCCGGCTCCGCGATATGTGGATTACTCGCCCGCTAAAACCCTTGCTCCGTCAATATCTTGCGGGCAATACTTAGGCTGAAACAAGCCGAGGGGATTGCATGATCAGCGGCGAAGATATTGAAGCCTTCCGAGCGGAAAGCGAGCCTGCCTTTGAAGAGGGTCGCAAATTCGTGAAGCGGTGCGCGAAGGGTATCCCGGCAGATCGGTGGACGACAACCGCCGGAATGCAACTGGTCGCTGAATGTATAAAGCGCCAGTGGGCCGTCATGGACATGCTGTCCGACGCGCTAAAATCAATGCAGGCGGAAATGATGCGGCAATCTGACGAAAGCGTCGGCTGCTTCGACCGCAACGGCAACCGGACAAGCTGATGGCCGCCCCCGGTTTTGCCCCCGGCGTGATTGATGAAGCGGTCGCGGCCGTCCAGAAATACGGCAGTGTTGCCGCAGCTTCTCGGGCGCTCGGCATTCCAGAATCCACCTTGCGCCGCCGCTATCTCGCCGCCGATGTTGACCCCGCCATTTCCGCAAGCATGGAAGCGGTAGGGACGATGATGGTCCCGCAACTCGCATGGGCCAAGACAAAGAGCGAGGACGGGATCAGCTATTCCGTCCTGCTAAAGCCCGTGGCGAACGCAGAGGACGCGCTGGAGCGCATCCGGGCGGCTTTCGAGGGTATGGCCCCCGCCGAGCCTGTCACGCCTCCAGAGCGCGTTCTGGACGATCTGTGCAGCGTCTATCCGGTGATGGACCTGCACCTCGGGATGCATGCATGGGGGCGCGAGACTGGCGGGGCCAGCTATGACCTGAAACTCGCTTGTCAGGATATACGCCAAGCCTTCGCCAAGGTCATTGCGATCACACCGGACGCCGCCGAGGCGGTGTTGATCCTCGGCGGTGACACGCTCCACGCCGACAATGACGACGCGGAAACCCCAAAATCAAAGCACAAGCTGGACGTGGACGGCAGGCACTTCAAGGTGCTGGAAACCGCCGTCGAAATCCTGGCGGAAACCGTTGATCTGTTGCTTGCCAAGCATTCCCGGCTGACGGTGCGGGTGCTGCGTGGCAATCACGACGAAACCGCGCATCTTGTCCTGACATTCGCGCTGGCCGAGCGTTACCGTGCCGAGCCTCGGGTAGTGGTCGAGAAAGACCCGCGCGACCTGTTTCAGAAGCAATGGGGAAAGTGCGCCATATTCGCGCACCACGGCGACAAGGCCAAGCCGCAACAGATGGCGATGTATCTCAGCGACATTTGCACGTTCTGGAGCGATACGCGGCACCGACACCTTCTGACCGGGCATGTCCACCACGACGCCGCGAGAGACATTGGCCCGCTACGATGGGAGAGCCTTCGCGCCTTCTGCCCGCCGGATGCCTACGCGGCCAGCATGGGTTTCGGCGGCAGGCGAGCGCTCCAGGTTTTGACGTTTCACAAGGCGGATGGCTTGGTGATCCGCGCGCTTGATCCGATCGAGAGGGCCGCGTGAAGCTCGCCACATTCACCACATGCGATGGCCGCACGATGCTGCGGTGCTATACGCAGGGACAGCTTGTGTGGGAGAAGGAAATGACGCGCCACGAAATAGCGCGCCTGATTCGTGAAATGGCCGCAAGCCTCTAGGCTTGATCTGGTGGAATCAAGCGCCAGGGCTTTCTTTCAGCGCGCGGAGTGTGCGTCAATCACTTCCACCCACGCGCTATATCTCGGATAAGCACGGGCGGTTTATCCGAGACATATGGCCCCTGTAGTCTGGCCAATCTCCCGGCTATCGTTCGCAGCCTGTCGCTTTGCCGAAATAGTTTGTCTTCCCGCAGCCAATTCATGACGTCGTGAATGTCGTCAACGGCGTCTCCAATACCGCCTTCGAGCATTCGGATTCTGCCAGGGTATCCCTTGAAATCTGCATATGCCTTGCCGTTCCACCACGGAAAACCAGTGTAGTTTTGAATTTCATTTATGAGTCGTTGCGGTATGTCAGTCATAGCGCCCTCCCGTCAGAGCGCTGATTTCGGAGAGGGCGGCGCGGGCGGTCTCAATACAGTGCCGGTGCCGCGTTGCCCTTCGATCCGGCTGTGCGCTAGCGTTGATTTCGATCAACGCCTCCTTCGCCTTGATGAGCGCGGCGGCGAGTTGCGGGGCGAGGGCGATCAGGCGGGCGTCTGCTTCAGCCCGAAGGTATCCGCCCCATGCTGTCGCCAGGTCAAAACCGTCAGCAGTAATGCACTGAGCCGGTTCACCCTCTTGGTCGGGAACAATGCGCCATGGCCCCGGCGTTGCCTCGGCCAGAAGTTTGCGAAGATCAGTCATCACCAAGTCCCCTCCTCTCTCTGTGCGTCCATGTCGCTCTTGATCGCGCCGACGAATGTCATTCCGTTCGCGGCGCAGTAACGCCGGAATGCAGGCTCGTGCAGTTCACCCGGCAGCATCTTGATCGAATGGCCGATTGTTCCGCCCTTCCAGGAGCCCTTCCGCTTTCCGGTCTCGCCAGAAAAGGCGATTTCGAGATCGCGGGAAATCTTCCGCTTGCGGAACAGCGACAGCCATTTGAACCAGCCGGTTCCGAACCTCCACTCGCGCTCCTCGATGCGCGTCTTGGCGGTCAGTTCCTCGCCGTCGAAATCCTTGAACGCGAACACGGCCACCGGGACTTCCTTTCGCGCGGCGTCGATGACACGATAAGCGTCTCGATCCCACACGCAATGATCAGGCTCCGTCCAGACATGCTTTCCGGTCAGCCCGTAGTGGCTGCGGCGGACATGCCTCCACTGTGTCCACGGCAGGAAGCACCCCCATCGCTGTTCCGTCGCGCTGTCCATCGTGACGCGGCCAAGGGCGACGGACAGGTGGCCGCCACTCAGGGTAAAGCCATATTCGCGTGCGCCAGTGTCCCAATATCCACCTGCAGGGCCTGACCACTCGTGGCGCGAGGTATCGACCCACCGCCGCCACGGCTTGATGATCGGCGGCAGGGCGGAAATCACGGTCCACCCGAACAGGCTGACGCGCAGTCGGCATCCCGGATAATTGTCGCCGCCGCCGGAGCCGAGGATAATCCCGGTGTGCCGGTAGGCCCCGTTCCGGGACAGTGTGAACGGGCCAAAATACCTGTCGTTGTCGCTCCACCTGATAGATTTCATCACCACGTCCCCTCTTCCCGTTGTGCGTCCCTGTCCCGCTGCCAGTCACGATGCCCTTCGGGGTCCGTCCGGCTATCCGGTTCGTTGTCCCGCGTCGCCCAATGTCCGCCGGGTTCCTCCGGCTCGGGGCGCTCGACGGCCGCGCGGTCACGGGTGCAGTTGTCCCGCCACGTCGCGCCTTCCGTGCAGTCGGCGCGGTCGGTCGCGGGGACGCAGGCGGCGAGGAGGATGGCGGCGAGGGTGAGGCGGGTCATTTAACCTCTCCCTCGGCATCACGCTTCGCCATGGCCTCGGACCAAAGCCTGGCGTTCTCACTCTGCCGTTCCTGGTAAGCTATGTATGTAGCTTCAGAGACTTCACCTTCGCCGTAGCAAAGTGGGCAATCGCGCTCGCCGTAGTTGTCGCAGACGCACAGATCGCCCCCGCAATGGCAGTCGATGAAACCCCACCCGGAACACCGGGGGCACTGGCAGAAGTCTTCGTCAAAGTCTTCCATCATGCACACTCCTTACGAAGTTGGCGGTCGGTCGCGGGGACGCAGGCGGCGAGAAGGAGGGCGGTTATCAGGTTCGCGCCCCGTTTCCGCTTTGTCTTGATAACCGCTATGGTGTAAGTGGTTGTTTTCACGAGAAATCCGCACGGATTTGCAATCCGCTGCGTAACCTCTCCGCCAACCCGCCAAGTGCTTAGTCTCATTACGTTTCCCCGCGTTCGCCGTCAAGGCGGTTGTCAAGGTTATCAGTAAGGTTATCAGGTTCGCGTTCCGGTTCCGTTTCGTTCCGGTCTTTCAGCGCGCGGATGGCGGCGGCGATGTTTGTGACGGCGTTCCCGTACCCTTCTTCAACCTTGTCGGCCAAATGGTTCCCGGCGTGTTTGGCATAGTTCGGCAGTCGTTCAAAGTGCATCTCCGCCACCCTCGCCGCTTCCTCCAGCGCCGCAGTTCGGATTGAGGCCACCGCGCGATGTTTTGCGGAGATCAGTTCCCCAGATGTTGGAGCGGCTCCTACCTCATACGCCAGATCAGCAAACCCAAGCATGAGGTTGGCGTCAGCGTGCCAAGTATCGCGTTCGCGCTCCAACTCCAGCACGAGTGCCTGTATGGCCTCGATCTCCGCATCCTTCTCGGCCATGAGGCGGTCGTGTTCGTCTGCGCGGACGTATTCCACAGTCCGGTCATCGTGGTAGGTATTTGCCGACCAGTCTCCCGTGATCCAGCCATCAAAATGGGGCCACGCCCATATCCGCTTCGGCGCGTCACTCATCGGTCTTGATCCTCTCCCCACTCCCGCAGCGCCTCGACCTGGGGCCGCGTTTTCTCGATCTTCCGCCGGATCACGGGCGCATCTTCCTTGCGCACCCACCCGGCGACGTGGACAAAGCCGAGGCGCTCCAGAAGCCGTTTGATCGCTTTGTAATCCTTCATATCCCACATATACTTTAGATTGCCATACATGGCAAGTCTTTCAACCCCCGTCGCGCTTCTTTTTCGCGCTCTTCGCAAGCGTGATCTGCCGCGCCTCGGCTTTGTCCATGATGGCTTGCAGTTCCTCGCGCGTGGTCATTTGCGGAACCCCAAGACGCCAGTTTCAAACATGCGGTCCAAGGTTCTCCCCAACGCCCGCAATATGTCCTCGAACTCCCACTCCGATTCCGCGCTGTTGTTCCGGCGATCAATCGCGTCATGACAGGAGGAACAGGCATATACCGCCTTGTAGTCGGCGGGCTTCTGCGCCATCCCGGCCCACCCGAAAAACCGAAGGTGAGCAAGGACCGTGGTGGACGTGTCGTAATTGCAGCACCGAAGGTTGACGGTGCAATTCTCGCCTCGCGCGCTTTCACGGGCGGCAACGGAAACGATCGGCTTTCGGGTGCCGTATATCTGGCGTCCGGTGAGGTTGTTCATTCCTCAGACTCCGCGAATTTGCGAATGCGGTTGACCAGATACTTGTGATCGCCGCCCCCACGCTCCGTTGACGGCACCGGGGTTTTGAAGATGCGTCCATTGATCCGCGCCACCAGCTTCGGGTGGCCGTGCCCGGTGGGCTGCAATATCCGCCAGTCCGTTATCCCGAGGCGCTCAAATTCCCGCGAGACAAGGCCATACCAGTGTTGCGTTCGCAGTCGGTTGATCAGCTTCATTCGCTCGGCTCCGTCAATTTCACGCCCAACTCCGAAAGCCCCTTGTGCATCGCATCCAGGTAGTGCGATTTCTCCCCGACCGTCATTAGCCGCGTGATCGGGAAATCCAGAGGCTCCATCATGTAGGCAAGTTTCGTCTCGTAGGGCAGCGGCTTGATTAGCCGGTCATAGGTTTCGCGGAAGTCGTCGTGCCCCTCGCGCATGATCGGGACGCCATAGTGGAGTTTGCAGAAGCCACGGATTTCCTCGGCGGTCCTGTCTCCAAGCTGTTCGGCGGCCTCCATGCACCAAAGACGTTGCAGCTTGTTCTGTTCAAGCGATCGGCTGGCGCCAGATGTAACCGTGATGGTGAGGGGCGGCTTGAGGTTGCCCACAAGCCGCGCCACCCGCTCCATGTCCTCGGCCGATCTGACTATATGGGTGGTCATTCAGCGGCCATCGCGTAACGGGACCGCAGCGAGTCCAGTTTCTGCGCCATGTCCGCGAGGAATGTTGAGATTTCAGCCTCCATTTCCGCAATCACGGCGGCGTCCCTTTCAACCCGCCTGATCCAGATTTGCATATCTGCCGGCATTCTCGGGTCGAACGACACGAAGTCGCACCACGCGCGCCCGGTGCAGGCCATTTGCGCCTGCATCTGCGTCACGTATTTGCCGGGAATTACCTCGCTCAGGAGCGTTTCGATATGCGTGGCGGTGTTCGGGCATTTGATCTCGACCAGCCCATCTATTCCGACAAGCCCGTCAGGCGATGCACCAAAGTCTGCAATCATGCCGTGCAAAACGAATCCGGTTTCGGTGACTTCGCGATCTGTCAGGAACTCATAGGCGACGCGGGCCTGTGGCTCGCACTCTGTGCCCCATTGCATCGCCGCATTTGTGAACTGATCGGCCTGAGTCATGGTAAGGCGCTCACAGATCAATTCGGCCATGTAGTTTGCGCGGCTGGCACTGTATCCGCTTTTCGTCTTTGCCATGAGGTCGGCAACGCGCGAGGCTGTGACTTTTCCAAGGCGAGCGGCATACCACTCAGCGGAATGCTGTTCCATCATTACGCCCCCTTCTTCTGAGCGATCTTCTTACGAAGCGCGGCAACGGCTGTGTCGAACTGGCGCAGGGTAAGTTCTTCAAGCGATGCAGCCCCGATGAATTGCAGAAACTTCGCTTCATCCGCGCCAGCCTCTTCGAGAAGCCCTTGCACGACTACAAACTGATCTGCGTTGATGCGGTCGCCGGATGCGGCGGCGCGGCCGTCGTCGTCAGCCGATGCAGAAAGCCCGAGTGCCGTTTTGAGCGTGTAGCGCTGCAAGAATGTCACGGCGCTTCCTACCGCCTGAATGGGGTTCTTGTTCCCGGAATTGTCAGGGTCGCCGGAAAGCGTTGTCTCTTCGCTGTATCCGTCACGATGCGACAGAATGCAGGTCACGATGACCCTTCCGCCATCCTGCTTCGTGCGGAAGCGATATGACAGGCCGTTTGCCGAGAGGATCGGGTCAACTGTCTTTGCGATCTCCGCCAAATCCTCGTAGAGGTAATGAGTCCTGCCCTTCTGTGAAGTATAATCAACGGTCTTGTTCTTTATGATCGGCGGGATTTCTGCTTTGGCGGCGGCGATGGCTTGGTTAAAAGCCTTGCGCCCCTGGTTTGCCTCCCAACGCTCTTGCAGCACCATAAGTTTTTCCAAAGCCTCGACACTAGCGCCAGACGAAACAGCGCGGTCGATCATGTCCATTGGCGTTGCCGCCTGAATTGTCGGAGGCTCAATCTTGCGAACTTGTGTCATTTCATCGCCCTCAGTTGTTCATACATCGCCAAATCCGCCCGGTGTTTCGCCGGAAATTGCAGCGCGCAATATCCGAGGATCAAAAGCGCCCCCGCCACGAAACAGGCATTGAGAATGCCAAGGCTGCGGCGGTATTCGTCCTCGCGCTTGCGCCAGATCGACCGCTCCAGGATGGCGTTGATCCGCTCGATTTCGGCGGCTTCCTCGCGCATCCTGCGGCGCTCCTCCAGTTTTGTGCGATCCATGAGGCGGGGCATTGAGCGCTCCACGTCCAGCCAGTTCATTTCAGCCTCCGCGCTTCGTCCATGTCGGCCATGCTTTTCAGCTTGCGGGCCAGCGCGGTGTCAAAGCGTTGGCTGTCGATCCACGCTTCTTCCGCCTTGTTCGCGTAAATCTCGCGCCAGTTGGTGTTTACATCAGCGAGGATGAGCGCGAGTTGTTCCGGCGATGGGCAGTAATCCGCGATTGCATCCAGAATTGACTCGTGAAGGGTGCTTTCGTCTTTCGGCGTCATAAGCATTTCGGCCTCCTGTGTTCAAACCGGGGCGGGCGCTTCCCGGCGTTAACCCCGCCCCGGCATCGCGACACCACGCCGCGAATTGTGTTGACTAGACGGGAATGGTGGAAATCATCCGCCCGTTGCGAAAAGCCCAGAAGCAATGCTTCCCAAGCCAAACGCGGTCTTCCCTGTTGTCGTGGTCGATGACCTTATCGACCTCGACAGTTCCGGTGCTAATTTCGGTGCTGATAACGCGCAATTTCATAGCCATTTCGTCATCCTCTATTCAAAGGCCCGCCCGATCATCAAACCGGGCGGGGAAGGTTCCGCCGCGCACGTCACAGATGCGGCGGGGGAGGAAGTCATTCGCTTGCCTCGTCGGCTTCGATTTCGATCTTGCTAACCGTCTCGGCGCCGAGGATGCGCAAGCACTCGCCACGATCCAGGAACCGGATTTCGTCGATGTCCTCGACCGTCGCGCCGATCATGTGGTGCACGTCACAGAGGAAGCTGGTCTCGCGGAAAAGCCCGTGGCCCATGGGACGGCGGATGGTGCCGTTTTCGTAGCTGACCCGGAAAAGCGCCTCGACATACTCGCCGCGCTCGTTCTCGGGATCGGTCGCGGCTTGCCAGTGATCCGTGATGTTCAGCGTTGAATCGGCGGTAGGCTGGAATTTGTGTCGCGCGGAGGTCATGTCAGCGCTCCCAGTAAGCTTCCGCTTCATCGCGGGTGATGAAAAAATGAATCCCGCCCGCGCACTCCTCCCACCTGTCCTCACACCACTTGTCACAGGTGACGCGCTGGCCGACGCGGTATTCCGTCATGCCGTCGTGCCTGGATATCCCGGCTTCGGCGCCGATGACCTCGGCCACGTCGGCGTATTCGGCGCGACACTTGCGGCCAGTGGCGTTGCTGCGACGCGCTTCTGCGGGAATGATCAGCTTGACGATTACGTTGTCACGGCACTTTTTCCAGCCGACGATCTGCCCCTCTGGAACGATCACGGTTTGCGCGTTGGCGAAGGCTGGGATGTCTTTGGCCCCGCGCAGGTAGGCCCCGCTCAGGTTGGCCCCGCTCAGGTCGGCATCGCGCAGGTAGGCCCCGCGCAGGTCGGCCCCGCGCAGGTTGGCCCCGCTCAGGTCGGCCCCGCTCAGGTCGGCCCCGCGCAGGTTGGCCCCGCGCAGGCAGGCCCCGCTCAGGTTTGCCCCGCGCAGGTCGGCCCCGCTCAGGTTGGCCCCCGTCATGGCCGCCCATATCACGGCCGAGCCGATCTTGACCGACGCAGGCGCATCCTCTGCGCAGGCGATTTCTGCCGTGAACTGCACCGACCCCGTGTAGCGGTTGAGAATTTCAAACTGCATGGCGTTCCTCCGGTTATGGGCACACCATAACGTGCCAATCGGCACAGTGTCAAGCGCAAAGTGACAATCGGCATCATGTGCTGCTGGAAGTTAGGGCTTGCCGCCCCCCGTGTTTTCCAGCGTTCGTAAAACGGTCCTTTGGCACTTGACACGGCTGGTGACGATTGGCACAATGAGGCATGGGGAACGCATACGACTTCTTCGCCCGCGTCGAGCGCTTTTGCGCAAATCACGGGATTTCACCGGCCACCCTCTGTGGGCGGGCTACGGGAAACGCGCGGCTTTTCGAGCGCATGAAGCGCCGCGCCGCACAGCTTCAGCAGGACATGGAGAGGATAGATCGGTGCATGGCATCGGCCCCCGATGGTGGAGCAGATGCCCGGTAAATTTCTTGCCCGACAGGAAGCGTATGACCTCGTAGCGTCGTCAGTCACTGGTGGAAAGCCACCATTGACAAGCGGAAGAAAGCAGATATCCGCGCGCAGGAGCGCAAAGGCGCTTCCCGATGCAAATGTCCTGCGCGAAATCTTGAAATATGAGGACGCGTCTGGGCGGCTTTATTGGCGCGCCAGACCGCTCCGCTACTTCCGCAGTGAGCGAGAGCAACTCCGGTGGAATTATCTTCACGCCGATAAGGAGGCGCTCAAGGCGCGGCAAAAGGACGGCTCCAGATTCGGAAAAATCTTTGGTGATATATTCTTCGCGCACCGCGTTATTTGGAAGATCAAGACAGGCGATGACCCGCTCGTTGTAGATCACATCAACGGCGACCCTAGCGACAACAGATGGGCTAATATTCGTAGCTGCACATACGGCGATAATCTTCGCAATCGACGCATTCCGTCTAACAATAGCAGCGGGAAAATGGGCGTCAGCTATGACAAGACGAACGGCAAATGGGTAGCGGTGATTTATTACGAACACGCGCGAATCCATCTAGGGGTATTCCACAATAAGGACGCAGCCATTGCGGCGCGAACGGCCGCTGAGAAGAAATACGGCTATCACGAAAACCATGGGCGTGCGGAATGACCCACGCCCCCCACTTCGCCACATTTACGCGCGCCGATGAAATCTTCGAGGCTTCGGAGGTTCCGCTGTCATGAGACGCGCCGCCGTTGACGCCAATCAAGCCGAGATCGTCAAGGCCCTCCGCAAGGTCGGCGCGACCGTCCAGCCGCTGCACAGGGTCGGCCAGGGGTGCCCGGATTTGGCCGTGGGGCATGGCGGAGTCAATCACATGATCGAGGTCAAGGACGGCTCCAAGCCGCCTAGCGCTCGCGGTCTGACTGACGCGCAATTCAGGTGGCATTCGCTTTGGGCCGGACAGGTCTCAATCGCGGAAAGCGTTGATGACGCGCTGAGAATAATCGGAGTGATCGAATGAAAAAGATGCGTTCGGGTTCAACTCGCGCCGATGCGGAGTTACTGGCCGAAAAGATCAGGGCTTTCTGGTCCAAGCGCGGCGTTGAAGTCACAACAAGCGTTGTGAAGTCGTCCGCCCCTGATGGCGCGGTTTGGGAAATCGAAAGCGACCTGATTAACGGACTTCTGAGAAAGGGCAAGAAATGATCTGCTACAAGGACATGACTTTTTGCAGTTCCGACTGCACCATGACTTCATGCCATAGTTATTGGGATGAAACAAAGGAC
>CXWK01000780.1_pt4 | contig 12267 bp, 10 predicted proteins | sample 590851 | NCBI WGS metagenome assembly CXWK01 (sample SAMEA3498364, study PRJEB10139) | wastewater metagenome | biome: wastewater treatment plant; material: activated sludge | place: Denmark | collected 2014-08-01
CAGCTCCTCGACCGCATCGGCCACGCTGATGCGCACCGGCGCCACATGTTCGAGGTCGATCCGGACCTCGGGCCTCGGGGCGACCGCCCGCAGGAAGGCGTCACGCAGGTCCACCGGCGACACGCCAGCGAGCAGGTCCGGGGCGACCTCGACGAAGCGGTCCTCCAGGCCGGCGGTGCGAGGATGTGAGCGGCCCGCCTCGGCGGCCATCCGCTGCAGGACGACCGAGGCGTCCTTGAAGGTCTTGCACTCGAGCAGTCGCGCCAGCAGCAGGTCGCGTTCCTCCCACAGGGCCAGCTCGTCGTCGAGGTCGAGGTCGCTGTCGCCCGGGAGCAGCCGTCTCGACTTGAGCTCGACGAGGGTGGCCGCGATCAACAGGAACTCGGTGGCGATCTCGAGATCGAAGGCCTCGAGGCGATCGAGCTCGGCGAGGTAGGCATCGACGATGTCGGTCAGAGCCACCTCGTAGAGGTCGACCTGATCTCGCAGGATGAGGTGCAGGAGAAGATCGAACGGCCCCTCGTACACCGGGGTCTGGACCGCGTACGTCATCGTGCCCCGACTCTAGAGGCCGCCGAATGCGCTCCGGTGCATCCCCACCCGGTGCCTATCCTCGTCTCCCATGGCTCGCGTGTTCTCCGGCATCAAGCCCACCGGCGACGTCCACCTCGGCAACCTGTTGGGCGCGCTGGTGCACTGGGTCGACGCCCAGCACCATGCCCAGTGCGTCTACTGCGTTGTCGACCTGCACGCGCTGACGGTCACCCATGACCCCGCCGAGCTGCGCGACACCACGCTCGGGTTGTCGCAGCTCCTGCTCGCCGTGGGCCTCGACCCCGACCTGTGCACGCTGTTCGTGCAGAGCCACGTCCACGAGCACGCCGAGGGGGCGTGGCTGATGGAGTGCACCGCCGCCTTCGGCGAGATGCGGCGCATGACGCAGTTCAAGGAGAAGTCCGAGCGGGCGGACTTCGTCTCCACCGGGCTCTTCACCTACCCGGCGCTCCAGGCCGCCGACATCCTGCTCTACGACACCGACCGGGTGCCCGTCGGCGAGGACCAGCGCCAACACGTCGAGCTCACCCGCGACCTCGCCACCCGCTTCAACCACCGCTACGGCGACACCTTCGTCGTGCCCGAGGCGACGGTGCCCCCGTCGGGCTCCCGGGTCATGGACCTGCAGGTGCCGACCGACAAGATGTCGAAGTCGCAGGACTCGCCGCAGGGCACGATCGGCGTGCTCGACGACCCCTCGGCCATCACCAGGAAGATCAAGCGGGCCGTCACCGACACCGAGACCGAGGTGCGCTTCGACGTCGCCGCCAAGCCCGGGGTGTCCAACCTGCTCTCGATCCTCGGTGCCGCCACGGGCCGGCGCCCCGAGGACGTGGCGACGGGATACGCCCAGTACGGGCCGCTGAAGGCGGACACCGCCGAGGCCGTGGTCGAGCTGCTCCGGCCCATCCAGCACCGCTACCACGAGCTTGCCGCCGATCCGGCAGAGACGGCGGCCCTGCTCGAGAAGGGGGCCGCGAAGGCCCGGGCCGTGTCGGCGGTGGTCCTCGACCGGGCCAAGCGCAACATCGGGCTGCTGCCACGCCGCTGAGTCGGTCCGAGCCTCGATCGGACACCTGTCCTTCGAAGCACGTCGGGTCAGGGCTCGACGAGCACCTTCTCGAACCAGTGGTGGGCGTAGGGCTCGTCGTTGAAGGCCGGGATCTCGCGGTAGCCGGCAGCGCGATACATGACGATGGCCTCGGTGAGCGCCCGGTTGGTGTCGAGGTGGACCGACCGACAGCCGTGCTCGGCGGCGCGTGCCTCGAGCCCGGCCAGCAGCCGGCGGCCGACACCCAGTCCCCGCGCCTCGGGTGCCACCCAGATGCGCTTCAGCTCGGCCGGCTCCGTGCCGTGGAACTTCACCGCCCCGCACCCGAGCGGCTCGGCGCGCCGCGATGCCACCAGGAACAGGCCCGCGGGCGGCCGCATCTCGTCGAACGCCGCCGGCAGGCTGCGGGCCTGGTCGAACCCGGCATCGAAGCGGCGGTCGAGCTCGTCGTAGTACTCGCGCAGGCAGTGCTCCACGTGGGCGTGGGCCGGGTCGACCGCCTCGATGACGAGGTCGTCACCGGGCGCGACCAGTGAAGGGCGCGGCCCCACCGGCGACCCGGGCGTCGTCACGCCGACCCGTCGCCCGAACGTCGACGCCGGCGGGCGGGTCTGCGCAGGCCGGCGTCCCGAAGCCGCCGCACCAGCACACGGGCATCGACCGGCTCGGCGCCCAGTTCGATGGCACGCGCTCGGTAGTCGGCAGGGATGTCGTAGTGGTCGCCGTGGAAGGCCCGCCTGGGCAGCCCGAGGCGCTGGGCGAAGGCATGCAGCTCGTCGTGGTCCGCGTCGCTCACCAGGTGCGCCCATCGACGCTCGTGCCGCGGCCAGATGGCCTGGTCGACCAGGATCGTCACTCGTCGGCGGCGGCGAGCACCTCGCCCACCTCACGCGGGATCGTCCATGCCTCGGGAGGATCGTGGTGCTCTCTGGCCCACGCCACCGTGAGCGGATCGCTGCCCGCGAGGCTGAGCATGTCGGCGCCGAGCTGCGGGTACTCCGCGTACAGGCCGAGGCGCCGCCACATGCCCCGCGTCTGGGTCCATGCCGCCACGGTCTTCTTTCCGGCCAGCGCGATGGTGACCGTGGCCACCACCCTCCCGTAGGTGCGCAGGCCCGAATCGGTCTTGCCGATGTCGTGCAGGAGTGCCGCCGCCATCACGGGGTACGTGGCATCGGCCCCCAGGGCATCCTCGACCCGTCGGCCCACGCGCACCGCGTGCCGCTTGTCGGGGTTGGACATGAGCGCCCACAGGTCTCGCTCGGACGCGAGCAGGTGGCTCTCGGCCCAGACGACATCGTCATGCCGCGGCGCTCCGGGCCTGAGCGAACCGAAGAAACGCCTTGCCGCGTGAGCGATGTTCACGTCGCCGACCTGCGAGGAGGCAACTTCAGGCGTGCGAGATGCAGAACCGCGTGGCCGGCATGGCCTCGAGGCGTGGGGCCGCGATCGCCTCGCCGCAGGTCTCACACGTCCCGTAGGAGCCGTCATCGAGCTTGGCGAGCGCACCCTCGACGTCGGCGAGCTGCTCCTTCAACGATCCCGACAGCGCGGCGGCCTCACCCTGCTCCGCGGCCACCTGGCCGGAGTCCGCGAAGTTCTCGTCGAAGCTCATACTGGCATCGCCGCTGGTGGCGAGCTCGTCGAGCTGGCCCCGGAGGTGGTCGCGCTCGCTCTCGAGCGAGGCACGGACGGCGGCGGGCACGGGCTCGTTGGGCACCGCTCAAGGGTACCGAACGCCGGCCTCGGACGCGGCCACCCGACGGGCCGCCACCCGAGCGCGCGGATGTGCCGTGTCGTACACCTCCCACAGCCGCTCNNGACCGGATGTCGGCGCCGTGGTCGACCATGTGCGTGGCGCACGAGTGGCGCAGCACGTGAGGCGACAGGTCGCCGAGCCCGGCCGTGTCGCCGTGACGCCGGACGATCTTCCATGCCGCCTGACGGCTGAGCCGCCCGCCACGACGATTGAGGAACACCGCCTCCTCGTCCCCTCGCCGCGCCCATCGGTCCGGCTCGACCGATGGCCGACCGCCAGGGCCCAACCAGGCCCGGAGGCTGGCGCGCGCCGGTCGACCGACCGGCACCACCCGTTCCTTCGACCCCTTGCCGAAGGCGCGCAGCAGCGACGACTCGAGATCGAGGTCGCCGAGCGAGAGCCCGACCAGCTCGGAGATGCGCAGGCCCGTGCCGTAGAGCACCTCGAGGATGGCCCGGTCGCGGCGCGCCAACGGCTCGTCGCCCTCCACCGCGTCGAGCAGTGCCCCCACCTGCGCCTCGGACAGGGGTCGCGGGAGGCCGGACGGGACCGACGGCGGGTCGATGTCGGCGGCCGGATCAGCGGCGGCCATGCCCTCGGCGGCGAGGAAGCGGTGCATGGTGCGGACGGCGACCAGTGCCCGGGCCACCGACGCTATGGCTCGGTCGCCCTCCCGAAGGGCCGCCACGTACGCGAGCAGGTCGTCGGTGGTCACGCTCTCGAGGCCGAGCCCCTGCCGGTGGAGCCACCCCCAATACGCCCGAAGGTCTCTCCGGTAGGCCGACAGGGTGTTCGGTGCCCGGCCTCGCTCGACCGCCAGCCAGGTGAGGAACTCCTCGGCCTCGAGCGGGAGCGGCGGAGTCTCGTCGGCAGCGGCGCCCATGGCGCGAACCGTAACGCCACCACCTCTACCATCGGGCGGATGCGCCGCTCCAACGCCTTCGGCTCCGCACCCCTTGCTGTGGTCGTGCTCGCCATCGCGACGCTCACCCTCACCGGCTGCTCGAGCGCCTCCGACGATCCGGCCCTCACCACGAGCACGCAGGGGCCTTCGGCCACGGCCCCCGCCGCACCGCCCTCGACCACGACGAGCACCACCGCCGCGGCCCCGACCGCACCGCCGGGCGGGCCCACCACCCCCACTGATCCGACTGCACAGCAGGCGGGTCAACGCCTGATCGACGCGTGGACGAACGGCGACGTCGTTGCCGCAGCCGCCGCCGTCGGGAGCGACGTGGCCAACGCCCTCTTCGCCCAGGCGACGCCCGACGCCGTGCAATCGCTGCCGTGCCGGGGCTCCGAGACCGTTCTCGACGCGGTCGAGTGCGACTACAGCAACGCCGACGGCGTGGTCACCCTCGTGATCGCGGGCAACGCCAGCAACGGGTACCGCGTCGTCAACGTCGGATTCGTGCCGACCTGACACCGGATCCGCCGTGGCCCAGGCCTACGCCGACAGGAACTCGCGGGCGAGGGTGAGCCCGATGATGGTCTTGGCGTCACAGAGGCGGCCGTCGGCGATCATGGCGGGCACCTCGCCAAGGGGCACCCGTTCGATGGTCATGTGGTGCTCCTCGACACCTTGGGCGGCTCGGGGCACCTCGCGCAGTGCGAGGCCCAGGAACACGTGGGACAGCTCGTCGCAGAACCCCGCCGAGTTGTAGAAGCGGGCCAGGGGCTCGAGGCGACCCGCCAGGAGACCGACCTCCTCGGCCAGCTCACGGTGCGCCGTGAGCTCCGGTGCCTCGCCGGGCACGTCCCGCTTGCCGGCCGGGATCTCGAGCAGCTCGGCTCCGACGGCGGCGCGGTACTGACGGACGAGCACCACCTGGCCGTCGTCGGTGACCGGCACCACCGAGACGGCACCGGGATGGTGCACCAGGTCACGGTCGAACGCGGTCCCGTCGGGAGCGGTGAACGAGCCCACGGCCACCGTGATCACCGCCCCGCGGTACAGCTCCCGCTCGGGGCCCTTCTCGAAGGCACCGGTCACCCGTGACTCAGCGCGATGACGTGCCGACGGACTCGGAGCGGGCCCCGCTCCCGGGCTCGAGGCTGAAGAGGTGCGGCTTTCGACCCTCGGCGCGGCCGACGGCGGCACCCACGAACTCGCGGAAGAGCGGAGCCGGACGTTCGGGTCGGCTCTTGAACTCGGGGTGGGCCTGGGTACCAACCCAGAACGGGTGCCCGCGCACCTCGATGAACTCGACCAGACGGCCGTCGGGCGAGGCTCCCGAGCAGACGAGCCCGCTGCCCTCGAAGCGGCTGCGATAGCGGGGGTTGAACTCGTAGCGGTGGCGGTGGCGCTCTGAGACCACCCCCTTGCCGTAGGCGCCGGCAACCTGTGAGCCCGGCACGAGCTCGGCGACGTAGGCACCCAGGCGCATCGTGCCGCCCTTCTCGGTGACGTCGCGCTGCGCCTCCATGAGGTCGATCACCGGGTGGGAGGTGCCCAGGTCGAACTCGCTCGAGTTGGCCCCGGTCAGCCCCAAGACGCTGCGGGCGAACTCGATGGTCATCACCTGCATGCCGAGGCAGAGCCCGAGGCAGGGGATCTCGTTCTCGCGGGCATAGCCGGCGGCGGCGATCTTGCCCTCGATGCCCCGCTCGCCGAAACCACCGGGGATCACGATGCCGTCGAGCTCGCGGAGGCGGCCGTCGGCGAGCAGGCCCTCGACGTCCTCGGCCTGGATCCACTGGAGCTCGATGTCGGTTCCGTGGAAGAACCCCCCGTGCTTGAGGGCCTCGACCACCGAGAGGTAGGCGTCGGGAAGGCTGACGTACTTGCCGACGATGCCGATCTTGACCGAGCGGTCGATCGAGGCGATGCGGCGCACGAGCGCCGACCACTCGTCGAGGTTCACGGGGCCGGCATCGAATCGGAGCAGTTCGCAGACGACGGCGTCGAGCCCCTCCTCGTGCAGCACCAACGGGATCTCGTACAGGCTCCGGGCGTCGGCGGCATTGACGACGGCGTCGACCGGCACGTCGCAGAGGTTCGAGATCTTCTGCTTGAGGGCGTCGCTGATGGCCTCCTCACTGCGACAGACGATGGCGTCGGGCTGGATTCCCCGGCTGCGGAGCTCGGTGACGGAGTGCTGCGTGGGCTTGGTCTTCTGCTCGCCCGAAGGGCCGATGAAGGGCACGAGGGTCACGTGGATGTAGCAGACGTTGTCGCGCCCGACGTCGAGGCGGAACTGCCGGATCGCCTCGAGGAACGGCAGGATCTCGATGTCGCCCACCGTGCCGCCGACCTCGGTTATCACCACGTCGACGTCGTCGGTGGCGAGCCGGGTGATCCGGCTCTTGATCTCGTCGGTGATGTGCGGGATCACCTGGACCGTCTTGCCGAGGTAGTCGCCCCGCCGCTCGGCGGCGAGCACCGCCGAGTAGATCGACCCGGTGGTGGCGTTCGAATCACGGGTGAGGCTCTCGTCGATGAACCGTTCGTAGTGCCCGAGGTCGAGGTCGGTCTCGCCACCGTCGTCGGTGACGAAGACCTCGCCGTGCTCGAACGGGTTCATCGTGCCCGGGTCGACGTTGATGTACGGGTCGAGCTTCTGCATGGTGACCCGAAGGCCCCGCGCCTTCAGCAGGCGACCGAGCGAGGACGCGGTCAGGCCCTTGCCCAAAGAACTGGCCACCCCCCCGGTCACGAACACGTGCTTCGTCATGGGTGGCGCCCCAACACCGTGCGCCCCAACACCGTGCGCCCCAACACCGTGCGCCCTGTCATCGCTGCCTCCGAATCGCTCGACCGTGAGAGTCTCCAACACCCGTCTGGACTCGCCGCGACCGGCGGCACCGTCTTCGGGTGGGTCGGGGCTGCCGACTCGGAGAGGCCTTTGCGAAGCTACCATGACCGGCGCCCCGTCCCGGTGAACCCACCCGGATTTTCTCGGGCCTGCGGCGCTTTCTCGCTGCCGCCCACCTCTGCAACCCCTCTGCCGTGACCACCGCCACCACCACCACCCCGCCGCCGACGACGGGGCGCGCCGAGCGTCGCCGTGACCTGCTCGCGCTCGTCGCCGTCACCGTGGTGCTGCGCATTCCCGCGCTCCTGGCGAGCCGTCACCTCACCTTCGACGACGGCGTCTTCGGTGCATCCGCGGCGGCCATGCGCGCCGGGGGCGTGCCGTTCCGGCAGGTGTTCTCCAGCCAGGGGCCCCTGTTCCTGCCCCTCGTCTGGCTGGGCGACCAGATCGGGCTGCACACCCACAACGCCCCGCGTCTCACCGCGGTGCTCTCAGGGGTCGCCCTGGTCGTGGTGATCTACCTGGCGGGCCGCGAGATCACCGACCGCGCCGGTGCCCTCGTGGCCGGGGGGCTGGTCGCCGTGACCGGCGGCACGCTCGCGGTCACCGGCTCGTTGGCCGCCGACGGGCCGGCGATGGCGCTCGCCTCCGCGGCCGTACTCGTCGCACTCCGCTACCGCCGCGAGCCGACCCTGTCACGGGCCGTCGTGATGGGCCTGCTGCTCGGCGCCGCTCTCTGCGTCAAGGCCCTGGTGCTGCCTGCGGCCGTGCCCATCGGGCTCATCCTGCTGTTCGGTCGCCGCCCGCTGCACTGGGTGGTGTCGGTCGCGAGTGCCGTCGGCGTGGGTCTGGTGTCGTCGCTGGCCTTCGGGTTCGCCGACGTCTGGGACCAGTCGGTCACCTACCACCTCGACGCTCCAGGCGGTTCCGACCCGGTCGCCAACCTGGTGAAGATCCTGAACACGCTCGTCACGAGGGACCCGCTGGTCCTGGTCCTCGGGGTCGTTGCCGTCGCCTCCGCGGTGGGTCGGCACCGGCGGGGAGAACCCACTCGGCCCGCCCCCCAGGGCGACCATCCCCGCGGCGACGCGGCGACCCCCGCCGTCCCGGTGCTGCTCGGCCTCTGGGCCACCGCCATGTTCGTCATGCTCGTCGTCGAGCACCCTTTGTGGCGTCCCCACGTCTCCGAGCTCATCGCACCGCTCGCCCTCCTCATCGGCGTCTACCGACCGTCCCGCCGCGCCCTGGTCGTCACGGTGGCCGTCGTCCTGCCGATCTCGCTGGTGTTCGCCTGGGGTGCGCTGGCGCCACTCGGCTACCGGGGCGACGAGGCGCGCCTCGTCTCGCAGCTCGAGGCCCTGCCGTCCGACGCCCTCGCCATCAGCGACGAGCCCGGCCAGGTGTGGCGGTCGGGCCACCGCACCCCCGACTGGCTGGTGGACACCTCGGTCCTGCGCACCGAGTCGGATCGTCCGTCGCTCTGGATCACCGTCGACACGGTGATGGACGCCGCCGTGCGCCCCGAGGTCTGTGCGGTGGTGGCCTGGACCCCTCGCTTCCGCGAGATGCCCGGCCTCGATGAGCAACTGCTCGACGCCGGGTTCCACCTCGCCGACCGCTATTCCCTGAACCGGCGCCTCTACCTCAAGGACGACTGCCGCCCGTGACCGGGCCCTGCGATCCGGATGCGCTCTGTCAGCGGGCTTCGGCGGCGGCTTTGAGGGCGGCGAGCGTCTGCTCCATGCCGGCCCGATTGTGCTCGGCACGGTCGGCGACACCTGTGGCGAAGCGCCCGGCCACCGTGATGACCTTGCCGCGCTCGTCGACCCACTCCTCGGTCACCGTGCACCCTCCGGCGTCGTCGCCGGAGAACCGGTAGCGCCACACGGCCACCGAGAGGCCCATCGCCTTGGTGCGGAAGGCGAACCGCGCGCCCGCGTCCGCCTCGATCACCTCGCAGACCGTGGACCAGCCGTGGCTTCCGTGCTGGTTCTTGCCCTTGAACCGAGCCCCGACCGCCGGACCGGTAGCACCACCGAGCCACTCGGAGCCCGTGTTCTCAGGGCTCCACTCGCCCATCCGGGTGACGTCGCCGACCATGGCGTACACCGTCGCGGGGTCGGCCTCGATCGTGGTGNNCTCCGCGTCGGGCTCGTGCTGCACCGAGCGCACAGGGTCGGGAAGGTCGTCGGTGGCGAGCACCAGGTACACCAGCGACGCGTTCAGCACGCCGAGCATCACCCCGGGGATGGCGATTCCCGAGTCGTTCAGGGCGAACCCCAACACGGCCACCACGGTGAAGCCGTAGAGGCTGGCGCGCTCCTGGGGGATGAGCTCCTGGATCCGGTGGAGCCGCCCCGGAGCCTTCCAGATCAGATAGAGGATGAAGGCGAACACGACGGGCACCATCAGGATCCATTCCGAGCTCGTGAGCACCGAGACGTTCGCGCTCAGCTTGCGCAGCACCACCGTGGCGAAGGCGCCGAAGCCCTCGTTGCCGATGCGCTCGAACAGCCGACCCAGGTGGGTCCGGCTCTCCTCGGGCCGGGCCAGGTCGACGAAGCCGAGAGCGACCATCGTGAGGGTCCCGCCGATGACCCAGAGCACCACGGAGCGGAAGCGGATGCGCCAGCCGAGAAGGGCCATCGCCGTGATCCCGGCCCCGGGGACGAACGACAGCACGCCGCCCACGTCCGAGCCCCACCAGGGCGATCCGTCGATCACCACGGCCACGGCCAGGACGCCCACACCGGCCCATGCGCCCCGACGTCCGCCGATCCGCCAGGCCAACAGGCCGGCCAGGATCAGGCTTGCTGCGGCGAGCTGGGCGAACGCCAGGTTGCCGAGTCCGGCGAACCGGCCGGCGATCGTGGGGGTGTACCCGAACGTCGTGTTGAGCTGGAGTGGCGCCCCCAGGACGATGTCGACGGCGAGGATCCCCACCACCAGCCCGAGCACGCCGATCAACGGGTCCACCACGCTGCCCAGACGGCGGAGTTGACTGCACCCCACACCCAGCGCGGCCGCCACCGAGACCAGGAACAGCCAGTACGGGGTCGTCCCGAGTCGATGGAACGCGAACAGCCCTGCGAGGAAGCTGGCCGGCAGGAAGGCGAGCACACTCAACGCGGCGATCTCGACCAGGCGCTGGAGGCGGGGACGCTGCCGTCGGAACGCCACGACCGCGAGGACCCATAAGGCGAGCTGGGAAAGGACGAAGAAAGTCGAGACGGCCGCCACCAGGCGGTCGCGGAACAACGCGCCGTCGTTCGATTCAATGAGGAAGGCCCGACGGTCGGCCGCCGAACCACCGCGCGCGACGCGCTCGAACGGCCGCCCCTCCATGCTGTCCGGGCGCGGGATGTCGAGGAGGTCGAGAACGGTGGGGGCGACATCGGCAAGGGTGACGAAGCCGACGCGGCGGGTGACGGCCGACCGCAGGAGCCCGGGCTCGACGTCCGGAGCGCGCAGGCCGGCGATGGTCAGGTGCGTGCCCGTGGATGCGTGGAAGGGGCCGACCACCAACACGGCGTCCCGTGCCGGGTCCACCCGCTCGAGGAGTGCTCCCACCATCTCGTCGGTGCTGCGCAGCGCGTCGGCTCGCAACCGCGCACGCTGTGCCGTGGTGACTCGCCCGTGGTAGGCGTCCGCACGCACGAGGTCGGACGCCTCCACCAGGACGACGGCGCCGTCCCGCCAGGCCTGGTCGAAGGTGGACTGGACCATCTGTGGGTCGAGGCGCCGGCCGAATGGCGCATCCGGGTCGGGCATCAGCAGGTTGGCGCCCACCGATCCAGCGGGGACGACGCCCCGCGAGTCCATCACGCCCCCGGCGACGGCACGACCGAACTCGACGTCGAGCTCCTGTTCTGACCCGTCGGCGTTGCCGATGACCGCACGCGACGCCCCCGCGGCTTCCAGTGCGTCGCCAAGAGCGCCGACCTCGGCGTCGTAGGGCAGCTTCTCGTTCTCGGCGACGATCTGGGGCAGGCCGAGATTGACCACGCCCTCGGTGACGGTCTCGCCCGTCCGGCGACCGAAGACCTCCTCGACCGGGTAGCCCGAGAAGGATTCGCCCACGTCGAAGGCGAGGCCGTCTGCGCCTCGGGCGCCCCGGGCCCGGGTACCCGCGCCGAGGGTGGTGTAGCCGTCGCCGGGGTTGGTGCGACGTACCACGCTCCGCGTGGAGAGGTCGGCGACGGCCGACTCGTCGAGGAGCGCGTTCAGGTGAGGAAGGCGGACGGCGTCCACCTCCTCCCAGGACAGCGTGGGGACCGAGATGACGAGCACCCGGTCAACCGGGTCCGACGAAGTCGCCGCATCGGCGGGGCCCACCGCCCCGGCCACGCCACACACGACCAGCCCAGCGACGACCACCGTCGCCTTGAGGGCCCTTCTGTGCATCAGGCGGCTCCCGTGTGGACGATGAGGCGTTCGGGAGCGAGGCGCAGAACCCGCACGGCGGCCCACCACAATGCCAGACCCAGGCCGCCCACGACCGTCAGCGCGACCAGGTCGGCGATCCGACCCGATGGCTCCACTGCCCGGAACACCGCCCAGGCTGCGCCGGCCAGCACCGCCGAGACCGCCAGGGCGAGCGGGAAGGACCGGGGGAAGAGCGGCTCGCACACGCGTCGCCGCAGGCCGACGCCGAGGGCGAGGGCGCCCAGTAGGAAGGCGACCGTGTGACCGATCCCCAACAGGTAGATGGTCGCGGTCCCCTCGCTGAGCGCGGAGGCGACGACCATGAAGGCCACGCCCACGATGGCGGTGGCCGACGCCACGACCGCCGGGGTCCGGCTGTCCCCGAGGGCGTAGTAGGCCCCCGCCAGGAGGCGGAAGGCGCCGTAGGCGAAGAGACCGAGGGCCAACGAGGCCGTTGCCGCGGCCATGAGGTCGATCCCGCTGGAGGTGTTCGCCTCGCCGAAGGCGAGGACGCTCATGAGCGGCACCGCCAGGGCGTACAGCGCCGCCGACACCGGGAGCACGGTGACCGAGAGCGCGTCGAGCCCCCAGCGCACGGCGTTCGCGTAGGCCGGGAGATCACCGTTGGCCACGTCGGTGGCCAACTCGGGCGTGACCGTGGTGTGGATCGGCTGGGCCAGGACCCCATAGGGAGCGAGGAAGACGTAGAACGCGACGCGGTA
>CXWK01084654.1_pt5 | contig 12265 bp, 30 predicted proteins | sample 590851 | NCBI WGS metagenome assembly CXWK01 (sample SAMEA3498364, study PRJEB10139) | wastewater metagenome | biome: wastewater treatment plant; material: activated sludge | place: Denmark | collected 2014-08-01
ACTCAACTCTCCGAACGAGCCCGCCAGGCTGAAGCTCGGAACGCTTCCGATGCTCTCGCTGCTCGCTCTGCTGCTGACAGGCTGCGCGGCGCCGTTGCGGGTAACGGACTCATCCTCCGTTCCGCCGCTGCCGCAGGAAGCTCGCCCGAGCCAGTGTCAGAGACCGAGCGTCTGTCAGCCGAACTGCTCAACGGGTGTGTCGAAACTGCTCGATTCGCTGACTGTCTCGCTTCAGGCGGGGAAGCCTGCGAGCAGTCCTACGGCCAAGTGAGAAAGTAGGGCGCCTAACGTCCGATGGAACGGACACCTGCGGTGCCGCTCATCTCCTAGTTGTGCTTCACGCGGCACGCGACGAGTTGTCTTGCGCCAGCCGCAGCGCGTCGAAGAAGCGCATTGCCCGCTCCACGTCGGCCAGCGCCAGGGCGGCCACTTGCAGCATGCGGCGCTGTGCCTTGTCGGCGCTGCCCATGCCCGACATCACGCGCGCCCAGCCGGCGTAGTCCTNNCCGTGTGCAGGTCGTCATGCTCCGGGCCGCCCCACTTCTCGTCCTGGCGCATGCGCTCGTGAGCCAGCATCCACAGGCAGCGCCGCAGGTTCTCCGGCAGCGTCATGAACTTGTCGCCTTCGGTTTGGTATCCGTTCTGTTCCGGGTTCATTGCATTCCTACAGTTGCGCGCTTCGGATGGGTGAAGCACAACCCCTCGCTCAACCGGAGAGCCAACGGCTCGGCGGCGGGCGGGGTGCTGTGGGTGTTGCTGCCTTGGTCGGTCATCGCGTTGTCTCCCGGTTAGCTCAAACGTTAGCCGGCTCTCACTTGCGTACCTTGCAGCACGGCCATGTCCGCGGCCTGTTCGTAGGCCGTTTCGATCTCGGCCGCCGACAGTTGGCGCAGCGTCACCCACTGCCCATCGGCGCCGCGCGTGTAGAGCCAGCCGTGATCCTTCGCGCCGGGCTCCAGGCGCGCGGCGCAGTCAGGGTTCTGCTGCAGCAGCGTCAAGCCGTTGGGCAGCAGGTTCATCGGCACCGTTCGGTAGTTCACTCGTAGGCTCCTGTGGTGCGGTTGTATTGGCGCAGGCACACGCAAGCCTCATGGCCTGCTGGCGTGCGGCAGAAGATTCGCAGCGTTCCGTATTGGTTGCGCTCCGCTCGAAACTGGTTCATCACTTCAACTCTCCTTCGCTTCGGATGCAGCCGGCTAACTGTGCGCTGAACCGGACCGCCTTCGGCGGCCGGTTAGCTCCACGTTCGGCCTCACGCCTTGGGCTCCTGCGCTGCCTTGGGGGCGATGCCGTGGAACACCGCATCTCTGGCTGACATGTACGCATCGTTTGCTGCTTCGGGAGATGCAAACTGCCCGAGGTGGTGCGTCTGCCCGTTCACCCTGATAGCGGCGCGAAACTTTCCGTTGCGCGTCTTGGCAACCCCGACATAACCGCTCGTGTTGTTGCGGCGCGGCTTGTTGTTGGCAAGTTGGTTCAAGGATGGCGTCACGTCCCTCAGATTGGCGATCCTGTTGTTCAGCTTGTCGCCATCGATGTGGTCGATTTGTCCCTTCGGCCACTCACCGTTCACCAGTAGCCACGCGAGCCGGTGCGCGTTGTACTTCCGGCCGTTCAGATGAATGCGCAGGTATCCCCAGCTATTCATGTGCCCGGCTTTGCTGCCAGCCTTCACGACATTGCAGTCATGCTGCCATGTGAAGTCGCCAGTCTCAGGGCTGTAGTTGATCCGCCTAGCGCAATACGCCAGGAGTTCCGCAACTTCACTCACTTGCGCCACCTTTCTTGGTCTGCACAGCCTCCACCACTGCATGCGTTCCAGCAAGCAGGTTGTGCGCCTCAACAACGAGTGCGCCAGCGCGGACGCGATCAGCATCTGCAAGCATCATCGACTCGGCGAGCAAATCGGCGGCTTGGCTCATCACTGCATGCGGTGGGGTGGATGGTGCGGAGGCGAGCGGACAGTCTTGCAGCGCCTCAACGGTTTTCTGTGCCCGCAGCGTGGCAAGGTGCATTACCAGCGCCTTGCGTTCATTGGGCGTCAAGTTGTGCTCAGCGAACAGTTCATCGAAGGTCGTCATTGCATGCTCCTGTGTATCCACACGGCTGCGCCGCTCACGGGGTCTTTGAACTCAACAGTCGGGCAGCACCAGCAGTCAGCGCCCCCGATGTGCTGGCGCTCGCTCGAGAGTGTGGCCGTCAGCGTGCGCATAAGCTGGCCCAGCGTCATCGCCTCGTACCGCTCGCCGCAGATCGCCTGCAGTTCTGGCAGCACGTCGCGGCCAACCACCCGAGACAGAGACCACACCTCATGCTCGGTCAGCACAATGGGCCGGCTGCGCAGCACATTGGAGAATGTCACTTTCCGCATGTTCTGGCGTCGTCGGCGTGCTGGCAGATGTCCCAGCCTTGGCGGTCGCACCATGGGCACACAGGCGCATCACGGTCGCACGCCAATGGCTCGCCCTGCGCGCTCGGCTCGGGCGCTGGTGCTGCTTGTAGGGCGCTCATGCAACCGCCAGCGTCGAAGGTTACGCCGCAGCATGGGCATTGTTGGGGTTTCGGAGCATCAGCCGGAAGCACCTTCCCTCGCGCTGGGCCGCACATCGCATAAGCGAAGTTCAGCGCCATCGCATCGGGATCGAAGTCCGTCTCTTGGCCGCACATCGTTGCTCCCCGGATCGCATAGCGCGCTGCTGCAATCACGGCATCACGCTGGGCATTTGTCAGGATGGGGCGCGGCGTCTCGGCGTAGTCGTCGCGCTCGTTGTCCCACTCCCCACGCGGCGCATACAGCCAGTGATCCGTTGGCAGCGGGAACGATACAATAGAAAAGGCGCTCCCATCCGGCAAAACGGTCGGCTCCCTGAACACTGCTCCCGCCACGGGCTGCGCGGAGAGGGCGGCGCGATAGCCAGCGGACCACAGGCGAGCGTAGAACGGCGCGGCGACGCTGCTCATCTCCCCCGTGAACAGAGCCGCGTTCTCGGGCTCGCTTGCCCATGCGTCGAACAGCGCAGCCAGCGCCTGTCTCGTGTCGGTCATCGCTGCTCTCCCTCTGGTCCGCCGTGCATTGGGCACGCAAGTCCCGGAACATGCCCGTCATAGCGCAAATCCTCGCGCATCATTCTCCCCGCGCTGTAGTTCATCCACATGCGCGACGGTGGGCGATTGCCGTATGCAAGCCTGTCGCATGTTCCTGCTGGGCAACCGTTTATCCACATCGGCACAGAGCAAACGCCAAGCGCACCAGCTACAGCGGCGTTGTGCTCCTGAAAGCACTCGTGAGAATGGCTTATGCCGTCAGTGCAGCCGCAGTTGCTTCCTTTGCATGCGGGGTACTGTCTCGTGTCGGTCATGTCGTCCCCTTCGTTGCGTCGATGGCTCGGTCACGGATTCGGCGCTCGGCTTCGCGCATCCAGCCGTCAAGCCCCATGTCGTCGGCGTCGTCGGCGGTTGCCTCTTGCAACGTCATCCAGACTGTCATTGCGCACTGGTCGCGTTCTTCTGCTGCCAGATTCCTCAGCGCCTCAGCCTCAGCACGAAGGCGCTCACACTCAACCCACCGCTGTTGGGAAATGTCCTTGATTTCCGCAACACGCTTCCAAGCCTCGGGCCAGTCTGTGGTCTGACTACCGAACTCGTTATTCACTGCGGCAAGCTCAGCACGAAGGCGTGTGATTTCGGCGATGGCGTCTTCCGCGTCAACTGCGGTGATGTGCCACTTGTCTTTCTCCAGCCTCTGCCCAATGTCTGTATGGTCGGTCATGCTGCAGCCTTCCGCAGTGCCTTGGTGTAGTCGTCCAGCGAGTTCATGAACGAGTGCAGATCAAGAACCAGCTTGTCGATGTACGCCTGGTCACGCTCGACGCGGATCGGACGCATCGGCAGCCGCGGGTGATAGGGCACCATGTCGCACCAGCGCCGGCCGGTGATCCACATTCCGCCCTGCATCTGGTCCATGTACTCGCTCACGTCGCGCGTGATGTACAGCTGCGCCAGCTTGTAGGCGTTGGCAGGGCACTTGATCTCGATGAGCCCATCTTCACCGACCAGGCCGTCAGGCGAGTAGCCGAACGGCAGCGAATCGTGCAGGCAGATGCCAGCCTGCGTCACGAACGCGCCAGTCTCTGCCTCGTAGCAGGCCCGCGCCTCGTTCTCCAGTTCCGTGCCTCGCTGCATGGCCGGCGTCACGAACGTGTCCGATAGGTCGCCGGTCAGCCGCTCGATCGCCAGGGATGCCATGTAGTCGAGTTGCGCAGCAGACGCCGCACCCTTCGCCAGCTTCGAGCGCGCGTCCTTGAAGCGAGATGCGGTGACCAGGCCAGTGCGGGCCTTCAGCCATTCGGGGCTGCCTTGCTCGCAATCAACGATCCGCATCGTGCGCTCCAGCAGCCTCGGCGGCTTCCATCTCGGCCACGAACTGGTCGACAGCCTCGGCCGGCGCAGCAGGCGGCAGCGCAGGGCGTGCGCGGTCAACCTCAGCCGCTCGAGCCTTTAGCGTCTCATGCTGGCCCATCAGCGCCGTGCGGGCGTCCTTGTTGGCAGCCTGCCACCACTGGCGATAGGCTTCGGTGCCTTGGTCGGCGACTGTCTGCGCCGACTGCAGCAGCATGTCGTCGGCCTCCGGCTGCACGATCTCGGCCGCGCCCATGTTCTTCGGGGCCGGTGCATAGGTGTCGCGCGCTTCCTCCGACACCAGCATGCCGCCGATGGCCGCCGGATAGACTGCGCGTACACCCTCAGCGATGCACCGTGCCCGAAGCATGGCGCGCGGGTAGTTCTTCCAGTTGTCTTTGCTGGTGAGGCCGATCTTCTTGGCCTGGTCGATCGTCCACGCAATCGGCACGCTGCCGCCTTGCGGATGCGAGAACGTGGCGTGCGCCTTGGTGTCGGTCAGTTCGTGCCACTGCACGCTGCCGCCGGCCTGCTGGAAGCGCGCGAGAACGCTATGCGTCTTGCGGGCTGCGCGGCCCTGAATGATGTCGTAGTCCTGCGCGATGGTGGCAGGATGCTGGCCCTCGGCCTGGGCGACAAGCATCAGCGCGATGGCCTGCTCTGCCGACTTCATGCCGAACAGGCCGGACTTTGCCAGGGCCGTGCCCATGCGGGCCAGGTCGTCAAAGGGAATCAGTGCGTTCACAGGATTCTCCAAAAGTTGCGCACCATGCGCAGCAGCCGAGCCCACAGCGGGCGGTGGCCGACAGGGATCTCCACCGCGCACGCGTAATCTGTGTGCCGCGGGAAGGCTTCGACGGACGTGCGGGGGTAGCGGCGGGTGGTGGTCATGCGGTCACCTCGTTGGGTTTGCCTGCCCATTGCAGGGTTTCGTCTTCGCCGTCAGTCGGGCGGATGGGGCGCAAAGCGCAATCCGCCCAGTCAATTCCATCACCGTCAGCATCTTCAAGGTCAGGATCACACACCCACGAGTCATCAAACAGATCACTGACCCTCACGACAGTCACGATCTTTCCCCGGTGATACGGGCACTCAATGCTGACGATCATCGCCAAGTCTCCCGGTTTGCAGTTCATCGCTCACCTCGCCAGCCAATGCGCCAGCGCGACGCCGCCCAGCACGCCGAGCACCGTTGCGAAGATCACGTCCCCGATGCGCGAACGCTCGGCCGGCGCGGGCTTCTGCTGGTGCGCCGGCACCGGCCACGGCTTGCGCGTCAGGTGCTCGAAGTCCTGCTCGCTCAGCAGGCCGCCGGGCTCGGTGTCCTGCGTGTTCGTCATGCCAATCGTTGCCATCACGCCTCCAGAACCCGCAGCGCGACGCGCTTGCAGTAGTCGTTGATCTCGGTGCGGATCAGGTTCCCGAGCGCGAACTCGTGGCCCTGCTGCACCAGCGTCTTGATGCGCGGCGCCAGGTCGTACAGCGCGTCTGACAGGTCGAGCGCCGACAGCCCGCGCAACACTTCCGCCGCCTTGCTGTCGATCTGCTCCTGCGTGATGCCGGGCGCTTCGATGACGCGGCTGTAGTCGCGCGCCTGAATCGGGCTGAAGTCGGTCACTTTTTACCTTCCTTGATGATTGCGTCAAGCGGTTTAGGGTCAGCGTCAATGTTCTTTGGACAAGGTCCGCGAAACAGTTCGGAAGGCGACGGGCGCTCACTCCAACTCTTGCGACGAGACGGGCATTCAACTCGTGAGCACTCCGACCATGCGCTGTTCACGCGCTCAGGATCACGCCCGCACACATCGCACTTCTTGCCATTGCTCATTGCTGCACCCCCGCGAACACCTCAGCCAGCTCGCCGAGCGCGCTTTCAGACCAGCCGCCCATCTGCACCGCCAGCGCGCGGCCTTGGGCTCGCAGCGCTTCCTTGCGCTGCCTCTCGGCACGTTCGGCGCGCTTGCTGTCGGTGTAGTCGCGGGACTGCTTGAGCAGTGCGCGGGCGGTGTCGGGGTGCATGTAGGCGTTCATGCGATCACCTGTTCGATCGCTTGCGGCGTGGCGGCTTCGATCTTGAGCGCGGCCTTCATCAGCGCCTCGGACATGACCCTGGCTTCCTTCGCGTTCAACATGGCGCAGTAGTCGAACCCACCGGCTCTAGCGTGAATGAATGCGGCGTTGTGGGCCGGAGCGAAGTCGACATGCAACTCTCCGCTGACGTTGTCGCCGTTGTGAATCGTGGTGCGGTCTGCCATCTGGTTCTCCAGTCATGGCCCGATGTGTGGGCCGATGGGTAGACTGTGCCAAACGTGAAGCGGTCTGTCAAGCGACTTTCTGCACGGAGTAGTGAAGCAGTCGGGTATTGTCAAGCCTCCCGATCTGTGCCATAGTGTGAAGCATGAGCCCTGAACAACTCCGAGCATGGTGCGACGCTAAGCGTGGTCGCCTGTCTGGTCTTGCCCACGCCCTCGGGCAGCACAGGCAGTTCGTCTGGCAGTGGGCTGAGGGCGTACGTCCGATCCCTCCGTCGATGCTGCCCGTCGTGCTGCACGAGATCAAGCGCACCGAGCGCCTCGAAGCCGAAAAGCTCGCAGCATGACCTACGAAGTCCCGGTCTTCGTGACCGATTCCGCGCTTTCCTCAGATGGCGGGCAGAGGTCAGGCGCCGATAAGGTGCTGACTTCCGCCGCGCTGCTGGCGTACGTCGCCCAGAACCCCGGCCTGTCCCCGCGCCAGCTCGGCCGCGTGTTCGGCATGCCGCCAAAGCAGATCAGTACCAGGCTCTGCAAGCTGCGCGACCGCGGGTGCTTGGAGTCGCGCGGCACGACCGTTCCGAATGCGCCGCTGATCTGGTTCGCCACCGGCGTCCCGTTCTCCACTCCGAAGCATCGCTTCGCGTGGTCCGACCACGAGAAGGCCACGCTGCGCACCGTGTGGCCCGTGGCGCCCCGCGATGAGGTTCTGGCGGCCCTGCCGGCGCGGACCTGGGAGGGCTGCATCGAGCAGGCCTTCCGCATGGACCTGAAGCGCAAACGCAACATCGGCCGCGACATGCTGGCGCTGCAGATGGCGAGGAACCAGAAGGCGGTCAGCGTCGGCATTCCGCCAGTGACAGCGCCGGCCATCGTGCGCAAGGCTATCGCCAGCATGACACCGCTCGAGGCGGCTTGGATGGGGAGGCTGGCAGCATGAGCAACCTGCCACTGCCCCGCAACATCAACAGCCTGCAAGGGCTGGCCAAGGGCACCAGCATCATCGTCTCGTTCGTCGGGTCGACTGGCTACGCGAACCCCCACGTTTTCGCCGACAGCGGCAAGAAGTACGACTGGGAGTTCACAAAGGATCTGCACTGCACGTTGGTGGTCAAGCCCGGCGTCGATGCCGAGCACGCCATGCGGGCCATCTGTGGCCTGGCCGACTGGATGGCAGGCTATCCGATTCTGGTCGACGTCGAGCGCCAGCAGTTGGCGTACATCGTCACTCCGAAACCTCTGCACCTGTGGCCCGTGAAATCAGGGACCAACACATGGCGCCAACACTTCGCCTAGCGCCAATGGCCACCGACATCATCGACCTGGCGCAGTACACAGGTGGCGACAAAGCCGCCGCCGGGCAGGCCCTGCCACTGCTCACCCTCGATCAACTGCGCGAGCAGGCCAAGGCGGTCAAGTGGCTGGTCAAGCATGTTGTTCCGCTCGAATCGATGGGCGTCGTGTTCGGCGGATCCGGTACGTTTAAGTCCTTCATCGCCATCGACATGGCGCTGCACGTTGCCCACGGTCTGCCGTGGCTGGGCCACAAGACGAAGCAGGGCCCTGTCCTGATCGTCGCGGCTGAGGGTGGCGCTGGTCTGTGGCGGCGCATCGTCGCATGGCACCGCGAGAACCGCGTGCAATGGGCCCAGGCGCCCGTTTACGTGGTCCCGGTAGCCTTGGACCTCACAACAGACGCTGCGCGCGTCCAGGAGGCCGCTACGGCCATCGGCGTGCGTCCTGATCTGGTCATCATTGACACGCTGTCGCAGACGTTCTCCGGCGAAGAGAACAGCGCGGCCGAGGTCAGCAACTACCTGCGCGAGCTGGCGCTGTGGTTCAAGGCGTCGTGGCAGGCCGCGGTTGTGGTCGTGCACCACACCGGCCACCAGGCCACGGAGCGCCCCCGCGGATCAAGCGCCATCCGGGCGAACGTCGACTTCATGTTCGGCGTGTACCGCGACGAGAAGGAGATGCTGGCCACGTTCGAGTGCGTAAAGCAGAAGGACGGCGAGTTGATCGAGCCGGTGTCGTTCTCGCTCAAGGTGGCAGAACTGGCAATCGATGAGGACGGCGACGCCATCACCAGCCTGGTGGCCACTGCGTTGACCGGCAAGGACGACATGCTCGACGCGATGGACCACGAAGCCAAGCGCGGCCGTGGCGGCAAGAACCATCTGTTCCTTGACCTGGCGCTGAACGGAATGGACGAGTCGAAGCTCCGCACGGTGTTCTGCGACGCCATCGACGGCGAGGCCGAAGCCAAGCGGAAAGCCTACTACCGCGCCCGCAAATGGGCCATGTCAGCCGGCCTTATCGAGGTGGTTCAAGGCGTCATCGTTCGAAATTCCTGAATGGGACACATTGACATGAAAACGGGACATTCGAGCAAAAAGATGGGACAAAAGTCGTTGGGACATCCTCGCGCACGCGTAAGGACTTTTGTCCCAATGTCCCAGGGACATATTTGGGACATTGGTGGAGGGACACGGGACAGGACATCCCTACAGCCTCCGGCTTCCGGGACATCCCATCCCATGCCTTCAACGAGTGGCAGGGGTCAAAAGAATGTGGCGCCGAAGGGCGCCATGAACTGGACCCACATCGCGGCGATGAACACCCTGGCCGATCACAAGGCAGGGGTCACGGTCGATCCGGTGAAGTTGGCAGCCGCCCGCGCACTGCTGGAGGCCGCATGAGAACCGCCCGAGGCCAGCGCACCCTGCACACCGCTCGCTGCATCCTGGCTGAGCATGCCAAGGGGAAGCAGACGCCGGCTTTCACGCTGGACTGGGCGAATGCCATCGTCCGAGCCAACACACCGCGCGCCCGCGCGTTTGAGCAACAAGGGGAGAAGGCAGCATGACAGACCGTGAACTGCTGGAGGCTGCGGCGAAGGCTGCAGCATCTCAGTTGCTTTACATACCGGCGTCAGGCGCACTGATCTGGCTGGCAAAGACCGGAGATTCTCCGGAAGTGATGAGATGGAACAAGCGATACGCAGGAAAAGACGCCGGATGCGTTGATGAGCGAGGCTACCTGCGTGTGGTTATCTTGGTGAATGGCAGGAAGCAGAAGATTCGCGGCCATACGCTTGCATGGTTCATTGTCCACGGGGCAGTCCCAAGCGGAGAGATTGACCACATCAACGGCGTTCGGAGTGATAACCGAATCGCAAACCTGCGCCAAGTCTCACGCTCTGAGAATCAGCGGAACAAGGGGCTGCAGAAGAACAGCTCCACCGGCTACGTCGGCGTCACCAGAAGCCGTGGGCGCGACAAATGGGAAGCATACGGACGCGATGGAGACAGGCGCATCTATCTTGGTCTGTTTGATTCGCCGGAGGCCGCTGCTGTCGTTGCTAAGGGCTTCCGAGATGAGCGTGGATATTCAGCGAGGCACGGAACATGACTGACGAAGAGTTGACGCAGCGCGCCGCAATTGCATACGGTCTGAAGGACGCAAACGGATTTTCACCACTCACCGACGACGGAGACGCGCTAAGGCTTGCGGTGAAGCTGCGCATGTTCCTTGACCTCGAATATCTGTGCGCTCAAGCCAAAAGCCATGCATGGTTTGGAGGTGGAGACGATCCGAGCGCGGGAATGGTACACGATGAATGCGACCCCTACGCCGCCACCCGCCGAGCCATCGTCCGCGCTGCTGCTGCAATGGGAGAGAAAGCATGAAAACCGAACGCCAGGCGCACGACGCGCTGACCGACCGCCGCGAGTACAGCCCGCGGATCTGGTTCGATCCGATGGAGGAGGCGGGGCTTGGGGTGGATGCCCGGGACTCGAAGTTGGCATCCGACTTTGCCGAACTCTCAGCCGAGAGCAATCGGCGCACTGACCGCCTCGTGAACTGGCTTGCTGTGGCGCTGGTGCTGGTGATTGCGGTGTGGGCTGTCATCTAACGCCGAGCTAACCGACGGCACGTCCGGTTGAGTGACTGTTAGCCGGATGGTTCCGGCGTGAAAGGAAATGAGCATGGGAACGAGAGCAGATTTCTACGCCGGCCGAGGCAAGGACGCCGAGTGGCTTGGCAGCATCGCGTGGGACGGAACGGAGATACCCGATGAGATTCTGTACGCCCACGATGAGGCTATGTTTCGCAGCGAGGTGGCGGCGTTTCTCGCGGGCCGCGATGACGGTACGTTGCCGGCGGACGGCTGGCCGTGGCCGTGGAACACCAGCAGCACGACCGATTGCAGTTACTGGTTTTTCGACAGCAAGTGCTGGGACGCGCACAAAGAGTGGGCGCCGGTTGGTGATGTGTATGCGCCATTCGACAAGGATCGGCCTGAGTGGGACGGTGAGCAGGACGAAGACGAGTTTTACACCGCGTGGCTGACCGGAAGGCCAACCGTCGAATACCCGAACATGGCCGACAAGAAACGCCTCACGCTCGGCAAGCGCAGCGGTGTGATCGTGGTGGCCGGCTAACTCCAAGATCACCGGCCGCTAGGTCCGGTGCATCGACACGTTAGGCGAATGTGTACGAAAGGAAGCCTTAGATGATCTCGTTCACCGTCCCCGGCCAGCCTCAAGGCAAGGGCAGACCCATCGCTGGGCTCAAGTTCGCCGCTGGAGGCAAGAAGATCGCCGGACTTCGCACGCCTGAGAAAACCGTCGCCTACGAGGGTCTGGTAGCTCACGCCGCGCACCAAGCCATGGACGGTGGCGCGCTGATCGACCAGGCGGTGCACGTCTTCATGACCATCACCTGCCAAGTTCCGGCCAGCTGGTCGAAGAAGAAGCAAGCCGCCGCGCTGCTGCAGCAGATCCGCCCGACCACGAAGCCCGACATCGACAACGTGGAGAAGGCCATCTTCGACGGCTGCAACGGCGTGGTGTGGCGCGATGACGTGTGCGTGGTGTCGGTGATAAAGGAGAAGCGCTACGGGGCCACGCCTGGGGTGTTCGTGAAGATCGCCCCGGCTGAGGTGGCGGCATGACCTGCCAACACTGCACCGACGCCGAGCAGCAACCCCGCAGCGCCACGTTCGCGCCCGGCTGCGTCTCGTGCAAAGCCCGCGCCATGGCAGCAACCCGCGCCGATCTGCTCGAGGACTACCAGACCGCCGCTAGAGCCATCTTCGGCGACAAGATCAAGGAAGGCCAAGCGCTGGTCAAGGTGTGGCTGCAACGCATGAAGCAACGGAGAACCGCATGAAACTGCTCACCATCATCCTGGCGTCCCTGATCCTCTGCGCGTGCGGAGGTGGCCGCGACGACGACCCCGACGCGCGCAAGGACACGCCTCCGCCGAAGTGCCACGAGCACCGCTGCAAGTGAGGCGCCGATGCTGACCCTCTCCCGCACCAAGCGCCTAGACTGGCCGCGCATGCTGGCCAACATCCGCAAGCAGGGCATGTCGCTGCAGCAGGTGGCCGACCACATCGGGGTGACTCGCGAAGGCCTGGGCAACTGGACGGCCGAGGAAGCGATCGGCGAGCCGGCGTTCTGGACCGGCGCGGCGATGATCGAGCTGTGGTGTGCAAGCACTGGGCTGGGCTGGAATGACCTTCCGACCCGCACCGTCACCCTCTCCGTGTCGGCCGTTCTGCGCCAGACCGCGTGATGGACGGGATCTCGTATGACCCAAAGACTGGCG
>CXWK01005276.1_pt3 | contig 12260 bp, 9 predicted proteins | sample 590851 | NCBI WGS metagenome assembly CXWK01 (sample SAMEA3498364, study PRJEB10139) | wastewater metagenome | biome: wastewater treatment plant; material: activated sludge | place: Denmark | collected 2014-08-01
TTTGCGCACCTTGACGCCACGACGAACCTGTCGCGCGCCATTGCCGAACTTGGCATTTACCCGGCCGTGGATCCGCTCGCGTCCACCTCGCGCATTCTCGACCCGCGCGTCATCGGCGACGAACACTACAACGTGGCCCGTCAGGTGAAGCAGATTCTGCAGCGCTACAAGGACCTGCAGGACATCATCGCCATCCTCGGCATCGACGAACTGTCGGAAGACGACAAGCTCACGGTGTCGCGCGCGCGCAAGATCCAGAAGTTCCTGTCGCAGCCGTTCTTCGTGGCCGAACAGTTCACCGGCCTCAAGGGCGCGTATGTCACCGTTGCCGAGACGGTGCGCGGCTTCAAGGAAATTGTCGAGGGCAAACACGACGACATTCCGGAACAGGCGTTTTATCTGGCCGGCACGATTGACGAAGTCATCGAACGGTCGAAGAAGCAGTAAAGACGTTCCATGGCCATCCCCACGACCTTACGCCTTGAATTCGTCACGCCGGAGCGTGCGATCGTCCACGACGAAGTGGACGAGCTGCAGCTGCCCGGCGAGGAAGGGTTCCTCGGAGTCCTGCCGGGACACACCCCCATGCTCGTCAGCCTGAAGGTGGGCGAGATGTGGTACCGGAAAGGCACCGAGAAGTTTCACGGCTTTGTCGGTTTCGGATTTGCCGAGATTCTTCCAGACCGTGTGACCATCCTGGCGCGTATCGCCGAAAAGGCCGACGACATCGATCTGGAACGCGCCCAGTCTGCCAAGCGGCGCGCCGAAGAACGACTGGCCGAAGTCGTCAAGGGCGGCGTGTCGGAAATGGACTACGAGCGCGCTCGCATCGCGCTGCTGCGGGCGATCACACGCCTGCAGGTATCACAACACGCGCGGACCCGCGGCTGACCTGATGCCGCAAATTACCTCGGTCGCCGTCACCCATACGGGCCTTCGACGCGAGAGCAACGAAGATGCGTTCCGAGAGCGCCAGGACCTGGGTCTGTACGTGGTGGCCGACGGCATGGGTGGCCACGAAGCCGGCGAGGTGGCGTCGCGCCTGACCGTGCAGGTGATCGAACAGTTCATCGACGACACCCGCAACGCGGACCTCAATCAGACCTGGCCCTTCCCTTTTGATACGGCGCATTCGCTGGCGGCCAACCGCCTGATCGCCGCGCTTCGCCTGGCCAACCAGCGCGTGGCGTCGGCCATTGGTGCGGATCCCGAGCTCAAGGGCATGGCGACCACGGCCGTCGCGATTCTGCTGCAACCTGCGGGCATGGCGCAGGTGGCGCACGTTGGTGACAGTCGCGCCTACCAGTGGCGTGAGGGCAAGCTGCGGCAGCTGACGGACGACCATTCGTGGGTGGGCGAGCAGGTGCGCGCCGGCGTGCTCACGGATGACGATGCCCAGCGGCATCCGTGGCGGAATGTGGTGACGCGCGCCATTTCGGGCGGCGTTGATCCCGAAGTGGACATCAAGGAAGTGGATCTGAAGGCCGGGGATCGCCTGCTGATGTGTTCCGACGGGTTGTCCTCGGTGATACCACCGGCCCGACTGAGTGAGCTGATGAACAAGCCGGGCGATCTGGCTGCGTGCGCGCAGTCGCTGATCAATGCGGCCAACGCCGCCGGCGGTCCCGACAACATCACGGTGATTCTCGTCGAGGTCGACGCCGCGGGCGATGTGGCATAACCTCGGACAGCTTCTTCGGTATCGCGGCCTCATCCAGAGTCTGGTGGCGCGTGATCTGAAGGCGCGGTACCGGGGATCGATGCTGGGGTTCTTCTGGTCGTTTGTGAACCCCCTGATGTTGTTGCTGATCTACAGCTTCGTGTTCGCCACACTCCTGGAGAACCGCACACAAGGCATCCAGCCGTACGCCGTGTTCATGTTTACCGGGCTGCTGCCGTGGACCTGGTTTCAGTCGTCGATGAACGAGGCGACCGGGTCGTTAATCTCCGGCGGCAATTTGATCAAGAAGGTGTTGTTCCCGGCAGAAGTTCTTCCGATTGTGACCATCTGTTCGAACATGGCGCACTTTCTACTGGGCTTGCCGATTCTGGCCATCTTCATGATCTATTACGGCGTGACACCAGACTGGATTGAACTTCCCTGGTTCCTGGTTGCTCTGGTCGTCCAGTTTATTTTTACGGCGGCGCTCGCACTGCTGCTTTCCGCACTTTCCGTGCACTTCCGCGATGTCAAAGATCTTGTCTCGAACCTGCTCACCTTCTGGTTCTTCACCACACCCATCATCTACTCCTACCAGCAATATCCCGAGTACAAGAACTACTTCGACCTGAATCCGTTCACCCACCTCGCGATCTCCTATCAAGAGATCCTGTTTTTCGATGGCCCTTTCGGTCACAAGTGGTGGCTGCTCGCGCTGGGTGGGGCCTCGATTATCTTGTTTTTTGCGGCCTACTGGATCTTCGATCGCCTGCGTGATTCGTTCTCGGAGGCCGTGTGAACTCGACGGCCATTACGCTTGATCACGTCAGCAAGATCTATCGCCGGTATGGCGGCCGTCAGTTTTCCACGCTGAAGAGCGCGCTGCTTTCAGGGGATCTCGTCCGCAAGCTCAGGCCTGAGGAGACGTTTCAGGCGCTGAAGGACGTGTCGTTCACCGTGCCGAAGGGCTGCACCTATGGCGTGGTCGGCCGGAACGGATCGGGCAAGAGCACCGCGTTGAAACTGGTGGCCGGGATCACGAAGCCGACCATCGGTACTGTGACCGTCGAAGGCCGCATCTCGGCGCTCATTGAACTGGGCGCCGGGTTTCACCCGGAGATCTCCGGCCGGGAAAACGTCTTCATCAACGGCATCATGCTGGGCCTGACGAAGAAGGAGATCACAAGGCGCTTCGACGAGATCGTGGAATTTGCCGAGCTCACCGAATTCATCGACGCGCCGGTGAAAACCTACTCGTCCGGTATGTACATGCGCCTGGGTTTTGCCGTGGCGATTCACGTGGATCCCGACGTGCTGCTTGTGGACGAGGTCCTGGCGGTTGGCGACGAGGGCTTCACGCACAAGTGCCTGGACAAGTTTGGTGAGTTCAAGCGGCGCGGTAAAACCATCCTGCTGGTGACGCACTCGCTGGGACTCGTCGACCGATTCTGCGACGAAGCCGTGTGGCTCGACGCGGGCGAGAAGAAGGCCGAGGGTGATCCCACGCGCGTGGTCGGGACGTATGTCACGGACGTGGCTCGTCAGGAAGAGCGCTTCCTCGCGGCGTCGGATGAAAAGGCGAAGCACGATGCCGGCGGTGCCGGACAGGCCACGCCGGCTGGTCCAGTGGAGGCCGAGAGTCACTTCGGCGACATGAATCAGGCGGGCGAAGGCCGCTGGGGATCTGGCGGCGTGGAAATCGCGTCGGTGGATTTCCAGGATGCCAACGGCCAGTCCACCCACGTGTTCCACACCGGCGAGCAGATGCGCGTGATTCTGGGTGTGAAGGCCGCAGCGCCAGTGCGCGATTTTGTGTTTGGCATCGGCCTGTTCACCGCCGATGGCGCCATGGTCTATGGCACCAATACTGATATCGAAGAGCTCGAGTCCGATCGCCTTGAGGGCGAGGCCACGGTCACGCTCACGGTGGACTCACTCGACCTGGTTGAGGGCACGTACAAGCTGGACGTCGCGGTGCATAAACGTGACGGCGCCCCGTACGACTACCATCGCCTGCTACACACCTTCCGCGTAAAGTCCCGTATCAAGGATGGCGGCATCTACCGGCCGAAACACCACTGGGACTTCTCCACCGCGATCCGGTTCAAACCGCCCAAGTAGGGTTTTCAGCCGCCAGGCTTTCACGAGGCGTGTCCCGAAAGGTCGACACGAGGCATGAAGGACTGAAGGGTCTCTTGGCGCCTGGCAGGCATTTCGTAGCGCGGCCTGAATCTCAAGGCCGCGATCGAAGTTTTCAGCCGCCGTGCGTGTCGCCGTGCCCCCCTCCGGCTCAACGCCGCGCAAAAACGGCGCTCCAGGGCAATCGTCTCGTGTCCAGCGCGTGGGTCCCTATCCCACGCGGCCTCTCCCCCTTCCGCGTCGTTTTTCAGGCTACCGCCGTCGCGTCGCTCGCAGTCGGGCGGCCCGGCGACCCGCACGCCGGCTGAAAACCGCGTCAGTTCGTCCGGAGGTCCTGGGCTTGGGCCTGGGACGATATGCACCCATCTGTCGAAAACACCTTAGACTAGGCCGCCAGTGCCCCACGAACCGGTTCCCGGCCTGTACGACCGCCTGATCACTGATGAACTGAGCAGACTACTCGAGAGGCTGGATCCCTCTCGTGTCGCGAAAGAATCACCGGATCCAGCCGAAGCGCACATCGCGGTAGCCGAACACGTGCGACAAATTATCGAGCGTGTCCTCAGGGCGATTCCAGAGGAGCAGAGGCTCGAGCGCCAGGCCACGCTTTGCAACGCCCTACTGAAGTGGCTGCGCGATGGGGATGCAGACGATGACGCCGGTGGCGCAGTTGACCTCGTGGTTCCCCTGTCGGTCCTCCGTGAAATCAGGGCACTCGGGAGAGGCTTGGGCCCCGTCCTCGCTACTGAGCGGCCTCTGGTTCCTTTGTCGACTCCCGACTTGCTCGTCAACGCCAGAGGTGAGCCCTCAGTCGCCGTCACCATAGCACGAGAAATTCAATCAGCAGATCGCATCGACCTTCTCTGCGCTTTCATCCGATGGACCGGTGTCCGATTGGTCCAATCCGCCCTTCAGGAACACTGTCGAGCGGGCCGTCCACTGAGAGTTATCACAACTGTCTACACTGGTTCGACCGAACGACGCGCACTTGATTGGCTCGTTTCGATCGGTGCAGAAGTCAGAGTGTCCTACGACACCCGGACCACCCGATTGCACGCCAAGGCGTGGCTCTTTGAGCGACTATCTGGCTACTCAACAGCATTTATCGGCTCGTCGAATCTGACGCAAAGCGCGATGTTGGATGGAGTTGAGTGGAACGTACGCCTGGCCCAGGCCTCAACGCCAAGCCTGATTGACAAGTTCAGAGCGGCCTTTGACAGCTATTGGGCCGATCAAGACTACGAGCCATACGACCCTGCACGTGACGCCGATCGCTTCGACCTCGCTATTGCCACTCCCCAGGACCAGGCCGCGGCTCCGACATTTCACTTCCATCTTCAACCTTGGCCATTTCAACGCGAAATGCTCGAGAAGCTCCAAACTGAGAGGGAGCGACATGGTCGGCACAAGAATCTCGTCGTAGCCGCGACCGGAACCGGTAAGACTCTGGTCGCCGCTTTCGACTATTTGCAGCTGCGTCAACCCCGCAAAGATCCAAGTCTGCTGTTTGTTGCACACCGCCGGGAAATCCTGTCCCAGAGCCTTGCGGCCTATCGGGCTGTTTTGCGCGACGGGGCATTCGGGGAGCTTCTGGTAGAAGGGCGGAAGCCACAGCAGGGCCGCCATGTCTTCGCATCAATTCAGTCGCTGGCACAGATCGATCTTGCCGAGATTCCACCCGAAACCTTCGACGTGGTGGTCGTGGATGAATTTCACCATGCGGCCGCGACCACATACTCGCGTCTCCTAAGCCACCTGCAGCCCAAGGTGCTCCTCGGCCTTACCGCCACACCTGAACGAACGGACGGCCGAAGCATCCTTGAGTGGTTCGACGGGCGAATTGCCGTCGAATTGCGCCTGTGGGATGCACTGGAACGCGGTCTACTGAGCCCATTCCAGTACTTTGGGCTCCACGACGAGACCGACTTGTCACAAATCCCATGGTCTCGTGGTGGATACGATATTCCCCGGCTAGAGAATCTGTACACGGGCAACCAGGCGCGAGTCTCGATGATTCTCGAGGCAATTCGTAGCAAAGTAACGGCCCCCCGCAGGATGCGCGCACTTGGCTTCTGCGTAAGTGTGAAGCACGCCGAGTTCATGGCCTCTGAGTTCAATCGGCAGGGTCTACCGGCCGTCGCAGTGTCCGGTGATACACCGATTGAACTGCGAGAGTCGGCCCTGCGGAACCTCAGGGATGGCTCAGTGAATGTCGTGTTTTGCGTCGACCTCTTTAACGAAGGCGTCGACGTGCCACAAGTAGATACCGTACTTTTTTTGCGGCCAACCGAAAGCGCTTTGGTGTTCTTGCAGCAACTTGGTCGCGGTCTCAGGCGTTCAGACACCAAGGCCTGTTTGACTGTCCTTGACTTTATTGGAGGAGCCCACCGGCGCTTTCGATTCGATCTCAGGCTACGTGCCCTTGTTGGAGGTCATCGACCTGATCTCATTCGCCAGGTTGAGGAGGGCTTCCCGCGACTCCCATCTGGATGCTCAATTCAGTTGGACCGAGTCGCCTCAGAGATCGTTCTGGGAAACATCAAGCAAAGCGTTGGAGGGACTTTCGCTAGTTTGGCCTCGGAACTACGTGCGCTGGCCGACTCGTGGAGACAGACCGGCCGTGACCCTAGAGGCATCGATCTCAAGGAGTTTCTTCATTCAGCTGCGTTGGAGGTCGAGGATGTGTATCGGGTCAACGGCTGGACCTGGTCGGGACTCAAGCGCGCTGCAGGCCTCCTGGCCGATGACCAGGGTCCCGACGAAGTTCGCCTTGCAACGGCCTTTCAAAGGCTCCTACATGTCGATGACCCATGGCGTCTAAACCTCTACCGACGCGCCGCTCTTGGCGCGCTGGAAGCTGAGGACTTTGATCCGTCGAGTTTCACCGGCCGCGCGTTGATGGGGCTTCATTTTCTACTCTGGCCACATAACAGAGAGATCGTCTCACTCCAGGTTTCGTTCGCGCGACTGTACGCCAACCAAGCCGTAGCCCACGAACTCAGCGAGCTATTCAACGTGCTCGAGGATAGAGCAGACCACATACCAGAAGCACTCGATAACCAGATGCGCTGGACCCACAAAGTCCCCCTCTCGGTGCACTCGAGGGCCTCCCTTGCTGAAATCATGACGGCATTTGGCAAGATGACATTCGCACGACCCCACAAACCACGCGAGGGAGTCTCCTTTGACACGGAGACCACGAGTGACCTCTTATTCATAACGCTAGAGAAGACGGAAAGGCACTACTCCCCCTCGACGATGTACCGTGACTACGCGATCTCTCCAGATCTCTTTCACTGGGAATCTCAATCAATCACTTCGCTTGAGTCACCCACTGGCAGACGGTACATTCAACAGCGAACCAAGGGCACCAACGTCTTCCTCTTCGTGCGCGATCGAAAATACGAAGGCGGGAGAACTGCCGGCTACACGTTCCTTGGAGCTGCTGACTACATGTCACATCAGGGAAGCCGCCCAATTGCGGTGACTTGGCGTTTGCGTAAGGCGATGCCCGACAGCCTCTTTCGGACGGCGAAGGTCGCAGCCGGTTAGACTTTGACGATGCTAAAGTCCCCTACAAGGACACGCTAGTCATGAGCCTGACATTCGATGAATGGGCTGCACAGGTGGACGTCGTCTGCACGGCAAACCTCGCCTGCAGCTGGAACGACCTGTGCGGCGAGGTTGAACCCCTGCGTGCCGCCTTCGATGCGGGCGAGAGTCCGGTGCAGTTTGTCCTGTGGTGGGCTGAGAAGTACGACTTGATGTGGCTCGACGGTGCGGGCATGGGCTACTTGCCGACCGGGATACCCAGGTAGCACGCGCACACGTTTTGTATCTCAGCGGAAAAAGTCCCCGATTGAATCCGCTCCTGGGCTGAAGTAATGGCCCGCGTAGCCCAGCAGCACGAACGTCACAACGATGAATGTCGCCGGGAGCCATGTGCGGCGCATGACCCCAAACGTCCAGTCCACGGTCGTGGCTCGCAGCCGCTGATACGCCGCGCCTGCCACCGCGCCATCCACCAGCAGCTCGGCGAGCATCTGCGGCGCAGACCAGACCACGCTCGCGCACGCGATCAACCCCGCCGCAATGGCGACCACTGCCAGCAGCGGAAGCACCTTGGCGCCCTCGTCCAGATCGAGGTCGTCCAGCGAGAACCCTTTCGAACTCCCCCTCTCCACCGGGCCGCCCATCATCAGCGGCACCGGCGGCATCTGAGGCGCAACTCCTGCCGCGTCGAACGACGCGCTGGCGCCCGCGCCACCTGACCTGCCGCCCTTGAAGAGCCCGTCCGCCACGCGTCCAGCGGCTCTTGACCCGCCGAGGAACACATCACCTGGGACATCCAAAGGGTTGACGACGTCCGTCACGCGCTCGAACGTCGAGACCCTCGCATGACGGCCCAGCCACACGTTCATCATGGCAAGAAAGACGCCGTAACCGGCCATGCCCGCCAGCGCATACCGCACCGGCATGTACCGCATGCCCATCCACAACATGACCGCCGAGGCCAGGAATCCCGCGCCGGCCGCGCACGACACGACACCCAACATCGTCAGTCGCGGAGAATGACGCGTCTTCAGGTTGGCCGCCAGCTTGCTGACGGCCGCCTCGCGTCTTTCGACGGCCAGGCGCGTTCGACGCGGTGACATGGGCCGATTCTACGCTTAGCGCATAATCCTCGGCCTTGAAGAACAGGCCGAGCTACGTTCGGCGCGCACAGGCCGAGCTACGCAAACGCTGAAGACCAGGCCGAGCTACGCTGCATGCACACGGCAAACGCGGCGGCACTTGCGATAACCTTCATTGGTGATCCTCTCGTCCAGATCCGAAGCCGCCGCATGGGCTGAGCGCGCGCGCGCCGCCGGCCAGCGCATCGCGTACACCAACGGCGTGTTCGACCTGCTCCACCCAGGTCACGTCCGGTACCTGCAAGCGGCCCGGGCCGAAGGCGACGTGCTCATCGTTGCCATCAACTCCGACCGGTCGGTCAGCGCGATCAAGGGACCTACAAGACCCCTCACGCCTGAGGCCGAACGGGCCGAGGTGCTGGACGCGCTGGCGTGCGTGAGCGCAGTGGTGGTTTTTGACGAGGAGACGCCCGCCGAGATCATCAAGGCCATTCAACCCGATGTGCTGGTGAAAGGCGCCGACTGGGCGCCAGACAAGATCGTCGGCCGCGACACAGTTGAGGCCCGAGGCGGCAAGGTCATCCTGATGCCCGTGGAACAGGGCTGGTCCACAACCTCGATCATTGAAAAGGTGAAGGGCAGTTCCTAACTTCCCCAGTTCCTAAGTTCCCAACTTCCGCACCTGCTAGGATGGAGTGTTCTCTTTCGTGCTTCATCCGTCAGCGTCCCTCGCGTTCCGATCGCTGCTGAAGTCGGCCGCCACCAGAGCCGGCCTTTCCCGATCGCTTCCGCGCCTGGCCGGCCTTGGCCCAGGTGCTGTGGCGTTCCACGCCTCCGCACTGGCTCAGGACGGCCCCGTCGTTCTGGTGGTACCCACCGACCAGGACGTGGAACAAGTCACCCAGGACGCCCGGTTTTTCCTGGGCGTGATGAAAGGTCTGTCGGATTCACAGGCTGAACAGGCCGTACTGCCCTTCCCCTCCCAGGAAGTGGATCCGTACCGCGGGCTCGCGCCACACCTTCAGGTGGCCTCGGCGCGCGCACGAGCTCTGGCCGCGTTGGCCACGGGCACGGCCCAACTGGTGATCGCCTCCGCACGGGCGCTGCCGCCCAGGCTCACCGACCCATCTCGGCTGGCGGCCGCCACCATCATCCTGAAACCCGGCGTCGAGATTCCCGTCCACGAACTGCGCGAACGCCTGGCCGTCGCCGGCTTCACGTCGGAGGACCCGGTCGATCAACACGGCGAGTTTTTCGTCCGCGGGGGCGTCGTCGATCTGTATCCGACCTCGGAAGAACAACCGATTCGCCTGGAGTTCATCGGCGACATCATCGAGTCTGTCCGCCGCTACGACGCAGCAACGCAGCGATCGCTCAAGGCGCTCGACTCGCTCACGCTGACGCCGCAACGGGAATTGATGCCCAAGATCGGCGGCGTTGAGGTTCACGCCGCCCTACGAAATTCCGGACACGACGAGGCCGCGCGAGCATCCGCCAGACACGACGAAGCGGCGCCAGCCGCTGATGATAACGACCGCTCCGCCGCCTTCATCGACTATGTCAGGCGCGCTGGTGCCACGCTGCTGATCTACGAGTTGGACGACGTGGCGTCGCGAGGGCGTGGACTTGAAGAACAGTGGCGGTTGAGCGCGGAGGATGCGGCTGCCAAGAACGCGATGGCGTTGCCGTACGAATACTTCGCCTTGGCCTGGGCCGATCTGGAAGCGTGGCTCGAGCGCGGTTCCCGCCTTACGCAACTGGCGCTCGACGATACCGCTGGTGAAGTGCACGTGCCATGTCAGCCGGTGCTTGAATATCGAGGCCGCATCGGCGACTGGGTCGAAGAAATTCGACAGGCCCGCGAACGCGGCGACACCGTCGTCTTTATCGCGGCCACGCCGGGTCGCGCTGAACGCACCATCGAGCTGCTGGCCGACTACGAAGTGCGTGGCCGCGTCATCGGCGACAACGAAGATATGGCCCGGGCGACAGTGCTGGTCACCACCGGCCACCTGTCGCGCGGCTTCCACCTCCCCACCGGCAACCTGCTGCTGTTCGCAGAGACCGACCTGTTCGACGAGGAACGCCGCAGCAGCAGCGAGCGCCGAAAGTCGGCTGTGCGCACGTTTGTCTCGGACTTCCGCGACCTCAAAGTGGACGACCTGGTCGTACACATCGACAACGGCATTGGCCGGTTCGTCGGGCTCAAGAAAATGGCCATCGGCCCTGGGGGCGAAGCGCAGGAGTTCATGGAACTGCGTTACGCCGGCGAAGACAAACTCTTCGTGCCGCTCGATCGGCTCGACCTGGTTCAAAAGTACACCGGCGGCGCCGCACCCACCCTCGACAAGCTGGGTGGCGCGACCTGGGAAAAAGCCAAGACGCGCGTCAAGAAGGCGATGCGCGACATGGCCGAGGAGCTGCTCAAGCTCTACGCCGCGCGCAAGGCCGTGGTCGGCCACGCATTCACACCCGACTCACACTGGCAGCACGAGTTCGACGATGCGTTTGAGTATGTGCTCACGCCCGACCAGCAGTCGGCAATCGCGGATATTTCCAAAGACATGGAATCCACGATGCCGATGGACCGCCTGCTCTGCGGCGACGTTGGTTACGGCAAGACCGAAGTCGCCATGCGCGCGGCGTTCAAAGCCGTGATGGACGGAAAACAAGTCGCGTTCCTTGCGCCTACCACGGTGCTGGCGTTTCAGCACGAGCGCACGTTGAAGGACCGGTTCGCCGGCTTCCCTGTTCGCATCGACATGGTGAGCCGCTTCCGCAGCAAGTCAGAGCAGCAGGCCTCGCTCGAGAAACTCGCGTCAGGCCAACTCGACATCATCGTTGGCACGCATCGCCTGCTGTCGAAAGACGTGGCGTTTCGCGACCTCGGCCTGCTGGTGGTGGATGAAGAGCAGCGATTCGGCGTGGTGCACAAGGAACGGCTGAAGCAGATTCGCAAGAAGGTCGATGTGCTGACAATGACCGCGACGCCGATCCCGCGGACGTTGAACATGTCGCTGGTGGGGATCCGCGACATGTCGGTGATTGAGACACCGCCACGCGACCGGCTCTCGATTCAGACGCACGTGGTGAAGTTTGACCAGGACGTGATCACCCGCGCGATCAGGACCGAGATTGAGCGAGGCGGCCAGGTGTATTTCGTCCACAACCGCGTGGAGTCGATCTTCTCCATCGCCGGGCTGATTCAGCGGTTAGTGCCTGACGTTCGGATTGGTATTGGCCACGGCCAGATGGGCGACGGCGAGCTGGAAAAGGTCATGGTCGACTTTGTCGCCCACAAGTACGACGTCCTCGTCTCCACCACCATCGTCGAAAACGGCCTCGATATCGGGAACGCGAACACCATCGTGATTAACCGCGCCGATCGGTATGGCCTGTCGCAGCTGTATCAGCTGCGAGGACGAGTGGGGCGATCGGACCGGCGGGCCTATGCGTACCTGCTGATTCCGCCCGAACAGTCGCTGTCGCCGATAGCCAGGAAGCGTTTGGCGGCGATTCGCGAATTCAGCGACCTCGGGTCGGGCTTCCGGATTGCGGCCCTCGACCTTGAAATCCGCGGCGCTGGAAATCTCCTGGGCGGCCAGCAGAGCGGGCACATCGAAGCTGTCGGATTCGACATGTACACGAAGCTTCTCGAAGAGACCATTCGGGAGCTGAAGGGCGAAGACATCGAGGATGACCGCCGGACCGCCGTGAATCTGAAGCTCAACCTCAGGATTGACGAGCAGTTCATCCCCGATATGAACCAGCGACTGGCGGCCTACCGACGCCTGGCTAACACCAGGACCGTGCCTGAAGTTGACGAG
>CXWK01022537.1_pt1 | contig 12257 bp, 10 predicted proteins | sample 590851 | NCBI WGS metagenome assembly CXWK01 (sample SAMEA3498364, study PRJEB10139) | wastewater metagenome | biome: wastewater treatment plant; material: activated sludge | place: Denmark | collected 2014-08-01
GCTATAGAAGAACTTTCGAGAGTAAAGGTCAGGAACTAACCGCTGATGTTATTTTGAATGATCATAAAATGGATAGAGAAGAAAATATTATCCAATCAAATTTTGATTTGAATTTAAATCCCTTAAAAAATAATCTACAACAAGGTTTATCAAACAATTCAAACAAAGAATGGACGGTTCAATCAAATTATATTAACCCGATTGAAGGATTTGGAAGAATAGAGACCGGATTTAAAGTAACATTGAAAGATTTAAATTCGAAGAATGACTATTTGAATTTGGATACAAATAAAATTTGGGTTGAAGATCTTACCAGAAAAACCAATTTTGATTATGAAGAACAGGTTTATGCTGTTTACGGAATTTATTCGAACAATATAAACAAGTTTCAATATCAAATCGGATTCAGATTTGAGCAAGCTAACGTTGATGGAAGCGAATCTGAAACTTCAATTAAGTTTAATAAAAATTATTTTGCTATTTATCCAACAATACATCTTGTACAAGTTTTACCAAATGAGCAGGAAGTTCAACTTAGTTACAGCAGAAGGGTTGAGCGACCCAATAACAGAAGATTAAATCCATATGTTGATAAAACTGATTCACTAAACATACAATATGGTAATCCTGAATTAAATCCAGAGTTTGTAAATTCTTTAGAACTTGGTTATTCAAAATTCTTTGGCAAAACGGCACTAACGTCATCATTGTTTTATCGAATCACTAATGATGCTATTTCTGATTACACATTTTTAAGAAATGATGGAGTTACAGAAACAACATTCAGAAATCTTGCAAACAGAACTTCTTACGGATTGGAGTTAACCGCTGCGCATCCATTATTTGAATGGTTAAGATTGAATGGAAGTTTTTCCTACTTCAATATTAAATATGATGGTGCAGATATTCTTGAAGAATCAAATAGCTGGATTAGTAAAGCAAGTATGGTTTTATTTTTATCCAAAGACTTTAATATGCAATTTAATGTAAACTATAATTCCCCTATTGTTGATGGACAGGAAAGAGAAAAAGAAATGTTTACAGCAGATTTTGCAGCAAAAAAAGATTTTTTAGATGGACAACTTTCTTTAACACTTAGAGTTAGTGATGTTTTTAATACAAGGGAAAGGGACGAAGAAAGAACCGGTATAAACTTTTTTAGTACTTCATATGGTAAGAGAGAATCTCAGGTTGTTTATCTTGGCATAAGCTATCGATTAAGTCCTGGATCGAATAAAGAACGAGAAAGACAAAGACCAGAAGATGGCGGAATGGATGAATTTTAATAGCAAAAATTTCTATTCTTAAACTATATTTAAATAAAAACATTATTTATTTGGCAACTAACTGATTTCTTTGCAAATTCACTCCTGAATATTCAATATTAATATTTAGGAGTGACGTCGATGAAGAAAACAATTATTCTTTTTATACTGTTAACAATTTCATTTACAGCAAATGCTTACGATAAACTTTCACTTGTTGAAAGATTCACAAATTGTTCCTGTGGTCCTTGTGCAACTGCAAATAATTCATGGTACAATGCAACAACTGCAAATTTATTAAGTAATGGTTCTATCACACAAATAATTTATAATGTTGATTGGCCCTCCCCTACTGATCCTATGTACATTCTAAATGCTGCTGATAATAATCAAAGACGAGGATATTATGCTGTTACTTCTGTTCCCTGGATTGATGTTAATGGAACAACTATAGGAGTTTCACAAACTGCGCTTGAATCTGCAGTTACAACTGGAAACTCATCTTACTCGCCTTTTAAAATTGAAATCTTTCCTGTAAGATTTTCTAATGATGTGTTAAACATAAAGATTATAGTTACCAGGGATTCATCTGATAATACAAATTTTACTAATACAAAATTACGAGTGGCATTAACAGAGTTAACGGTTGATAGATCTTGTTTAACCTGTTGTAACAATGGAGAAACATTATTTCATAATGTTTCAAGAAAGATGCTGCCGGATGGAAAAGGGACTGACTTACAAATTCCTGCTGCTGGTGAATCAGTAGAATATGAATTTTCGTTTATTCCTGATTCTCAATTTTTACAGGATGTTAATATAACTGCACTTTCGGTCGTTGCATTTATTCAAAGCGATGCTAACAAACTAGTATATCAATCAGCTACTGCTGATGTTGAATTTTCGAATAATATTAATGCAGCATTTAACGTAGTTGAAAATGTTGGCGCCGCACCTTTTGAAGTTACATTTCAGAATTTTTCTACCGCAACCGATTCCACCTCATTAACTAATTACGAATGGGATTTTAACAATGATGGAATCGTTGATTCTCAAGAACCAAATCCTAACTTCACGTTTAACCTTGAAGGATCATACACCATAAGACTAACAATAGGTGATGGAGTTAATCAACATAGCAGGTTAATTGAAAACTATATTCACTCCGTAACGAATGTTTCTGATATTCTTGTTGTAAATGGAATTGATTACTCCACCGCAGCATACATTCCAGAAATGCAGCAATTCTATAATAATTCTGCTTGTTTTGGAAATAATAGTGTGGACGTTTGGGATTTATTTGGAAATCAAGGATTTAATTATGGTGCAAATACTTCAATTCAAAAGACTCATCTGTTCAACCGAGATATCCCTTCATCTGTTTTAAATTTGTACAATAAAATAATCTGGATTGGAAATAATTATAGTGGTGATCTAGTTTTCTTTAATCCAGCTCAAGTACTTGAGTATGTACAAAGTGGAAGAAATTTTTTATTAGCAACAAGATTAGGCTCAGCTTTTTTTGATACTCAGCTGCGAAATTATTGCGGCATCCAGTCGTTTACTGGTGATTTACAAGTAACAGATCTTGTTCCGCTTGAAACCGGTATAATTACAATGCCATCAACCGGAACGAATAATCTTGTGCATTTAGTTTCGTTTATGGCTGGCACAGAAGCTGTCCCAATATTTGATGATTTAACAACTAATACATTTTATGCAGGTTTTAAAATTAACAAACAAAATGAAGGAAATTTTATTTATATAGCCGGCAGACCATATAGATTTAATTCGGCTGCTTCTTTTGCTAATTATGATTTTATAATTAATAATTGGATGGCCAGTACTCCAACCGGTACTGATGATTTTGAAGAAAAGGTTCCTGCGGATTTTGCTCTGCTGCAGAATTACCCAAATCCATTTAACCCATCAACCCAAATTACTTTTAGTCTGCCGGAAAGAAGTAATGTAACACTAAAAATATTTGATATACTCGGGAAAGAAATTGCAACTTTAGTTAATGAAACAAAATCGGCTGGTACTTACAATGTTAATTTTGATGCAAGTAAACTTTCGAGCGGTGTTTATATCTACTCAATCCAGGCTGGTGATTTTGCGGAAAGTCGAAAAATGTTGTTGATGAAGTAAACAAGTAAAAGTGATTTGTAGAGTTTAAAAGGCACGAACAATCGTGCCTTTTTTGTAATTAAAAGTAAATTATTTCTTTTCAAACAATTTAATTTTTTCAGCAAACTTCGAAGCAAAATCATCAAACATTTTTGCAGTATCATTATTGCTTGTAGATTTTCTATAAGTATCACCAAGCTTAAGTATAATTTGGTAGAAATGCAGATTCATATCATCAACTAACATTTCCTTTGTCCATAAATCAATTCCTAAAGTTACCTTATCTTCTTTGTCCCAGAGAGATAACAACATGGTCTTAGCTTCTTTCATACCTTCAAAATCTCCATCATCTGCTTGCCACATTATTTTCTCTGGCATTTTTTTATCATCAAGTTCAATTAAAAACTTTATTTCCGATTTTTTATTCATAACATACCTTCAAAATAACTTTCTAATGATTTTATATGAGTTTATTTTAATGCAAGCAAAAATTAAGGAATCAACTTGAAAGTAAAAATTGTATTCGTATTGCTAATTCTAATAACTCCCAGGTTATTATCACAAACAGAAATTTCAATCGGCGGTTCACTTGGCGGCGGTTCATTTAAAGGGAACTCTTCATCTGTAGGAGGATTTTCATCAGGTTTATTTTTAGAAGCCAACATTCCACTTTTTGATGAAGTTTTTCCTAGAGTTGGCTTTATATTTATGAAGGATTTTAATGCGATCCTTCCAAATACAAATCAATCATACAATCCTTTTATATATGGTATTTCATTTAAAGGAATAACTACTCAATATTTTGACAGCAAGATTTTTTTGGAAGAAGGAGTCGGATTATTAGCAATAAAAGATAGAACATTTAATGATACAAATGTATGGGATTATGGCGTGGATATTTCCCTATCTGTCGGCTATGATTTAAGAAATTTTGATTTAAAAGGATTTAAAATTGGAGCTGGTATTGAATTTGGATTCACATTTTTTAATACTCTGCCAAAGTATTCATCAGTTCAAATATTTGCTCATTACACAATTTAAAAAAACCCGCTATCAATTAAGAAAAGCGGGTATCATTGGGGAGAGGCAATCTTATATTATAAATAATTTTTTAATTTTTCTTAATAGCTGATTACAATATAAAATCTTGAATTAGAAGAGTTGTCATTGTTTAGTCAACGATTGTAAAAAGTTGTCATGAGAATTTAAGAAGTTATTAAAGAGAACAGAACCATAATTTTTTTTGTTAAATGTTTTCCTGATTCAATGTAAGGTTCAAATCTCGCAAAAATAAAATGTTCGCATACCTTTTCAACAATTGCCAGCATTCCTTCTTCCATTTCACCTGAATCTTATTCAGAAATTTCATCAAAGTTAAATCTTATACTTTTCATATACCTCTAATATTTGGTTTTAATAAAATATCAGAAACTCGCGTATTTAGTACAAATTTAAAATAAAACTTGATTGACTGTCACTTTATTCCGTGTCATAACACTTAATGATAGAACGAATAAAAATAATAATTCAACAAACAAAGGAGTCAGTTATGTTAAAGCACATTTTATTTTCGCTGTTTCTATCAGGAACAATTTTATTAACAGCTTGTTCAGAAAACTCAACTACAGCGCCAACAAGTGGCGGACAGGATGATGTTGTTACAAAAACAACAGCAATGACAAAAGGCAGCGGGTCAGTTGTATCAACCATAAAGAATGATGATACCCAACATTGGGAAGTTAGAGTTGATATGCCTGGCAATGGCGGTATTGTAAAATTTGAGTATCAATTAAACTCGAATGAATTAAGAGAAGTAAAAGGTTTGTCGTCGTCATTTGAATATGAAATTGAACCGGGAAATGGATTGATAAATTATTCAACTGCAAAAGGTATCGCGCTTGGTGCGGTTAACGGTAACATCATTGAATGGAAACTTGAAAAAGATGAAAGTGATAATAACTGGCAATATAGATTTGAAATAGGAAGTTCAGAAGTAAGAATAAATGCATCAACTGGTAATATTATTAGAGTAAAAAACTAGACCCTCCACCTAAGAGATGTTGAGATTTATCTCAACATCTCTTATCTATTATAAAAATTTAATCCCACAAAGTTGTTCACTTAGCTCCCAGAGTTTTTTTGCTTTGATGACATCATAAGATTCGTCTGCAGATTTTTTTTCTTTCTTCTGATAAAAATACTTTCCAGAGGCTCCATAAACACTATTATCTGATGCAAGAAATACACTAGTTTGAGATCCTTGTTTAGGAGTTAATAGTTCTCTTTTTAATAAATAGTAAACCAGATGTTTTGCCCAAGGAATAAGTCCATCATTTTTACCAATGTTTGTTGCAACTCCACCAGGATCCAAAGCATTAACTGTGATATTAGTTCCGGCTAATCGGCGAGCCAGTTCGTATGTAAATAAAACATTAGCCAGTTTTGATTGTCCATAAGCTTCCCTTCTATCATAGTTTTTGGGTAAAGCTATTTCATCAAAATTAATTTCCTTTCCGCTATGGGATGATGAAGAAACATTTATAATTCTTGCATCGGTAGATTTTTTTAATAGATCAAACAAAAGATGAGTTAATAGAAAATGTCCCATATGATTTGTGGCAAATGTAAGTTCGATCCCATCTACACTTTTTTGATAATCATTAAATCTTGAACCAGCATTATTAATTAAAACATCTAAAAGATTATATTGTGATTTAACAATGCCAGCCAAATTTCCCACATCTTTTAATGAAGAGATGTCACACTTAATAAATTCAGATTTGATCTTGTGCTTTTTTACTAATGAATCAGAAATACTTTTACCATTTATTTCATTTCTTCCAGTTAATATTAAATCAAAACCAAGTTTGGCTAATTCAATCGCAGTAGCTTTTCCAATTCCGGAAGTTGCTCCGGTAATTACACAGAGTTTTTTCATAAAACATTCTATTTATTGATCGATATTTGAAAATTACAATTGTACCATTAATTTCACCAATTTTCACAAATATTAAATAGTGGTTAGTGTTTAAAACTTATTTTCGCATTCCCAAATCAAACCAATTTCCTTATCTTTTCGGCAATAATTTTTTGAGACTTTAAAGAGGATTAGTTATGGTGAAAAAAATAATTCTTGTTGCTATGCTTTTCGCATTTATTATACCAACACAGATTGGTAATTCTTGTACAAATTTTATTGTAACCAAAGGTGCAAGTGTTGATGGATCCGTTATGGTGTCTTACACTGCGGATTCTTATGGATTTTATGGCGAGCTTTATCACTATCCTGCATCAGTTTATCAAAACGGAGCGTGGTTAGAAATTTATGAATGGGATACAGGAAAGTTTCTTGGCAAAATTCCGCAGGCTGCGGTTACTTATAATGTAATAGGTAACATGAATGAGCACCAGGTTGTTATCGGTGAAACAACTTTTGGCGGACGAGAAGAACTTGGAATTGCAAATGGAATTATTGATTACGGAAGTTTAATGTACATCGCTTTGCAAAGAAGTAAAACTGCTCGTGAAGCTATTAAAATTATGACCGATCTTGTTAATGAATACGGATATTATTCTAGCGGTGAATCTTTTTCAATTGCCGATGCAAACGAAGCCTGGATTTTGGAAATGATTGGCAAAGGTGAAGGTAACAAAGGAGCAGTTTGGGTCGCCGTAAAAATTCCTGATGGTTATATTTCTGCACACGCAAATCAATCACGCATAACTACGTTTCCACTAAACGATTCTGAAAATTGTTTGTATGCACCTGATGTAATTTCGTTTGCACGGCAGAAGGGTTATTTCTCTGGAAAAGATTCTGAGTTTGATTTTTCAGCAGCGTATGCACCTTTAGATTTTGGTGCAATTAGATTTTGTGATGCACGAGTTTGGTCTTTGTTTAGAAGATGTAACTCAAGTATGGAAAAATATATTTCATACGTAAAAGGTGAATCTTTAGAGAGAATGCCGTTATCTATAAAACCTGATAAAAAATTATCTGTGCACGATGTTATGGGTTTAATGCGTGATCATTATGAGGGAACTGAACTTGATATGACCAAAGGTGTTGCTGCAGGTCCTTATCATATGCCATATCGCTGGAGACCTTTAACCTGGCAATACAACGGCGAAGAATATTTTCACGAACGTCCAATCTCAACTCCACAAACGGGATTTTCATTCGTGTCTCAGGCACGTGCACATTTACCTCGAGAAGTTGGAGGAGTTTTTTGGTTCGGTGTTGATGATACTTACTTTACCGTTTATACACCAATGTATTCATCAATGAGCAGAACTCCTTATAATTATTCCAAAGGTGTTGGTTCGTTATCTCAGTTTACCTGGGATTCAGCATTTTGGGTTTTTAATTTCGTTGCAAATTTTTCTTATCCAAGATATTCAATTGTTATAGATGAGGTTAAAAAAAATCAAAATGAAATTGAGGGAAAATATTTTGCTCAGCAGGAAAATATTGAGTCAACAGCTTTATCACTTCTTAAAAATTCTAAAGGCGAAGCAATAGAATATCTTACAAACTATTCTATTTCATCCGCTGAAAATACATATAAAACGTGGAAGCAGTTTGGCGAACATTTGATTTTGAAGTATATGGATGGTTTATCAAAAACTGAATTCTTTAAACCTAAAAATATTGGTTATAGTGATGAAGTTAAGAAAATGATTGTCGAAGAATCCGGTGAATCATTAAAGATGAAAACTATAATCACTGATCAAACATATGCATATAATGAAAACATAAAAAAAGCGGATGAATTATTGGGAGAAAAAAAATATTCTGAGGCAAAGTCGTTTTATGAAAAAGCTTTAGCAGTTAAACCAAATGAAAACTATCCAAAAGAAAAAATTGATAAAATAAATTCAATACTTAGTTCAATTGAAGAATTACATAAAAACACATTTTAAAAATAAATTTAGAAGAAATATGAAAGAGCAAACAAATCCTGAAATAACTTTTGAAACTGAAATCAAATTTCTTGATCTCATTTATACAGATATGTTAGAATCAATTCATCAAAAACCTGATGAAAACGATATCGAAGCAATGCGTCTTTATATGGATAACATCTGGGGAGTTTTTAATCGTACTGTTTTTAGAGTTACAGAAATAAAAAATAGTTTGCAGAAAAATAAAAAAACCATCCACGAAACCTGGAACCCGCCAGCCTAGATAAATGACAATTTTCAAAAGCCAAATCACAATTATTTTGTTATTTGGCTTTTGTTTTTTTGGAATTTCCATTCTCTCCTTAGCTCCAAATTTTGTAGTTTTGATACGCACATTTTATTGAATTTAGGAGTTACAATGTCCCAAGAAGTAAAACTCGGTGATAAACCTGATCTTATAAAAGATTTTCCAGCTCTTAGTTTTGACGATTGGAAAAATCAAGTTGAAAAAGATCTCAAAGGTGAATCATTCGATAAAAAACTTATCACAAAAACTTATGAAGAAATAAATCTTCAACCATTATACACATCAAATGATATAAAAGATCTTCCGCAAATAAATAATTTTCCCGGATTTCAAAATTACCTTCGCGGCAGTAATATTTCCGGATATACTTTCAGAAGTTGGGAAATTGCGCAGGAGTATAATCAAGCTCTTCCTGAAGATTTGAATGAAGCTTTAAGATCTGATCTTAAGCGCGGACTGAACTCAATAAACATTGTTTTAGATAATCCAACAAAACTTGGAATTGATGCTGATCAATCTAAAGCCGGAGAAGTTGGAAAAGATGGATTATCAATTTCCGGTGTTAGAAAAATACAGGTTTTATTTAAAGATATTGATTTGACAAATCAGCCAATAAATATTTCCTGTGGTTTTTCTGCTTTGCCAATCACACTTCTTTTTACTGCTTATGCAAATGAAACAAGAACAAGTTTGATGAATATTAAAGGATCAATAACTTCTGATCCTTATGAATATTTATTGACTAAAGGTGATTTGCCAATTTCATTAAATCAAACTTTTGATGAGATGAAACTTGCAACTGAATTGATGATCAAATCAAACTCGCCTATTAAAACAATTGGAGTGAGTGGAATACCATTTAATAATGCTGGTGCAAACGCTGTTCAGGAATTAGCATTTGTACTAGCAACGGCTGTTGAATATTTAAATGAAATGATTGAACGTGGATTAAAAGCTGATGACGTTGCAAAGAGAATTAAATTCACATTTGGAATTGGATCCTTTTACTTTATGGAAGTTGCAAAACTTCGTGCAGCAAGATTATTGTGGAGTAAAATTCTTGAAGCTTACAAAGTAAAAGAAGAAAATCAAAAAATATTTATTCATGGTAAAACTTCTCAATTCAATCAAACTTATTTTGATCCATTTGTAAATTCACTTCGAACTACAACAGAAGCATTCTCTGCAATTGTTGGTGGTGTTGATTCGATTCAAACAAATCCTTACGACGAATCGTTTAATGATTCGAATGATTTTTCAAGACGACTAGCACGCAATACACAGATTATTCTTAAAGAGGAATCACATCTCGAGCAAGTAATTGATCCTGCTGGTGGTTCTTATTTTGTAGAAAAGTTAACTGATGATATTGCAAATGCTGCCTGGAAATTATTTCAGACTATTGAAGAAAAAGGTGGAATGTTAAAAGCTATTCTATCTGGAATTGTTCAAGATGAAATCGTAAAAATTTCTGATTTAAAGAAAAAAGATTTTGCAAAACGCAAATCTGTTCTAGTTGGAACGAATTTGTATGCAAATCCAAAAGAAGAAATGCTTGAGATAAAGAATAAAGATCTGAATGCGATTTATAAAAAGCGTGTTGAATACATTCAGAAATACAGAGTTAACGGCGATAACAAAAAACATAATAGTATTCTGGATAAACTTCAAAAAATTGCTGATACAAAATCTTATGAATTAATTGACATTGCTGTTGATGCATTTCTTGAAGGTGCTTCGCTTGGAGAAGTATCTAAGTCAATTCGTGCTTCTGCAGAAAAAGGAATTTCTGTTAATCCATTAATTCAATTTCGACTTTCAGAAATGTTTGAAGAATTACGTATCGCTTCAGAAAATTATAAAATGAAAACCGGAAGCAAACCAAAAATATTTCTTGCAACAATGGGTCCACTAAAACAATTTAAAGGCAGAGCAGATTTCTCTCGTGCCTTTTTTGAAGTTGGCGGATTTGAAATCGTTTACCCAAATGGATTTGCAACCACAGATGAAGCCGTTAAGTCAGCACTCGATTCAAAAGCTCAAGCTGTAGTTATTTGCTCAACTGATGATACATATCCGGAACTTGTTCCTCCAATTGTAAAAGGAATAAAGGAAAAATCAAAAGATGTTGCAGTAATACTTGCAGGTTATCCAAAAGATCAGATTGAAGAACATAAAAAATCAGGAGTTGATGATTTTATTTATCTAGGAGCAGATGCGCATTTAGTCTTGAGTAGGTTGTTGAAAAAAATTGGTGTGTCTGATTGAACCCTTTGTCACGTTGAGCTTGTCGAAATGTGACCTACAATTAAAAAGCTGATAATGAAAGATTATTTTGTCTACATATTAAAGTGTTCAGATGTAAGCTACTATACTGGTGTAACAAATAATTTAGAAAGAAGGCTTGAAGAACATAATTCGGGAATTATTAAAGGTTACACAAGCAGTAGATTACCTGTTAAATTAGTTTTTAGTGAAAGATTTTCTGATATAAATGATGCCATTAGATTAGAGAAACAACTAAAGGGTTGGAGTAGGAAAAAGAAAGAAGCATTAATTGAAGGTGATTTTTATTCACTTGTTGAATTATCAAAGAAGAAAAGCAAACAAGACTCATTGTTATACTGAGTTCATCGAAGTTGGATACTCTTTCAACTTAATAGGTAAAGGTCATCCTTCGATAAACTCAGGATGACACTGGTATATTAAAATAAACAATTTGTCACGTTAAGTTTGTCGAAACGTGACCAACCTTTAAATAAATTAAAATATTATGAAACCAAATTTTAAAGACATTGAATTAAATCTAAAATCAAAAAGTGTTTCCAAAAAAGAGTGGGAAGAAAAGTTTAAACTGGAAACTGGAAAATCAGTTGAAGATTTTATCTGGGAAACAATGGAAAATATTCCTGTTAAACCACTTTATACAAAAGATGATTTAAAAGATCTTGAACACAAAGATTATTTATCCGGTCTTCCTCCATTTCTTCGCGGACCATACTCAACAATGTATGTTCAGCGTCCATGGACTGTAAGACAATATGCCGGATTTTCTACCGCTGAAGAAAGCAATGCTTTCTATCGCAGAAATCTTGCTGCCGGACAAATGGGCCTTTCGGTCGCATTCGATCTTGCAACTCATCGAGGTTACGATTCTGATCATCCAAGAGTAGTTGGTGATGTGGGAAAAGCCGGAGTTGCAATTGACTCTATTGCTGATATGAAAATTCTTTTTGATCAGATTCCACTTGATAAAATGTCTGTATCGATGACGATGAATGGTGCAGTTCTTCCTGTGCTTGCATTTTACATTGTTGCTGCAGAAGAACAAGGTGTAAAACACGAACAGCTTACAGGAACAATTCAAAATGATATTCTAAAAGAATACATGGTTCGTAACACTTACATTTATCCGCCAGAAGTTTCTATGAGAATTATTGCTGATATATTTATGTTCACAGCTAAGAACATGCCTAAGTTCAACAGTATTTCTATTTCCGGTTATCATATGCAGGAAGCTGGAGCTACAGCCGATCTTGAAATGGCTTACACACTTGCTGATGGATTAGAATATGTTCGTACCGGAATAAAAGCTGGAATGGACATCGATGAATTTGCACCTCGTCTTTCATTCTTCTGGGCACAGGGAATGA
>CXWK01095353.1_pt1 | contig 12257 bp, 25 predicted proteins | sample 590851 | NCBI WGS metagenome assembly CXWK01 (sample SAMEA3498364, study PRJEB10139) | wastewater metagenome | biome: wastewater treatment plant; material: activated sludge | place: Denmark | collected 2014-08-01
GCCTTTACAGACGCTGCCAAAACCTGTGAGCGGGTCATAGATCACATGAAGGACCGCTTGAAGAATCTGATGGCCCACTACGGCAAGGACAACCTAGAGGGAGAGCGTTTTCGTTTTAAACTCTCCAGGGTTAAGCCACGCCTTGAAGTAGACCAGGACCTGCTCCCAAAGGAATACCTTATCGCGGTTACCGAGTATCAAGTGGATAAGGACAAGATCAGGATGGCCCTTGATTTGGGAGAAGTAATCCCTGGTGCGAAATTCGTAGAATCTAACTCACTTAGAAGATATATCAATAAAACATAAACTTAGGAAGGACGGCCTATGACACTCCCAGTATCGGTAAAAACCGAAGAACAAAACTATATCGAGCTTGTCAAAAGAACAGTGGCGAAGGGTGCCAGTGATGACGAGCTTAAACTATTTCTTCACCAGTGCACACGCACAGGACTAGACCCACTCACCAGACAAATCTATGCCGTGAAAAGGTGGGACTCAAAAGAGGGTCGTGAGGTTATGTCCATACAAACCTCTATCGATGGCTTTCGCCTCATCGCGGAACGCTCTGGAAAGTACGCTGGCCAGACCGGACCTGAATGGTGTGGCTTCGATGGCAAGTGGGTTGATGTTTGGCTTGAACAAACTCCACCTGCGGCGGCAAGGGTCGGTGTCTGGAGATCAGACTTCAAACAACCAGTGTACTCGGTTGCTAGGTGGGAATCCTACGCACAGAAATATTTTGATAAGAAAACTGGCCAATGGAAAACCTCTCCCATGTGGATAAGGATGCCGGATTTAATGCTTGGAAAATGTGCGGAATCACTTGCTCTTCGAAGGGCTTTCCCGCAAGAGTTATCAGGCTTATACACTTCTGATGAATTAGCACAGGCCGGAAACGAAGAGCACCCCTCTCAACCGGTCGGTGTTATAGAAAGAACAGGCGCGGCGGTTGTGAACCAATTGCCGGGGAAGGCCGTCCAAACTGAATCCGGCACGTTAGACCACGCAACTGTCGCGTCTGTTCCTTCTGAACCACTCTGTACACACGTTCAACTAAACGAGCTAGAAGGCATTCTCAAGCAAGCCAACAAGTGGACCGGCAAGGGGGCTCTTGAGTACATGAAGAAAGCCTACTCAGTGACCCGCCTATGGGAGCTTCCTGTTTCTAAGTTTGAGGAGTTGAGAAAAATAATCATCTCTCTTGAGCCAAGCATCGCCATAGATGCTCTAAATAATAACGGTGGTTCAAATGACGACTGATCTTAAGCCTTGGGTTATCACACTTTTCGTCGGTGCCCTTATCGGTTACTCGATAGCTCAGAACTCCTATAGGTCACAGATCACGAAGTTGTTGAATGATTTAATTTATCCAAACTGTCAAAAACTAAAGAGGTAGACATGTCACAAAAGAATTTTGAAATGGCACACACCGATAACCCTGAAGAAGTCATTATGGCGACTCAAAGATCGTTGATCGAAGGGTTGAGACACGTTGCGATTGACCTTAAAAATAACACAAAAGCACAAGGGCTCACATGGGAGCAGCTTGATTGCCTTCTTGTGGCGTTTGGAAACAAGAAACCAAAAATCGTGTATCAGGAACATGAGCAGTAAGGAATTGACGAGTGGGTTACGAAATAACGTGTAGTTCGTGCATGGGTGGAGATGGTGACTGTATTAGGTGCGGTGGGATGGGTTATTTCACTACATCGGTAGAGCCGAAATCGTTTGATTACAAAGGGGAAACAAAGGAAGAAAAAGAAAACAGCAAAGCAGATGGCATTCAAGGACTTAGTGTGGGTCCTGACCAAAATGGAAGGCGGCAAGGTCCAGGTTGACGTTGCGCAAATGAGTGAGGTTCTTTCTCGTTTGAAGCACGTTTTTAAGATTATTCCAGCGGACGTTATTAGAATCCTGGTGAAGTAATGGACCTGACTCAGAATCTATTCCGTAAACTAGATGACGTTGAGAGGTTTATCTATCAGGCCATACAGGCATCAAAGGCCTCTCCCGATGGGACCATGAGTGTTCAGGTTCAACTTCGATACGCGCTGGAATACCTTTATGACTTTAAGCGGGAGATGTTTCCAGAGCACTGTAAACCTGTCGAGAAAGATTTTAGGAAGGAAAACGAGTTTAGTAAATTATAGCTGGCGGAGTCGACCTGAGCCGGGTTGTGTCCCTTAATGTTAGGTGTTCGTGGCGGCCTACCCTGGGGTCGGAACAAGGACACCATGCCAGTACAAACAATGATGTGTTTAATTAACTACGGGACGTCGAATAAAGTAATTCGAGAGGTCGCGCCTCTTATCCAGGTTCACGCCCTGGCGACCCGACCAAAGATTGGGAACGTGAAATGTTAAATCTGGTTTTAGGCGGGACAGTATTGTTCAGTTCCGTTTGGTTTTGGTTCATTGGGGTCGATATAATTAAAAAAGAATTACGAAGTGATGTCTCGGTTCATCAAAGACCGAACAGCGGAATAGATTTTTACTACCCGGTCGCCGTTTCGCTGGATGCATATAAAAACTCCGGCCAGCTTATAGATAAAATTACTGCCGAAACTGACACAGAGACGAAAGCTTTGTTTTATAAAATAAACCGCATCGTCAAGGATAACGGCGTTCTAAACAAACCGTGACCCCCTGCAATCACAAGTGGTCAATAGTGTGGATATCGTGGCCGGGGTTGAAGGAAGGATGGGGAAAGCGGAATGATTTGGGTTTTATTTCTCTCCTGTTCGTTAACAGAACGTCCACGCGCAGAATGGGTTTTCCATTATAAAAATTTATGCAAAGTAGANNAAAAATTTCCGGGGTCGGTATGAAGCGCGGACACCAAAGAACCTTGGCCCAATTCATGTTGGGATATCAGGAGAAGGTGAATCGGCAGGATCGGTTAGCTACTGCAACCTGCACCCCGGATTCCATTACCAGAAACTTCCGAGTGATCGGTGCGGGGCAGAGAGTGAGGGGAGAGAATGAAACAACTTATCGGTTTTTCAATACCATTTAGCTGCGCAATGATCGGTTTGGCGGCTTTTTTAGAAAATAGTCCTTTAGCTAAAGGTTTGGTTACAGGCTTCGGTATTTGGCTGCCTTTAGCAATCATGTCTTGGTTTATTAAATATGAATTACCCAGTGCGGGGAGTGAGGGGAGAGAATGAGTGACGGTGACTACGCGGATAGGCGTTATGATCTCCATGACAGGATTACCTTGGAGGATAAAATGAAAACACTAGAACAGGCAGCTATCCATTATGTTCACAAACAAGGGAACTACCTTCCGAGTGACGGTAGCGGTTATCAAATTCGACTAGACGCCTTCGTTGCCGGTGCCCAATGGGAACGCGAACGGTCTAAGGGTGAAATTGAAGACTTGGTGTTTCAACGGAACGCATTTGAAAAGGCGGCTCAGGACTGGATGAAGGTCTACGATAGACTGAAAGAAAAGTACGAACCACTCGAAGCCGTTGTATCTCGCGGTGAACCATGAGGGGGAGAGAATGAGAAGGTTAAAGCTGAAAGAGGTTGAGGCGCTGTTATGTCTGCTACAAATTGCAGACCTGCGCCCGCTTGGTAACAATCGAATTATTCTTTTGGAAAAACTAAGGGACTTGTTTGAAGACTGCATTGAGTTCAATAAGCCTATGAACCCTCGGGGGTGAAGCGAATGGAACGAAGGCAACGAAGGATAAGGAATGTGAAATGACAGACATAACCATTACACCAAAACAAGCGTTGTGGGTTGCAACCGCTGCGCTTGAAAGAATCAAGGACGCTCCGATCAGCAAGGAAGAAATCGAAGAAACAAGCCGAGATGCGCTTCATATTATCCATTGGGGATTTCGAGAGTTTGAAACGCTGGGACATTGGGGCAAGTCGTTGTACGGACACCTGCCGAACAAACAGTAGGATCTGTGGAGTGAACGAATGACGGCAATAATCACGGTTATAGGTCTGTTCTTACTCATAACGGGGGCGGCGTGGATACAGAGGAAGTGACTCATGGGTGGTAAAGGAAGAGAAAAAATAGGGCTTATCGATCAGTTAGCTCACCTTTCACCTGGCGTGGCAGCGATGACAGGGAAGGTCACTCAGGTAACTCAAAAAAAGTGGATTGAGAAATACGGCGTCAACTTCCTGACAGAGCTTCTCGTGGCGTTTTATAACCATACAGCACACGTTCCAATGGAGTTTGATAACCTCTCACAGTCCATTGCATTTTTCCTTAAGCGGGAGTCTGGTAGAAAGAAATGAACTCCTGCGTGGTATGTCAGAATCCTCAAGTGGACAAGGCCCACATTAAATCCAAAGGCGCTGGCGGGTCTAACGAAGAGGACAACATATTTTTTCTTTGCAGAAGTCATCATCAGGAACAACATCGCATTGGACACCCCGCGTTCTGGACTAAATATTACAATGTACGTATGGCATTATTTGAAAAGGGCTGGACGGTTCAGGTCGTCCTAGGTCAGCGTAGACTCGTCAGAGTCGAACCGTAATCCAACCCGCTCTCTGAGTATGAACGCGCCATTTTGATTCTGTCACCGTGAACCATGCGGTCCTACAGGATGGGCATTTAGATTCACTCAGAACAGGCTTGGCAGCTTCCCATTGAAAGTCTGATAGAAATACAGGACCACGGGTGACGTTATTCTTTAGATGCCCTATCAATTGAAAACAACCCGGACAACTCACGGGCTCTCCAGCAAGCAGGGCTTTCCGAATAGCGATTACGTTGTCTTTATGAAGCGGACTTATGGTCAAATTCAGTTAACCCCTGGACAGTTTAGAAACAGCTTCATCTTGATATTAGCATCAGTCGTGGGTTGAGCACAGATAGCGGTCTTGTCTATAAACTTTGGATTCAGCTTCGTTGGGGGAGTGTCTGCTAACGCGCTAAATGAAAACAAAAGTATCAGATACTTCATTTGCTCTCCAAGCATAATACGTCGTAGCCATAGGTTACACTCGTTCCACCCGCCACAACGAAATTAATAACCCAATTAGTAGTCGTCCTGGTTTGATACGACTGCACCGAATTGGCACCTGAGTTCGCATCGGTCGGAGAGAACGTACAAACCGGAGCGGCTACATATGCCTGATTGAATGCTACCGAGCACTGAGCCCCCGCCGCCGCTCCTGTTTCCGTGGTCACTTCTAAATGAAACGCTGTGTCTGTGGCCTTAGAGATCGTACACGCTGCACCGGTACCTGCGTTAGCGTCTACTGTCGCGACCGGTGAGGTGGTTTGATCTGTCCCAATGTGTCCATCGTTTACGTCTAGCCTTACGTTAGTTCTGACCTTCTCGCTTGTTGTGTTGATTGCCAGACGTTCTAAATAGTTCTCCGCAGCGTCATCCCTGACGTTGAGAAACCAACAATCGACTACACCACCACAGTAGTCCTGACCCACAAGCTGTGAATCCTTGACTCCGTATTTATTGTTCACGGTGACAGACCCACCGAACGATGGAAGGCCTAGAATCTCTAGACCAACGAAAGTCCCAATGGTTCCACCCGATCCGCTAGGCACCGTTGTCCCCAATAGTTGCGCTCTAACCAAAGGAACCGTTATGCCAGACCCAATATCCACCTGTGAAACCGCCCCAAACATCGTGGTATCTAGGCCATATGGCCCGGTAGCAATAGTGTCTTGTGCGATCAGGTTAGACTGCACGATTGTTATAATCTGATCTGTTCCGGTGAGCGGAGAACCAGACTGCACGGTTGACGTGACACCAAACATGTTTCCTATATCAACACCAATGGAACTAAACGGACTAAATCCACCATACTGATTGAATAGACCGCCGTTACCGGAAAACGCCTTAACGTGTGTGGTCGTAGAATTAGAAAGTTGATTCGACACATCTACGGTTATCCCCTGAGCGTCGTCAGTAGTTGTACCCGACATATTTATGTACAGTCCGGTAGCGGTTCTAGAGTCGGCGCTGTCGTTGTTAACCCTGACACCCATGAATTCTTCTGTTAGGTCGGCGTTGTTATAAACCGTAGACCCGTTGAATGAATAACCGGCTCCAGAGTTTGATAGAGTAATTCCATTTAGCGTGTTGTTTCCTATTACGTCGCTCGTATTGCTGAATGCAAAACCAGATCCTCCGCCATTTATGTCGTGGTTTTGAAAGTTCACCTGTACGCCGCTGATGTAACTCGTCCCGTCTCCAGAGTCGGCATTCAGGTTAAGGCTCAGTCCAGTCCAACCCTTAGATACCGCTCCGTTCTGGTATACGTTTATTCCGCTTGCGCTGTCAGAAACAGTTCCCTCGTTTCCTAGACCAATAAAAGAAAACGCCCCGGCTGTGGTGGCCGCCGATGAGAAATTGGCGTTGATAAACGAAGAATTACCTGTAGTGGCGCCGTCTCTTGCCATGCTAATCCCGTAAAACTGACCAGAGATAGTTTGATTATTGTAAGCGCTATACTCAGTGTAAGACCCCGAAACGGTTCCCTGTGTGTTCATGCTAATCCCGGTCCCGTTGTTACCGATGTCCCCGGTGTATGAAATCGGGATTCCGTAATAGTCATTCGCCACATCGCCTGTAAAGTTACTCTGAATCTGATTCACGTTTTGAGCAATAGATCCTGGGAACGTTGAGTTTATGCTTTGACTTATCCCGGACACGTTTCCTGTCACAGACCCATCAACCTGTACGTTGTTATTAATTCCAGATGCGTATCCGGACGTTCCACCAACGTATGTAGACAGATTGAGTGTTTCTATAGATGACGCCGTGCTGCCGCTGTCCATTGAGATAGATCCGTATATAGCGTTCCCGTCGTTGGCGGTGTGGTTTCCAGATAGTCTGATACCAGAATCAAATACCTTAGTGTTCTGACTTGAGTTCGTTCCTCCGCCTACACCGTATTGAATGCGTGGCTTTAGAACTGTTACGTCACTCGTGATGTTGTTGGCGCCGGTTTGTTGTAGGAAAATTTCATTACCGGTGAACGAAAGAAAATCATTGGTCCCTGATAGATTGTATTGAACTAACCCGTCGTAATAGTAATTGTTTGTAACCGGCGTCGTCGGACTCATGTCGATAGTCTTGGAGTTAAAAACCTTTGACTCGGCTATTCCGGAATCTGGAATGTAAACCGTCTGACTTATATCCACACCGCCGAATGTGTTTCGTGTATGTGTCGACATTCCTTCTAGCAGTCCGGATCCATTGAATCCTGCGACCTTGTTAGCAGTACCAGTCACGGAGCTAGACAAGATGGTCCCAACAGTCATTTTGCCGTTGGTGTCCATAGAACACACGCCGCCAGGAGCGAGGCCCGGCACTATGATTGATCCTGAGTTTAAAAACTTAGCGTCGTTCCCATACCAGATAACTGGCGGCGCTGCATATGAGGCCATTGGAATGAGACATAAGAAAATAGAAATTATTTTAAACATGAGATCAATAACTCTCCCACGCTTGCCGTGGCGCTGACTGCCTTTACTGAAATTCTTGAGCCAGATGGAATGAGTAATTCCATCGTGCCATTCCCGCCTGGGATAATAAAAATCTGATTCACTTCCGACGCTGCTGGGCCCACGGCAAGATAGAGAGCCTGACCTGAGCTATCGAATATGTTTACTTGATTGATCGTGTCTGAAGTGGATGCGGTTAACTGAACGTAGGCACCTGTGGTTACGTTAGTCCCAGTGTAGTCGTTCCTGAGTAGTGCAATTGATGTACGTCCTGGACTTGCGCCTGACCCACCACCACCGCCACCAACAATGGTAACTCTCTTCGCATTTAATGACTCTTCGTGCTCGCGCCTGGCAAGCTGATTAGACTGTGCTGAGTCTGGTAGAACCATGAAGTCAGAATATCAGAGGGACCACCATTGTGATTGTTTTTTTGTCCTGATAGCGTTCGTGTATGACAGACTTTCAAACACTACTTCTTATTATCATAGCCTCAAGGGTGTATCGGCTGAACTCAAAGACCATTCTTGACCGTTTTACAGTGTTCGTTTTCGATATTTTATCTGTCGTTTTTTCTATTCGTCTATTGCTCTAGTGTACTATGTGCACATGAAGCACCTATACATTGCGTTGTTCTTAGCTTTTCTCGGATGCGTTAGTTTTGCATTCAGCGATCGAGTTATTAATGGAACGGTAGAGAATCCACTTGAGTATCGCCGGGTGGTTCAGCTTTACAGGAACGGGTCTACCTTCTGCACAGGTTCTTTAATCGGTCCAAGGACGATTCTCACGGCAGGACACTGTGTTAAGTCCGGCCTCAGTATCCGAATGGACAACGTCGTCCTTCCGCTTACGATGAACAGACACCCGAAATTTAAAACCATCGGGGCCCAGTTCGACTACGCAATTGGAATTCTCCCGGTTGAGGTGAAGGGCCCATACATGACCATTGGAACTCTAGTCACCAAAGGGGACACGGTTAATATTTATGGCTTCGGGTGCTGGGTTAACGGGAAGTATGACGGGAAACTTCGATCTGGAGTTTCCAAGGTATCTGGATTCTCAGGAACGGACTTCACAACGGCTACAGGTTCCGCTCTCTGCTACGGGGATTCAGGTGGTCCTACTGTTATCCAAGGAACTAACTGGCAGGTAGGGGTCAACTCCAAGGGAAACATCTCGACCAAGTCATGGTTCGCTGATGTGACCAGGAAAGAGTTTAAGGACTGGGCCCGAACCATCGCAGAGACAAATAAAACTCACATCTGCGGTATTACGATGGACTGTCCCTAACCGAACTCATCTCTTAAATAAAACGCTGCAGGGTGTCCAACCCAACCATAGGCCTCAAGGACCTGTCCTATCCCGTTCGGGTAATGCCTCTTAAGCATCATTCGCCATAGGTATGCTACTAGGTCACAGTATCTGTCTTTTGCATTAGCAGTCTTCACAAGGTGCCATGAAAGGACCTTGCCGTCCTGGTCCTTGGAGAATGCCGAGATCAGAACCGATATCATCCATGCCAATCGAGTAATTAAAGAGGGCTTTTCATTGAGCGCAAACTTGGCATGGGCAATCACCTGAAGCTGCCGGCCAAAGAAGTCCTTGAGCTCCATTTTCCCATCGGTGTCAAAGAACCAAAAATGGTCCTCTCCGTATTTAATAAATCTCTTTGGGAAGTCAGAGCCAATTATTGTACTTACAGCAATCATTCCCACAACGTCGTCTAGTTGCTGCTGGCCACCTGAGTTGTCGGGTGCCCTGGAGAGCAGTCCCGGTTCAAGCTCGCATGACTCCATCCAACCCTTAACCCTGGACCAATTAATAGACTCATTTAGTCCCTTAAATCTCTCTACGGCAAAAATCATATCGGCCGTGTACCGAATGCCGTTCCCGTCAACCGTGTCTGGATATTGGTTCACTAGTCCAAACCTATTTATATAAGGCTCGTAAGCGTCTAGAACCCCGTTTGCCGTGATCAATCCCTGTCCCCCATGAACCATAGGATAAAGACCACGGAACTCAGCATAAGTAAAATGGCTAGGTCTGGCGGCATCATAGGGGACAGAACCTGGGACCAAGTTCGTCTATCAATCCAAACCCATGGGTCCAGCGCGTTAACTTCTGAGCCGTGTACTGCATCGGAACCGAGTCACCGTCGCCTATATACCCTGCGTTAAGTTCAAAAATGGTGGACCCTGTCTCCGTAAAGCGATCACTCTTCGGGTCACCCCTAACCTTCATGTAAACAACCCCACCAGTATGGCTATGGCCCACGACGGTTGAACATTGATTGTATCTGGCGTGGTCACCGAGCTTAGATCGGAACCCATGCATGAAGCAAACCCCGTCAATGAAGACTTCCTGGCGTGACTCGTGAATGGTCTTGACCCCGTTGAAGTTCCACAGGTGCTTTATATCAATCAGCGCTGCGATCTCTGGTGCCTTATCCAGAATTCTCTTCATCGGACGGTCATCATGATTGCCTAATATTTGTACGCATTCCGACTCTGGAGCAAGCCTCTTAAGCTGGGCCCAAAAGTCCTCTGCCTGAAGTCTCCCGTCAGTGATCTCCTGCTTCGGAGTCATGAGGTCGTAGGTCCTGGCCCATCTCCCTTGGGAGAACATATCGTACAGGTCGCCCATCTGAATAATAACGTGTGGTTTAATTTGTGGAACTAAGTAGAGAAGCTCCGTGAAAATCCGGGTGGACATGAATGGCATATGTGAATCGCCAATGCATAGAATTCTTTTCACTGTCTATAAGTGTATCTAAGAAACTTCGTATGATCGTAAGTTTTTACACTCAAGGTAAATACCTTCTAGGAGTTCGTCGGTCTCGTAAATCTTTTCACAATAAATTGAACAGATCTGTGCGTCATCGTGCCAAAGAATTCCATTCAACGCGTCTGCCACTGACTTAAATAAATTATCAATATCGGGCTTAACCATTGGAAGGTCTTCATCTTTTGGCCTCTTTGGCTTCTTCATTACAAACTTCATTTGAACTTGAAGAGGGCCATCAAGAGGTCTGCCTTGAAACTGTCTTTGTGCAAGTGTTTGAATGGCATCCTCAAACATACTTGTCTTGGTGGGAGTGTAGTGCCGCATCCTTCCATTGCGAAAGGTGCTTCTGGCCCTTGCCTTTGGGATTGGTGTTATTGGAAACGAGAGGACGTAAATAAGTTCTGACACACGGTCAGACTAATCTTTCTTTCAGCAATTTGAAAATCTCAGATGTCATTTTTACTTCCTGCTTAAGAAGCGCAATCTCTTGTCTCTGGTTATAGAGGCTTGAGGTGACCCATATGAGCCATGGAATAATAACGCCACCGGCTATCAATTCAATCACGCCCGAAGTTATTTCTGGCATTGGCAAACCTCTCTGAGTAATACCGTTCAAGTCTCGCCCGATTGCTTCCCTTAATTCCACACGCCTCTATTAGGGTGCGCGCATCCTCTGGACTGAATGCAATGTAGTTATCGGATAAGGCGAATGGCACAAAATAAGAACTCTCATCTGTGCGAACGCACTGAAGCCCACTTGCGGAAACGTCCACAATACAAACGTCCACTCGAACGGGTTTATTACAACCCAAAATGAGAAGACTAGACGCGCTTAATAAGGCCTTGAATTTTCTTGGCAGCTTCAATTTTCTTCTCCGATGTATCAGCTTCTTTCAGTGTCTTAAAGGCATCGGCGGAATCTCTTAAAAACTTCTCAGGGTTGTCCCCGAATAGGTCTTTAAAGATTGCCATGATGTCCTTAATGGCACCGATAATCCCCGGTATAGATGCGATGAAAGAAAAGAACGCGGCCATTAGTCCGTCAAAACAACTTTATCTTTAGTGAGAAAGCGAACCACGATGGCAAGAACAGACCACACCGAAGCAACTACTGCGGTATTGGCGTTAATCCATTGGGTAACGACGCTTGCCTGTGGGAATACGGCTGACAGCGCCATAGCCAATCCACCGACAACGCTCAAAATAATCGACTTAGATTTCCACCAGACTTTATCCATTTTATAATTCTCCTATTGTTCTATAGTACGGTCTAATTATACTCACTTGGTCGGTTCTTTGTTTAATTAAAGAAATACGCACGAATGCATTCTTATTGTACGCAGTGGTTTTGTCAATTACTGTCGAGTTACCACCACCGGCCTCAATGAATTGATACCTGTCGAGTAACATTCCCACATGAGTAATTTGTGAGACAGACTTCCCAAAAAATATAAGGGCCCCAAGGTGATACGAATCAAAAGACCCGCGCCCGTATGTAGAGAAGTGATCGAATAAACCCTGCGCCGTCTGATCTCCTGGCGGGTCCATTCCACACGATCTTAATAATTCTTGCACAAAGCCTGAGCAGTCCATTCCTGATATTGGATTAGACCCACCCCACTTATAATTCACACCAAGGAATGAAAGCGCGTATAGCTCAAGAAGTCTCATTAGAACGGTTCCACCCAGTCTCTACCGTACTCTATGACTGTTTTTTGATCCGAGTCCAATACGCTCAGAATGTACTNNAGAATGTACTTCACCATGGCCATGACAGAGCCATCGAATTCCACCTTAACAAATTGGAAGAAAAGAGGCCCTGTAATGCGCCGACCGATTAGCCAGTTTAGTAATTCTGGATGCCTTCTGTAGTGCCAGAGTTGATGCATCATAGGTAACAGGCGCTGATCTCCGTCTGTCACCCTCATGAAAAGCTCTCTGATGCCTGGGCTCATCGCGGCAGGCGTTTCGAGTAAAGCGAGAGTCGGGGCTTTTCCTGTTTTTCTTTTGCTTCTCGTTTCCATCTT
>CXWK01007125.1_pt1 | contig 12248 bp, 12 predicted proteins | sample 590851 | NCBI WGS metagenome assembly CXWK01 (sample SAMEA3498364, study PRJEB10139) | wastewater metagenome | biome: wastewater treatment plant; material: activated sludge | place: Denmark | collected 2014-08-01
TACTCCCGAAGCAATGGCCCAGACTGAAACGATCGACCGTCGTTCCAGTACAACGAACCATCAGCCACGTTCTTGGGCTAAACAAAACCTCAGGTATGTGTCGATCGGAAATAACTCTGCTGCAGTCAACGTTTTTCTCAAGGGAGTCCTAGGCCAAGTGGCCATTCGGACACGGTTACAGATCCTGCGGTCGTACACGGAGGGGGACATTATTATCATTTCCGAAGACCAAGTTTTCAATCGCATCAAAAACTCGCCATCAGACTTCTTGGCACTTGGATTCCCGCGAGATATTTTAGCTCAAGTAAGTAAACTGCACAACGAATCCTTCCAGTGCATGGCTGGCGTAAACGTGAACAAATTAAACCAGATTATTAATGCTTACATTATCAGCTCCAAGAATAATGAAGAATGTATATCAAATAATGTGATGTATATATTTGGGGGAAAAAGATCTACAAGCACTATCGATCTTGATCAACTGTGCACTCTGTACGCTATCAATTGGGTGGCCTTCATAGAGCACTCAACACAAGAACCCAGTTCACAGCCGATTCTATACCGAGCGGCGCAGGAGTGCAAACTTAAATCTGCCCAATAAATGTAGGGGGGCATAATGTCTGATTATCCACAACGAATACCGCAATTCTTGGCGATGGGTGGTGACATTCAAAACATGTCATTTTCGCCGAATTATCAGGGCCTCTACGTTCAGATTAATATGGCCTTCAGCTCATTCGGATACAATACCTGGAATGGAGCGTTTCTGCAAACTGCAACCTTTCTACAGAACGGCGGGTATGCTACATTAGACAAGAGTGGCCTCAGTAACGGAGTGCAGGTTGGATTTACGGCGACAGGATACAAATTCCCCATTTTCACACCGCGCGTTTCGCGCCTCTTCTCTCTTGAACAAACAGTGAACACGTGGCAGGCTCAGCCCGTTTCATAACCACGGTTTTCGCTCATGCCCCGCCTGTCTCGCATCGTTCTCGCCGACACGCCTCACCATGTCACTCAACGCGGCAATCGTCGGCAGAGGCTGTTTCTCGAACGCGGCGATTACGAATTGTATCGCGACCTCCTTGCGGAGCGTTGTCGCGCCAACGCCGTCGCGTGCTGGGCATATTGCCTGATGCCTAACCACGTGCATCTCGTTCTCACGCCAGCCGCGCCCGAACGGCTGGCGCGCGCAGTGGGCGAGGCGCATCGGCGCTACACGGCCTTCTTCAACGCGCGCGCCCGCACGACGGGCCATCTGTTTCAGGGCCGATTCTATTCCGTGGCTATGGACGAGCCGCATCTGATGGCGGCGCTTCGCTACGTCGCGCTCAATCCGGTGCGCGCCGGCCTGTGCGCGCGAGCGCAGGACTGGACGTGGTCGAGCGCGTCGGCGCATCTCGCCGGCCGCGACGACGCTCTCGTTTCGGTGGCGCCTGCATTGGATCGCGCGCCGCGCTTCGCGGACCTGCTCCAATCCGATTGCACGGACGAGGCGATGTGGGGTGAGATTGTCGCACGGAGCGCCGTGGGACGCCCCGTCGGCGGCGCGGATTTCCTGGCGGCGGCCGAGACGGCTATGGGGCGACCGCTGGCGGCGCAGAAGCGTGGGCGGCATATTCGCCGGGAGAAAGCGCTTTCAGAATCGCGGAATTCGGGTGCGGGCAGATCTTTCGAGGCCTCGTTTTGAAGGCAGCCGACATTCGCCGCGACTACGGCGAGGCGCGGTACGGTCGCGTTGGGCCTGTTCGAGGGCGAGGGCTGCGCGTCGTATCTACCGAGCGCGGCGGCGATATCCGCATCATTTCCGCCTGGAGGGCGAGTCGACATGACCGCGAAACGTATTTCCGGAAAGCCGCCGGTCCGCTACGCGAGCCTTGACGATCTCGCGGCCGCGCCGGCGCTGAGCAAGGCGGCCAAGGCGATGACCGACGCCGAGATCGAGCGCCGCGCCGCGACCGACCCGGACGCCGGGATCGTGCCGCCGGGCTTCTGGGAAAACGCCGAGGTTGTAGAGCCGGAAGGAACAGAGCAGATCACGCTCCGCCTGCCGCGCAGGGTGATCCGGCATTTCAAGGAGACGGGCAAAGGTTACCAGACGCGGATCAGCCGCGTGCTGGCGAGCTACGTCGATGCGATGAAGAAGACTGGCTGAGCCTATTTTCCGCCAGCTCGCGAGAACGCGCCATTCCTCAGGAAATGCCGGACCTGCGCGACGACGCGCCCGTCGAACGGCAGCAAGGTGTGATTGGTCGGAACGACGAGATGGTCGGCCATGCCGTCGAGCTTCGTCGCTGCGACGGATACCTTGCCGTCGTTGGGGCGGGGCAGCACGAAGCGCGCGAACAGTCCGAGCCCGCGGTCGCCGGCGATGATGCCGATCGGACAGGGCGCGGGCGCGCGTCGCGCCGCGGCGGCGGCGGTCGTCAGTTCCGAGCCGGCCGGACCGAAAATCCGTCGATAGACCCATCGCTCGTGCAGGAAATCGGCGACTTCGCTGCCGGCGTTGGGCGCGCCGAGCATCACCACGCGGCCGAGGTTCTCGGGTCTGCTACGGGCTATCCAGCGCAGCGCCACCAGCCCGCCCATGGAATGGCAGACGAAGTTGAGGCGGCCGTCGAGGCCCGCGGCGAAGCGCGCGATTTCGGGCGCGAGATGCCCGGCGAGCGCGTCGATCTTCATGCGACGCGACGGATAGCGCAGGTTGCGCGTCGCATAGCCATCCGCGCGCAACGCGCGCTCGAGCCGCAGCATCGACAGCGGAACATTGGCGATGCCGTGCAGGAGAACGACGCCGTCCATGCCTTTCGCGCTCATGCGCGCGGATCGCAATCTATTCCGCCGCCTTTGCGCCCTGTCCGAACCGCCGCTCGACGTAATCCTCGACGATCTGCTTGAACTCCGCGGCGATACCCGCTCCGCGAAGCGTCAGCGCCTTCTTGCCGTCGATGAAGACCGGCGCGGCCGGCGCCTCGCCGGTGCCGGGCAGCGAAATGCCGATGTCGGCGTGCTTGGATTCGCCGGGGCCGTTGACGATGCAGCCCATGACCGCGACGTTGAGCGTCTCGACGCCCGCGTACTTCTTCTTCCACTCCGGCATCGACACGCGGATATGATCCTGGATGTCGCGCGCCAGTTCCTGGAACACGGTCGAGGTCGTGCGGCCGCAGCCCGGGCAGGCCGCCACCAGCGGCACGAAGGTGCGGAAGCCCATGGTCTGCAGGATTTCCTGCGCGACTCTCACTTCCACCGTGCGGTCGCCGCCGGGCTCCGGCGTCAGCGAGACGCGGATCGTGTCGCCGACGCCCTCTTGCAGGAGCACGCCGAGCGCGGCGGACGAGGCTACGATGCCCTTGGAGCCCATGCCGGCCTCGGTCAGGCCGAGGTGCAGCGCGTAGTCGGATCGCTGCGCCAGCATCCGGTAGACGGAAATCAGGCCCTGAACGGCGGAAACTTTCGCCGACAGGATGATCCGGTCCTTCGGCAGGCCGATCTCTTCCGCCAGTTCCGCCGACATGAGCGCCGAGCGCGCCAGCGCCTCGCGCGTCACGGCGGCGGCGTCGATCGGGCGCGACGATTTCGCGTTCTGGTCCATCAGCGCCGTGACCATTTCCTGGTCGATCGAGCCCCAGTTGGCGCCGATGCGCACGGTCTTGCCGTAGCGGATCGCCGCCTCGACGATGGCCGCGAACTGCCGGTCCTTCTTCTCCTTGAAGCCGACATTGCCCGGATTGATGCGGTACTTGTCGAGCGCCTGGGCGCAGGCCGGGTGGTCGGCCAGCAGCTTGTGGCCGATGTAATGGAAGTCGCCGACGAGCGGGACCTCGACGCCCATCTGCAGGAGCCGGTCGCGGATATGCGGCACGGCGGCGGCGGCCTCGTCGCGGTCGACGGTGATGCGGACGATTTCCGAGCCGGCCTGGGCCAGCGCCGCGATCTGCCGGGCGGTGCCCTCAATGTCGGCGGTGTCGGTGTTGGTCATCGACTGGACGACGATCGGCGCCCCGCCCCCAACCCGGACGGCGGATTTACCCGAGCCGACGAGGACGCCGGTCGTGCGGTGGCGGGCGGCCGCTTCGGCGGCGATCGGATCGGGCAGGCAGACGGTCTGGTCTGATGTGCTGGTCATGATATCCGTGAGTTTGGCGGCTCAGGCCGCGTCCTGTGTGACACAGGCGGCGCAGCGCCCGGCGATTTCGATGATCTGGGCGCGCGGCGCGAACCCTTTCGCGGCCGCGACGCCGGCGACATGCGCGACAAGCGCAGGCGAGGTCGCCTCGTCGACGTGGCCGCAGCCGTCGCAGATGAGAAAGGCGACCGGCTCGGCCGCGGCGTGGCCGTGGCAGCAGGCCAGGAAGGCGTTGCGTGACGCCAGGCGATGCGCAAGCCCCTGCTCGCAAAGGAAGTCCAGCGCCCGATAGACCTGCGTCGGGGCCGGACGGCGGTCGCCCGAAGCGGCGAGAAGATCGATCAGCTCGTAGGCGCCGACGGGCCGGCGGGCGCGCTCGAGAATATCGAGCACCGCCTTGCGGCCCGGCGTCAGGCGCGGCGTGTGGCCGTGGTCGTGGTCATGGCCGGAGGCGAGCGTCATGGGATCTATATAACGCGGGCGGCGGCGGAAACGAACGTCGCTTTTTGGCCTCGCTGACGGTATCTTGCGCCGCAGCATAGACCGGAGGTTTCCATGTCGCTCGCCAATCGCAACGCCGTCGTCACCGGCTCCACCTCCGGCATCGGACTGGCCTACGCCCGCGCGCTGGCGGCGCGGGGCGCCAACGTCATGATCAACGGCTTCGGCGACGCCGCCGCCATCGAGAAGGAACGGGCGGGCATCGAGGCCGAGTTCAAGGTGAAGTGCCTGTACGACGGCGCCGACATGTCGAAGCCCGACCAGATCGCCGCCATGATCGAGAAGGCCGAGAAGCAGCTCGGCTCGGTCGACATTCTCGTCAACAACGCCGGCATCCAGTTCGTCTCGCCGGTCGAGGATTTTCCGGTCGAGAAGTGGGACCAGATCATCGCCATCAACCTGTCGTCCGCCTTCCACACGATCCGCGCGGCGGCCAGGGGCATGAAGGCGCGCAAGTGGGGCCGCATCATCAATACGGCCTCGGCGCATTCGCTGGTCGCCTCGCCCTTCAAGTCGGCCTACGTTTCGGCCAAGCACGGCATCGCCGGCCTGACCAAGACGGTGGCGCTCGAACTCGCGACGTCCGGCGTCACGGTCAACTGCATCTCGCCGGGCTATGTCTGGACGCCGCTGGTCGAGAAGCAGATCCCCGACACGATGAAGGCGCGCAACATGACCAAGGAGCAGGTCATGAACGACGTGCTGCTCGCCGCGCAGCCGACCAAGCAGTTCGTCACCGTCGAGCAGGTCGCAGCGCTCGCCGTGTTCCTGTGCTCGGACGCCGCGTCGCAGATCACCGGCGCCAACATTTCCATGGACGGCGGCTGGACGGCGGCGTGAGCCGCGTCGGGCGGATTCCCGTCAGGAAGCGCGTCAATCTCGCGCTGCAGGGCGGCGGCGCACACGGCGCCTTCACCTGGGGCGTGCTCGACGCCTTTCTCGCGGACGGACGGCTGGAGGTCGCCGCCGTGTCGGGCGCGAGCGCCGGCGCCATGAACGCCTGCGTGTTCGCCGACGGCATGCGCGAAGGCGGACCGGACGCCGCACGCAAGCAGCTCGCGGCTTTCTGGCGCGGCGTGTCGGTCGACGGCAAGATGAGCGACCACCAGCGCAGCCTATTCGATTCCTTCCTGGGCCTTTGGGACCCGCTGAAGATCGGCCAGACGCTGGCCGAGAACGCAGCGAGCTTCATCTCGCCCTATCAGGCCAATCCGCTCGATCTCAATCCGCTGCGCGACGTGGTGGCGAGGCTGATCGACTTCGACAGGCTGCGCGCCACCGACGACCTCAAACTGTTCATCTCCGCGACCTGCGTGCGCACCGGCAAGATCAGGATCTTCCGGCGGCCGGAACTGACGATCGACATGCTGATGGCGTCCGCCTGCCTGCCGACGGTGTTCAAGGCGGTGCAGGTCGGCGACGAGTTATACTGGGACGGCGGCTACATGGGCAATCCGGCGCTGTTTCCGTTCTTCACGGAAACGGACGTCGAGGACGTGATCCTCGTCCAGATCAATCCGGTCTCGCGCCGCGAAATTCCCTACACGGCGCGCGAGATCATGAACCGGCTGAACGAAATCACGTTCAACGCGGCGCTGTTGCAGGAATTCCGCGCCATCGATTTCGTCGGCCGCCTGATCGACGCCGGCCGGCTCGACGGCACGCACTACAAGAAGGTGCGGATGCATCTGGTCGAGGGCGGGGCAGCGCTCGACGCCTATCCCGCCAGCACCAAGCTCGACGCCGATTTCGATTTCTTTCTGAGACTGTTCGAGATCGGCAAGAAGGCCGGAGAAACGTTCCTGAACGACAATTTCGACGCCATCGGCGTCAAGGGCACGCTGGACCTGCGCGAGGCTCTGGACTGACGGCTGTCGCCGCCGCCGCGCGATGCTGCTAGCCTGTCCGGGCTTGAGTCGCATGTTCCGGGGGGAGCCGCATGTCGGCGGAAACCGCTTCTGGCATTGTCGCTTTCGGACTCTATTTCGCGGGCTCGGTCGCCTACATGGCGCTGTTCTGCGTCGTCTACGCGCGCTTCACGCGACATAGCGAATTCGATCTGATCGTGCACGAGCACAATGCTTCGGCGGCGATCTCGTTCGGCGGCGCTCTGATCGGCTACGCCATCGCGCTCGCCGGCGCCATCCACAACACCACGAGCATTCCCGATTTCGTCGTCTGGGGCTTCGTCGCCTTCGTCGTGCAACTCGTCGCCTACGGGCTCGCCTCGCTCGCCCATCCCGGCCTGTCGCACGCCATAGAGGAAAACGCGCTGGCCGCCGCGATCTGGTCGGCGTCGGTTTCGGTCGCCGCCGGCCTGATCAGCGCCGCCTGCATGAGCCCTTGAGCCGTGGCCCGCCCGCCCAGATCTTTCGGCCATCGCGGACCGACGCCTCCGCCCGTCCTGCACGCGCCGGGCGGACTGCCGGGCGGGCCCAGTCCGCCGTCGAAGCCGCGAAAGATGTCGCTGTCGGTCGGTCTGATGGCGCTCGGCACGACGGCGCTTCTCGGCGGCGCCGTCTATGATTCCAAGCGACGCGCAGACCGCGAGCAGGCGTGCCGCGAGGCGGCGATAAAGTCCGGCGGAAACCCGGCAGCCTGCGCGACGCCCTCGTCGTCGAGTTCGAGCGGAAGCCGCAGCCACTGGTTCTTTTCCGGCGGATCGAGTTCGTCCGGCAATTCGACGACCGGCCATACGGCGTCGGGCGGCCACGGGACGTTCGGCGGTTTCGGCGGCGCGGGCCACGCGCACAGCGGCGGGTCGTGAAATGCAGCGCGTCGAAAGCCGACCCCGCGCCGACTTCGCGGCGCGCGCCGCCGAGATCGGTTTCGAATTCGCCGAGATCGACGGCGAGAAATACTGGGACGAGAGCGCGCACTACGCCTTTACGCTGCGCGAAATCGAGGAAGACCTCGAAGCGCCGACGCAGGAACTCGCCGGCCTCGCGCGCGACATCGTCGGACGGGTCGTCAGGGACGAGGCGCTGCTGCGCAAGCTCGGGCTGCCGCAGCATGCGTGGGACAAGATCGCCGAAAGCTGGAAACGGCAGGACCCGAGCCTCTACGGGCGGTTCGATTTCGTCTACGACGGCAAGGGGCCGGCGAAACTGCTCGAATACAACGCCGACACGCCGACCAGCCTGTTCGAAAGCGCCGTCGTGCAATGGCAATGGCTGCGCGATTGCGTCGACCGCGGCGCGCTGCCTTCTGATGCGGACCAGTTCAATTCGCTGCACGAAAAACTGATCGCGCGCTTTCGCGCAGTCTGGCCCGGACGCTATCTGCATCTGGCCTGCATGCAGGACCATATCGAGGACTACGGCACGATCGCCTATCTCGCCGATTGCGCTGTGCAGGCCGGGCTCGACACGAAGCTGCTCGACATGGGCGACATCGGCGTGCTGCAGGATCGGTTCGCCGATCACGAGGACGTCGCAATCGAGCTATTGTTCAAGCTCTATCCGTGGGAATGGATGTTCGCCGACCAGTTCGGCGCCAGCCCGGCGATGGCGATGGCGCAATTCATCGAGCCCGCGTGGAAGGCCGTGCTGTCGAACAAGGGGTTGCTGGCGCTGCTGTGGGAGGCCGAGCCCGGCCATCCCAACCTGCTGCCCGCCTTCTTCGAGAGCGATCCCAAGGTCGATTCACTCGGGAGTTATGCGCGAAAACCGCTGCTGTCGCGCGAAGGCGCCAACGTCACGCTCAACGACGGCCCGCGCATCGTCGCGCGCACCGGCGGCGACTACGGCGCCGAAGGCTATGTCCGGCAGGCGCTCTGCGTACTTCCCGACTTCGACGGCCAGCATCCCGTCTGTGGCTGCTGGCTGGTCGGCGACCAGGCTGCGGGCTTGGGGATTCGCGAGGATCGGAGCGTCATCACCTCCAACCGCTCGCGCTTCGTCCCGCACGTCATCATCGACTAGATCGGCTCACCCGTAGACGAAGGCCGGATCGTCGAAATCCGTCGTCGGGATCGTGTCCTTCTCGCTCCAGTAGTCCTGGCTGTGCTGCCAGTCCGGCCGGTCGAGGCGCTTCGGCAGCAGATGCATCGAGCGCAGCATGTAGCCGGGGTTGAAATTCTCTTCGTCCAGCCATTGCAGGCGCGGCAGGTCCTTCTCGTCCGGCCGCAGCGCGACTTCGACCTTCTGCTTGCCGTTTTCCTGCATGTGGTTGAGCAACCGGCAGACGAATTCCGCGACCATGTCGGCGCGCAGCGTCCAGCTCGCGCGGAAATAGCCGAACACCCAGGCCATGTTCGGCACGCCCGTGAACATGATGCCGCGATAGGTGATCGTATCGGCGAAATTCAGCGGCTTGCCGTCGATGACGAAGCCGATGTCGCCGAGGATCGACAGGTTGAAGCCGGTCGCCGTGACGATGATGTCGGCTTCCAGCTCCTTGCCCGACTTGAGCATGATTCCCTTCTCGGTGAATCGCTCGATCTCGTCGGTGACCATGCTCGCCTTGCCCGAGGCGATGCCCTTGAACAGATCGCCGTCGGGGATGAAGGCGATGCGCTGGCGCCACGGCCGGTACTTCGGCGTGAAATGCGTGTCGATGTCGTAGTTCGGTCCGAGGTAGGCGCGAACGGCCCCGAGCAGTTCCTTCTTCACCGCTTCCGGTTCGGAAAGGCAGCGTTTCGTGAACAGGTCCTGATTGTAGAGGATCTGCTTGCGGACGATCTCGTGGATCCACGCTTCGTCGATCTCGAGCACGCGCAATTGCTCGGCGATGTCGATCGCGTTGCGGCCCGGGATGAAATAGGTCGGCGAACGCTGCAGCACGGTGATGTGTTCGCAATCCGCGGCCATCGCCGGCACGACCGTGGCGGTCGTCGCGCCGGAACCGATCACCAGCACTTTCTTGCCCTTGTAGTCGAGATCCTCGGGCCAGGTCTGCGGATGGACGATGCGGCCTTTGTACTTGTCCATGCCGGGCCATTCCGGCGTGTAGCCTTCCGAATGGCGGTAGTAGCCCTGGCACATCCACAGGAAGGTGCAGGTGATGCGGAACGGCTCTTCGTTCTCGCCGCGCACGCCCTCGACCGTCCAGCGATTGTCCTTGCTCGACCAGCTCGCGTTCCGGATCTTGTGGCGGTAGCGGATGTGCCGGCCGAGGTCGTTCTCGTCGATCACCTCGCCCATGTACTTGAGGATTTCGTCGGCCGTGGCGATCGGCTTGCCGACCCACGGCTTGAAGGCGTAGCCGAACGTGTGCAGGTCGCTGTCCGAGCGGATGCCGGGGTAGCGGTGCATCCACCACGTGCCGCCGAAATTGTCGTATCCCTCCAGCACGACGAAACTGCGGTCGCCGCATTTCTTCGTCATGTGCCAGGCCGCGCCGACGCCGGAAATGCCGGCGCCGACGATGAGCACGTCGAAATGTTCGGCGCCGCCGGGCGCGGCTGCTTTTTCGACGGGGCGTTCGAGCGTGGCTTGGGCCGTCATGCGTTCCTCTCCGATAATTCTTGTGTTTGGGGAAGCATGACGCCCGTGGCGCGGTTCGGCAAGCGGGCGGGCGTTCCGGTCTGCGGAACTTGATCCAGCGCAACGCAAGCGCGCCCGCAGCCGGCCGCCTCCAGCCGCTTCCGGCCGCCCGGGAAATCCGGTAGAGCTTCTGCGTGAGCGTCGCGAATATCTGGCAGCCCGTCCTTCTGTCGATCGAACTGTCGGCGATCACGACGGTCGCGCTTCTCCTCATCGGCACGCCGCTCGGCTGGTGGCTGGCGCGCTCCACCGCCTGGTGGAAGGAGGCGGTCGCCGCGATCGTGTCGCTGCCGATCGTGCTGCCGCCGACCGTGCTCGGCTTCTACCTGCTCGTCGCGCTGGGACCGAACGGACCGGGCGGCGCCATCTCCGGCCTGTGGGGCGGACGCACGCTCGCCTTCACCTTCGGCGGGCTGGTGATCGCCTCGTTCTTCTATTCGATGCCGTTCGTCGTGCAGCCGATCCGCAATTCGTTCGAGGCGATGGGCGACCGGCCGATGGAGGTCGCCGCCACGCTGCGCGCCTCGCCGTGGAGCGCCTTCTGGCGCGTGGCGCTGCCGCTGGCGAGTCCCGGCCTGGCGACCGGCGCGGTCCTAGGCTTCGCCCACACGATCGGCGAATTCGGCGTCGTGCTGATGATCGGCGGCAATATTCCCGGTCAGACGCGCGTGCTGTCCACGGCTCTGTTCGACTATGTCGAGAATTCGCAATGGCGGGAGGCGAACATTCTCGCCGCCGGCATGGTCGTCTTCGCCTTCCTCGTCATTCTGTCGATGACGATGATCGAGAAGCGCTTCGCAAGAGCCCGCGCATGAGCGAGGCGATCGAGGTTGCGTTCCGGGGATCGCTCGGGAGCTTTGCTCTGGATGCGCGGTTCGAGGCGCCGGCGCGTGGCATCACCGCGCTGTACGGGCCTTCCGGCTGCGGCAAGACCAGCGTCCTGCGTTGTATCGCCGGATTGCAGCGGCTCGACGGGTTCTGCTCGGTCGCCGGCGAAGTCTGGCAGGATGGGGGCAAGCTGTTTCGGCCGACGCACGAGCGCCGGATCGGCTACGTCTTTCAGGAAGCGAGCCTGTTTGCGCATCTTTCGGTGCGGCGCAATCTCCTGTTCGGCGCGCCGCGCGCCGGATCGGGCGCCGCGGCTACGACGACCTTCGACGAGACCGTCGACCTGCTCGGCCTGGACCGTCTGCTCGACCGCTCGCCGCGAAACCTTTCCGGCGGCGAACGCCAGCGCGTCGCCATCGGCCGTGCCCTGCTGTCACAGCCCGCCTTGCTGCTGATGGACGAACCGCTGTCGGCGCTCGATGCGGCGACCAAGGACGAAATCCTGCCGTTCCTCGAACGGCTGCACGAACGGCTGTCGCTGCCCGCGATCTACATCACGCACGACATGACGGAAGCGGAGCGGCTGGCCGATCATCTCGTTCTGATGGAGGCCGGCCGGGTGATCGGGGCCGGTCCGCTGGCGCGCTTGCAGGCCGATCCGGCGCTGCCGCTCGCCCGCTCCCGCGACGCGGCGGTGACGATCGACGGGACGATCGAGTCGTTCGACGCCCGCTACGGCATTCTCGCTCTGGCGGTGCGCGGCGGCCGGCTGCTGACGCCTGCGTCCGGCGGAGCCCCCGGCGAGCATCGCCGGCTGCGCGTCGTCGCCGGCGACGTCAGTCTGGCGCGCGACGCGCCGGGCCCGTCCTCGATCCTCAACGTCCTGCCGGCGCGGATAGAGGCCGTCGCGACGATGGAGGGCGCGCAGGCGCTGGTCGTGCTCTCGCTCGGCGCGGAAGGCGAAGGCGAGCGGCTGCTCGCGCGCATCACGCGAAAATCGGCCGAGGCCTTGCAGATCGCGGCCGGCACGACCGTCTACGCGCAGATCAAGGGCGTGGCGCTGGCGCCGCGCCGCGGCGCGGGCGAATAGAAGGCTAGCCGAGGCGGCGCTTGCGCAGGAGTAGAGGCGCGTACGCGACGCAGAAGCCGCCGAAGGCGACGATCCACGCGCCGGCGGCAAGCCACAGCAACGGGACGGACCAGCCGGCGACGAAGGCCGCGGTAATGCGCGCCAGCGCCGCTGTCGCCAGCGCGACATAGACGGCGACCGTCCCGGGCGTGGCGTACAGGGCGCGGCCGGTATG
>CXWK01006860.1_pt2 | contig 12246 bp, 12 predicted proteins | sample 590851 | NCBI WGS metagenome assembly CXWK01 (sample SAMEA3498364, study PRJEB10139) | wastewater metagenome | biome: wastewater treatment plant; material: activated sludge | place: Denmark | collected 2014-08-01
GTTGAAATGATGGTTAAAGATGGACCTGACAGAATTAATGATTTGATTAACATCGGTACTGAGTTCACAAAAAAAGGAGATTCATTTGATCTTGCCAAAGAAGGCGGACACTCTATGTCCAGAATTCTTCATTCTAAAGATCTGACTGGTGCCGAAATCGAAAGAGCTTTAATCAAATCAATCGAGGCAAAATCAAATATCACAGTTTTAGAAAATGCAATCGCAATCGATCTACTTACGGAGCACAATCAGCAAGACTTAAAAAGGGAAATCTATAAAAATCAAAACTGTTGGGGCGCTTATATCCTTGACATTTCCAATAATCAAGTATTAAAAATTATAGCGAAAGCAACTGTGCTTGCTACTGGAGGTTTAGGACAAGTTTATCTTCATACAACAAATCCATTGATAGCCACAGGTGATGGATTTGCAATGGCTTACCGGGCAGGAGCTGAAATTGGGAATATGGAATTTATTCAGTTTCACCCAACCTCGTTTTATAATGTAAAAAACAGTGCAGAATTTAATAATCATTCTTTTTTGATCAGTGAAGCAGTAAGAGGATTTGGCGGATTATTAAGAACAAAAGACGGCGAATTTTTTATGCACAATTATGATGAGAGAAAAGAGCTTGCTCCCAGAGATATTGTTGCACGGGCAATTGATAATGAGTTAAAAAAACATGGTGATGATTTTGTATTTCTAGACCTAACACATAAAACTGCAAATGAAATTATTGAACACTTTCCGAATATTTATAACATTTGTTTAAGTCAAGGAATTGATATTACAAAAGATTTAATTCCTGTTGTACCGGCTGCACATTACGCTTGTGGTGGAGTTGTAGTTAATCTTAATGCTGAAACATCTTTAAAAGGTTTGTATGCGTGTGGTGAAGTAACAATGACAGGTGTTCACGGTGCAAATAGATTAGCAAGTAATTCTTTGCTTGAAGCTTTAGTTTATGCTTTCAGATGTTATGAAAGTATTAAAGAAAGTTTTAATAAAACCGTATTCTCAATTCCAGAAATATTAGATTGGGATGATTCAGGAACCTTATCTTATGATGAAAAAGTATTAATAACTCATACTATAAAAGAAATCAAACAAACAATGTGGGATTACGTTGGAATAGTAAGATCAGATTTGCGATTAGACAGAGCAACTAAGAGAATTTCTAATATTATGGTGGAGACAGAACTATTGTATAAAAAGACAAAAGTATTTAATGAAATTATAGAATTAAGAAATTTAGTAACATGCTCCCATATTATTATTGAATCGGCGAAATTACGTAAAGAAAGCAGGGGATTACATTATTCAATGGATTATAAATTTTCTGTTCCTGAAGATTCTATAAAGAACACCATAATTAAAAAACTTGATCAATAGTATTAAAGAAATTAGTAAAAGTAATTTATCTTTAATTAAGACAATATTTAAGTCAATCTACATATTACCAACTATAGCTTATCAGAACTGAAAATATATTTTGAAATATTGCAGTAGAATTTGATTTCACTTCTATTGTCTAATCGTATTCTTAATAAATAGTTTCAAATCCTTTATTGTAATTATTTGAAGTTGTTGAGAAGATATAGCTTTGCTCCCGATAAAACTTAATCAAAACAGAGTAAATCGGAAGAGAGTAAGTTGTTATGAATATTATGATCAAAATTGATTAACTGAAACTATCATCTTTTTTATTTATTTTCGCATCAACTTAATGAGTATTTTATGACAAAATTATCAACTATATCAAAAATATTTGCAGTACTTTCCTTAATGGCAGCTTCAGTCTGGATTGGTTCATATCTTACTAGATTATTTTTAGTCTATCAGTTATTTGAGGGACCTGAATTAATATTAAAAGGATTTATTAACGAGGGAAATGTAAATGGAATTTTATTCTCAATAGTACCTTCTTTAGTCGTACATTTTATCTCGTTTATTGTTATGATAATTTTTCTGATCCTATTTTATTTAACATCTAAAGTTAGTTTAAGATTTAATGGCTGGCTATTTATAATACTCATTGCAGTTTTAATAACACTTCCGTTTGAGATTTATTTGATGCTTAATGATTACAAGGTAATACTAGCTTTAAACAGTGGCTCATTTGATTCGGCGAACATTATTACTTTATTAAGAGGTAGAATAAAAGATTTAAGCAGTTTTTCGATAGTCGCCATACTTACTTATCTGTCATTTTTTTATTTTATAGTATTTCAACCGTTAACTAAAAAGATCGATTCACAAGAATGAAATTAAAAGAAAAAGAATTTGAAGAGATAATTCAGGATTTAAGATCTGTAGCCGATCAACTTGGTGCAAGTGTTAGATTTGAAAAGGGTGATTTTAAAGGTGGCTATTGTTTACTTAAGGAAAGTAAAGTTGTCGTGATTAATAAGAATGCAAATTTACAGCGTAAGGCTATGATTTTATCTGCGGCATTAAAAGAATTAGGCGTTGATGAAATTTATCTAAATCCTAAACTACGTGAGTATATTAATGAAATGGGTGAATCAAAATGAAGATACTTGTGATTAATGGTCCCAACTTAAATATGTTATCAAAAAGAGATGAATCACAATACTCAAATCTAAATATTGAACAGATTATCAATTTACTTTGCAAAGAATTTCCTGATTGTAAGTTCACTTCCTATCAATCAAATATTGAAGGGGAACTAGTTACTGAGATACAAAATGCTGCTACACTTTATGATGGAATGATAATCAATCCCGGTGCGTATGCACATACATCTGTTGCGATAAAAGATGCGCTTGAAATTTGTAAAATACCTAAGATTGAAGTTCACCTTTCACATTTAGCAAATAGAGAAGAATATCGACAAACCCTGTTAACTGCTAAAAGTACAAATGGTTACATCTCAGGTTTCAAAGAAAATAGTTATTTAGCTGCAGCGTTTTTACTACTAAAATTGATCTAGCCATACTATAATCTCCTTTTTATGACTTAATACAGATTAGGCGGTAATGTATGATATATAACGACTTCATTAAACTTAATCTATTTATCTAATCTTTAAATTAAATAAGACTGTAAAGTTGATATTAATAATAGGATTAGTTATTTTCGATTCAACAATTTTAAGAAGCCTATGAAGGATTTATCAATAAAAAAACTTTATTACTCAATTAGTGAAGTAAGCAAGATAACAAACATAGAGCAGTATGTCCTTAGGTATTGGGAAACTGAGTTCGAACAGTTAAAACCTCAAAAGAATCGAGCGGGAAATAGGATATACACAAACAAAGATATCCAGCTAATTCTGCATATAAAAAATCTTTTACGAGAACGTAAGTACACTATTGAGGGTGCAAAAAAGATAATGGAGAATTACGCTCCGGATAAAGTTCTACAGACAAATAGTGAACCTGAATCGGTTAACGTTATTGAAAATGAAGAACCACAAATTGTTAGTAAAGAAAAAACATCGCTTCAAAAGGATCTAGAAGAAATTAAAACAGTACTTGAACTCTTAGTCTCAAAATTGTAAATCTCGGAACGTAGCGCAGCCCGGTAGCGCACTTGAATGGGGTTCAAGGGGCCGCGGGTTCAAATCCCGCCGTTCCGACTAAAGTGGAAACTTGCCTTGACATTAAAATCAATCATAAATCAAATTGCCTGGCGACGGTACTTGACCAGAAAAGCTCCTTCTTCTTTCCATTATATTTAGATGCAGAAACATAACATATTACCATACTAAACTGTTCAAGTGTTTGCATTATTATCGTGTCTAAAGGAATACTTAATGTGTGTAAATTATTTACTGGTTCCTGCTCAATTAGATTTGAATTCCCGATTAATTCATAAGGCTTTTTCATCGTGACTTTTGGATTGAATGCATATAAAACGAGGTGCAGGTTGAATGAATTATGGAGCAGCTTATTTAATGGAGCTTCTTTCAAATTTATAGTAAGTTGAATTTGATCATTTGTAATCTTGAATTCAGATAATAATAAATGAATTCCTTTTGGGGTGATAATATTATTAACTGTAAGTGAATCATCTTTAATATATTGTTTATTATATTTTATAATCCTATTATAAGCTACAACCCCTTCTAAATTAGCAAGTTGCCAGATTTGTTTAAGATCAGAGATACTATTAACAACCCTCGCCAATGCAACCGATAGAGCAAATGAGTTTCTTCCTGCTTTTGCCTCTAATGATTTACTTTTACGGTATTTACCAGAACGTATGTAAACAACAATCTTACCATATCTTTTTCTACGGACTATGTTCCCCAAAGTACCAGTAACTTCGCCTAAAGTTTGCCTTTTTTCAATTGCCATAATTATACTTTTTAAATAACACAAATATATAATCATCTCATATTTACGTCAAGATTTGAACGCATTTCAAACGTATTTGGAACGCATTTTAAACGGAAATTAACCGAATTATAATACTGTATTGATATAGAAAAGTAGACGAGAATGTTCAATAATGATTAACTGTCTAGTTACACTATTTGCTATAAAGTTTCAATGATTATAAATGGTAATTCATATGAAAATTGAGAAATCCTGACTCAAAGAGATATCGAGTATGAAGTTATATAAAGTAAAGATCATTGAAAGAAATATTTTGTGAACATAGTAGATTTGACGTAAGGCATTTTACCCAAGGAACGTGAAAGTAAAGTTAAAACTATGATTGAAAAAAAACATGGAATTACGAAGTTGGATTTTCTATATAGAAACTTGTAAGCGGAACTAACGTTTATTAGTTGAAGCTTATTGCTTTTCTTTTAAATATGAAAAGGATACTCCTTTAATCATATTTCATTTTTAATTGTTAAATGTTTATTGACGAATTTAGCATGCGATATTAAATTAAAATCGAAACCTGAATATTGCAGCTACTTTTACAAAACCAAAATATTTAAGACACTCATTTTATTCTTGTTGCCCGACATTTCTTTACATATATTATTTTCAATAACAATCTGATTACGATTTCTGCTCTATTTCTATTAACTTGTCTTTACCTGTTATTCACAGTGTTAAAAATTGTATTCATTTAAACATAAAGGTTATTGAATTATGAAAAGGAATAAATTTATTACATCACTTATAACCATAGCAGCAGCACCAACATTTTTATTTTCACAATTACAGAAAGGATTACATATAGTGAATAAGGGATTTAAAATAAATTCCGGTGAAGGCAGGATTCACGGTCATTTAAAATTACAAGCTGTAAACTCAAATATTCTTGATGTGAAAATATCTGGAAGTGATACTAATGGAGAATTGGCAATATTTGAACAAACTTCTCTTTCTCAAGGTAAAGGAACTCCGCTTCATGTTCACAATTCACAAGATGAAATATTTTATGTTATAGATGGTGTTTTTTATTTTCAGGTTGGTGAAGAAAAATTTAATCTTACTATTGGTGATAGTATCTTTTTACCTCGAAAAGTTGCGCATGCATGGACTCAGGTTTCTAAAAAAGGAAAAATGACAGTAATACTACAACCTGCAGGAAAACTTGAGAATTTTTTTGTTACAATGTCTCAACTAGATCATGAACCAACTCAGAATGAAATAGCAAAAATATTTGCAGACAATGATATGCAAGTTGTTGGGCCTCCATTAAAGATTGAATGATGAATAAGAAAAATTTTCTAAATATTTCAGAATGTTTGTAAAATATACTGTTGATTAAAAAGTAAAACTCTATAAAATGTTTACCAGGAATAAACGTACAGATTTTATGATCCACTTAAAAGTGTACCTACTAGTAAAAAATAATTAGGAATTAAAAATATCAGAGATTCTGTTAACTCTGCAAACAATTCCTAAAGGAAATAAAGAGGATTGAATAAATATTTAAACCTTCGAGAAATACCACAACAATCTTCGGAAAAAAATTAACAAACTCTTAATCAACTATTCAAATTCTTAAAAGATAAATAAAAATAAATATCCCTTTATAATAATTATATCATTTAATCATTTTAAACAGATGAAGATTAAAATTGAAAACAAACTACTTTAAAATTAATAATTTAATTTCTCTTGGATTAATTTTAGTTGTACTTTTTGGCTGTGGGTCGACAAAATCTGAAATCTTTTATAATGCATCATCCTAAAAAATTGACAAATTTAATTGATCAATTGTAATTAGTTATAAAATAGTATTCTATTTTTTCAATTGATAGAAATTATTTTTTCATCGGGTGTTATAAACTGACTTAAAATAAAAAATCCTGGCACCGAAGCACCAGGATCTCACGCTAACAGCAAGCTTGGGGGAGGACTTGACTGCTATGCGATAAATTCAGAAAATCATTTGCTAGTTAATGTCCCATTTTCGGCAGCGGTTTTAAGATCTTCATTTGCAAAAATTGCAATCTCAACTCTTCGATTTAGGTGTTTACCTTCTTCGGTTTCGTTGGAAGCAATAGGTTCAGTTTCACCTAAGCCGAAAATTGATAACCTGGAAGATGGTATTCCTTGAATCATTGTATAATCCGAAACAGACTTAGCTCTTTTTTCTGATAAAGTTTGATTGTATTCTTCTTTGCCATCAAAATCTGTATGTCCTGTTACAAGAATGTTTGTATCTGGATATTTGTTAAGAATAATTGCAAGTTTATTGATATTAGTTTTTGCTTGTGGTTCAAGTGTTGATGAATTTGTTGTAAATAAAATTCCTGAATCAAAAGTAATTTTTATACCTTCACCAATTCTTTCAATTTTTGCATCTTTAATATCATTTTGCATTTCTTCAGCTTGTTTATCCATATAGTTTCCAATCAGTACACCTGCAGTACCGCCAACAGCAGCTCCAATTATTGCACCTAGAACAGTATCTCCGAGTTGATCACCAATAACTCCACCAACTACACCTCCGCCAACACCACCAATAACTCCACCTTTTACAGCATTACTAACACCACAACCATTAACCAAAATGAGTAAAGTGAAACGNNAAAAATAAGTAAAGTGAAAAGTGAAACACCAAAAAACCTGATTACTTTTTTCATCGTAAATTCCTTAAACTAAAAATCATTATACATTAATTCTTTCTTATTGAAAGAAATATCTTATACCAATTCCTGCATCAACACCTAAACCTGTAAGTGGAGTAACCTGAAACACAGGTACCAACTCAAAAAATACATCTATTGGTGTATTGTGCGGAAACCATGCAATACCAAATACACCTCTGATTCCAAATGAATCTTCATATCCACCACTTGTATTGAACCTTCCACCAATTCCGTAGTAAAGAGGAAATTTTTCTGTGGAACTAATTGCATTAAATGAATGCCATAAATAGTCCATATGAAAATGAACTCGTCCAGAATTATCATAAATGCCATTGTATTTAATTCGATCACCGCCTAATCCAACTCCAAAACCAAAATCAAAAGCATTATTGCTTGATGTCCAGAGTTTTGCACTTAATCCGGTTGGTTCACCTAAAATTATTCCCATTCCAAATCCATGATCTTGTGCTGAAATTGGTTTTGCAGAAATTATTATGAAGAACATAATTGCACTGCATATTAAAATATTTTTCATAGCTCTAACTCCTTTTTATTATCATTATTTTTATCTAAACTTTTAACACTAAGTTTTGGTCGGTGTACACAATTGGTGTTGCGACTCTTATTATTTTAATTTTTCCGTGTTCGATTTCATTGAAGTTGAACCAGAACAGTTAAAAATTAAAAAGCTGATTACTATAAAACTTATAATGACTGCAAAACGGACATATTTTTCTTTTATGTGGATCATTTTAAACTCCTTTCACCAACTATTGCTGCAAGATCTATTTTAGTTGAATATGTTAACCGGGTTCTAATATTACTTTCAATCCAATCAACACTGTATAAGTTATATGAAGTAAATGCTTAACTCAATCAGGCTTAGGGATGAAAAAAGGGTTAATCCTTTAATGAGATTTAATAAGTTATTAATGAATAGTTATTGCAAATAAGTTGATATTAATTTCTTTTTTTTTGGAAAGGTTAGATTTTTACATTACATTAAAAATAAAAAAGGGTGCTTGTTAAGCACCCTTAAGTCAAAATTAAGATCAAACTACTTTATTCGTTTAAACTCAATTCGTCTATTTAATCTTCTGTTATCTTCAGTATCATTACCAACTCTTGGATTTTCTTCACCATAACCAACAGCGGTTACTCTATCACCAAGAATACCTTTTGAAACTAACCAACCTCTTACAGAATCAGCTCTGCGTTGTGATAGTTTTTGATTTGAACTATTGCTGCCAACGTTGTCAGTATGTCCACTAATTTCAACAAATATTTCCGGATAGGTTTGAAGTGTTTTTAAAGCACCTGCTAAAACAACTTCAGATTCAGGTGTGATGTTTGATTTATTAGTAGCAAATGTAATTCCTTCAAGAACTATTGGAACACCAATCTTTACAATATCATCTTTAGGATCAAGTGGATCGGTTCCGCGTTTTACTTCAACACCATCAGCAATTGTTCCACCATCTGTATCAACTTTTAAAGGATTCGTTTTATGTGTCATTACTTCAGAATAGTCAGTTAAATCATCACTATCAGAATCAGATTTTAACGGATCAGTTTTGTATTTAGAAACTTCATCACCGTCAGTTAAACCTTCACCATCAGTATCGGGTTTTAATGGATTAGTTTTGTAAGTAGAAATTTCGTCAAAATCGCTTAGCTTATCAGTATCACTATCAGCTTTTAATGGATCTGTTTTGTATTTATTTACTTCCTCACCATCATTTAAGCCTTCATTATCTGTATCAGCAATAAGCGGATTAGTATTCGAAACTTTTACTTCATCATAATCATTTAATCCATCTATATCCGTATCTGATTGTAATGGATTTGTTTTTAGTTTTAAGTATTCTTCACCGTCATTTAAACCATCACCATCAGTATCAGGATTATTTGGATCTGTTCCGATTTTAACTTCATCACACTTACCAAGTCCATCCATATCTTTATCAGATTTACAATTTTCGCCTGTAAATGTTAAACCTAATGAAGCATTATAGTAGGAATCCCAAAGATCTTCATCCGAACTTGTTCTGTAACCATCTAAATCATAGCTGGAGGAAATTGCCCCACCAATTCCAAAATCTAAAAGTACTCTTTCACCAAGCGCAATTTCCATTCCGATGCCTGCAGGAATGATTGCAACCCAACCATCTGGTTCAGTAGCAACTCCACCAAGATTTGTAGGTTTTGTTACAACACTAAAGTTCATTATACCGCCACCAACAAAGAAGTATGGGTTTATTCCTTTCATATCAAATGGACTCATTCTGAATCTTAATGAAATTGGGATGATTGTTGATTCGTATTCGCCATAGGTTGTTACATTCGGGTCATCAAAATAAGCCAGACCAGCATATTTTCCGTAACCGGCGTTGATTGAAATTTCTAAAGCATTGTTCAATTCGATTGCAAAAATACCTTCTGCAAGATAAGAGGTTTTAAACCAGTCTAAAGATGTATTATCATTTCCACTGAATCCTAAATTTGCAAATTCATTTTCTGGAAATAATATACTTCCACGAACACCGAATTTTGTTCCCCAATCTTTAAATTGTGCAAAGTTAGGTTGACTTAATGCAACCAAACCAAGCACTACAAGCAAGTAAATTAATCGTTTCATTTTTTCCTCATTCTGTTAATAAATAGTTTAGTATAGATTACTTTTTATAAAGTGTTTTTTCATATTTCTAATTTCTGGTTTTATTCTTTTCATTTGCATTATCCATCAAATCTTTAATTGTTGATTGAATAAAACGGTGATCATTTACTAAACTTAAAAGTATCATTACAATCGCTATTACAGGAAGTATGTAAATAACTCCGCCTAATGTAAATGATGCGATTAGTCCAAGAATCCATAATCCAACCAGATCAATCGCAATAGTATAAAACATTTAATCACCCTTTCTAATTTGATTCTAAGGAAGAACTCTAATGTTAAGGTATGCAAACAAACAGGCTATTTCTATAAAGCAAAGGGATGAAAGAATAGTTAATCCTTTAGGTTGAAATAAACATTATGAAGATGATAATGTTTAGTTTTGTGACCAATAAGATCGATAAAAGTAGTTTTATGCAACAATTAGAAATTAGATTGGAAACTCCAATTCCATTTTTGTACCATCCCCTCGAGTAAATTTTATTATTCCGCCAAGCTGCTTAACCATTAAGTTTACAATATGAAGACCCAGACTTTCAGTTTTAGTTATATCAAAATTATTTGGTAAACCAATTCCATTATCTTCAACGCTCATTACAATATTTGAACCTACTTTTTTCATTACAATGTTTATTATTCCATTACTTGAATTTGGGAAAGCATATTTTATTGAATTAGATAGTAGTTCAACCAGAATCATTCCGATTGCTGCTGCCTCTTTAGTGGTAACAGTAATTTCTTCAATGTGTTTATTGATTACAATATTTTTGGTAAAACTCAGCATTGAGTCAATTACTTTATTGCAATATGTTTTTAGTTGAACTTCATAGTAAGAGTTGGTTTCATGCAGAAGCGAATACAGATCTGAAATAGATTGCACTCTTAAAGTTAAATCCTCAAGAATATTTTTTGTCTCTTCGGATTGTGTTACACTTGCTTTTAGGTAAATCAAACTTGTTATCATACTAAAACTGTTTTTTGTTCTGTGCTGTATTTCTTTAAGTAAAGATTCTTTTTGATCAATAGCATCTGTAAGTGTTTTTTCATAGTCAATACGGGTTGTTATATCACGGATATTGCATTGAATTACTCTATCAGTATCAACCAGATAAACATTACTTACAAATTCTACCTGTATTAATTTTCCATCCTTAGTTTCTAGTGGCAGAGTATCGTATCGAACAAAATCTTTATCCTGTAGCTCTTTATATAACCGTTTTGAGTAATCAATATTTTTAAATGCACTAATATCCCAAATATTTTTATTAAGAAACTCTTCTTTAGTATAACCCAGCATTTTAATTAAATAAGGATTTACATCAACAATCCTTCCATTATCAGCGTTTAGAATTAATATTCCATCTTTTGCAGATTCAAATAATCTGCGATATCTTTTTTCCAATACTTCTAATTTCTTTTCATCAGTTTCAATTTCTTTCTTTTGATTTTTTAAGTTCTGATAAGCATCATAAAGTCTAAAAGCCATCTTGATTGATGCATCAAGAACCGTTATGCTGGAATCTTTAACAACATATCCATAAAAAATTATATTCTCAGTTTTTTCAACTACTTCGCGTTCTGAATGGCTTGATAAAAATATTATAGGAATATCTTTAGTTGTAAGAATTATTTTTGCTATATCGGTGCCATCTAATTTTTCACCAAGATTAATATCCATAAGGATCAGGTCAATATGATTTGAAGAATCATTTACAGTTTCAATTGCTTTCTGTCCATTTAATGTGTGAATAATATTATAACCGTACTTTTTTAATTTTAAAGTTTCAACTACGGCAATCATAGCGTCATCTTCTACAAGCAGAATAGTTTTTGGTTTGTTATCATTCATGATTTGTTACTCATCGATTTTAGAGTATTACAGAAAAGAATTTTGTAGTTAATGTTGAAGTGATAAATTGAAAACCCAAAAACTTTATGTATTTGTAACATAAAAGAATCCTTTCCAAGATATATTATTTTAAAATTTATATTAAACTATAAAATGATGTTGAATATTTATATCGATCAAAAGGATGAAAGGTGGACTACATCCGTTAGAGAGTAAATAGTGATAAAATCATTTCTGTTAAAAATTATTTTAGATTATTTAGGTAATAGGATTATGAAAACAATAAAGTGTTGGTCTGATCGAATAAAATATAGTATTTCCAGAATACAGTGAATTTCTAACTAAATAAAAACAAAAATGTTATTCCAAAGCTAAGTACAATGCTATAAACCCAAACAAGAATTTTAGTTAAACCGCAAGTTTTTAATGATTTGAGGTCTGCTATTGAACCACTTGTATCTCCAAGATACATTCTAAGACTTGCTCTATTAAAATAGGATATTGAATCTTTTGGTGATAAATCAATTGCTTTTGAAAAACATTTTAAGGCATTTTCTAAATCACCATCATCTGCCTTTTTAACTCCTTCTATATTTAAGAAGAGTTTCATTTGCTCATTCAAGTTCAATGGAAGCCTCGATTTATTTTTATTGATTAGATTATCTAATCATTTAATAATTACAACTTTAA
>CXWK01099145.1_pt1 | contig 12239 bp, 35 predicted proteins | sample 590851 | NCBI WGS metagenome assembly CXWK01 (sample SAMEA3498364, study PRJEB10139) | wastewater metagenome | biome: wastewater treatment plant; material: activated sludge | place: Denmark | collected 2014-08-01
ATCATTTATGTCTACACCCACACAGGTCGTATTCAGCTTCGATACGACTGGCTCAATGTCTCCCTGCCTCCGTCAGGTTCGCGAACGCATCGAAGAAGCGTTCGCTCCTCTTCTCAAAGAAATTGCAGACCTAGAAATCGGTCTATGCGCACACGGTGACTATTGTGACTGTGGCTATTCGTATGTAACGAAATGGCTGCCATTGACAAAGGACCTGTTTTCGCTGACACAGTTCGTTCGTAACACAGGTGCAACAGGAGGCGGTGACGCTGATGAGTGCTACGAACTCGTTCTTCATGAAGCTCGTGCGCAGGATTGGAATCCTGATGCGAAGAAAGTGCTCGTCGTCATCGGCGATGCCAATCCACATGCTGCATCATACCATCTGAACGATAAGCGTCTCGATTGGCGCCGTGAAGCATGTGAACTCGCACGTGCTGGCGTTGTAATCTATTCGATTCAGGCACTCAATCGCCCTGGTTCGACTCGTTTCTATCAGGAAATTGCTGATATCACAGGTGGTTATCGCCTTGAACTCGGTCAGTTCAACGATGTCGTTGAACTGATCAAGGCAGTCGTCTACACTCAGCAGAGTCCCGATCGCCTTGCTGCGTATGAAGAGCAGATAGTCGCTGAAAAGCGCATGAATCGCTCAATCGACCGTGCAATTGGCGTGCTCAAGCAGCCACGTGATGCGAAGGGCCGTTTCGTATCGACTCGTTACGCTGAACGTACGGATGGTCTCGTTCCTGTCGATCCTGGTCGTTTCCAGGTTCTGCGCGTCACTGAGAACCAGGACATCAAGGGGTTTGTTCAGTCAAACGAACTGACATTCAAGATCGGTCGTGGGTTCTACGAGTTCACCAAGCGTGAAGAGATCCAGGAGAAGAAGGAAGTCGTTCTGATCGATAAGGCAACAGGAGATATGTTCGGTGGCTCTGTTGCTCGTGAGATCATCGGTCTTCCGTTCGGTACTCGTGGGTTCGTCAAGCCTTCCGAACTGAAGTATGACGTGTTCGTCCAGTCCACATCGGTCAATCGCAAATTGATTAAAAACACTCGTTTCCTTTACGAAGTCGATATGGAACGATAGTGTTTGCAATTTTCACCATGCCAACGCTTTAGATTAGAAGCGTTGGCATGGACCTCACAAAACTCACATTTGAACTTTGGTTTGTTTTTGCAAGCGTTCGATATGTTTTGCTTCTGTTCTTCAGTTCGAGTGGAACCTTTGTTTGACAAACCGATATTACGTCGATGTATCTCGCCCTTTGGTTTTCCTTTCCTTTGCGCAGATAATGCTCTTCGCGTGGCATCTGACATGGGAGTTCTAGGAGTTGTTCGCATTTTAATTAACGATTCTTCGGTATGTTTGTACCCAATTTTTCGTTTATGTCGTTTGAGACGTTCTGCTTCATCGGGTTCAACATTTCCTCGACCACCAGCATTTTGATTCGTTAATATTCCTGTTTTGAGGTCTGATCGACCAAATAGTGAAATATACGACATTTCAAGACGATAAGCATCTTCTTCGTTTAAATCTTGATGGTAAATCTTAATCAGTGGTAACATGCCAGCAAGCATGATTTTTCTAATCTTGTTCAATTTGTGACTAGATTGTTTGCTCCAACGAGCTTCGTATACGTGTTCTCGTGGTCTTGTTTTGGTGCCTTTTCCGATATAAAACACATCGTTAGTTTGCGGATCACATAAAGCGTAGATTACAAATTCAGACATAATATAGCCCTCCAACTATATTTATGTTTCCTATATGAAGTAGATAAAGTATTGTAGACGAAATTCTGGAATAAGAAGGTTTTCTAATGTTGATGTTGTGGATGCTTGCAGGAATGGTTTCATGGGCAATGATCCTGTGGAATGAGTATCCACAACCATCAGTTAATGGATTTATGTCCCTATTGATAGCAATAACGATGGGACCAATTCTTCTATTGTTGCTGATTACTCTAATGATTCACGCAAAGGTATCTCGATAATGCTCGATAATCCAGATGACGTGTGGAAGATAATGTTCACCACAGTGATCATCGGTGTTGCAATCCTATTGGTGTTCTATGTCCTCTGAAGAAAAGATCTGGATTGTCGTCCGCAAAGATCTGAAGATGTCGAAAGGCAAGATGGCAGTGCAAGTTGCTCACGCTTGTGTAGGATGCATTGCTCGTCTTCCTCCTTGGACCGAAAGAGCTCTCGACTATGTTGATGATGGCCAACCGAAGATTGTATGTCGGACAAAGGACATTCATTCGTTCACAAAGCTGGTTGTTGACGCAAGCAGTGTTGCGAAAGAGAACTTCTACGGAAAGCGTCGTCTTCCATTCTATATCGTTCAAGATTTAGGTCGAACAGAGTTCGAGGAACCAACGTTCACTTGTGCTGCATTCGGTCCATGTCGAGCTGATCAGCTTCCGAAGAGTTGGAGACGTTTGCAACTGTGGAAAGACGAAGAAGTCGTGCCGTTGTCTTAGTTGAGACTTAATGTATATTCAGATCAACGTAGGAGACTATCATGTCTAAGTCCAAGCCTTTGCCGTTTCTTCTGACTGCCTATCTGACCCTCGAAATCCGTCAACACTAAGGAAAAGTCATGCTCGATCTCAATCGCTTCACGCAGGATCCACTCGATGTTAATCTGTTTCTTGCTTATTGTGAGAAGCGAGATAAGGATTCGTTTGACTACTTCGATAATCAGAACTGCGCCTTTGCGCAATATCTGAAGTCGATCGTCGTCGACCCGACCGATATTGTCTATGTCGCAGGCCGATCATTCAGCATCGGTCGGTCGAGTTCCCAAATTGATGATCTGTTGCTTCTTACCAGCAAACTGGAACGCAGTTCGTACGGTAAGGACAACAACGTCGAGGTCTCGGATGAATTCACTGGCTCGATGATGAACGGCGTCGTTGCTGATTCTTTGTCAGTTACAACTGTCACTGACGCTGGACCCACTTTTCGTGGCATAGCTAAACAGATTCGGTATCGGATGAGGTACAACTGATGAGAGCTTTCAACGTTGTTTGGCATCCTCGTTACCAGTTCAGCAAGGACGGCAGATGGGTCGTTACTCCTGTCGTTTCGAGAAAGTGGAGCGACAAACGTTTCGCTCACGGGCGAATTTGGCAACTGTCCAAGCATTCTTGGCGGTGGTACTATCGTGACATGTGGAAGAACGTTTCTGGTCGAGCAACGACCAAGGATCAAGCGATCCAAGCTATGATTCGTAGCGCGAAAGGATACCAGACGAGTTAAACAGTTTAAAAAGTTTAAAGAGAGTTTAAAATGGATCAGGTAATGTCTGTTGGCGCCCGAATTCTTATGGCACTTCTAATGTTTGCCTTTCTTCTCGTCAGTTTAGTTGTGGCTGAGAAGGTATTCGACACTGTGATGTTGTTCTACAAGATTGAACAGTTCGTCAAACGATAACGAGGTCAATATGTGCAAGTTGTGCAGAATCGTTCTCTTTCTTTTTACTGTTGTCGTCCTTCTAGGAACGTGGATAGTAGTTGAAGAAATCGCAGATCGATTTGATGGAACTGAGATCGATTCTGAGTCTCTTGGTATGACTGGTATTCAGTTCGATTCACATTTTGGTTAGCGTGTTTAATGGGTTCGATCTCAGCTTCTGTCCTGATATTCGCAGCAATTGCCGCAATGATTGTTTGCATCTTTGGAGTCCATTGAAATGCACGATCCTGAACGTGATTCTCAAATGATTTCTGGTCTGATGATCGCTTTCCTTCTGTTTCTCTTTGGATTGCTTGCGATTCAGATGATCACGGAATGCGATCAAAACAAATGTTCCAACATTCCACCGGTAATCATTCAATGAACGCTCTCGAAATCGCTTGTGTTTTTATCGGAATCTTGGTCGCTGGATTCGTAGGATTCATTTGGGCTCAATTGTGGGTTGGAATCCACAATTGGATTGAGAATTCATACTGTAGATCATTCGAATGTGCAATAGCAAATGGATTGTTTGCTGTTGTAACAATAATTCTCGGATCAATTATTGTGATGGTAACATCTTTCGATTTCGTCATCGAAATTCTAATTGAGGCTCTTAAATGATTGAATTATTCTTTGCCGTATCAATCTCAGTGATTGTTGCCTCAATTTGGTATGGTTTCTGGGCAATTTTGCATACTTTCATCAATGAATCTACGTATTCATTTTTCTGGCTGGTCATCAATTTCCTTGTTGGGATCGTAACTGTTTATGTCGGATCTTTGTTTGTTCTGTTCATTATGTTAAGATGGACAACCTTATTGTTTGGAGTAACGTTCCAATGAACGGATATCTCGTAATGATCTTTTTCGTTCTTCTCAGTTGGATTCCGATGGCAATTCTTCTGATTGTCCTCGGATCTCACCTGACAATAATCGATCCGGCATCAATTGTTAACTTGTTGGTCTCAAGATGACTCTCTCAGATCCTTCCAACGTTTTCCTGATCTTCGTCATCTTTCTGGTCATTATCGGAATCATCTGTTACGGACTCCAACAATGACAGATCTAACTTTCTGGTTGTCATTTGGTCTATTCCTCAGTCTTTTCGCAAACATTATGATGATAGGATTATGGATCCGTTTTGATAATCGTTCCTATCATTCTATCGATTTTAATAGCGATTTCGCTCGTTGTTGTCGATCTCTGACTTCCGCAGTTTCTCAGTCGTTCGAAATCAATTTCTCACTGCAATTTGATACAGACTGAGGACAGGGTCACTTCAAACCTCTGTCAATTTAAACATTTTAAAAAATACCGTAAATTTTAATTAAAGCGGTAGTGTGAGGCGAGAGAGCTTTTAAAATGTTTAATCGGAATCTTAGCGGAAGGCAATAGGATTCAATCGGATGACAGGATCGTTTGTGGGGCGGTGGTAATTTAAAATGATTTTTCGCGGTTGTTCGGAACCATGGTCGGTTGCTTATGATTTTTAACGGTTCTTCCGGAGTCATGTCAATCGCTTACGATCGTTTGGGATTTTTAACGGTTCTTCCGGAGCTCTCGAAAGGCACTTCTTGTTGAGTCTCCAGAGAATTCCGAAAACAATTACGTAAAGTTCCCCAAAAATCCTAAAGTTTTCCAATAGTTTACCGGTTTCGTCGCGTTGATTTGTCACTGAAACAGATCTAAAGTGCCGCCAAATCAACCGGAAGGACTCGGATTATGCCGTCGTTGACAGTTAGATTCGCGATGATTTGGATTGAATGCCGACATCATTCCAAGGATATTTGGAACCATCCCGGTCGGATTCGATCGTTGTGGAACGCTTTTGAAGCTTCTGTTCTGCATCCGGACCGGTATTTCGACGTCAAAGAGTGACAATTTTTGGCTCTGATAGTCGATTTCGCCCCAGGTTTCATTCCGGTTTTGGATAAGAATCGTGACAAATTGTGGTCGTTTATACGAAGAAATGTCGGATGACCAGCTTCGGACGGAGAGCTATATGCTCAAGATGAAGCTGAATTCGTCGTACAGCACGTGCTCATACACGCCAAAACAGCTGGAAGAACTGTATCAAACGCTGAGAATGATCAGAACGATCCAGTTTCAACGACGAAACAGTGACAAAAATTGTCACTGAATTGAAATTTCCCTCAGGATTGAACGCCGGATTATTTCACGATCCGGCGTTTTGGTGACAAAAGCTGGTTATTCCTGAACCAATCCCTGGATCAGCAGCCAGCGCTCGGTCGATTGAGCGAGTAGCTTCTGGAGTTCTTCCTGACGCACAGTGAGCCTTACGCGCTCATCATGATCGGTATTGGGAAGGCGACGTAGTGTACGAACTTCCCGGAGCTTGTTGGTGAGTTCGATCATTGTCTGTAGTTCGGACATTGTATCAATCCTTGCTTCCAGCGATGAAAATTTGGATCGGTTCCGCCACATAAGCAACGGCCTTGGTATCGGAAGAGTCGAGGCACTGTTCTGTCATTGCCGACTGCTCGTAATCACCATCGTAGAATTTTTGCAAAGCTTCCTCTGCCGACTCCGCCTCGATAACAACGGAAACCAGAACGGTTTGGATTTCAGAGCACTTGAATTGCATGTGGTCTCTCCTCAGTTGAAGGTCGTGACCGACCCAGTGATATTGTTATCGCCCAAATGTGACCAAATGACAACAGCGCTCACTCGGATTTCAGGCGAGCCTGGCATTCTTTCGAGATCGCTTCCATGCTGTATCCGAACACAACCGACGTGTTGCCGTTTGCCTTGTCGAATGCAATCTGAACGCTATGATCGCCCTTGTCGACGGAGACCCAGCGCTTCGTTTTCGATCGATAAACCTTGTCATTGCATACGTATCCGGAAGCAGCGAAATGGTTGAGAACCGCTTTGTGTGTCTTTCCAGAGCGATCGGAAAGCGTGTACGCCTTATAGCGGCCGTCAGAAGACGTCTGATTGGGTTCGATTGCAAACCGAAGCGTCTGAACGAATTCGAGATGCGCTTTGGGGATTTCGTACGGTCCAAGGTCGGTCGAGCTCATCTGCGTGCCTTTCTAGTTGCCAAATAATCGCTGAAAGATGGCCGAAAGACAACGCGTTGAGCTCAGGCGGGTTTCATAGGAAGGTCACACATCAATTAGGAGAACTTGTCATGAAAGTCAAAGAACTGATCGAACACCTTCGCGAATTCGATCCTGAATTGGACGTCGTCGAACATGATAACGAATGGGGATATTTTCCTCAGGGAACGCCCACCGAGCATCGTAATATTGAGGTTGAGTTCGGATCGCCGTTCGACCAGTCTGACAAGCGCGTTCTCGAGCGCTGTGTTGTTCTGTAACGACTGAGCGTTGCTGACTTTTCGGAAACGCTCTAACATCACTTGAACAGGAGATTGAGATGCCATCGACGCTCGAGAAATACCAACAAGCTCTCCGAGATGAGTGTGCAAAGCGCAACTGGGAGCCCACACCACGCAACCTAAAAAAGGTAATTGATCAGGTGCTGAATCAACCGATCAGTGATAACATTTACGATTCGGAGAAAGAGCCGCATATGCATCTTCTCCATAAGATCATGCGCACGTCGGATCCAGCATGAACAGCCCCGAACAGTATCCGTTTGCGATCCCGATCTGCGACCTACCGGAAAAGATCATCGAGAGCTATGTCGACGAACATCTTTCCGATGAAGATCGGCTGGTTGAGGCAGTGCCGATATCGTTGCTGGTCTCCACACAGACGTTCCTGTACAAGTCGGCAGTCGATTTCTACACTGCGGCGATAAAGCGCGGAATGTTCCCACCACCTGCCGAAGGGCTTCAGATCGATTCCAAGACGATTCTGGTCATGCAGGGACATCACAGGCTGCACGCGTACCATGCATGCGGCTTTCCTATCCCAATGCGAGTGCAGAGGAGCGCCGAATGGTTCGAAGTAAAGTGAAGAAGGCACGTGTAATCCTACGTCAATTGGATGGACGGCCAGCGCTGCCTGATTCGGTCGCTATGAATGCGTTCAGAAGGATCACAGACGCATCCAATCGTGCCATTGGTGTTCGGCTGAATGTGGGTATGAGGGAAGTTAAAACCGAGTTCTCAATCGATTGGAGCGAACGTACATGACCGATTGGTTTGATCTGATATCTGACAAGCGCCCTGATAGCGATCTATTGAAGGAAATGGCAATAGATAAGGACAATCGGATGGATGCCGAAATGGGTTACACTCCTCCTAAAAGCTATAAACCGTCTGGACTGACTAAGCGTCAGATCAAATACAGAGTCGGTATGTGTATGGCACGTTGTGATGCCGTATCTCTTTTGGTACTTGATCACGACATGTTCATTGACGATGCGAATAGGTATCTGGACAAATGAACCGCGACCGTAAGAAGCTGCTGTTTGCTGGTGGCGTTTTGGAATCTGTAGAGCTGCCCAACGGTCGCGTTCAGCCGTTGCGCCCTATGTATATGTCAGAGGAAGAGAAGCAGCGACGAATCAATAGCAACCCAGACAATGAGTACGATGGACTATGACCGAATTCAAGTTTCTAAAGCGCGAGATGGTCAATTGCAAAGTGACCGGAAGCTCTTTGATCGGTGTCGGTGCTAAGCGTCCGTGCAGCTGGGGCAATTACTGTTGGGTTGCGACTGGCCGCGTGCTGAACATGTGGGCCGAGAACATCGACAGTGCGAACAGACAATTCAACCTCGGCGGCAAGATTTCGGCGCTCGTCTACCACGAGCGCGGAGGCAACTTCGTGTTCTTTGACGACGATCGCGTGCCAGCTGATTGGTACTACAACAAGCTGTGCTACACTGGCGGTGCAATGCCTCCAATTGAGGTCGCTCGTGAATGGTTCGAATATAAGGGCGATCCGACTGGCGAGTTGGAACAGTACACTGACCCGAAGGAATATTACGCAAAGCGTGGCCAGGAAATTGTCACAACAGAGAATGGATTTGATTTCATTCGCAGCGGACCTGACGTTCGCAAGCGTTTGGAAGAGCAAGGGTATGGGCCGTTCTAATGGACAAACAAAGTCGCTTCACTCGCTTCTATCCAACACGTATTCATTCACGAGGTCCTGGTATCTGGGGCCTGTGTGATATGAATCAGCCTGGAATGGTGATGGAGACGTTCGGGAAGCTGCAAGCATATCTAATGGCTGATATGCTGAATGCTCATGGCGTCCCTGAGGACTACAACAGTGCATTTCCACTGATGTTTCAGCGGATGGTCGGATAATACAATCGCCAAGAAATCACAGAGAGACCGTTCTAATGGGAAAAGCTCCGGAAAGACGTAGAGACAAGTTGCTGTATAACGCATTCATATACGGTGTTGTCGTTCCGATGATCGTTTGCGATTGGATTCGGAAGAAGGTATTCAGACGAGATGTATAGCTTGGAAGTCGGCGGCGTCTACGCAGCGCGCAATCAAGGGCCGGCAATAACTGGACAAACGATCCAGGTGACAGTTGTTTGGATCGAGAATGGCCACGTGCATTACCGATTGACAGGACAATCTGAGATTAAGCAGACCCCTGTCAATCGGTTTCTGGAGATTGTCGGTTAGCGCAGTCTATTCGTAGCTGACTGATTGATGAACGATTGGCCGATCTGCGCACAGTTCGCGCAGCTGTTGACGACTGATAATGTCAACACACCTGCCTGGATGTCCCCAGCCGTTGTTCTCGTGCTTGGATACACCGCCGTCGTATCCTTCATAGCCCGCGAAGGACATGTACGGCTTGTAAATGAATTCTGGATTGTCGCCTTGTGCCTCGGTTAGAACAGTTGCGCAGTATTCTGCATCGCTTTTCGTCAGCATTAACATCGTGCTGACGAGTACTTTGTTGCCGTCTTTCAACTCTCTATAATACATCTCGCTTCTCCTATAGCTTGATGTTGTGAACAGTTTCGCAACGATCGAGACCGGATGCGTCGATGTTCATCTTGTACATGCCGGCATCATAACGACGCATCACCCAGTGACCGTAGCCGGCTCTCCAGTCTTCGTCATTACCGGGGATGCCTTCGATCTCGCCGCAGATCAAACGGCTGTGATCTTTGAACAACGTGCAGTCGTCGAACGTTTCGAACGTGATTACCTGACCTTCGGTGGTATACAGACGACCGGTGTTGAACGAGAATTTCATTTGTGTGTTTCCTTCTCTTTGTACCCATTGTCGATCAGGTCAACCAGCGCTTCGTCAGACGGATATGCAATAAACATTGCACCGCCCGAAATCCCCGCGTAGTATGAAACGCCGACAAGCTCAGCGAGATCGATTACAGCACGAATGCCGCCGTTGACCCGATACGGGTCGATCGCAATCACACCCTCTGGACGCCACGAGCTATGGTGTTTGCTCCTCACTTTGGCCACCATGCAACCGAAAATTCCGAGCAGACACGGCGGCCCGTAATGTCGGTGATCCGAACAACGAGTCCGAGTTCACGAAGGCGTTCGCGAAAAGTGTTCGCCTCGTCTCTGCTTGTGAATCCAAGCCGACCACGAAGGTCGAGCTCGTACGTATTGATTCCGGTGTCGATATCGACACCGCTGCCGACCTTGAGATGCCCCATGTTAGTTTCCAATCCGAGAGTTGAAACGACGAGCAGCAGCCTGTGCGCTCGCTTTGGATGCGTAGTGGCCGAGGATCGGGTTGACGTAGCCCTTCGGCTTGACAACGATAAACGGCCGTGAAGTGTCAAGAAGAGCTGCCTTGCGATCGATCCGATTATCATGGACGGTTGCGTTGGTCATTTGATTTCTCCTTGGTTGGTGAGTCTGTTATCGCATTAATGTGGCCAAATGACAACACGCTGTTTGTAGCTAATTCTTTATCAAGTAGGAGTATGAAGTTCAAAGGAGATCAACATGGACAACAATTATCAGATCGTGCTGACAGAACAAGAGCGTAATGCGCTTCTTGCGTTTCTGAGTGGTGACCAAGCAGACGAAACAGCGATCGACGCTGTTCGACATAAGGTCGAGACCGACCACATCATTCTCGATGAATAATTGACAAATAAAGACGTGGCCTCGTTGATCTTGGCCACGTCTTCTAGGATGGCTTTTTCACAAGGAGAACCGCTATGTCTGATGCCAACTATCGCAAACTGAACGACGGATCCCACAGCAGCTCGACCTACCACAAAAAGGATGGTACGCCTGTCCGTGCAATCCTCAAACGCGAGCTGCGTTCCGAAGTCGACATCCTCGAAAGCAACTTTACCAACGGCTTCATCACCGAACAGGAAGATGAAAGCGACGACGAAGAAGACGATTAACGCGTCGAAGTAACGTTGCTACCAACATCGACAGCATTCTATAAGCGATCGAAAGGAGATTGCAATGGAAATCAAGGCGCCTGATCCGGAACAGTTCAAGGACAAGACGTTCGCCAAGGATATTGGTGAATTCAAGTTCGTTGTTCCAAACATCTATGAGGTCAAAGAAATGATCGTCGAGGCTGACGATAATGTCTGGGAACCTGGCTTCTACCATCTTGACGAAACGTGGGACTTTCATGGTCCGTTCAAGACGCACAAAGAAGCTCATGCAGCTCTGACGCTGTACATTTCGATGCTGTAGGAGCTGTCTGGTGAAAGTGTACATCCTGGAAATCGATGTTGAATTCGAGAGCAGCACTGTAGTAGAGGTATTCGATTGGATTCCGACGTTCGACGTAATGACAGCTCGATTCAAACAATTGTTTCCGGAACAGCGTTTTGTTCGGATGAAAGAACGTTTTGGGTGGACGGAAGAGATGTACAACCGTCTGATCGCTGCTGATGCTGTTGAGTTCTATCCTGAGCGTTGGTTGCGACTGACTCCGTGGGAAGTGAAATCTTCTCGGTTCATCAGCGAATTTCGGTTGAAATGACAATGATAATGAAAAAAGAAACAACCAAAAGCTGGATTATCGCCGTCGTCGATGCCGTTGATAAGGACAACAACCCATGCGAAGCGGTGCTGCATTACGATGATACCGATCGTAACCCAAAAATCTATTGGGGACGATACACTCGTTATCCATACTACCCTTCGACAATAACTCCAGAATTCCTGAAAAGGTTGTTGGAGCGTGATCGGTGGGACAAGAGCTGGCTAACCTTTGATCCAGCCAACATCAGATTTGAACGCGTTACGGAAACGGTGACGGTCGAGGTTGAGAGGATCGATTCGATTTAATGTACCATCTATTCTCTCGAGTTCAGACCAGAGCGCGCAAACGTCATCGCTGCATATGGTGCTACAATTCGATCCTGGCTGACTCGACGTATCTAAGGGAGAAGTCCGTCTACGACGGTCACTTCCAGAATTTCGCATGGCACGAGGCGTGCTCGAAAGATGCAAACGATTACTGGCATGAGACTGGTGAAGCGGAATTCACTTCCGGAATGGATATGCCGTTCTATGAGCTGTATAAGCTAGAATGTGAGGCTGTGTGATGGAGTGCAACTTCCACATTGGGCAGAAAGTCGTCTGTGTAGACACATGGAACGACGATACATTGGAAAATCAAGCGGTCGGTCCGATTAAAGGTATCGTATATACGATACGAGAAATTGGAATATTCCATCCTGTCCAAAACGACATCGTCGCAGTTCGATTAGTTGAAATTCAAAATCCAGTTCACAATGTTCCGTGGGGAAACGGGACGTACGAGGTTTGTTTTGGCGCGTTTCGTTTCCGACCACTCATTACCAAAAGCACTGAAACCGGAATGGCAATCTTCAAAGAGATTCTCAACACACAGAA
>CXWK01006376.1_pt2 | contig 12234 bp, 12 predicted proteins | sample 590851 | NCBI WGS metagenome assembly CXWK01 (sample SAMEA3498364, study PRJEB10139) | wastewater metagenome | biome: wastewater treatment plant; material: activated sludge | place: Denmark | collected 2014-08-01
ACGGCGTGGCGCATGGCCAGCTCGTCGGCCAGCGCCTCCAGCCGGTCGGCGCGCCGGGCGGTGAGGACGACGTTCAGCCCCCGCGCCGCCGCCTGCCGGGCGAACTCGCGGCCGATGCCCGACGACGCCCCGGTGACGAGCGCCCACGGGCCGTAGCGTTGTGCGAAGTCGTTGCTCATGGGTGGATTAGTTGTCAGTTATCAGTTGCCGGTTGTCAGTAGCCACTGACAACCGGCAACTGATAACTGACAACTGAATCATACTCCGGCCGCGGCGAAGGCGTCGTCGATGATCGTCGCCGCCTCGGCCTGAATCTGTCGCAGGTGGTCGCGCCCCTTGAAGCTCTCGGCGTAGACCTTGTAGATGTTCTCCGTGCCGCTGGGCCGGGCGGCGAACCAGCCGTTCGCGGTGACGACCTTCAGCCCGCCGATGGGGGCGTCGTTGGCTGGGGCGCGGGTCAGCTTGGCAAGGATCGGCTCGCCGGCCAGCGACGCCGCCGACACCAGCTCCGGCGTCAACTTGCCCAGCACCGCCTTGCGCGGCGCGCTGACCGGCGTGTCGGCCCGTTCGTAGACCGGGTCGCCAAACTGCGCCGTCAGGTCGCGGTAGTGCTCGCCGGGGTCGCGGCCAGTGCGGGCCATGATCTCGGCCGCCAGCAGATCCATGATGAAGCCATCCTTGTCCGTCGTCCACACCGTGCCGTCGCGGCGCAGGAACGACGCCCCGGCGCTCTCCTCGCCGCCGAAGCCGTACTCACCGCTGAGCAGGCCGTCGACGAAGAACTTGAAGCCCACCGGCACCTCGGCCAGCCGCCGGCCCAGATGGGCGGCCACGCGGTCGATCATCGAACTGGAGACGAGCGTCTTGCCCACGGCCGCGTCACTTCGCCAGGCCGGCCGGTTCTGGAACAGGTACCAGATGGCCACGGCCAGGAAGTGATTGGGGTTCATCAGCCCGGCGCTGCGGGTGACGATGCCGTGGCGGTCGAAGTCGGGGTCGTTGCCGAAGGCGATGTCGAACTCGTCCTTCAGCCGGATGAGGCCGGCCATCGCGTAGGGCGAGGAGCAGTCCATGCGAATCTTGCCGTCGTGGTCGACGGTCATAAAGCCGAAGGTCGGGTCGACGTAGGGGTTGACCACGGTCAGGTTCAACCCGTAGCGCTCGGCGATTGGCCCCCAGTAGTGGACGCCGGCGCCGCCCATGGGATCGACGCCCAGGCGCAGCCCCGCCCCGGCGATGGCCTCCATGTCCACCACCGCGCCCAGGTCGGCCACATAGGGGGTGATGTAGTCGCGCTCCTCGGTCGTCTCGGCGGCCAGCGCCCGGCGCAGCGTCATGCGCCGCACCTCGCGCAGGTCATCGGCCAGCAGAGCGTTGGCCCGGTCCTGAATCCATTGGGTGGCCGACGTGTCGGCCGGGCCGCCCTCCGGCGGGTTGTATTTGAAGCCGCCGTCCTCGGCCGGGTTGTGTGACGGGGTGATGACCACGCCGTCGGCCAGATCGCGCGGCTTCTGGCGGTTCCAGGTCAGGATGGCGTGGGAGATGACCGGCGTCGGCGTGTAGCCCAACCCCTGCTGGATGACGACGCGCACGCCGTTGGCGGCGAAGACCTCGACCGCCGTGGCCAGCGCCGGCTCCGACAGGGCGTGGGTGTCCATGCCGGCGTAGAGCGGGCCGCTAATGCCCCGCCCGGCGCGATAGTCGGCGATGGCCTGGGCGATGGCGGCGATGTGGTCGTCGTTGAAGCTGCCGGCGGCTGATGTGCCGCGGTGGCCCGACGTGCCGAAGCTGACCGCCTGGAGAGGGTCGGCCGGGTCGGGGTGGGTAGTGTAGTAGGCGCTGACGAGACGAGGGACGTTCACCAGTCGTTCGCGTGGGGCCGGTTGGCCGGCCAGTGGGTGTAGGGCCATGAGATCCCCTTTGGTTGGGTGTGGGTGGAAAACGGGTTGTAGTCTGGAGAGAGTATAGCAAGTAGTAGGGTGGGTGTCAGCAAAGGACAAGTTAGTTACAGAGTAACCGACGCGAGGCTATGGGTCTTGTTGCGCATCACGCAACGTCATGTATAATGTGGGCCGTGATTAAGTCGTTCAAGCACAAAGGACTTAAGAGGTTTTTTGAGGCGGGCAGTGTTGCTGGTATCGATCCGGCCCATCGGCAAAAGATAAGGCTACGGTTGGCAGCTTTAGACACTGCTATTACGATTGAGGATATGGACGTGCCCGGCTTTCGATTGCATCCCTTGAAAGGCGACAAAGAGGGACTATGGGCAATCGATGTCAGCAAAAACTGGCGTATTACGTTCGAGTTTGAGGATGGCAATGCATACGTGGTGAATTACGAGGACTATCACTAATGATCATGTACGACCCGCCTCACCCCGGAGAGTTTCTCCGCGAAATCTATCTAGAGACGCTGGGCTTGAGCGCTCGCTCGATAGCCACGAAGTTGAAGGTATCGCCCTCTACATTTGCCCGTGTGCTCAACGGCAAGAGCGGCATCACGCCGGAGATGGCCTTGCGCCTATCGAAGACGCTAGGAAGGTCGGCCGAAAGCTGGCTGGCCATGCAGAGCAACTATGATCTTTGGCAGGCCCGCCAACGGGTTGACCTGTCTGAGGTTGAAGCGCTTGAATTGGCTGTTTGAGGGATGGTAGGGGCGGGTCTGAGACCCGCCCCTACGTCTGGCCTCTACTTCCGCAAAATCGTAAACAGCAGCGCTCCCAGCAGAGCCACCCCCACCACAATCGCCCCCAACCCCAGATAGACCAGCCAGTTCGACCCGCCCGCGTCGGCCGCCTCGCCGCCTGTGCCCACGGCGGCAACCGCCGTGGCGGTCAGTTGCGTGGCGTCGGCCGTTGGCGTGTCGGGCGGGGCCGTGGGCGTCGTTTGCAGCCGGCTGCCGAACTCCAGGGCCACCGTCTGCCCCTCGGCTACGTCAATGGCGGCATTGGGCTGCGTCGTGGTCTCCAGCGTCGCCGGCAGCGTCTGGGCCACCTCGTAGCGCCCGGCCATCAGGCCGCCGAAGCATAGCGGCTCTTCGCCGCCGGTCGAGACGGCCTGCCCGGCGATAGTCGCCCCTTGGGCCACCGTCAGCGTCACCCCGGCCACGTACCCTTCATCGGCGTCGCGCAGGCCGTTGCCGTTGGCGTCCAGAAAGGCGTTGACGCAGATGGTCGAACTGCCGGCGGGGGTGGCCGTTGGAGACTCGTTCGCCCCTGGCGTGGCCGACGCGGCCGGCGCNNNACCCACGTATCGAGGAACTGGCGGCACTGGTTGACGCCGGTCACGCCCCAATCGGCCGAGGTGAAGACGGTGATCTGGTTGCCCGTGGCCGGGGCCTCGACGCTGAACTGCTGCCACGTGTCGTGGGGCGAACCGTCATCGCTCCAGACCACGTCGGCGTCGTTCCACGCCGTGCCGCCGTTGGGGTCAATGCCGGCGCGCATGTTCATTTGCAGGTTGGTTTCCGACGCCGCCGGCGATGCCTCATTCGTTCCCCGGCCGCGGCCGTAGAACGAGAAGCGGTAGGTCGTGCCCGGCGTGGCGCTGACCGTCTGGTAGACGCCGCCCGACCACGTATCCCAGTTGTTGCCGACGTATTGCGACGTGCCGGCGCGCACGAAGCCGGCCGCCGTCTCCACGTTCCACTTGGGCAAGACGTGGTAGGCTACCAGACACTCCTCATCGCTCTTGGGGGTGGCCTTGCTCCAATTCTCCCAGTTGCCGGCCACGCCGCCGCTGAACGGCTGCTCGAAGCCGGGGTTTTGCAGCAGGTTCGCGCCCTGTCGGGCCGGCGCGGCGCGGCCGGGCGCGGCCCGAACGCCGACGACAAGAAGAGTAATCAGGAGAATGAAGGCTATCTTTTTCATGCGTGCTCGACCGTAGAGCGATTCTCCCGAATCGCTCCTCTTGGTGACGCGCCGGCGAGGCGATTCGGGAGAATCGCCCTACAGGTCGTCCAGATCGCGAAAGCGCCGTTCGGGGGTCGAGTCGGCCGGTTGGCGTGGCTGCTGGCTCGTTGCCCCCCGCGGCTGTCTGAAGAGCAAGATTAGCACAGCCCCCAGCAAGAGCAACCCACCCAGGAAGAGCACGGCCACGCCGGCAATGCGCCAGTCGAGGGCAAAGGAGACCGTCGGGGCGGTCGATTGGGCGGCGGCTGTGGTCAGGTTGGTGGCCGTAGCCGGGGCGTTGTCGGCCGGCTGGGTGGCCGCTGGGGCCTGGCCGCCGGTCGATAGCGGCGCGGTCGCCGCGGCGACGGCCGTGCCCGCCCCTTCGCTCGCCGCGCCGATGACACTGCCGAACTCCTGCCGCAACTCGCTGCCCGCCGTCAGGCTCAGCGCCCAGTCGCCGCTGGTCGTCAGCACCTCGCCCGGCGCGATGGAGCGCGTCACGCGATACTCGCCCGGCAGCAGCCCGCGCAGGCACTCCGGCTCGGAGACGCCGTCGCTGATGTAGTTGGCCACGACGGCCTCGGTGTTGTAGATGGTGAAGGCCACCCCGGCCCGCAGCGGCTCGCCCTCGTCGTGGACGCCGTCGCGGTTCACGTCGTCGAAGGCCAGCAGGCAGATGGCCGCCTCGGCCCGCGTCTCGGTCGGCCGCAGCGTCGGCGGCGGCGGGGTGGCCGTGGGGCTGCCGCCGGGCGTCCCCGCCGGCGGCGTCGTGCTGCTCGGCAGCGCGCCGCCCGGCGTGCCCTGGCCGATGAGCAGCACGTCGCCGGGGTTGATGACGTCGGCCTCGGTCAAATTGTTCATCGCCAGCAACTCCGGCAAGGATAGCCCCGCCCGCGCGGCGATGATCCACAGCGACTCGCCCGGCTGGACGATGACGGTGATGGCCCCCGTCTCGTCCGGCGTGGGCGAAATCCAGGTGAAGGGCAGCGTCGGCAGGGGCGTCGGCGTCTCGATGGTCGGCGTGGGGATGGGCATCGGCGTCGGGTCGGTCTGGGCCGCCACGGCCGCCGCGCCGAGCAGCGCGCCGCCCAGCAGCGAGACCGATAGCCACTTTGGTACTCTCATGCCAAATCGCTCCTTGCCGCTAACCGCCCACCGGCAGGACGAACGCGTCGTTTGGCGTAGCGCCGTCGCCATTGTGTAGCGGCAGCCGCCGGCCGGTCGCCGGGTCATAGAGACCGACGGCCACCTGGTCCGTCGCCGGGTCGAACGGCCGCGGCAGCGCCAGTGTATGCCGCTCGCCGATGCGAAGCAAGGGCCGCCAGCCGGCGGCGGGCCACAGGCCGCGGCCGAGCGCCCCGTCGTACTGGGCCAGCATCCCTTCCGGGCCAATGACGTGGATGAACAGTTGCGGCAGCGGCTCATCGGTTGGCCGCGCCTCAGCGGCGGCCCACTCCAGGGCGACGGTCAGTACGTCCGGCGCATCGGGGGCCGCCGTGGCCGCGGTCAACAGGAAACGGTTGTCGAAGTTGGCCGCCGGCTTCCCCTCGGCCGCGCCGGGGGTGATGCTGTAGCGGGTGAAGAGCGAATAGGGTTGCGGCTCCAGGTCGCCGCGGGCCGGCGGGCCGGGTTCGACCTGCACCAGCGCCGGAGTGTCGACGGCCGCCGCCAGCGTGTCGAGCGGGTCATAGGGCCAGGCGAAGACGACCGCCGGCCCGACCAGCGACGACGGCGACGCGGCGGCGTCGAACAGCGTCACCGGCCGCTCGTCCAGCAGAAAAGGCACCGACGGCCAGCCCTCTACAAAGCGGCGGTCGAGGTAGACGGCCGTGCCCGCCGGCGTCGTCCGCGCGGCGTCGGCCAGTTCGGCCGCGGCGTTCTCCCACAGGTAGGTCACGTCCGGTTGTTGGGCGTAGCGGGTGTAGTCGCGGACGGTCAGGGCCAGGCTGCCGGCCAGCAGGGCGACGACCATCGCCCGCCGCAGGCCCACCGGCAGCCGCGCCCACTGCCACAGCAGCCCCAGCCCGATGGCCGGAAAGAAGACCGCGCCGGGCAGAATGCCGGCAGCGCGCAGGAAGTGGGGCGCGTCTTCGGCCAGGATGGTTGGAATGAGCATGACCAGTTGCCACAGCAGCAGGAAGGCCGCCGCCGGCCGCCGCCAATGCCCGACACACCAGCCCAGACCGAGCAGGAACGGCCCGGCCATGAACAGATCGAACAGGGGCCGCCCGGCCGGGTTGTCGGCCTTCAGCACGGCGTCGTAGCTCAGCAGGGCGTTGTGGCGTAGGATGGCATCGCCGCGCCAGAGGTAGAGGCCCAGGCCGCGGCCGGCGTTGCCCAGCAGCGCCAACAACGGTTCGCCGCCGCTGACGGTCGGGTTGAGGATCGACACCTGCCCGGCGCGGCCGAACAGCCCCGGCCCGGCCAGCAGGACCACGACCAGCGACGCGACGACCAGCGCCGCCCCGCCGACGAACCACAGCAGCCGCCCCTCGTCCCACAGCCGCGCCCGCCGCCCGGTGGCGATCAGGTAGACGGCGAACAAGACCAACAGCAGCGGCGTTAGCCGCGCCGCCAGATAGGTGTAGAAACTGAGGCCATAGACCAGCCCGGCGGCCAGCCAGAGCGTCGCCCGCCGCTCGCGGTAAGCTCGCGTGCCCAGCCAGAAGGCCAGGGCCAGCGCCGGGGCCAGCAGCCCGGCGCGCAGGCCAATGCGGCCGAGGTGCACCGGCCACAGAGTGATGGCCCACAGGAACGCCGCCAGTAGCCCGACCGTCCGCCCGAACCATGCCCGGCCCAGCAGCCAAGCCGGTAGCGTCGTCAGTGTGCCCACCAGCGCCGCCGGCAGCCGCAGGGCCAGCGTCGTCGGGCCGAGCAGGGCGATGGACAGAGCGACGAGGTAGATGTATAGGGGTTCGCGGCCGTTGTTGGCCGGGAAGAAGAGCGCGTGCCGGCCGTTCAACACGCCCAGCGCGTCCAGCCCGTTGTAGGCTTCGTCGCGGTAAGGGCCGGGCGGCCACTCGCCCAGCCGGTAGAAGCGCAGCGCCGCCGCCAGCCCGACCGCCAGAAGCAACAAAGCCCACCCCCAACGGGATGGGCCGACCGACCCCCGCGCGCGCGATTGCCCCAAGGTTGCCAAAGCAAGGGCAGTATAGCAAAATAGCCCTCAGCGTCAACGCATGACGAAGAAGCTCACGCAAAGGCGCGAAGTAGCAAAGGCGCCAAGATAGAGAAGATTGTCTCACGCAAAGCCGCAAAGCACGCCAAGTAGTGAAAGCCTCTTAAGCTTTGCGTTCTTTGCGTCCTTGCGTGCCATCTTCTTTGCGCCTGTGCCCCTTAGCGCCTTTGCGTGAGCTTCTCTACAGGGATCATCAAAGACGAAAGATGCGCGTACTCATGCTCTCGAAAGCCTGTCTGGTAGGGGCCTACCAGACGAAACTGGAGGCCATCGCCCGCTTCGCGGACGTTGAACTGACCGTCATCGTGCCGCCCAGTTGGGACGATCCCGACGGCCGCATCGTCCTGGAGCGCTGCCACACCACGGGCTACGAGTTGCTCGTCGATCCCATCCGCTTCAACGGCCGCTTCCACACTTACTACTACCCCACCCTGCCCGCCCGCCTACGCCGCTTCCGGCCCGACGTCGTCCACATTGACGAGGAGCCGTACAACCTGGCTACCTGGCTGGCCATGCGCCAGGCGCGCGCCGCCGGGGCCAAGACGCTCTTCTTTAGCTGGCAGAACCTCAGCCGCCGCTATCCGCCGCCGTTCAGCCTCATGGAGCGGCAGGTGCTGGCCGGGGTCAGCTTCGCCATCATGGGCAACCGCGAGGCGGTGGCCGTCTGGCAAGCCAAGGGCTACCGCGGGCCGCACCGCGTCATCCCTCAGTTCGGCGTTGACCCCGACCTGTTCGCCCCGCCCGCCGCCCGCGACCCCGGCCGCGCCTTCGTCATCGGCTCGGCCAACCGCCGCCTGGTGCCGGAGAAGGGCGTCGATCTGCTGCTGCGGGCCGCGGCCGGGCTGCCCGGCGTCTGGCGACTCCACGTCGCCGGTGAGGGGCCGGCCCTGCCCGACCTGCGCCGCCTGGCCGCCGACCTGGGCATCGCCGGGCGCGTCCACTTCGATGGGGCCATCCCGTCTGACCAGGTTCCCGGCTATCTGCGCGACATGGATGCCCTGGTGCTGTCGTCGCGCACGCTGCCCAACTGGAAAGAGCAGTTCGGCCGCGTGCTGGTCGAGGCAATGGCCTGCGGCGTGCCGGTCATCGGCGCGCGCTCGGGCGAGATTCCCCACGTCATCGGCGACGCCGGACTAATTGTTCCCGAAGAGGATAGTGACGCGTTGCGGGCAGGGCTGTTACAATTGATGCAGGATGACGAACTGCGCCGCGACTTGGGGCGGCGCGGCCGACAGCGGGTGCTGGAGCGATTCACCCAGGCGCAAATTGCCGCGGAGACAGTTGACGTATACCGGAGCCTGAGCGCGTCCTGAGCGCCGGTCTTCGATCTGACCACTATGACCGAACCAATTGAGCCGGCTGTGAACACCGGCGAATCGATAACTGCCGCCGAGCCGCCCGCGGGCCGGTCGCGCCTGCTGAGCCGTCTCGTCGGCCTGGCGCTGGTCATTTCGTCCGTCGTTTTGGCCACTTACTTGCTGGTGGCCTACTTCGCTTTCGAGAGCGGCCAGGCCGCGCGCGTGGCCCAGGAGACGACGGCCCGCGACGAACAGGTCGCCCGCCAGATCGAGCTGGCCCGCCAGAACCTCGACGAAGGCAGCAGCCATCTGGCCCTGACCCGTCTCGATTGGGTGCTGGCCCAGACCCCCGATAACGCCGCCGCCCTGGCCCTGCGCGAGCAGGCCGCCGCCGCCGATGCCGCCGGCCGCGCCCCCCAGCCGACCGAAGCGCCTCAGCCCACGGCCGAGGCCACGCCCGAAGAGCCAGCCGCCGAGCCGGGGGAGACCCTGGCCGAGTTGCAGGCCATTCGCCGCCTGGTGGCCGCCGAGCAGTGGGAAGAGGCCTTGCCCCTGCTGGTCGTCTTCCAGCAGCGTTTCCCCGACTATCGCCGCCAGGAGACCGACCAGTTGCTCTATGACACCTACGTCGCTCTCGGTTTGGCCTACGCCAACACGGAGAAGGTCGAGTTGGGCCTCAACTACTTCGCCCAGGCCGAACGGCTGGGCGACTTGCCGCCGGAGGCGGAGGAGTATCGCCTCTGGGCTGACCTCTACTTCCAGGGCATCGCCTACTCCGGCGTCAACTGGGGTATCGCTGCCGACTACTGGGCCGACCTGTGCGCCGCCGCGCCGTTCTACCGCGACGCCTGCGTGCGGCTGGATCGCGCCCTCGTCGGCCAGGGGGACACGTTCGCCTTCTACCTCGACTGGTGTCCGGCGCTGGAGATTTACCAGCGCGCCTGGAACCGGCAGCCGACCAACGCGCTGGGCAACAAGCTGGCCCAGGCCCGCGACGGCTGCGCCGCGGCCACGGCCGTGCCCATCAGCGGCACGCTGCCCCTGACCGGCACCGCCCCGCTGACGCCGACGGAGCCGGGAGGCTAGAGAGGGTATGGCCGAGCGCGGCGAACCGCTGAGCGAGCGCGAGTTGGACGTGCTGCGGCGTCTGGCCGTGGGCGAGTCGAACAAGGCCATTGCCGACGGCCTGTCGATCAGCCCACTGACGGTCAAGACCCATCTGCGCAACATCTACACCAAGCTCGACGTCTCCACGCGCACCGAGGCCCTCAATGCCGCCCTGCAACAACGGCTCATCAGCGTCTACGTCGAGAAGGAAGCGGACGAGGTACTACCGGCCGACTCCCCGACCGTGCTACCCGACCCGGCCGGCAACGGCTCCCTGCTCGCTGCTCCCACGCCGGACGTGTTGCCGCCGCCAACAGCCGAGACGTCCGTTACCTCGCCCGCCCCGGCTCACCGCTGGCGGATGCTCAGCCTGGCTCTTCTGGCCTTGTTGCTGCTATTGGCCGCGGCCTTCGCCTTTGTTCAAAGCCAGAGCGGCGCGCTGCTGCCGGTCGAGACGGCTGTGCCGTTCGAGGAGCAGCCGCTGGGCGAGTCGCGCTGGCTGAGTAGCCGGCCGCTGCCGGCGGCGCGCGCCGGACGGGCCGTTGTCGCCCTGGGGCTGGACATCTACCTCATCGGCGGCGAGACGGCCGACGGCGTGGTCGACGACGTCGACGTCTTCGACACGCAAACCCGCGCCTGGCGGCGGGCCGCGGCCAAGCCGACGGCCGTCGCCGGGGCCACGGCGGCCGAGCTATTCGGCGAAATCTACGTCCCCGGCGGCGTTCTGGCCGACGGGCAGCCGACGGCCATCGTCGAGGCCTACAGCCCGTCGCAGAACGCCTGGCGGCGCGTCGCCCCCCTGCCGCAGCCGGTTGCCGGCGGGCTGGCCCTGAGCGACGGGGGCTTTCTCTACCTCATTGGTGGCCGGGGCGCAACGGGCGCGCTGGACACGGTCTACCTCTACGACCCGGCGGCCGACAGTTGGCGGCCCGTGGCCGCGCTGCCCCAGCCGCGGGCGGAGGCGGCCGGCGGCGCGCTGACCGGCCAGCTCTACGTCGTCGGCGGCTCCGACGGCGCAGCCGGGCAGGCGTCGTGCTTCCGCTATGACCCGCCGCGTGATACGTGGGAGTCGTGCCCCGACATGCTCCAGGCCCGCGCCGATGCCGGTTCGACGGTGCTGCTCAACAAGCTCTACGTCATCGGCGGCACGACGGGCGACGATCCCGGCCACGGCGAGGTCTATGACCCCAACACTCAGACCTGGACGGTGCTGAACGCGCCGCCGGGCATTACCACCTGGGCCGCGCCGGGGGTGACGCACGTGGAGACGCGCATCTACGCCGTCGGCGGACGCCTCAGCGACGCCCTCAGCGACGCCACGCTGGTCTATTCGCCGCTGACGTATCAGACTTATATTCCGGCGGCGCCGTCAGAGTAGGGATTAGGGGTTAGGGATTAGGGATTAGGGAAGAAAGAGCGCTCTTCCCTAATCCTTAATCCCTAATCCCTAACCCCTAGCCCCTATCTTCCCATTTCCCTCCCTTTCGTGTAGAATAACCCCATCATGCAGGCTCCCTACGGCGATAGCGACGCGGCCGACCGGCCTTTCTGGCGCTTTCTGGGTCGCAATCTGGCTCTGCTGGCCTTCCTGGCCGTGTCGGCCGGGGCGATGTTCGCCGTCTACACCTACTTCAGCGCCACCAGCGGCGTGGCTGAGGTCGTCGCCGCCGGCACCCTGGAGGGCGCGCTGACCGCTCCCTTCGCCAAGCCCGTGCCGCCCCGCCCGGTGACACAGCGTCTGACCCAAAGCCCCGGCCCCATCCGCATCGGCATCATCTCCGGCCATCGCGGCAACGACTCCGGCTCGGTCTGCGAAGACGGGCTGACCGAGGCCGAAGTGGTTGAGAACATCAGCGCGCGGGTCATTGCCGGGCTGCAAACCCGCGGCATCACCGTCGACCTGCTGGATGAGTTCGACGCCCGTTTGCAGGGGTACGTGGCCACCGGCCTCGTCGCTATCCACGCCGACTCGTGCGACTACATCAACGACCTGGCCACCGGCTTCAAGCTCGCCGGCTCCGGCTATACCGACTCGTCGGCCCTGTCCATCTGTGTCGAGGGCGCCTATCGCCAGGCGACGCAGATGAACTACCACGCGGCGACGATCACGCCGCACATGACCGACTACCACGCCTTCCGCGAGATCGCCGCCGGCGTGCCCGGTGTCATCCTCGAAGTCGGCTTCCTCAATCTAGACCGCGAGATTCTGACGACCCAGCCCGATCGGGTGGCCGGAGCCATCACCGAGGGCATCTTGTGCTACGTAGACGAAGTGCGCGGCGGCGTGGTCTACACGTCGGCCGCCGCCCCACCAACGAGTAACGAACCATAACCATAGCGCAGGCGCGAACAGACACCGCCAGGTTTGTAAACGCATGACCCACTCCTCAACCCCCAATGACCGACTGATCGCCGACGCCCGGCAGGCCATCGAACAGGGCCGCCCGGCGGAAGCCCGGCCGCTGCTGGAGCGGGCCGCCCGCCAGGACGCGCGCGACCCGCGGCCGTGGCTGCTGCTGGCCGGCATCGCCGCCACGCCGCGCGAGCGCCGCGCCTATCTGNNGCCGCCGCCCGCCGCGCCGCGCCGCGCCCTGTGGGGCGTGGGCCTGTTGCTGCTGCTCCTGCTGCTGGCCGGGGCGCTAATGACGCTGCACCCCGCCGGCCGGGCGCTGCTGGGCCAGATCACCGGCCGCGTCGCCGCCCAGACGGGCAGCGTGCCGACGTCGGCCCCGCTGCCGACCACGTCCGTGGCCGACGCCGGG
>CXWK01098987.1_pt3 | contig 12232 bp, 8 predicted proteins | sample 590851 | NCBI WGS metagenome assembly CXWK01 (sample SAMEA3498364, study PRJEB10139) | wastewater metagenome | biome: wastewater treatment plant; material: activated sludge | place: Denmark | collected 2014-08-01
GTGACACGTTGGAAAATCTTATCAGATAAAGAAGGCTCTTTGGGTAATTCTGTTACTACCGCCTTTTTAAAAAAATCTTTAATACGTTTGAGCATACAATATAATACCACGTATGTTTATAAGTGCAAACTATTTTTTATATAGTTATGGTATCAACATAATGATAGATATTATATTTCCCTGATGAACGTGTTCCCTCAGTAATTCCATCCACAAGAAGATTCGTCTTTTCGCACATTTTTCTACTTTGGGCATTATCTTCTGCTACCAATGTACGATATTGAATTTTCCTCTCTCTGAAATGATTTATTTTATTCCGTAAAAGAAAAGTACCATGTCCTTTATTCCGAAACTGTTCATCCACTAAAGTAATACCAAACTGGTTACTGAATGCACCTGCGGTTACACCAAATAGTTTATCCTCATGGTATATACCAAACGCCACAAAATCTTTCAATTCTGTGGCGTTTCGGTAAAAATCAACAGAGGTTTGTCGAATTCTTTTGGAATTTTGGTTGATTACAAAATCAACCAAATCGGTTTTAGTAATAGGTACTACATCATTCATAATCACGGAACATAGGATCACAATACGGTATGAGGGGTATTTTGTAGGGCGAATATTCTTGAAAGTCAACTGTAACCTTCTTACCGATATGCTGTGCTCGGTTAATCCACAACTCTGCAAGTTGTTCCATAGTTCCACGAATATTAGATTCAAATGTAGTCTTTCCATTAGTAGCAGGGACATTGAGCTTACATACCACTTTCTTAACCTTACCTGCCCAATTACCTGTTCCTTCTAGGAAATCCACTACTTCGAACTCTTCATCCATGAAAATCTTAAGTTTAAGCATGTGCTTACTTCTTTTGTTTTCATAAGGACCATTAGGATTTTTTAAGACCAATCCTTCACGTTTCTCTTCCTTAACTATCTTCATCAATTCACCAATTTGTTCATAAAAACTGACACGATCATAAGGATGAAAATAGATATATGGCTGTTGATTGGTTGCTTCCAACTCTTGGACTATAAAGTCACCTAAAATCAACTGTAATCCGATTTTTCTATCTACCAGTGGCGTAGTATTCTTTACAGATAAATTATATTTTTCATTGTCAAAATTTAATCCATCATAGATATGATATTGCACAATATCCTTTGCTTTTTGACGATCTTCATCCGTTACATCGGATGCTTTCCGGTTAACACTTACTAATGATGCAATATCATTAAGATTATTTCTCAATGCATAGTTAAATAATTCTCCATCCAATTGAAGATCAGGATATTTAACAAATAATGGATATAACTGTCGCTTAATATGATCAAGGCAATGAAATTCTTCACCTGTTCGTGAGAATGCACCTTTAGAAGAAATAACGCACCGAACACCATTTAGTTTATCTTCCACAATTAATGGATAAACAACCTTATCAGCATAGTCAACAAATTTTTTCGCCAACATAGGTTGAAAGAAATCTTCAATATCAATATCTTCGATATTTTCCTTATAACCTTCTTTGCGCTTCTTTACGTAAATTGCTTTTGCTTCTTTGATTGCTTGATCTTGTGGAGAAGTTTCATTCTTCTTACCAACATTTTTAGCCTCACAATATGAAGGATCAGTGGTAACTAACTGCCCGTCTTTTTGACCGTAGGTAGTAGTGTAATAATTATCTTCCACGGTAATTGTCCATTGCTGGACGGCACCTGTGCTAGTGCGAGCATATAAGGTATCAAATTTCATTATTGGTTTGTTTTGAAATGGTTGCACGGGATGAACGTTATCCTATTATCAGCAAAAAAGGAAAACTTTTTACTAGATTATTATGTTTTCGAATAATATAACAGTTTTTGCCTATTTTCAGCGTCCTTCATGATCCGCCCCCTGATGAGAGGGGCTTACCCGTGCTAGGTTGGATACCCCGGTATCGCGCCGGGTTTATTCCGCTTATGAAACGGTTCAAGATACTTACCTCCCATATCCAATATGGTTTAAATGGTTGCAACGTGCCGGAATCGCGCCGACTTAAAGGAGCTTATGAGGCTCCTTGAGATAACTAACCTCCCACCTGCTATTTTCTTCCTCTTACCCACCCGTTAGGAATAGGTAAATCTTTATGTAACATTTTAATTATACTACCATTATTTATGGTAATCAACTGTTTTTTGTTATCACCTATTTTATTTTTTGTCTCATCCGACAAAATCTTATTTTTATGTAGTTTACTAACGAACTGTTTCTGTGAGTCGGACATTTTATGCCCTAATGATTTTAATGACAATTTTGCTCTGGTTTCAGGTGTATGAGTTTTACCTTTGAAGTGACTTCCACCTTCACCTCCCACACCACAATTATAATTTTTATTACTAGCTATAAACTCATCAGTTACTAGCTCTTTCTCTTTGAGATTCATATCTTTCTCATTATCGAACACAAATAATATTTCTTTTATAAAAGACTTTTTACCGTGTTTCTTAATGGCTTGTTTCAAGGCTTTACCAGAACCGAAATATCTATCATTTATATTATGTGTCTGATGTTTACCTATATAAATTTTATTATTTAATATGTTAGTAGTTTTATATACTGTATAGTACATTTATAATTGGTTACAGGGGCGGGTATTGCTCCACTTATGCGCTTTTGAGTAGCCTATTGGTTATGAGCCAATCGAGATCAACTATTTCTCTACCCTGTTATTTTAGAATGGTTGCGGAGGGAGGAATCGAACACTCTCACTTTCAGGTTATGAGCCTGACGGGCTTACCAAAGCACTTCTCTGCAATTACTATTATTTTGTATTTATTAAATTTTTGAGTAATCTGGATCACCACCAGAATCTTTATCAAGACATGAAAGGAGGGGGAGTCTTGATACTGTTTTTAATTAAACTATTACTCGGATTTTTGCTATTAAGTTTCAGCGTTTTATTTTTTATTGATTAAGCGGCATTAGTTTGTTCATCGGACCTCACTCTAACTAGAACCTAGCCAAACGTTCGAATCGGAAACTTCTTAAATTCTCTCAACACTGCTATTATAACACACCTCCATTATCATGTCAATCACTTTTTACAACTATCATTAAAAGATTCCCATAAAACCGAAACAACTGTACAAATTAATATCAATGTAGTAAATGCTCCTAGTAATAATGACGAACCGACAAATTTTAGAAACGACTCTCCGAACGGCGTAGCACCACCTAATGCACATTTATGATAATAATCATACATAAAAAGAAACCCACCAATTGAATATATAATGTAAAACAGAATCCAGATCATGGATTATTATACTACAACCATTCCACCAATGCAATAAATAATAAGATTACAGATGATTATTAATAGCATTTCGGCATTGAGCAACTTCCCCAACGAGATTATTCGAATCTCGTTGAATCCGATTGATGTGGCAGCAACCCAAGAAAGATTAGGGGTTTATTTCCACAATAGTAATTATGATTTAGGAGTAGATAGATTCAAATTAACAGGTGGATACGGATTAAAAAGTCTCAATCCTCCATATTCTACATTCACAACTCCATCTTGTTATGTGACATTACCGGATAATTTCCCGGCAACATGGACCGTTTCTGCATCGGATGAATATCTATATGGTTCATTTTCTGCGGGAACNNCAATAGTCATGTGATTAATGTGACATCTGGATTTATTGCACCATTTCTAATCAATGATGTATTCACTAAAGACGATTTCCGCAAAGTTAATACTTCTCCAACTCTGCAATCTCCTAGCGTATATAATTGTCAGGTTCTTTGCCCATCTGCATACTATTCTACTATTAAAAAAGATTATATCGCATATTATGCACAAAATCCAAGTAATAGCCTACAGATTCAACTTGATAGCAATATCATTCCTGAATCAATGTCTGTCACATTTAAGACCGTAACAGCATATTCGCAATCTCCACAATCATCATTGTCATATTTTGCTGCATTACAATATAATCTATTGTATCGCTGGTTCAATTTCACCGATCCGTTATTACTCAATTATTACCGGAATTATTATTTAAATAATGATCCGGCTGTCATTTCATCTGTTGCCCAATTAACATATGATTATACCGTATGGGGTAATGATATTAATAAAACCCAATTAGTAGGTCGTGAATTGGAAGGATATGGCGTACCGTATCCGTACGTTTCCAATGTTAGTAACATTAACTATGGAACGGGATTGATTAATCTATACTTGGATAACGGGGTATATATACCAAGAAATACTCCTATTCATGCTACATATCAGACTCGTCCACCTGCACTACAGCCAGACAAGTTCAATATATTGAACTTGTCTCCAAACGTGTATCAATTAAGTTCTGCGGAAAGTATCTATTTCTCCACATTTGATTTCACTACTTCATCTACAGGATCATTGGCAGGCGTAACTTATCCCGGTTATTCTCTCAGTTTCTATCCAAAATTCGCATTAATAAATCCATCTATTTCATCTGTGCAATTTTCTGCATACATGATAGATAACTATTTTCAGAATACTTTCCCTATTACAGAAGGTAGAGAGAAAATTCGTGCCAAGTTCCAAGAACTATCTAATGACCCAACGCTAAGTGCTCGAAACGTATTAACTGATGAATTATATCGTGCAGGTGATTGGTTCCCTCTCAGCAATGATATTAAATTCTTCAATAATAGAAAAGCTAATAATCATACAATCGTATTCGAAATAAGTTCATTTACTGGTTCTTATTATTACAGCAACCAATTTAATTTCATTTTGAATAGAGATTTAGCATCTATCAATTTTGCAATTTCTTCATTATCAGATACCCAAATTTATTTAAATGTATCAATGTTTCCTAACTATGATCCAAATTTAAATATAAAATGGACTGCATTCCCACCAGAAAATATCACATTCTCTCAACATAAAGATTATGTAAATTACACACCTGATGCTACCAAATATATTTTACAATGGACATCATCCTATGGATTGTATTATCCCGGCAGACAGGTATCACATAATGGGTTTGTATATGAGTGTATAAATTACCATTATTCATATGGATATGAACCCGGCGTGGGTTCAGGATGGCAAAATAACTGGAAAATAGCCCCTATTGTATATGCAGATGTTGTGGCTGCTCCTTGGGATGCAGGACATGGTGTTTATTATGTGGGTGATCGTGTGTCTCGTTACGGGATAACATGGGAATCCATCCTAAATAGTCGCACAGACCAACCTGAATACTCTCCTAATATATTAAGTATTGGTAGTCAAGTTACATGGAAAATCGTTTCTGTACAAACTCCTCCTATTGAATTATTAGGTATTCCTCCTGATACACTTGTTGCAGCCGGACCACTAAATGTTTATGTGGGAAATCTTGGAGTTGACCGAACTACTATAACTTTATATTCAGAGGAATATGATTTATCTAGTTCTGTTACATGGTACCCAACGGCTTCCGCTCTATGGAAAAATGTTAATCTTATAATTAAGCCTGATATTAACGATAGTAACTATATCAACTATACCTCAATGACCGCATTTTGTGTATATAACAGTCTTAACTATCGCGTGCCATTGGATGCGAATATCTCATGGAAAGAAACATTGAATAACTCTTTAGGAGAATTCCATCTCAAAGATCATAACCGGAATGACTTAATTGAAAATGTTCAATATCCTGCCATTTACAATAATAGTGTTATTACTCCAACATTCCAAACAGTCAAGACCTTTAATGATCCTGCATTAGTTCCATTCAATGTCAATTGTAACATAACCAATAGACTCTATAATCTTGTAACGGATAAATTATTATCTTATAGACAATTCCCTGCATGTAATTTTTCCATCATTCTTTCTGCGGATAATGGAACCTATGTTGATAGTAAAGACTTCAAGAATACATTCTTCACACAATCTGCCAATGCAGTTCTATTAGCTAACGTAGCTGCTATCTCAGCAGTTCCAACTAATGTCAATTGGACAATCAATAATATCAATTACTCAGGATTATCTGTTAATGTTCCTGTTATTAGTTCGGTTTGTGCAAGTGTTACTGCATTCAATGCAAAGCCATACGTCGGAAATTTCAACACATATAACTTCACTGAAAATATGTGCGTGTTCCTATTGACTGCGCTTCAACCATTTGATTATATCAGCTTCCCTAGATATGTCGGAAGTCCTCAGATAGAATTGAATGTTAATAATTATTATCTATCTGCAAACGGATTAACATCTTACAATGTGCCATGTATTAACAATTCTATCGTGTTCTCTGCAACACCGGGATTTGATACCTATGTATATGAAGTATTAAATGGACCTAGTTTATCATCCAGTTCTTCTGTGGTGTATTACCCAATCGACAATACTGTATTATCTGCTTACTCTGCATTACCAATCAACATAAGAGCATATAACCAATATTTCTCCTTTGGAGACGGTGATACCATCTATAACTCTGCATCTTCTGATGATAGTAATCTCTTTAGACAGAAGTTGAGATTCGTCGATATTCCTCCATTTGTGGCAACATTATCAGCGAATGGTAATCATTTCCATGTAGCAAAGCCTCTTGATTTCGTCAATTTCCAATTAAATATCAATCCTCTTCAAATCAAAGACGTAACTTATGATTTAGTAATTGATGATGGATTAAGTGTTTATCCAATTCACCTAGCAGGTAATGGTAATAAGATTGACTATATCGACCGATTCACTACCGATCCAACAAGAGTGTTATCTATACGTGAAAATGTTGATACATCATTCAATGTATATGCAAGTGGAACAGCCTATATAACCATCGGAGATTCTACTATGTGTCCTATACAGAAAACATTCACTACAAATAGTGTGAATGTGTCTGCTTTCGACTTCCCTTCACTTGACATCTATGTTAATAAATCTTTACTATCATCTGGTGAAGTGGTTAATATTACAACTGCATTCCCTCAGTCATGTTTCTACTACAATTATAACTTAGATGATGGTTTAGGAAATATCTATTCCTTTACCCATAATACAGTTATAACAGCTACATACTTAAGTGCAGGAACTTATAGCCCATCTGTCACCAGCTTCAATAGTTTGTATCCACCTTCCAGAAGAGTTTACACCGATCTATTAATAGTCAAGGATACATTCGAAGATTACAACGGTAAATTGACTCGTCACATACCAGACAACATCACTCTTCCATATAATGATATTCATATCAATGCAGATGAATGGCAGTTTGCCCAAGTATATAATGATCAATTATCAAAGATTTTCACCAATCTTGAAACAATAAAAGATAATTACACCATCGTCAATCCCGACTTCCCTAAAGTGAATGTTGGATGGTTTGGTGAACGTCGTAACGTAGTTAAATGGAGATATGATGATTCTTACAAGGCGGAATATCAAAATTACACATTTAAGAATTTAAAAGATTTAAGTTTCTATGAGGATCATTTCGTGATTCTTGCAGATAACAAAATTTCATTCAGAAATGATGATTTAAATCTTACAGAAGTATTCAATATCTATCGTATCCCTGATGCCGAATTATTCACTAATCCAAATAAGATATTAATCAATGGAGATATTCTTTATGTCCTTGATACAGTGTTGAAAAAGGTATTCGTATTCAATATTGATTTTGCTAACCATGCAGTAACATTCACCCATTATTGGGGTGGAGTTGGTAAGAAAGATAGCCGTACTCGTCTAAACAATCCAACCGATTTCAAACTCGATAATGATGGAAATCTCTTCATTGTAGATAAAGATAGCGGTAACATCAAAATATATAACAAATATTTGAACTGGACTTCTTCTATCATTCTATCTGAATATGGCTTACATGACTTACCTGTCGCAATGGATAGATTCGAAGATAACACTTATATCTTGACCGATAATAAGAGAATCCTCGTTCTTGATAAATCTCTAGAAATTATCAATATCTTGGAAAACATCGAAGGTGATGCTCTTGTCATTCCTGATAATGAATCTTACAGAATATTGACTTACACGGATAATACCTTATATCTCTACTACTTGAATGGAACCTATTTAGGTAATCAAGTATTTGATGCGGTTAAATCTATCAATGCAATCAAGACAAGAAACAAAGAAATCTATATTGTATGTGACGGTTTGATCTTAAAAATGATTGATTATCTACAGACATTCTCTGTCTTCACTGATAATTATTCGGTATCATCATGGGATATGTCTGCATGTCAGATACTTCCTGATGAATTCGTATCTGATATTGTTTTCAATAACAGTTTCATGAAAATTCAGAATAATATCAGAAATCTCAAAAATGATATTAATTATAAATTTGTTTACAGAGTTGATGCATTAGGTAATTTCATTACGCAGACATTATCTCCTATAAACACTGTTGAAATTCCTACATTAACTTCCCTACAATTACTAGGAAGTAATGAAGTGGTGAACTATGAGACAATTAATAGAAATTTCGGAATTATTAATGATAATATTGGTGCTATCCGTGAAATGATTGATGTTCGGGTGGAATGTGTCACATCTTCTGAAATTATTTGGGTATGGGATTACCATCGTATCAGTTCTCCTCAATTCACCAGCAAGGCTAAAAATCCTTTCACATGGGCAGAATTGGTTAAAAATCAATCTGTAATTAATCCAAATATCAGCGGAATCACATGGGACAATATCTCATTCGTTAATCCAGCAGTGGATAACCAATTCCCTCTATGTTGGGTTTGGGAACAAATGTCTTGTCAGTGTATCCATCCTGTAAGATGGGATCAGGTTATGCCGGGAACCCGTTATGAAAGAACATGGGAAGATTTAGAAGATAATTGTTGTCAGCAGCCAAGAGAAATCTTTGATAACTGTATTGATCTTTGTTAAATAAGGTTATGAATTATTTAAATAATCAATTATGTAAAATGGATGAAACATGTCAGCATGTTATTCCTATTGCGTACGGAGAAAGTATCGGAAATTCTCTATCTTCCATCGTTTATAACTTTCGCAGTCTCGACATTCAAACATGTAATTTGGAATTCAGTGCGCGGACATTATGGAATAATGCATATAACACCTTCTCCCAATTAAGTGCTAATTGGGCAGGTGCAGAGCAAACAGTAGCAACACTAAGCTCTTGTTGGCAAGATACCTATACTACTGTTTCACAATCAAGTGCATTTTGGTTAAAACCAATCACTATCGTATATCCATTTCCATTTGAAAATGACAACAATGAACAAATGAGTTCAAATATTGCTGCATGGGTAAATGAAAATTTCCCGGTACGAAACGGTGTTTGTTTCAACTTTATCGTTGGTCAAGAATTATACATTTTCACTCCACAATATAGTGAAATCAACCGATTCCTATCTAAGACAGTGAATCAAGGTATTAAGACTGTGGGTGTCAACTGTTACTGTAGCTGTATTAAAAAAGGAACCTATTCTTATGTTAATTATGGAAATGTTGATTGTGGTAGCATTACCGCAACAATTGATGTGCCTGATAAATATCTAAACAGATTCGTAGGTTTCAAATACGTTATTGATCCTATTAGTCTAATTTGGCAACAAGAATCTATCCTTTTTAATTAAAATGTCCACACTTTTTGAACTACACGATTATAGCCCAATCGGGAACACATTAGAAGAAATGAATAGAAATTTTCATCTAATGAATAACCGTGTATGCGTCTTACAAGAAAGCATGAATAGATGGCAGAATTTTACTGATACTATCAATACCTTAAAACCTAAACTTAATAATCAGGTGAAGTTTCTTGATAGAAATGCACAAAGATACACTGATATGTCTAATATCGTGTTCAATGCACAAGAGTTCTGGAAAGAACCTATCACTATTGTCTATAGTGAAGGTTTCAGTGTTGTGGGTAATTATATTGAGGCGCAGAAATGGTTAAATTCTAACTTTCCTGCATCACAATTCATAGATAATCAGCGTATTCGTTTAGAATTTCTAATTAAAACATATGATCCAGCTATTATGGATAATTATCCTATTAATGAATTAGCTTATAATTCATTAACTAGTATGGCTAATTCTTATGGATTGAAGTTGAAGGACATTATGGATTATATCGTAGTGGACAACCAATGTCAAACTGTTATTAATGCGATTAATGCTATTTTTGTTAGGATGAAAAAACCCGACTTAATTTTAGACAGTACTGAAAAAATCCAACTCATATATTCAGATATTGTGTTCAAGAATAATGCGTACACTGCCACACTTCTTGCAGATTTTGATGATATTGACTTGCAACTCATTTATTGTCTATTTGATCAATATTTCACTATTTTCTTACCAAAACGCACAAGCCTACTAAATATCCCTACGGTTTTACCTGCGGATATTTTAGAACGTTATGATAATAAATTAATTTATACAAATTTCGTATATCACTTCACCTTTGTAAAAAACGGGTCAACTTGGGCATATATTCCAAATACCTTAGAATCTATTCCACAAATCACAAACTGTAACTCATGTTATGACTATATTGATCTTGATAAGATTTATAAAGATAGAAACTGTGAATACCGTGCCGTGTATGAATTGATTGAATGTGAGATGCCAAATGCATCATATGGAGAAACACAGATACCATGAACTATATAAGTGCAAATATTAACTTAGAAGACTATGTGGGAAAACATGTCAATCTTGATATGTCCGGCACACGTAGAAAATTCAGTGTAGTGCCATTAGATGATACTGTGGTATATCCATCTTCCGCAATTTTATTGAATAATGCATATAGCATTCTCGGAGTATCTACTGTTCAAGATTGTCCATCTTGTAGTGCGACTGTAGTTATTTGGGAGGGAGTTCAAGAACGATTTGTCACTATGGGAGATATAATAAATCTTTTCGTGACTACTCGCGGTTCTTCCGAAGGTTTGAATTATCAATGGTATCGTAACAATGCACCTATTGATGGAGCAACATCTTCGCTTTATACATTACCTCCATTTGATCCATCATATAATGGAAACACCTTTAAAGTAGGTATTACAGGTCTATGTAATACTGCCACCAGTGAAAATAAAGTATGGTTAGGCACCACCCAAAATTTCGCAACTGCATGTAACATCAAACCGGATAATTTATTTTATTATGATTTTAAAGAGAATCGTTTTCATTATAACACTTTATATGGTGATTATGTAAATGGTGATTGGTTTAATTATACACAAAAATATACCTTTAACAGTGGGTTTATAACTTTGATACAACCAACATGTATAGATAATCCATTTCCACCTATCAATGTGGATCAATCAATTCCCATAACTACTCCACCACCTGTGACTACAACTCCATGTCCATGTAGTAATTATAATTTTGATGCTTCATGTTTCCCCGAAGAGGGTGAACAATTCACCCTTTCATATTGCTGCGGACTCTTCTATGATGGTTCAACACCTTATACAGGTTCAGGGTATCGCTATGGATACCAGTATGATTTCGTTGCAGGGCAGATTCAAGGCGACGGAACCCGTTGTACCACTACAACCCCTGCACCATGCACCAGCGATGAATTTGATACCTTCTGTGGCGAAGGTGGAAACAGTGTCACATTGTATAAATGTAAAGAGTACTGGTACATTGAATTACCTGCTAAAGCTGAATTTTTAGTAGAAAATACATATGCTAAAGATGGATTTCTATACCAATTCCAAACAGGTGTAATCGTGAGCATATCTATATGTCCGCCATGTCAACCCGAAACTTTCACAGATGGATGTGCGGATGGAGCAGGATCAATGATATATTATGTTAAAAATAATCTATATTTCGGTGATGCGGAAAATTGTGCAGCATATGATCCAACTAATCCAGATAGTGTACCTACCGGATTAGTTGATGGAAGTGTTGCATATACTGGATCATATCCATATAAAACAGAATATGAATTCGGTAACGGAGTCAAAGGTGAAGTTGGGCCATGTCCAACTACTACCCCAACTCCAACAACTCCTACTCCTACAACCCCTGCACCAGAATGTTGTTCAGTTTATGGATATTCAGAATATCCATTACCGGAATGGGGCGGAGCATATACAGATATTGTAGTTTCTTGTGCAGGAGGATTTGGAACTAAAACATGTTATTATGAAAATCCTACAACAACACCTACTCCTACAACAACACCTACTCCTACAACAACACCTACTCCTACAAC
>CXWK01096280.1_pt2 | contig 12229 bp, 20 predicted proteins | sample 590851 | NCBI WGS metagenome assembly CXWK01 (sample SAMEA3498364, study PRJEB10139) | wastewater metagenome | biome: wastewater treatment plant; material: activated sludge | place: Denmark | collected 2014-08-01
AAAATATATCAAAAGCGATCTGGAACTCTCAAAAATGGTTGTGGCGCAGAGAGGTTCACGACTCTCTATTATGCCTGTCAGTGAGGAGCACTTTAAAAAAATAATACTCGCTTTGCGTAGTTAATTCACCTGGATTCCAGATATTGCTCGTGCCGTTTCACTTGCACTTCACAATTCTGGAATGACGGGCATTACTTCTTTACAAAGAGGATATCTGGTTTGGTGATAGCTGTGAGGTCGATTATAAGTGGTGCATCAAGTGTTGTGCCTTCCTTTATTCCCATGGCCTTCATGACCTTTTTTGTTGCCTCAGGAACAAAAGGGGAGAAGAGAAGAGTCGCGTAGTAGATATAGACGATTCCAATGACAAGCAATTTTCCTTTCTCGAGACCGGATTTTTTCCATGGCTCAGTTGTATTGAGCATAAGATTTGCTTCATTGAGAAGAGTATTTATCTGAGCGAAAGCAAATTGTGTGTTATATTCTCTTATGCAAGTTTCGTACATCTGAAGAACACTTTTTGTCGTTTCAGTCGGTTCCGGAATTTCGGGGATTTCTCCACCTCAGTCTCGATATGCGATCCAGAGAGAGAGGACACGATTCACCAGATTTCCATAGTTATTCGCGAGGACATCATTATGGATGACTTTTATACGCTCATCTGAGAAATTGAGATCTTGGCCAACGCCTATTTCACTCGTCATATAGAGACGGAGCGTGTCAGAACCATACTCATCAATCATGATGTGAGGATCGATGACATTGCCGACAGATTTACTCATCTTAGCACCGTCTTTATCGTTTACGAAACCGTGCACAAGGATATTTTGCGGTAAATTGATTCAAGCGGAGAGGAGCATGCCAATCCAGGTGAGGCAGTGAAATCGTGAGATATCCTTGCCGATAACATGCAGTTCACAGTTCCAATTTTTGAAGTCTTCTTCTATATTTCCTGTAGAGACACCAGAGATATAATTTGCGAGTGCATCACACCAGACGTACATCACATGTTCTGGATCGTTTGGTACGGGGATTCCCCAGGTAAGCTGTTTTTTGGTACGAGAAAAGCTGACATCCTCGAGACCGTCACCAATCATCGCAATCATCTCATTTTGTCGGAATTCTGGGGTGATTTTTACCTCGCCACTTTCGAGTTTTTTCTTTATCTCTGTACTATATTTACTCAGCTTGAAAAAATAATTCTCATCCTCAGTCCAGCGAGTCGGTGCACCGTTTTCTTTGAGGCATTTATTTTCGTCGAGTTCTTCTTCGGTCACAAATCGCTCTTCACGATCACAGTAGTATCCTGCGTAGGTTTTTTTATAGATATCTCCGTTTTCGACGAGTCGCATCCAGAGAGCTTGTACGACTGGCCAGTGTTTTTTCTTATCAGTGGTTCGGATATATCCGTCATTTGAGACAGAAAGAGCCGTATTCATATCCTGAAAATGAGCGACATTTTCATCGAGCATCTCCATCACCTCTCGCCCTGCGGTTTCTGCAGTTTTCAATATCTTGCTCCCATGTTCATCAGCACCAGTCAGGAAGAACACATCTTCTCCGAGAAGCCTGTGACCGCGGACTATAACGTCGGTAAGGATGACTTCAAGGGCATGGCCGATATGTGGCACGCCATTCATGTAGGGGATAGCCGTTGTGATGAGTTTCTTCATGACTCAAAGTATAGAGAAAACCAAAGAGAGTAAAGAACTCCTTATTCTCCCGAAGATTTAGACTGTTTTATAAATGTTTTTATGACGACATCATCTCCTACCTGACTATTCCCAACTAATGCCTGTCGAGTCTGAGTATTTCATTGATGAAGTCTATCGCTGACTGATTTTGTTTCCTCGTTTGCCTTTGGCGAGAGGGATGTAAGGAGAAAATCTTTTCCTCCGAGAAGTCACCGTGAAGTCTTCATATCTGGATAAAGATCCTTTAAAATATCAAAAAATATGGATCCTGCTACAGGTCTTTTAGCGTGTTCTTTGAGATGTTTGGTATATAATCATAGAAGTATTTTTCCCCAGCGTTCATCGTGAGCGACATGGGTTACTGTCGGGTTGATAACAATAGTAGGAAATGATGCTATACCACCTTCTTCTTCAATAATCTGAAGCGCCTTTCGGAGACTTCTCGCACGTAGTATCGGATGCTCTGGCTTTGCATCTCCGAGAGATTTTTCCATGATTTTCGCCCTTTCGTCATTGTCCTCAACGAGTAATGTATAACGTTCGCGACTCATTTGTTTATTCTACTACAGTATTCGTGAGTTATCAACTATCTCATTAATTTAAGCTGCTCTCAATATCTCAGCAACTCTCTGTACCCAAGGTCGAGTAATAGTTTCGTAATTCTTTTGTTCTAATAATTGTATTTCTCGTTCGATGCCTGGAACCATACCAGGACTTACGGGGTCATACTCATCATTACCTCAAGTTCAGTATGCATGTACACCTTCATAATCAGTACCTATGAGACTATGCAGGATTTGTATAGGGTGTCTTAATTCCAGATCTTTTTGTCATGCTAACCATCATGCGAGTCAGTAGGTTTGGAAAAGTCTCGAATAATATGGATGACCACAACAGGGGTTATTCTTCATGACACAAGTATGTGGCTGTCTTTCTGAATTTGGTTGTTCATGCTCTTTTCCGCAGTAATGAGGTTTCCATAAAACCACTCGGTTCCATGCTTCGCGTATTGTTTCTTGGACCCTGAAATACCGTGGAGCGATTTTATTTGCTGTACGGATTGCAGCGTTAGGTATAGTAGCTCCTACAACTAAACGAGGACTTTTCATCATAAATTCCTCATAGTTTGGGTGTTTTATTGCCTCGAGTACTGTTGTATCCAGAGTAATTTCGTGTACCATGGAATATTTATATTGAATAATAATATTATGTCAATACTCCTAAAACTGAGAGAAAAGATAAAATTCGTACCCTGTCACTATGTCACAAAAAAGAATAGCCTTGGTCGCCGACTGGATCACTCATTGGGGTGGGGCAGAGAGGGTATTTGAAAAACTCATGAACATGTACCCAGAGGCAGACATTTACACATCTGTATTTTTTCCTGAACGTCCTGAGGTATTTGTGGGGCGAAAAATCCACAAAAGCTTTATCCAATATATACCATTTTTCAATCGTCGTCACAAGCTCTGTATGCTCTTGCGCCCCCTAGCATTCAAGAGTTTCGATTTCTCTGACTATGATATCGTTATCTCCTCGAGTTCTGCAGAGGCAAAGGGTATTCGTACAAAAGGTAAAACAAAACACGTCTGCTACTGCCACACACCAACTCGCTACCTCTGGAGTCATAGTGAGGCCTATCGTGGCTTTCTCGAATTTGGTTGGCTGAATTGGTTTGCGAAACTTATCATACCGCCAGCATTTATGATTATGCGACGATGGGACAAAAAGGCCGCTCAGAGGCCAGATATTTTTATAGCGAATTCTGTTACAACTCGAGAACGTATCGCTGAATACTACAATAGAGGGAGTGTTGTCGTGTATCCATTTTTATCGCCGAGAGAATTACCCTGAAACATTTCAGAAAGAGTATTTTTCGTATGTCTCGGACGAGTTGTACCGTATAAGCGATTTGATATTGCTATAGAAGCGTGCAATACGCTTCATCTTCCACTCAAGATATTTACCAGCACACACAATACCATGACAGATAAACTCCAAAAAATATCATGACCGACTATAGAGTGGATATTTGATGCGTCTGATGAGGATGTCTCTCGTGCATTTGAGAGAGCAAGGTGATTTATCATGCCTCAAGAAGAAGATTTCGGCATCGTTGCTCTGGAGGCTATGGCACATGGTGCTCCTGTAATTGCGTATGGTGAAGGAGGCGCGACAGAGACGGTGATTCATGGGCAGACTGGACTCCTCTTCTCCGAGCAAACCCCTACCTCTCTCGCTATTGCACTTGAGAGAATGAATGATATTCAATGGAATTATGATATTATTCGTGAGCATGGAATGAGTTTTTCAGAAGAGCGATTTGAAGAGGGTATTCGCGAGGTGGTTGGGCTATAATTTAATTTTTATGCACCTTTCGCTTTATCAATCTGTTATTAACTATGTTGATGAATCTTATGGCCGACATATACCTCATTTTGAGCGTACTGTCTTTTGGTTCGAAAAATTTCTCCCAGATTGTGGTGAGGCAGAAAGAATTGCTGCTTATTCTCATGATATTGAGCGAGCGTTTCGCGATGAAACTAAAAAGGCTCCAGATGACTACCTTAATATCGATTTTCTCAGAAACCATGAAGAAGAAGGTGCTGAGATTATGAGAAAATTTCTTATGGGAAAAAATGCTTCATCAGAATTAGCTGAAATGGTTGTGCATTTGATTTCCCGCCACGAAGAGGGGTGAGATGATGCTCAAAATGCTCTTATGGATGCTGATTCCGTGAGTTTCTTTGAGACGAATGTTGAGAATTTTGTACGTAGAAAAGTATCTGTTGAATGATATGAGAAAGTAAAACCAAAGCTTGAATGGATGTATAATCGTATTCATTCTGAGGTTGCCCGAGAGGAAGCAAAGAAAAATTACGAATATTGGATGAGTGAGCTCGAAAAAGTGAAGTAATATCGTTTTTACTTTCTTCCAAAAATCCGTATCCTCCAACCTATCAAACGTATAAAACCTGTTAAACTTAGTAAACCTTGATTCCATGCGCTGTCCTAAATGTAAAAATCTCGAAACTCGTGTGATAGATTCTCGTCTCTCAGAAGATGGTCTCTCTATTCGTCGTCGTCGTGAATGTGAAAAATGTGAAGCACGATTTACGACTTTTGAACGTATGGAGTTCGTGAGTTTTTTCGTTTCAAAATCTTCAGGAAAAAAAGAACTCTATAACCGATCAAAGCTCGAAACAAGTATTCTCAAGGCCTGTAATAAACGCAATATACCACCCGAAAAGATCGAATCAATGCTCAATACTCTCGAAATTGAGTGGGCAGAGAATAAAACAGGAGTGACTTCAAAACGTATAGGAAAGGATGTTCTCCACAAACTCAAGGATATCGATGAAGTAGCGTGTCTCAGATTCGCTTCGGTCTACAATCATTTCGAAAGTCACGGCGACTTTGTGAAGTTTATCCTCGAAGAATTCGAAGAATGATCACAACCGTAGACATGAATCAGATTCGTCCAGTAAAACCTCTCATATCCGAGGTTCTTTTTGAACGTATGCAGGAAACACTGGCACGAGGAGAAAAAATACTTCTCTCTCTCAATCGCCGAGGGGCTATGAGTACCTTTGTCTGTCGTGATTGTGGCTGGGCCGCTCGATGTCCATCCTGTGATCTCCTCATGCGTGTCCACCTCAGGCCTGAAAACTGTCTTCTTTGTCATTTTTGTGAAGCGAAGGCAACTATACCTGATAGATGTCCCAAATGTAGTTCATATCACCTCGTTCAGAGTGGAGCACGTGTTCAAGCGATTGACGCGAGTGTGAGAGAGCTGCTCCCAGAAGCGAGAATTCTTCTCATCGAAGATTTGAATAAAATCACCCCAAAAATTCTTGCAGAACATGATATATTTATAGGTACTCAAAAAATCTCATCACTTCCGATTGAAAATCTCGGTCTCACAGCATTTCTCCTCGTAGAATCTGATCTCGCCGTTCCAGACTATGATATTGAGGAGAGCATGTACCATCAGATTCGTCATTTTTTCTCTCGCTCTCGGGATATCATCCTCCAGACTCGATCACCAAAACTTCCTCTAATTACTGATGTCACAAGTGGGAATTTTCGCTCCTTTTTTCAGCGAACTATCTCTGAGAGAAAACAATTTCACCTCCCCCCGTTTACTCAAATGGTTACTATTCATATTAGTGATACTACAGAAAATCTAGTGAAGCAGAGAATTGCCAGTACGGCATCATCCATGATAGAAGCAGCAAAGATGGCAGAGGATACGACAGTCATATATGATCATCTCTTGGTGGAAAAACGAGCAGGGAAATATCGTCAGAAAATTTTAATACGATCTCCGAAAATGCTGGCCTTTCTTGAGCCATTTCGAGCGCAAATAATACGGGGTCGGGGGATAGAAGTAGAATGGCTCTAGAAAAATCAAAGATTTTAATTAAAAATGAAAAATGAAGAATGAAAAATGATGGAATTTTTTGTTTGACTTTCAGCCTTCCTCGCTATAATCCCCGCATTGAAGGAGGAAAAAACTCAACGTGCTCCATTCTTCATTATTCATTATTCATTATTTATGTTGTCTCTAGTAGCGGTCACTCGTGATCCCAAAACAGACCTCCGAACTATCCGAGGAAACTCAGATAGCAAAGGTTCTGTACCAGGTGTTATCTACGGAAAAAAATGTCCGAGCACACCACTCTCCGTTGATACCTCTGACCTCCTCCGCGTATTCCGCGAAGCTGGTTATTCTCATATTATTGAGCTCTCTCTCGACGGTAAAAAACACCAAGCGATTATCCATGATGTCGATATCCATCCAGTTTCTGGTCAATTTGTTCATGTTGATTTCCTCGCTGTTAGTGCGACAGTCAAGCTCACAGTCACTGTTCCTATCAAGCTCGTTGGTGAATCTCAGGCTGCTCGTGATGGAGCTATTATCGATCATGTCCTCCAGGATATCGAGATTCGTTGTCTCCCAGCTGACATCCCAGCTGAGCTCTCAGTTGATATATCAAAACTCGAAAAAGTCGGCGATGCTCTCCATCTCTCTGACCTTGGTCTCGATCCAAAGAAACATGAAGTTCTCCATCATGAAGATCATGAGGCAATCGTTATCGCTTCAGAATTCCAAGAATATGTCCCGGATGAGGTACCAAAAGAAGTCGAAGTTCTCACAGAGAAGAAAGAAGAGGGTGCTGAAGGTACAGAAGGAACAACCCCCGATGCTGCTGCTCCAGCTGCTCCTGCTCCAGAGAAGAAATCAGACAAATAATATATGCTTATTCGTGTCGTCGGAACATCTCCAGATGCAGATACACTTTTATCACGAGTCCAGGCTTCCCTTGAGGAGCTTGGACTTTTGTCTCACGCGACTGTTGAAATCTATGATACTCCTGAATATCGGGAACTCATGAAAATCCAGAACCTGCCAGCACTCTGTATAGAAGAAGAATCGATCAATTTTCGAGATATGATATTTGAGTGAGTTGTCCCAGAACAATCTGAGATTGCCAGTCTCTTTATCTCACTTTTTGGTGAAGGAGAGAAAAAGAGTGGTTGTGGTACATGTAGTACTGGTGGATGTGAAACGTGTTCTTGTTAAGAGTATAAGTTCCATCAGAAATATAAAGTACAAAATACAAAGTACAAAAGAGAGGACTTCTTGTTATTATTGTTATAATCTTTCCATTATGAAAAAAATTCTTCTCACCATATTCACCACTCTGTTTCTCGTATCATGTTGATCTACAAATAAATCATATCCGAATCTCACAGCATGTCTCGAAAAAAATCAGGCTGTGATGTTTGGAGCTTCTTGGTGCCCTCATTGTGCTGCACAGAAAAAATTATTTGGAAAATCAGCAAAGGATATGCCCTATTTTGAATGCGCAGTTTGATCTGGTCAAGCCAAAGAATGTAGCGATAGAGGTATCGCGAGTTACCCGACATGGCAATTCCCTGATGAGATTATAAAAAAACTCCCAAAAGAAGCCCTTCTCAATCTCTTTGATGCTGAGCTCGCGAAAGTCCGAGGAACCATCGATATCTATAGAACAGCCGTCAAGGAAAATAAACCGGAGCTCGTAAAAGATGTCGAAGCGTTTAAACAAAAAATAGAAAAACTCGTCGCTTCTGATATTTCAGTATATGAAAAACTCATAAAACTGACTGTCCTCACAGATGGTCCAGATGAAACTCTCACAGAGCGCCCCGTCTATATGGTTGGTCGTGTAGCAGGTGAGCGACCACTTTCTGAGATAGCTGTCTATGCTGGTTGTAGCGCTGAGTATCAGGCCGATATTTCTGCTATAGGGGAGTAGATTTTTCAAAAAACTCCGTAGAATACTTCTATGAAAATATCTCTTAATTGGGCACGGCACTGGACAAAAGTTCCAGCATATACTCCTGAATCGCTCGAAAAATTCTCACACACCTACTCAACCTACACTGCTGAAGTAGAAGGTATCGATACGTATATTTTTGATGATAAAATCGTCGTAGGAAAAGTACTCTCCTGGAAACCGCACCCAGACTCTGACAAGCTCGGACTCGTACAGGTGGATGCAGGGAAGTGTGGACAGCATGAGATCGTCTGTGGCGCGTCAAATGCGAAGACATCTAAATATATCCCTGTTGCTCTCGAAAATGCGAAAGTCGGTGATATCACGATCGCACGTCGCGCCATCCGTGGAGTGGAGAGTTGCGGCATGATCTGCAGTCTCGATGAGCTCGGACTTCAGTCAAATCGTGCAGAAGGAATATTCCCACTTGAGACTGTCTGGGATGAGAAAACACTGAGTAAACATGTAGGAGAACCTTTTGGACATCTCACTCTCTCTTTCCCTGGTCATGACAGTGAAATCGAGTACGCCATGAACGATGTTGTCTTTGATCTCGATAACAAATTTATCACGAATCGTCCCGATCTTTTCTCTATTATCGGAAATGCTCGAGAGATAGCCTGTATCGAAAAAGAAAAATTCAATTATGTTCCAATAAAACCTCTCAGAGAATCCAATGAGCTCAAAGTCAAAATTGAATCAGATAAAGTCGTGAATTATCTTCTCACACAATATACACTTCCGTCACTTCCTGTTTCACCTTTTCTTATCCAGACTCTTCTCCTACGCTCGAATCAGGGCTCACACGGACTCCTCCCAGACCTCACAAATATCGTGATGACTGAAATCGGCCAACCAATGCACGTCTTTGATGCGGATGCTATAAATGGCACAATTACACTGCGCATGGCAAAAAAATGAGAGATATTCGCAGGGCTTGATGGCAAAGAATATACACTCACTTCAGATGATCTCGTCATTGCTGATGCTAAGCAAATTCTTGCCCTTGCTGGTATCATGGGCGGCCTGTCTTCTGGTACAACAGCATCTACTCGCCGTATCTATGTCGAATCTGCTTCATTTGATCCTATCACTATCCGAAAAACCTCTCAGCGTCTCGGTATCCGTACAGATAGCTCACTGCGTTTTGAAAAAGGTGTCGATACCATTCTCCCGCATCTTGCGCAGAGTCGCTACAGCGAACTTCTCACACATTACGTAGATGGCGTGACCACCGGCCTGCAGTCCGTGACCACGAATTCAGCAAAACCAACCACGATCGAAGTGTCAGACGATATGCTCCAGCGAAAAATCGGAAAAGGCGTCTCAGAAAAAGAAGTTACTGATATTCTGACGCGTCTATGATTTACAGTGGCAGCGAAGAAGTGAATTTATGCGATTACGGTTCCGTCATGGAGAGACACCGGAGATATCACCATAGCAGAGGATATCATCGAAGAGGTAGCACGTCATATCGGCTATGAGACCATCCCTTCTGAGCCGCTTCCTGGTCCTCTCGGAGTTGCTCACGCACATGTCTCAGATATCCTCACGAACAAGATAGGAGGATTCTTCGCCGATCGTGGATATTTCGATGCCTACACATACCCATTTACTCTCGCCGAGCGATTTAGCCGATTCTCTGATACAACTCCAGCCGTCATCCACAATACCTCTGAGAATCGTACCCATCTCCGTGCTCACATAGCAGAGAATCTCCTCGAACTCGTCGCAAATAACTATCGCAATCATACGGATGGTGCCTTCTTTGAATTCGGTGCTATATTTGATGGTACTGAATCCCTGCAAGGGCTCTGAGTCCTCTGGTGAAAATCTTTTGACTCGCTTCAGGAGGATCTCACGAGTTATATGATGACATTTTTTGGAACGCCAGGCATCATCACTCAATGAGTCTCTGATACGAAACTCTTCGCTCCGAAGGCCTACGGTGAGATAGTCGATACGTCTGGCGATGTGACGCTTCGTTTTGGATTGGTTCGTCCGACACTTCTACCACTCTTTGATATCGATGGTATCGATGTCTATGCATTTGAGATAGTGAAAATGCCAGAGCTTCACAGGGTAATCAAATTCTCGTTAATTCCAGAATATCCAGGTACCCGTCGTGAACTCAATTTCATCATGCCAGAAGTTACCCCAGTTGCAGTCGTTACTGGACTGGTAGGGAAATCTCACGAGCTCATTTCTGATATCGGTGTGACAGAAATCTATCGCGATGAAAAGCATATAGGAAAAGACAAAAAATCTGTCATCGTCTCATTCCTAATTCGAAATACAGCGACAACTATTACTGATGAAGAAGCGGCGAAAGTCCAGGAAGCCGTCGTCGAGAAACTAGCAGGGGAGGGCTTCCAATTGCGCTCGGCATAGAAAAACAAAGAATAATTTGCATTCTCTCCTAATAGTCATAGTATACCTATACCCCAGGTATAGGTATATACCAAAAGGTACTTTATCTCCTCACCCATTTACTTATGGAAAAGTGTGCTTGTCAGGGTTCTGCTTCATGTGCATGTGAGAACTGTAATTGTTCTTGCTGCGGTAAGTAGTCCTCATATCCCATCTCGACTTATCGGGATGGGTTTTTTTAAAAATTTATGAAAAAATATCAACCCCTCCTCATCGCTCTTATTGTTATCACGTGAGCAACATTCTTTCTCTGCTCTATTTTTCGGTATCCTCTCTTCTCGATGATGGGTATGAATATGCTGATGGGGTCATGGTTTATAGTATTTGGCGCTACAAAGCTCATCAATGTCTCTGGTTTTGTGGCGAGTTTTCGTCAGTATGATGTTGTGACAAAAAAATTCCCACTCTATGGTTATCTCTATCCCGCTATAGAATTTGCCCTCGGTATGGCCTATATTTTTGATCGGACGATGACCTACTGGCTCCCCATCAATATCGTGACCATACTCATATCAGGGCTGACAACTATCGGTATAGTTCGTAGCTTCTCTCATCCAACAAAAATTCACTGCGCATGTCTGGGAGCAAGTACAGAACTCACACTCTGATGGATTACTCTTGTCGAGTGTGGAAGTATGGTTATTATGGCTCTCGGTATGATTTTCTGGATGCTCTAATTCTTTTTTTTATGATTCAATCAAATCCTACACTGCAAAAAAAACTCCTTCTCGCTGTCAAAAAAGCTCAGGGAACGCTCACAAAGGTAAACCAAATGATAGAGAGTGATTGTTATTGTGGCGATATAGGCCAGCAAATCAATGCTGCTATTGGCCTACTACGATGAGTGAATACTGAGCTCATGAAAAATCATCTCCTGTGTTGTGGACGAAACGACCTCTCTGCCAAAGATGATAAAAAGGGTGAAAAATTCGTCGAAGAATTTGCTCGCATCTGGGATGTATCTACTCGTAAATAATTCTATTTTTAAACTTTTACTCTATGAAAAATCTGCCCCTCTGGATACTCGTTGGACTCGTAGCTGTCATCGCTTTCATAGAACTCTGAGGATATAGAGAAACTCAAGCACCGCATGAGATGATGGAGCAAGAATATGACAGAGATTATGCTCTCCGTGAACACTGTAAAGAGATGCCCCAGATGCAGGGGTGCGAGAAATTTAACAATGAAACCTCATCAATGGCCGGTATGAATCATGCGATGATGGATCATGGCTCGATGGTCACATCAGAAGAAGCATTTGTCGTCAATATGATTCCGCATCACCAAGAAGCGGTCGATACAGCTCGTTTGGTCCTCGCGAAAGGGGAGAGCGCAGAGTTGAGAAAACTCGCTCAAGCTATCATCACTGCTCAAGAAAAAGAAATCGCTATGATGCAAAAATGGTTAAAAGACTGGAAATATTCGACCGTGACCCCGACCTATCAGAATATGATGGGGGATGGGACGCAGCTCTCAGGAAAAGCCCTCGATACTTGGTTCCTCCGAGGTATGATCATGCATCATACGGGCGCAGTGCAGATGGCAGAGTCACTTTTAAAACTCAATACACGCAAAGAAGTTTCTGATTTCGCCCGGGAGGTGCTCCGTGTTCAGAGTGAAGAAATCACCCAGATGAAACTCATGCTCGGAGAGAATATGAATGCGATCCGAGAGGAATAAAAATATATTTTCAATTAACCTCATCGAAAAAATCCCTCACAAAACCTGCCTGTTGGTAGGTAGGGGGGATTTAATTTTTTGTGAGTGATTCGAGAGAAG
>CXWK01013433.1_pt1 | contig 12223 bp, 10 predicted proteins | sample 590851 | NCBI WGS metagenome assembly CXWK01 (sample SAMEA3498364, study PRJEB10139) | wastewater metagenome | biome: wastewater treatment plant; material: activated sludge | place: Denmark | collected 2014-08-01
AGTGCGTCCTATTCGTCCTTGGCTTTAGCCTCTATCATTGGTTAAGGTAGCAACTTGAGTGTAGCCAGTAGCCAGTAGGTCAGTATTCAGTGGGTCAGTACAGAAGCGCTGCGTCACGCGCTCCGAATCCGTAGTTCGTAGTTCGTAGTTCCCACTGACCTACTGAATACTGAATACTGACCTACTGAATACTGTATACTTCCCCCATGACCTTCCCCACCTTCCGCAAAATGCTCATCGCCAACCGCGGCGAGATCGCCCGCCGCGTTATTCGCGCCTGCCACGAGTTGGGCATCCGCGCCGTGGCTGTCTACTCCGACGTGGACGAGCGCGCGCCGTGGGTGCGCGAGGCCGACGAAGCCTACGCGCTGCACGGCAGCACCGCGGCTGACACCTACCTCAACCGCGACAAGCTGCTGACTATCGCTACCAACAGCACCGCCGACGCCATCCACCCCGGCTACGGCTTCCTGAGCGAGAATGCCGACTTCGCCGCCGCCTGCGCCCGGGCCGGCTTCGTCTTCGTCGGCCCGCCGCCGGCGGCCATGCGCGCCCTGGGCAGCAAGGCCGCCGCCCGCGCCATTGCGGAGCACCACGGCGTGCCCGTCGTGCCCGGCGTGGATGGGTTGGATAAGAGCGACGACGAACTGGCCGCGGCGGCCGAGGCCATCGGCTACCCGGTGCTGATCAAGGCCAGCGCCGGCGGCGGCGGCAAAGGGATGCGCGTTGTGCATGAGCCGGCGGCGTTGCGCGACGCGCTGCAAGCGGCGCGGCAAGAGGCGCAATCGGCCTTCGGCGACCCCCACGTGCTGCTGGAGAAGTACTTCACCGAGATTCACCACGTCGAGGTGCAGGTGCTGGGCGACCTGCATGGCAACCTGTTACACCTCTACGAGCGCGAGTGTTCCGTCCAGCGCCGCCACCAGAAGATCATCGAGGAAAGCCCGGCCCCCGTCATCGGCGCGGACGCGGCCCGGCGCGAGGCCATCTGCGCCGCGGCCGTGCGCCTGGCCGCCGCCGCCGGCTACAGCAACGCCGGGACGGTCGAGTTCATTGTGGACGGCAGTGGCGGCTTCTACTTCCTGGAGATGAACACCCGGCTCCAGGTGGAGCACCCCATCACCGAGGCGGTGACGGGCATTGACCTGGTCACCTGGCAGTTGCGCGTGGCCGCCGGGGAACCGCTGCCCTTCGCCCAGAGCGACATCCGGCCGCGGGGACATGCGCTAGAGGCCCGCGTCTACGCCGAAGACCCGGCGGCGGGCTTTCTGCCGTCCATCGGCGAGATCGCCCTCTACGCGCCGCCGGCCGGCCCCGGCGTGCGCGTGGACGACGGCATCGAGAGCGGCGCGGCCGTCTCCCCCTACTACGACCCGATGCTGGCCAAGGTCATCGCCTGGGGGCAGGACCGGGCCGAGGCCATCCGCAAGCTCGACCGCGCCCTGCGCGAGACGGTTGTCCTGGGCGTGACGACCAACATCCCCTACCTGCGGACCATTCTGGCCCAGCCGGCGTTCCTGGCCGGCCACACCAGCACCAACTTCCTGGCCGAGCACCTGCCGGAGTGGTCGCCGCCGGCCGAGACGAGCGCGGCGGAGTGGGTGGCGGCGGCGGTGTGGGAGGAGTTGGGGCGGACGGCGGACAGCGGTAACGACGGGCGCCGCGCGACGGCCGATGGGCCGGCGGTCTATGATCCGTGGGCGACGGCGGTGGGGTGGCGTAACGTGGGCTGATAAGGTAATAAGGCTTTATTGATGAATGGTAGAAAGGAAGTATACTACTCTCTGATGGAGGTAGTGGGCCATGTCCCTTAATGTTAAGAACCCCGACGTCGAAAGGCTGCTCGATGAGTTAGTCGAACTAACAGGAGAGACGAAGACGGAGGCCATCCGCAAGGCTCTCGATGAGCGCCGCCAACGTCTGGCGCTGCAAATGATAACGCCACGCAACGAGGCCCGCCTGCTGGCTTTTCTAGAGGAAGAGGTCTGGCCCGCAGTGCCGCCGGAGTTGCTGGGGACAAGATTGACCAAGGAAGAAGAAGAGGCAATTCTTGGTTACGGAGCCGATGGCCTATGATCCTGGACTCGTCGGCCGTCGTGGCCCTGTTTTTGAAAGAACAAGGGCACGAGCTGTTGCGCCACAAGATTGGCACAGCCACGTTTATCGGCATCAGCGCCGCCACCCTGGTCGAGACAGCGCTTGTCCTCTCGGCGCGGCTCAATCGCGATATGCGTGGCAGCCTGGCCCGCTTCATCGAAGAGAGCGGCGCGATCGTCATCCCGTTCACAGAGAGCCACTACAGCCTGGCCGTATCCGCCTGGTTGAAGTATGGCAAAGGGCGCCATCCAGCGGCGCTCAACTTTGGCGATTGCCTGGCCTATGCGGCGGCCAGGGCGGCTGGGATGCCGTTACTGTTCGTAGGCGACGACTTTCCTCAGACGGATCTACAGCTGGCCTAACTGCTCGGTGCGTCGCACCTTCTCCACCCCTAATAAAAAACGTGCGATACACCTCAGAAGGTGCATCGCACGCACATGTAGCTGGCAATGCCGTCGCTCAGGCCGCGCGCTTGCTTTTGGGCAGGTAGTAAGCCCGCTGGCCGACGCGGACGTAGGGGTAACGATTGCGGATGCGGCTGTTGAAGAAGCGCCCCTTGGAATCCGCTTCCTGTAGATCGACAAACACAGCATACGGCACGCCGTAGTAGCGATAGATGCGTTCGTTCTGAAACTCGACTTCCAGCGTCTGGGTGGCCGAGTCGAAGCCAACGGCCGCCAGGCTGGCAGATGTAACCGGATTCTTATTCATGCTGACCTCCGTTGAGCGTCGCGGGCCAAATGTTGTGTCGGCCCACAACAAGTATTATAACCGGTTGTGGGTCGGAATTGCATTAGAAAATGAGACAGATGTTCTAGTCCACTGTCTGCGGCGAACGCTCGGTAGCCTAATTGTCAAGAGACAGTAGTATGGTATCCTCTTACTTTCAAGCGAGAGAACCTGGGTCTACTATGCTTTCGGAAGCGACAATGAATGGGAATGACCTGGTCGCCGAGCGCCGCGGCCTTCTTGAACGTGAGCTTAATCGCACAGTACGTTTGTTGCGTGATGAATATGGCGCTAATGTGATCGTGTTGTTTGGTTCAACCGCCGCAAACTCAATTCATGAATGGTCAGATCTGGATATCGTTGTCATTAAAGAGACCGAGCGCCGCTTCCTGGATCGTATTAAAGATGTGATCGAGTTAGTAAAACCACGCGTTGGCACAGACATCATCGTTTATACACCGGACGAATTTGCTCAGCTTGTCAGAGAAAGGCCTTTTGTCCGGGAAGAAATCCTTGCCAAGGGTAAAGTTCTCTATGCAAAGTGATGCAGAAAGGTGGCTTCACTTCGCAAGCGAGGATCTGCGAATGGCCGAACTGGCTTTCGATGAGCAGATCTTCAATCAGGTTTGCTTTCACAGCCAACAGAGCGCCGAGAAGTCACTCAAAGGTTTGATTACGCATCGAGGCAAGATGCCTCCGCGCACCCATCTGATAAGCGATCTTCTCCAATTGCTAGAACCCACCATATTTACAGAAGTACACGTTGACATTCTGCTTCTTGATCGGTTCTACATTCCCACACGCTATCCAGACGCACTACCTGGTGCGCTACCCGATGGTATGCCGAATAAACAAGACGCTGAAGGCGCAATGAACACAGCACGACACCTCATAGAGATCGCCGTTGCACAATTGCACCCGAAGACGTCGGCCTCTGAAAACGAGTGACTGGCTTGGCACGCACTTACTATTGGCAATTCATCACTTCACATAACTTCTCCCACTCCTCAATCGTCACCGTCTCCGCCCGCCGCCGCCCGTCAATGCTTGCCGCCGCCAGCGCCGCGGCGATGGCTTCGTCGTCCAGCCCCAACTGCCGCAGGTTGTTCTTTAACTGCTTGCGCTTCTCGCTGAACCCGGCGCGGACGACGCGGAAGAAGGCGGCTTCAGCCTCGACCGCCGACAGCCGACCGTTGACCGCCGAAGAGGGTGAATCATCAGTTGGTGTTCGTTGAGCAGACGCATCATCCGGCAGCGGCCGGCCGTCGGCGGTCGGTTGTCGGTTGTCGAGATGCCTCGGCTCCACGTCGATCCTCACCACCGCCGAATCCACCTCCGGCCGCGGCCAGAACGCGCCCGCCTTGACCGTTGAGACCAAGCGCACCCGGCCGTAGTACTGCACGCTGACCGCCAGCAGGCTCATTTCCGGCGGCTTGGCCGTCAGCCGGGCGGCCACCTCGCGCTGCACCGTCAGCACCAGCCGGCGCGGCCGCGGCCGCCCGCCCAACAGGTGGCGCAGGATGGCCCCGGTGATGTAGTAGGGCACGTTGGCCACGACGACGTAGGGCGCGGTGAACCAGTCAGCCGGGTCGAGTTCCAGCACGTCCGCGTGGACAAGCGCCACGTTGCCCAAGCCGCTCAGTTCGCTCTCCAGCACCGGCAACAGGCGATTATCCAACTCCACCGCCACCACCCGCCGCGCCGCCCGCGCCAGCACCCGCGTCAGCGCCCCCAGCCCCGGCCCGACCTCCAGCACGTCATCGTCCGGCGACAGCTCGGCCGCGGCCACAATCCGCCCCAGCAGCCCCTCGTCGTGCAGGAAGTTCTGGCCGAGGCTCTTCTTCGGCTCGATGTGATAGCGATCCAGCAGTTGTTTGGGATGCATGGTTACCGTCGCGGCTAGGCTATTTGGTGAACGTCTTTGATCGTATCGTGCCGGTTTCAAGGTCGATGGCCACGCGGAAGCACGACCAACTATTGGCCCACAAGCCGTCGGTCTGAAGCTCAAAGGCTACGTAATAGTCGGCGCCGCTTTGTGGCAATTCGGCGCGCCAGATCACACCTTTTTCGTGAGAATAGCGCCACAGATTCTCGAAATGGTTTTGCCGACTCGCCTTACCCGTGTCCGACTCCAGAAGCACAAGGCAATCATCCGTATCGGGAATGGCGGCCACGGCGCGAACCGCGTACCCCTCCGGCAGGTCTAGCCACAAGAGTTTCCCGGTCTCGGCCGACGCTACCCCGAGACTATCACCGCTCTTGAAGTAGGAGTATCTCATAAGCGTTTGCGCCCTACCGTATCACGGCGGGTTTATGCTATTCAACAAAAATAGTACGGCTATCATACCTTGCGGCGGCGGATCAATCCGCCGACTGCCAAACAAAACGCGTTGAAACGCGTTGTCAGAGAAACCCGCGCCTCTCTAAACCGGTTTCAACCGGTTTTGTATAACAGCGGCGGGTTTGAACCCGCCGGTAGCTATGGCAACAGCCACCGAATTTCCTCCGCCGGCGGCGGCTGGCCCAAATAGTACACGTCCACCGTACCGCGCCACGACTTGAGCGCCCCTTCGTCATAGCCCAGGTCAATGAACCGCCCCTTGATGCCCCCGCCGGTGTCGCCGGCGTAGGCCACGCCATAGCCGGGCACGTAGACGTAGCTCTTGAAGGGCACGACCGTCGGGTCAACGGCCACGACGCCGAAGCCCGCCTGCGCGCCGCTGGCGGTAATGCCGTAGGCAGGATCGCCCGGCGCCTTGCCCGACGAGGCCGCGGTGTAGGACGTGACGCGCATCGTCACTTTGCGCCAGTACTCCACCGGCCCCTCCGGCGTGTCAATGGTGCGCACGACGATGGCCGTGCCGTAGCGAATGACGTGGTTCTGCGGGGCGACGGTGACGACCTCGCCGTCGGGCGCGCGCGACACCTCGACGCCGTTCTCCAGCCGCACGCGCGTCCGCCGCTGGAGCACGCCGGGGCTGCCGGCCGACGCCTCCTGGATGGTGTCAATCTCCATGTCGGCCGCCGGCTCATAGACCGTCTCGAAGCCGATGGCCACGTCCTCGGTGTCAATGCGCTCGGTGACACGCACGACCTCGATGGCGTCGCCCGGCGCGACGGTGGCGTCCAGCGGCGGGCGGGTGTAGTCCAGCGGCCCCAGGGCGATGCCGTTGTCGGCCAGCACCTGCCCCACGACCGTCGCCCCGCTGTGGGCCTCGACCGTCTGGCCGTCGGCGGTGATGCGGTAGGGCGCGGCGCGGGCGATAACGATGGTCAGGTCGGGGGCCAGGGCCGTCTCGCGCGGCGGCGTCACCGTGTCCAGCGCGGCCAGGGCCACGCCCGCCTCCAGCAGCGCCTCGGCCACGGTCAGGGCCGTGGTGCGCAGGGCGCGACGGTTGGCCCCGTCTTCGATGATGACCGTCTTGTAGGGGTCTACCGCCAAGTGTTGCGGCAGGGGTTGGGCGTCGGGCGCGGCCACGGGCTGCCCATCGGCCAGCAGGCGCGCTCCCGGCGGAAGGCTCAGGCCGATCTCGCGCAGGAAGCCAGCCAGCGTTGTCTGCTGGGTGTGGTAGGTCGTGGCGCTGTCGAGCGTCAGCACCGTCACCGCGGCCGCGCGGTCAATGGCGATGGGCGTCGCCGGATGGGCCGGCGCGCCGGGCGCGGGCGAGACGCTATCGGCTTCACCGAGCGCCAGGCCGGCCGCGGCCAGCACCTCGCCGACCGTCTCATAGCTGCCCTCAACCAGAATGGAGGTCTCGCCGTCGAGAATGGTATAGGGGACAACCGACGGCCGGCAGCCGACGGCCGCCAGCAGGGCCAATCCCAGGGCTACAATTGTCTTGATGAGTGGGGAGCTACTTGAGGAAGCTGTCAACTGACAACGGCTAACTGTCTACTGAATACTGCTTGCTGACTACTGGAGACAGAATGTGCCCATGAGGCCGATGACCAGCCAGGTTGTCCTGGGCACCCGGAAGAAACGTCTTAGTGCTGCTTCCTTCCGGACCTGACACGGTTCAACGGCTTCCGCCGCCAGGGACCCAGTTGGTCACCGGCTTCATGGGCACATTCTTGTTAACGGGTCAATGATAGCCTATTGGGGGGAAGAAACCACAGATTTCACAGATTACACAGATTTCAAGATAGGGGTCAGTTGTCAGTGGCCAGTTGTCAGTTAAGACCTTATCTGTGGAATCTGTGTAATCTGTGGATGATCTTCCTAGTTCCAAGCCCCTAACATCTCCGGCCCGCGGTCGAGTTCCCAGGGGTAGATGATGTAGGCGTCGGTGACCGCGGCGTAATAGGTCGGCGCGTAGCCGGGGTAGAGCGAGTACGACGGCTTGTAGTGCAGGACGCAGATCTCCGGGATGCCTCCGGCAGAGTCAATGCGGTTGGCCACGGTGACGCTGTTGCGCCCCTTGGTCCACACGTCATCCACCACCAGCACGCGCCGCCCGCGCAGCACGTCGTCGTCGGGGAACTGGAGGAACTCCGGGATGGCGTACTTCACCATCTCCGGTTGCATGCCGGGGAAGTCGGACGGAAAGCGCACCGACGCCGTCAGGATGTAGGTGATGTCCAGCGCCTCGGCCAACATGCCACCGGGCACAATGCCGCCGCGGGTGATCATAACCAGGGAGTCGAATCGTCCGCGGATCTGGGGCACAAGGTAGTCAATCAGCTTGTCCACGTCTGACCAGGTAAGCACTTCGCGCCGCATTGTCCACTCCTCGTCGTTGCTAATTGGCGATCCTACCCCCTTGCGGGGGGNNNCTTTACTTCTTCCGCTCCGGGAAGCGCGTCAGGACGGTGGCCGCGTCGGGCATGGGCAGGCGGCCGCCCAGGTCGGCGCGCTCTACGCCCTTGATCGGCCGCGTCCCGCCGCCAAGCTGATAGATGTAGAGCGCCGCACCCGGCTCGGTCAGGCTCTCCGGCACGATGGCCTGGCCCAACAAATACCCGTCGCGGTCAATGGCGCAACTGGTCACGTGGCCGACGACCTTGCCGCGCCGATCCAGCACCGGATCGCCCGACTCTGGCCGGCGCACGCCCTTGTCGTTCATGCGGAAGCGCACCAGGCCGCGGTCGCGCTTCGCCTCGTGGCGCACGAAGGCGTCGCGGCCGATGAAGAACGGCTTATATGGCTTGACGAAGCTGCCGAAGCCGGCGTCGGCCGGGTTGAGGCCCAGCGCCCCAGCCATCTCGTGGCCATAGAGCGGCAAGCCCGCTTCCGTCCGCGTGCTGTCGCGCGCGGCCAAACCGCACGGCTTCACGCCGTACTCCGCCCCCGCCGCCAGCAGCGCGTCCCACAACTCGACGGCCCGGTCGGGGTGGATGAACAGCTCGTAGGCCACCCGCTCGCCGGTGTAGCCGGTGCGCGACAGGATGAGGTCGAAGCCGCCCGGGTTGGCGCGCATGACCCCCGCCCAGGGCAGCGCCTTCAGCCGCTTGGCGAAGGCTGGGTCGCCACCGGCCAGGGCGATGAGCGTGTCGGCCGCGCGCGGCCCCTGCAAGGCAATGTCCACCCGGCCGTCGGCCCCGTGGCGCGGGTCGCGCAGGTCGCGCAGGTCGCACGGATGCTGCACGCGCGCCCACGGCCGCTTCTCGTCAATCAGCACCCGCCCTTCGTTGACCGCATTCAGCCAAGCCCAGTCCTTGTCGTTGTTGCTGGCGTTGACGACGACCAGGTACAGCTCCGGTTCGACGCGGTAGACCATCAGGTCGTCCACCACGGAGCCATCGGGCAGCAGGAAGTGGCTATACTGCGACTCGCCCACGGCCAGCGCGGCCACGTCGTTGCCCGTCACCAGGTTGAGGAACTCCAGCGCGTGCGGCCCACGGGCGTCCAGCACACCCATGTGGGTCACGTCGAACAGGCCGGCCGTCTCGCGCACGGCGGCGTGCTCCTCGCCGACGCTGGTGTACCACACCGGCATGTCGTAGCCGGCGAAAGGAACCATGCGCGCCCCCAGCGCCCGGTGGGTGGCGTTCAGTCGTGTCGTCAGCAGCGGCGGGTCGGCCGGCTCTTCCCAGTGGAAGGGGGGCAGCGGCTCGCCGGCCGCCGGGCGGCGAGCGTGGCCGATGAAGTACGGCTTACTGTCGGCGTAGCGCGCCCCGGTCGGCTCTTCTGTCGCGCCTACCGCCGCAGCGACGCGGGAGACGAGATTGCCAATGGCTGCGGTCGGCGTGGTGGGTACAACCTGAGCGACGACTGGGCCAGGCAACCGGGCGAAAACGTCATCGAACTGAACGTAGCCGTCGGACAGCGCTTGCAGCCACTCGGCGGCCTCGACCGCGGCGTCGGCGTCGGCGAAGTGGAGGGCATAGCCCTCGTCCGTCCGCGCCAGCGTCCCGTCGAGGTCAATGTCCGGGCCGAAGAGGTGGGTCGGCTGCGATTCGCCCACAGCCAGCCCGGCCACGTCGCTGGTCAGGGCGTAGTTGAGAAAGGCCGCCGTGTCCTGGCCGCGCAGGGCCACGACCGTGCCGCTCGGCGGCGCGGCCACGCCGCGCAACTCGCGCACGATTTGCCGTGCCCGTTTCAGCGCCGGGTAGTTCACCCGCGCCCGCGCCAGTTCCTTGCCCCCCTTGCCGTCCACCCGATAGGGGGTGCAGCCGTGCAGCACGGTGGCGATGGCCTCGGCCAGCCGGTCAACCTCGGCCGGGCCGAAGCCCAGCTGGCTGATCCACACCGTGCCCAGCCGCAGGCCGGTGGACGAGAACGCGCCCACGTCGCCGGGGATGGTGTTGCGATTGACGACGATGCCGGCTACGTCGAGGATGCGCGAGGCCATGTCGCCCGACAGATGCACGCCGTCCTTGGTAATGCTCTTGGTGTCAATCAGCAGCAGGTGATTCTCGCAGCCGTCGCCGACGATGCGGATGCCGCGCGCCTTAAGCCCCTGGGCCAGGTGGTCGGCGTTCTCGACGATGCGGCGTTGCAGGGCGCGGAACTGCTCCGTGCGCGCCAGCCGCAGGGCCACGGCCAGGGCGGCGATGGTGTTCAGGTGCGGCCCGCCCTGCTCGCCGGGAAAAACGGCGCGGTCGAGCTTGCGGGCGATGTCGCGCTTGTGGGTCATCAGCATCGCCCCGCGCGGCCCGCACAGGCTCTTGTGGGTGGTGGTCGAGACGACGTCGGCGATACCGATGGGGCTGGGGTGGACGCCCGCGGCCACCAGACCGGAGATGTGGGCGATGTCGGCCAGCAGGTAGGCCCCCACCTTGTCGGCGATCTCGCGGAAGCGCCGCCAATCAATGATGCGCGGGTAGGCGGAGTAGCCGGCGACGATGATGCGCGGCCGGTGCTCCAGAGCCAGCGCCTCAATGGCGTCGTAGTCCAACGCCTCGCTCGCTTCGTCTACGAAGTAGGGCACGCCCTTGTAGACCTTGCCGGAGCGGTTGACCGGCGCGCCGTGGGTCAGGTGGCCGCCGTCGTTGAGGTTAAGGCCCAGAATCGTCTCGCCCGGTTGCAGCAGGGCGGTGTAGACGGCGCTATTGGCCGGCGCGCCGCTGAGGGGCTGGACGTTGACGAAGAGGTTGTTGGCGCTGATGCCGTTGGCGGCAAACAGTTCGGCCGCCCGCCGCCGCGCCAGCGCCTCCAGCGCGTCGGCGTACTCCACGCCCTTGTAGTAGCGCGGGTCGCTGTAGCGCCGGTAGTGGGCCAGCTCCATGTCCAGATCGAGAATCTCGGCCTCGGTCTGCTGGCGGCTCTCCTCGCGCGGGTAGCCCTCGGCGTAGATGTTGCCAAAGGCGCTGGTCAGCGCCTCGCCGACGGCCTCCGGGGCCTCACTCTCGCTGGCGATCAGGATGATCGTCGTCGCCTGGCGTTGCTCTTCGCGCGCCAACAGGTGCGCCAAATCGGGGTCCAGTTCGGCCACCGGCCCGCGAAAGATGAAATCGTCACTCATCGTTGTGCCTCCGCTGAGTTCGCGCGCCAAGCCGGGTCGGACGATAGCGTAGCCACCGGCCATGACCGGAGACTTGTTGCGCGACGGCTGTCTGTTAAGGGGAAATGTGGAACGGTGGGGATTTTTGTATGGCCTTACCGTTGGCGAAGATTGTAGCACATGGTTCGGTAGGGGCAATTTTCGGGGTAGTCGGGCGAACCTGCGCTCGCCCGACTACCCCTGCTATAATCCCGCTATGCGCCAAGATACGGACAATCCCCTCGCCAACGCTCGCGTCGGCATCGTCGGCCTGGGGCTGATGGGCGGATCGCTGGCTCTGGCCCTGCGCGGCCGCGTCGCCCACCTGCTGGGTGTCGAGCGCCAGGTCGTCACCCGCCAGTTGGCGCTGCGCGAGGGGATCGTGGACGAGGCGCTGGAGGAGCTGACCGCCGGCGCTCCGACGCTCGACCTGCTGGTGCTGGCCACGCCGCTGCGCGTCATCCTGGACACGCTCGGCCGCCTGCCGGCCCTGCGGCCGGGCGGCTGCGCCGTGCTCGATTTGGGCAGCACCAAGCGCGCCGTCGTCGCCGCCATGAGCGCCCTGCCGGAGCGGTTCGCCGTCGTCGGCGGCCACCCGATGTGCGGCAAGGAGACGGCCGGGCTGGCCGCGGCCGACGGCGAGCTGTTCCGCGGGCAGACGTTTGTGCTGTGTCGCGTCCCGCGCCCCGCGCCGCCGGCGGCCGAGTCGCTGGCCCTGGCTCTGGTTGACGCCATCGGCGCGCGCCCGCTGTGGCTCGACGCGGCCGATCACGACCGCCTCGTCGCCGCCGTCAGCCACCTGCCGGCCGTCGTTGCCGCGGCGCTCATGCGCGGCGCGACTGACGAGCGCCAGTGGGCGGTCAGCGCCTCCGGCTTCCGCGACGCCGCCCGGCTGGCCGGCAGCGACCCGCGCATGATGCTCGACATCCTGCTCACCAACCGCGCGGCCATTCTGGCCGCCCTGCGTGACTATCAGGCCGATCTGGCCGGCTTCGCCGCGGCGCTGGAGCGGGAGGACGCGGCGGCGCTGGCCGACTGGCTGGCCGCGGCGCAGGTGGCCCACGCGGCCTATCGGCGCTACAAATCAGCCGAGCATCTCATCTAAATGTAGCGCGGGGTGGCAACGCGCCCCTTCGGCTGAAGCAGCGGGCCGCCTGCCCGCGCTACAAGCACGGCTTTCCCAAAGTCCACTCAAGGGCAGAGGGACGCGGAGCACGCCGAGGGAAGACGCGGAGAACACGGGGAACAAAACCTGTCTTGCCCTCCGCGCGCTCCGCGTCTGCTCTCTGCGCTCTCCGCGTTCCCCGACTTTGGAACAGCCCTGGCGCGACAAGCGGAGCCATTGCCGGATCGCCGTCGGCTGCTATAATGCCCCGTGCGCCAATCGCAAGGCTACTGATTTCATGACATCTGATCCACGTCGAACACGTCGTAACTCTGGCGTCCGCCTGCCGGCCTGGGCCTTACTCCTGCTG
>CXWK01007451.1_pt2 | contig 12222 bp, 9 predicted proteins | sample 590851 | NCBI WGS metagenome assembly CXWK01 (sample SAMEA3498364, study PRJEB10139) | wastewater metagenome | biome: wastewater treatment plant; material: activated sludge | place: Denmark | collected 2014-08-01
ATCGTTAGCTAATAAGAATCTATAACCTGTTGCTGTTACTAAGCTATCCCAATCCAAAACTAAGTTAAGCATTATTGGATTAATTAATGTTGAATCATCAAGTGGAAATAAAAGTGTTGGTGCTGTAGTAGTAGCTTTATACATATCCCAAATTTGTTGATCGGTTAATGCAAGATTATAAATTTTTAATTCATCAATGTTACCTTTAAAGTTTGAAGAACCTTCCATAAATCTTCCAATGCGCCAATTATTAGTAAGAACAGTATTTGGTTCAGTTGTAATTGTGCCTGTAACATCAAGTTTGCCATCGATATAAAGTTTAGTTGTTCTTTCAGTGCCACCTTCATAAACTCCTGTTACAAAATGCCAGGTTGAATCAATAAGATTTGTATTTCCGTAAACAACTCCATATCCATAACCATTACCTAAACCTAAAACATCAGTTAAAAGAAAATGGAAATTAGTTGGTGCGGGTTGAGCTGTGCCGTAATGAAATATATTACTACCCCATTGATTGTACTGATAATTTTTTATCCACGCAGAAAATGATCTTGGAGAATTTCCAACTGGTAAATTGTTCCCTGGATTTATTCCTTCTACATAACTATCAATAGCATTAAAGAACATTGAAGCGTTATCATTTCCATATCTGTCTTTGCTGAAAACACCAGCATAATTTATTCCATTGTTACTATTACCGGATGCATCATTTGGATTTCCGTTAAATGGTAAAAACAAAACCAGATCATTGTAAGAGTTATTGTATTCATCAAGAATTTCAGCAGCGCTTAAAGGACAGCTATAAATTTTAACTTCATCAACTGAACCATCCATATTTCCTGCAACACAATTATTCTGGTAAGACTCACCTATTGAAATCGGGTTTGCACTAAAGTTGGTATATACAACACTTCCAGTTCCTCCAACTTCGCCGTCAACATAAACTTTTCCGATATTTGAAGTTGCATCATAAGTCGCTGTTACCATGTACCATTGATCTTCAACAAAAGTTTGATTAGTTCTAACAGTCGACCAGCCGTTCTGTCCTAACCACAATTGTATTTGTCCGTCAGTATCTATCGCAAAAAGAAATCCATTCACAAATCCGCAAACGTGTTTGCATACTATGATCTTAGTACCACCGCTCTTATATTTTATCCAGGCATTAATAGTAAAGCCGTTTTCCAGGTTTATATTTGTAGAATTAGCTAGTGATATACTGCTGGATTGATCAGGAAACGTATATGCTTTATTTTGGCTGCTAAATCGATCAGGAACTAAAGCTGCGTTTCCATTAATTGTTCCATTATATCCGTTTCCTGTTACATCATTTGCATTACCATTAAATGGGAAATATGCAATAAAACTGTTTCTGGTTAAATTATAGTCCTCTGATATTTCAACAGCACTTAATGGTCTGTTATAAATTTTAACTTCATCAACTTTACCGTTAAATCCGCCATTGCATCCATTATAGCCGCCAAGTGCCCAATTAGCTGAGTTATAGACGCTATAATCAAATGCTATTGAATTTTTTAGTACACCATCAACATAGATATATTGGGTAGCATCATCATACACTGCAACAACATGATGCCAAGAGTTATCAGTATAATCTTCCGTTGTACTTAATACATTGTATCCACTTGAACTAGCTAACCAAAAAGTAAGTTTGCCATTAAACAGCATAAGTATGTAACCGCTTTGTTCACCACAGATATGCTTTGATACAATTGGATAGTTATTTCCTGAGCCAGCTGTACCTGAAAATTTTATCCAGGCGCTTAATGAAAATCCACCAGTTGAAAAATTCAATCCGGAAGTACCGCTAACCTGAATTTTATCAGATGAAAATCCATTAAATACAAAGTTATATGCTTTATCTGCTTCATTAAACCTATCAGTTGATAATATTGCCCCTGAAACAGTTCCATTGTATCCGTTTCCAGTTTCATCAATAGCGTTACCGTTAAATGGGAAATATGCTACAAGACTTGAATCAAGTGAACTTTGTGCTGTTACTAAAGAGACGGCAAACAATAGCAGAATTGTAGTAAGCAAAGTTTTCATAAACCACCTATGTAAAATTTAAATTTGAAATTTGGTTTTAGTCTTTGGGATAGATAATAAGATATGAGCACTGCTTGTGCAGAGTAGGATGCACGAAAAGTATTTACTACAAAATACAAACCGAACTTAGGACACATATAACTCCCCTGAGAGTGATTTGTGTGATGTAAACTTAAATTAAATTTTTTGTTAAATCAATTATCGTGCAAAAAAAATATTTTTAGATAAACAATTTTTGATTTACAAATCTTAGCTAATAACCGGAATCAACAGGTGATTTCATATTTTTAAGTTCTATTTCATTTATCAAATCAGAATAGTTAATCAGTTTGATGCCGTTGTTTTCAAAAATGTTTTGTTGTTTGGCAGATAACAACGCATTCAATTCAGCCTCACGATGTTTACTCATTCCCTGTAATCCAAATGAATTCATATCTTGCATTGCCTGTAATTCCGGATAGTCTTTACCGATGTGACAAACTAAAAGGTTTACCTGATTTGATTTTAGATTTTTACTCAGTTCGAAAAGAAAATCTTTTTTCTTTTCTTTATCCACAGCATACATCGATTCAATATCCTGTTCTCCAAAATATCTTGAAATTCCAAGTCCGTATTCCTTTGCAAGTTTTTCAACTATAGCACGATGTTCTGGTTTTTCGACAGCAGTACCCATATGATAATCAACATAAGAAATTTTTATTCCGCTATTAATTGCTCGTTCTATTTGTGCTCTTAATTCAATTTCAATTTCTTCTGATTTAGGATTGTTAGCAAAAAACTTTTCGCGCGAAGGAAAGAAATAGCCATTCTCATCAACAAGCGAAGGAACTCTATCTCTGCCGGCAATTGGTCCCCATCGATAATTTTCCCATTCAGCATTTAATGTTAAGTGAATCCCAACGGTTATTTCTGGATGTTGTTTAAGAATATCCACAGCTTCCTGGTACCAGGCACAGGGAAACATTACAGAAGCAGAAAACTTTAGACCTGATTCCATCAATTCTTTGAATGCCATATTAACCGAGTGTGACATACCGAGATCATCACACCTTATCAATAATGTTTTTGTTTCTTCTTTTGATTGTGAATAAACATTTGCATAAAAAATAATTGATACAAATAAAATCAATAAAAATTGTTTCATTGTTTTTTCCTTGGAGAATATGTGAAATCTAAAACCTTAACTTTCTTTTTTATTTCATCAACAAGATAATGAATTTGCCAATCCTGATAGCTTAACACAAAAATTTCTTTACTACCTTCTTGTGATTTAAGTTTACTGATTCTTTTACGTGATACATCAATTGGATTGAACTCTAACTGAATTCTTGCATAATCAAAAAGATTAATATTGTTTTCTGTTTTTAATTTTTCTCCAACTTTTTTTGATTTTGCATTGAACATTAGGTGATACATTTCTGCAAGATCACTTTTAGCCCAGCCAGTTTTAACATCAGGAAAAGAATCAGAATAAGGTAAATAAGGTTTGATATCCAGAATTGGCGAACCATCGAGCAAATCAGATTCAGAAATATGAATTTTTAATCCTTCAACTTTATCCAGCTTTACACAACTTAAACCAATTTGGTTTGGCCGATAAGGCGCACGAGAAGCAAATACTCCAACTTTTTTTCTTATGTGTCTTGGTGGAGTAACAAGCGGCTTCCAGTTTTTATTTAAATGGAATTGATAAATAATCCAGATTCTATCAAATCCATCTAAATCTTGCAGGGCTTGTTCAAAATTCTGTTTTGGGATAAGATGAATAGTTGCTTTATTGTCTTTTGCTAATACGCCCTGTCTTGGAGCTTCATATCTTTGTTTAAGATTGGATTCAACAAATCCGATAGGATTTATTATAATTTCACTTTTCATGTTAGCTGTTAATTATTTTAATAATTAATTCGTTAGGCAAGATAAATAATTGTAAAGTAGATATTAACAAAATAAAAACTTGTCGCTGATTTTCTTTTAGGATATTTTTAGACATTAAATTCAAGCAGGTATAATAATGGCAAAAGCAATTGCTCTAAAAAATTACTTAACTCAAATTAAAACTTATTTAATTGATCTTTTACTGATTTCATTTATTTATTTTTTACCGGCTATTTCTCATTTATTTGCTTTCCCGATTTACTATCTTGATCCAATGAGAATTGCACTGGTGATCACACTTGCGCACACTGCAAAAAGAAATTCGTATTTAATCGCATTAACACTGCCGCTAGTTTCATTTTTGATTTCTTCACATCCACAGATTATTAAATCAGTTCTAATCAGTTCGGAATTATTAATAAATCTAGCTTTGTTCTTTTATCTAAGTAAAAGAATAAAGAACGAATTCATTTCTCTTTCAGTAAGTATTATAGCCAGCAAGATTTTTTACTATGCAGCAAAATATTTGCTAATCAATGCTGGAATGATAAACGATTCTTTGGTTTCAACACCAATTTATTATCAGGTAATTGCTATGGCAGGTCTTAGTATATATTTGTATCTGATCAACATAAAAAACAAAAAGAAAACTGGATATTAGATTTGAGGGGAAATTTCATCCATTCTTTATTCTGTAAATTCAGAGTTTAGAGTAAGTAAGTGAGTTGCAATAAAAAAACCTTGAAAACATTTCATTTTCAAGGTCTCTTGAGCTGGCAATGGGACTCGAACCCGCAACCTGCTGATTACAAATCAGCTGCTCTACCAATTGAGCTATGCCAGCGTATAAAAATTTATGAGCCAAAAATAGTGTTTATTCAATTTCTATGCAACGGTTTTTATTACTTTAGCATTTTTTATTCTTCATTTATTTTTAGCCCAAAATTGCCGCTTTCATCGTAAATTCTGAATTGTACCATCTTTTGGCGAATTTTTTTTATCAGTTCAAAAGTTACATTATCCAGCTGAAAAATTTCACCCGGATTTAAGATTTTTCCAGTTTTATCGGCAATAAATCCAGCCACTGTATTATACTCACTTGATTCATCTAACTCCAGATTAAATATTTTATTGAATTCATCAATAAACATAGAACCTAAAACATAAAATTTTCCATCCGGCAAAACACTGTAATTTTGTATTTCGCTCTTCGTTTTATCTTTTATTTCACCAACTATTTCTTCAAGAATATCTTCCATTGTAATAACACCTGCCGTACCTCCATATTCATCTGTAACAATTGCAATACGTTCTCCTTGTTTTTGCATTTCTTTCAGAATCTCTGATATTAGTTTTGTTTCCGGAACAAAATATGCCGGCCGAATTAAATTTCTAACTGAATATTTCTGTTTTTCAATTATTAGTTTCATAACATCTTTAGTATGTAATACTCCCATAATATTATCCAGAGAATTTTCATATACAGGAACCAATGTGTGTCCTGATTTTATTATATCCGTTATACTTTTTTCATCGTCGTTTGCCAGGTTTACAGCAATCATCTCTGTACGTGGAATCATTACTTCATCAGCTTTTAGATCATTAAATTCAAAAATATTTTCTATAATTTCCTGATCAGCCTCATCAATTGTACCTGATTTTACACCATCAGAAATTATATCCAGTATTTCATCTTCGGAAGGTCGTTCCTGTGAGAAATTAATTTTTTCTTTAAATGGTAATAAAATAATGTTACTTAAAGAAGTAACTGAACCAGTAATAATTTTTAATAGTGATGATAAAAGTAAAATAATTTTTATTGAACTTTTACCGATAAAATCGGAATATCGATAAGCGATTGCTTTTGGAACCAATACATTAAAAATCAGTATTACAATCGTTATAACAACTGAGGTAATAAATATCGAAACTATTGTTGCCCAAAAATTTGATGAATCGGAAAGAATCATAATTTGCGGATATATCCAGCTTGAAAATATGAAATATCCAATAATTGAAATAATAACTGTTAAAAATGTAAAGGCAAGATGTATACTGCTGTAAACTTGTTCCTGATTTTCATTTAGTTTTTCAAAATAGTTAACGTAATAGTCTTTCTTCTCCTTTAGCTCTTCTATCTTTGATTCACCAAAGGCTGCTAAAGCGATTTCTGCTGCGGCTAATAAAAAATTTGTGAACAATAAAAACACAAAAACCAAAAATAATTCCATTAACTCTCAAATATCCTTCTATTGTTAATATCTTGTACAAAAATAATAGCTAGAATGGTAAATTACATTACATAATTCTTAATAATCTTTTATTTTAAGATAACATTAAAAATATTTTAAATAAGATGAATCCAAAACAAATTAAGATTGTTGATAAAGATAAGATATTATTAACATGGAATGATGGTAATTCGACGATTATTTCATTAAAGTATCTTCGTGATGAGTGCCCCTGCGCAGGTTGTAAAGGTGAAACAATTCTATTTAAAACTTTCCGTCCGCCTAAACCCGCAATTCTAACTCCCGAAATGTATAAGGTAAAAAGTATTGATGTCGTTGGGGATTATGCGATTCAAATAGGCTGGCAGGATGGACATAATACAGGCATTTACTCCTGGGAATATTTAAGGACCCTTGAAGCCGGAGGAAATAACAACAGCCGGCAGAATTACGATACACTATTATGATTTCCAAAAGTGAATTAAAATATTTTTCTTCTTTACTTGTAAAAAAGTTTAGGCAACAGGAAGAAAAGTTTATTGTTGAAGGATTGAAAACTGTAGAAGAAGGACTTAACAGCGGATATAAATGTGAAACCGTATTTGTAACACCGGCTTTTATTGATTCTTTTCCTGAAGTTATGGCTATTCTAAAGAAAAAATCAGAAAGAATTCTAGTGTTAAAATCAATAGATTTTCAGAAAATCTCCGACACAAAATCACCGCAAGGTATTGCAGCGGCATTTAACAAATATTATCCCAAAAAAAACTTAAATGAACTTAAAGAAAAAATTATTGTATTAATTGATAATATTGCCGATCCGGGAAATTTGGGAACAATATTAAGAACATGCGATTGGTTTGGAATATACAATGTCTTAATTGCAAATAACTCAGTCGAATATTTAAACCCAAAATCTGTCAGAGCAACGATGGGTTCACTTTTTCATCTGAACATATACGATGAAGTTTTTGAAAATGATTTAACAAATCTTAAATCTGCCGGCTATCAAATTGTCTCCTCGGATATTAAAGGAAAGAATATTTTTACTTATAGAACCAATAAAAAATCTATAATATCGTTTTCCAATGAATCTTCCGGACCTTCGGAAATGATTAAATCACTTGCAGATGAATTTGTGACAATTCCGGGCAAAGGCAGAGCAGAATCTTTAAATGTTTCCACTGCCGCAGCTGTCATTATTTCTAGGTTAACAAATGAGTAGTAATCATAACCACATACACAACCATACAAATACAACAAAAAATCTTAGAACAGTTTTCTTCCTAAATTTTGCGTTTACAGTATTCGAAATAATTGGCGGTATTTTAACAAATAGCATTGCAATAATTTCTGATGCTTTGCACGATTTAGGTGATTCACTATCAATTGGATTAGCCTGGTTCTTAGAAAAGTACTCACAAAAAAAAAGCGATAGCAAGTATACTTATGGTTATGGTAGATTTTCTTTACTTGGTGCACTAATAAATGCTGTAGTTTTAATCATAGGCTCTACTTTTGTACTTGCGAATGCAATTCCCAGAATTATTAACCCTGAAACCACAAACGCTGAAGGTATGATTTTATTCGCTATCATTGGTGTTGCAGTAAACGGTGCAGCAGTCTTCAAATTAAAAGATGAAGGATCAATGAATGCACGTATAATGATGCTTCATTTGCTGGAAGATGTACTTGGCTGGATCGCAATACTTGCAGTAGCTGTAACATTGCTATTCTGGCCGAATTATATTCTTGATGCTATACTCTCTGTTATAATTACAATATATATATTATACAATGTTGTAGTTAACTTAAAAAAGACAATCTCTCTTTTTCTGCAAGCAACACCCGATAATATCGATGTTGATTTAATTGATAGGAAACTGAATAGCATTGATAAAGTAATATCATCACATCACACACACGTTTGGTCTTTAGATGGCGCAAATAATATTCTAACAACTCACTTGATTGTAGATAAATCTACAACAAGAGAAGAAATTGTTAAGATAAAATTAAAGTGCAAAAATCTATTTGAAGATCTAAAGTTAACTCATTTTACAATTGAAATTGAATTGGAAGATGAAGTGTGTTTGATGAAAGAAGAAAACCATCACTAACCAAATGAAAATAATCAGGCACGATTGCTCGTGCCTTAATAATTCAAAATTTACTACTTAATCAGCATCATCTTTCTTGTTTCAGAATACAATCCTGTATTTATCTTATAAAAATAAACACCGGTACTAACCTTATTTCCAAACTGATCATCACCATTCCAGGTAACTTCATAAACTCCGTTAACTTGTTCTTTATTTACGAGCGTTTTTATTTCGCTGCCAAGAACATCATATATTTTTAGTGAAACCTGTGCAGGCTTGATTATGCTATATCTGATAACAGTACTTGGGTTAAATGGGTTTGGATAATTTTGCTCTAAACTGTATTCAACTGGAATCTGATTTTCGATCTGTTCAACATCCAAAAGTATTCCTGGTTCAGGAAGCGGAAGTTTTGATGTTGTGTAAATTCTAAAATCACCGGGAGCTAAGATTATACTATCTGTTAAATTTGTAACATCTGTAACATTTATACTATCACCGCTAAAATAATCATACCAATACCCAATACGACTGAAATTTGGACGAGTCCAGGATTGTGTTACACCGAAATTACCAACTATAAATGCATCCATCGAAGTATGATATAGATTAATTTTTTTCATAAAACCGCTAACATCAAGACCGAAATTAGAAGCGTGAAATGTTTCGTAATTATTTCTAAGATTTATTAAAGCTGAATATACTTTGTAAAGATTTGTTCTTCTATCATCGTTTAGATAATCCCATTTAACAGGCTTTTCACCTGTTCTGCCGTTAAAATTAATTCCTATATCATAACCAAGTTCACCAAACTGCCAAATCATTTTTGGCCCTGGCACAGTTAAGAAAAAAGCCGCCGCTAATTTCATTCGGTTTAATGCAACATTAAAGTTTTTTGTGCTGTAAGAACCTGATGAATTTCCGAATGCTAAATTTTTTACCATTAATCTTTCTTCATCGTGACTTTCCATATATCCAACTAGATGTGGTTTTGTCCAGCCTCGATTTAAATAAGAAATTCCTGAAAAGTTTGAGGTATATCCCATTGTTGCTTCATTGTAATCAAAATTATGATTACCCCAGAGCATCATACCATAATTTGATAAAACAATTTCCTCAGAGTTTGCAGCAAAGTGCTCCAGTATTACATACGCGGTTGAATCATATGCCCAAACCTGATCAGCCATACGTTTTAGAATATTAATTCTTGGTTGATCATATGCACCTCCATCACCGGGTGTGTTTGTAAATCCTTTAGTAAAATCAAATCTAAAACCATCAAACTTAAACTCTTCTAACCAATAGCGATTTACTCTATCTACAAAATATTTCGTTGCATTTTTTTCATGATTAAAATCGTACCCGAATGAAAAGATCGGATTTGGTGAGGTAACATTAAACCAGGGACTATTTGCTGCTGGTCTATTATTGTTTGCATCCCAATACAATCTAACCAAAGGAGAAAGTCCATAAGCATGATTTAAAACCATATCAAATATTACAGCAATACCATTCTGATGACAAATATCAATAAACTCCTTAAGCTTGTTCGGGGTACCGTAATATTTGTCTTGTGCAATGTGAAAACTTACATTATATCCCCAACTTGAGTTTCCTTCAAATTCATTAACAGGCATAAGTTCAATTGCATTAACACCAAGAGATTTTAAATATGATAATGTATCAATTAGAAATTGGTAGCTCTGTAAGGTTGAAAAATCTCTCACAAGTAATTCATAGATAACTAATTTTTCTTTATCGGGTTTTTGGAAATCCGTAACCTGCCATTGATATGCCGGTTGAGATGTTTGAACAATACCGACAATATTTTCAGTTTTTACTGAAGGATACGTTTTTAAGTTTGGGTAATGTGTTGAGGGAATATATGGATCATTCCAGGGATCAAGAACTTTTTCCGAGTAGGGATCCGCTATTCTTATTTTTCCATCAACAAGATATTGAAATGCATATTCTAGGCCTGCACTTAATGTAAGATCCATCCACCATATAACACTATCAGCACTAACGGAATCACAATTCATAAAATAATCTGTACTGACTTTCCAATCATTAAAATCACCAATCAAATAAACAAAACTTTTATGTGGTGCAAATAAAGCTAGTGTTGCTGTGGTTGTACTTGTATAATTTATCCCGGGTCTTAATCCATTTGTTAAAGATGAGTAATTGATTTCAGGATTGCAAAACATAACAAATGAAGTTGTATCTGAATTTCCTGTTGCGGGAGTTCCGATAATAGAAACTGTGTGTGCACCAATTGTAAAGTTAGAATGAACAAAATCATAATAAATTGTATTTTCAGATGTTTGAGCTACTTCATTTCCATCAACTAACATTTTTAAGTTTGAAACTGTAGTACCTAATGCAACTGCATTAACCACAATCTGAATGGTTTCTCCCTGCTGTACAAATGCCGGAGATCTTAACGGATCATCAAATTGAACTGACACAACGGGATTTTGAATTATAAGATTTATGCCCGGTTCATAAAGATCAATAAATATATCGGGATTAGTCTGCTTTGTTCCATCAGCACTTCTAAAAACCATAGAAAGTTGTGTGATATTTTCCGAACCACTTGTTACTGAATAAAATGTTCTTGGATAGCCTATAGTTAATTTATATGAATTAACACCAAGTCTTGTAAGTGCCGGTTGATTTGTATTATTACCCCAACTACCAACTACATGCTGCCACTGACCAAGATTAGTTGTAACTCCGGTATGTGCATAGACTGTTCCTGTATAATTTAGTAATCCTTCTGCACCGGGTTGTGTTGCATCAAATAAAACAACAATACTATCGTACTGTGTTGGAAATTCCGGTTCTGTAATTACAATTTGTGCAAATGAAGTGATTACAAAACTTAAAAAAATAAAAAATGCTGCAAACAAATTTTTCATATCGTTACTCTTTAATTCCTGTTAATTGTACAATAATTTCTCTGTTACGTGACCTGTTATCAAAATCAACAAAAATAATCTGCTGCCAGGTTCCCAAAATTAACGATTTATCTTTAAAAGGCACGGTAAAAGATGCGCCTTGGAGTGATGCCCTGATATGTGAATGGCCGTTTCCGTCGTGCCAGGTTTTGTCGTGTTGATATTCCTGGTTCTGCGGGATTATTTTATCAAAGAATTTTGGATAATTTTTTAATAGGCCAGGTTCGTACTCAATTGTGGTAACTCCAGCAGTTGAGCCCGGAACAAAAACAAGAGCATTGCCTTCCACAAAATTGTTTTCAGAAACAATTTGCTGTACACGATCGGTAATATCAATTACATCACAATTACCTTTGCTGTTAAGTGTGAAGGAATATGTTTCTATGTTTAAGTTCATCTTTTGGGAAATAATAAAAAAGGCTCGCAAATTTGCGAACCTTTTATTTAATAAGTGATTTTAATTTAATTCCCTGATGAATCAAATTTTTCCGGTTCAACATTTGGATCAGGATGTTCTAAAGATTCATCAAAGAAAACTAAATCTTCTGTGCCTTCAACGTGTTTTGCAATTATAGTTGTTCCTTCTTTAAAGGAACCACGTAAAATTTCTTCAGCTAACGGATCTTCAACGTATTTTTGTAATGCTCTTCTTAGCGGACGAGCACCAAATTTTTCATCAAAGCCTTTGTTTACTAAAAACTCTTTTGCAGTTTCATCAAGTACTAAACCTAATTTATTTTCTTTAATGTTTTTAAGAAGATCTTTAATCTCGATTTCAATTATCTGATGAATATCATTCTTATCAAGATTTCTAAATACAATTGTATCGTCAATTCTGTTTAAGAATTCAGGATTAAACAATCTCTTCATAGCTTCTTCAACAGTGTCTTTCAAACTTGAATACTTATCAGCTTTTTCATCACCGCCAAAACCAAAATTGCTTATGTTCTTAACATCTTTAGTTCCAACGTTTGATGTCAT
>CXWK01029670.1_pt1 | contig 12221 bp, 10 predicted proteins | sample 590851 | NCBI WGS metagenome assembly CXWK01 (sample SAMEA3498364, study PRJEB10139) | wastewater metagenome | biome: wastewater treatment plant; material: activated sludge | place: Denmark | collected 2014-08-01
CGCCGCCTCCTCAGGCCGTTTCGATGGCCCCCAGCGCCTGCAGCCCCAACTCAGCGATGGCCATCTCGCGCATGACATTCTTGCGAATCTTCCCTGTGGCTGTGGACGGGAAATCGCTCACAAAACGGATATAGCGCGGAATCTTGTAGTTGGCAATCTGGCCGCGGCAGAAGCTGCGAATCTCGTCGACCGTGGCCGATTCACCCGCGCGCAGTTGAATCCACGCCATGACTTCCTCGCCGTATTTCAGGTCTGGCACGCCGATGACCTGCACCTGCGCAATTTTAGGATGGGTGTCCAGGAAGTCCTCAATCTCACGTGGGTAGATGTTTTCGCCGCCGCGAATGATCATGTCGCGCATGCGTCCGGTGATGTGATAGTACCCGTCACGATCTATCATCGCCAGGTCGCCGGTGTGCAGCCAGCCGTCGGCATCAACCGCATCGGCGGTCGCGTCCGGCATGGCAAAGTAGCCCGGCATCACCATCGGGCTGCGCGTCCATAATTCACCGTAGCCGCCGACCGCCACATCCTGCCGGCTCACCGGGTCAACCAGGCGGACCTCGACTCCGGGCAGTGGTTTGCCCACAGTGGTGATGCGCCGCACCGGAGGGTCGGTCACACGCGTCTGCGTCACAATCGGGCTGGCTTCGGTCAAGCCGTACGCGATGGTCAGCTCACGCACGCCCATCTCTGCCACCACCCGCCGCGTCAGCGCGATGGGGCAAGGACTGCCGGCCATGATGCCGGTGCGCAGGGAGGTCAGGTCAAACGATGGCAGGCGCGCATCGCTCAACTCGGCGATGAACATGGCCGGCACGCCGTAGATGGCCGTGCACCGTTCCTGCTCGATGGCGCGCAAGGTGTTGAACGCGTCGAAGTAATCCCCGGGCACGATCAGCGCCGCCCCCCGGACGAGACACCCCAACGTACCCATAACACAGCCAAAACAGTGAAAAAAGGGGACAGGCAGGCAGAGGCGATCATCGGGAGCGAGCGCCAGGCAGTCGGTCACCAGGATGGCATTGCTCACCAGGTTTCGATGGGTCAGCATGGCGCCCTTAGGAACTCCGGTCGTGCCGCTGGTGAATTGGATATTCATGACATCGTCGGGATGACAGGCGGCCCGGCGCGCCGCGAGGGCCTCTGGACTCACCGCCGCGCCCAACTGTTCGACATCGTCCCACGACCAAAGCCCCGGTTGTGGTTCTTGCCCCAAGGTGACGATATGGCGCAAGTGCGGTAGGGCATCCCAATCCAAGGTGCCAGGATGCTGCCTGCGCAGCTCAGGAATGAGCTCATGGAGGACGTTGAGGTACTTCGGGCTGCCCTTGACAATCAGCTCGTTGACCTGCGCATGGCGGAGGATATAGCTCAGCTCATGCAGCCGATAGTGGGGATTGATGGTGACGAGGATCGCGCCGATCTGGGCGGCGGCCAGCTGCACAATCGCCCAAGCCGCATCGTTGGGCGCCCACAGACCGACATGGTCGCCCTTGTTGACGCCAAGGGCCATCAACCCGCAGGCCGCCTGGTCGCATGCCGCGGCCAACTGGGCGTACGTCAGGCGCACACCTTGATCCAGGTGCACCAGGGCCTCCCGCTCAGCATAGCGCGCCGCCTGCGCAGTCAGCAGGTCCCCGATGGTGACATGGAAGAAATCGAGATCAGCCATGACTAACTCATTTTGCTCCGGTCCGATCGAAGTAGGGGCATGATCGGCTCTGGTCAGACACATGTGGAAAGATCGTTATTCAACGCAAAGCCGCAAGGACGCCAAGGGCGCCAAGCAAGATCAGAAAAAGCCTTTGCGTCTCGACATCTTTGCGCCCTTGCGTTAAAACTATATTTTTGCCCGGTGTCTCTTTCGTATCTTCTCAATTCTCCAGGCGTAGGCTGGCTCCTAACGCGGTCACTGCAGGCCAGTCTATCCGCTTACCCGTGAACTGTCAACTCCCCGACAGAATCGCTGCCGCGCGGTCAGATCCACCCAGCGCGGCAAACTCGGCCTGTAACGCCGCGGCCCGCTGCCGCCAAATCGAGTTGTGCAGCAGATCGTTCAACGCCGCCTTCAGTGGCGCCAGGCTGGCCTGCGCGGGCGGCAGCTGAATGCCAACGCCGGCGGCCGCGGCGCGCCGGCCTTGCAGCGCCTGGTCGCCGGCATGGGGGATGATGAGCTGCGGCAAGCCGTGACAAATGGCCGCGTGCGTGGTGCCCATGCCGCCGTGATGCACCGCCAGCGCCACGCGCGGCAGCAGCCAGGCATAGTCAACCCAATCGAGCAGCGTCACGTGGGGCAACTGGCGTTGGCGCAGGCGTTCCAGCAAGCCAGGCGCCAGGACGCTGCGCCCGCTGACGACCACGCTGTGCCCACCCAGTTCCGCCGCCGCGTGCGTGACATTGACAAAGAAGGCGATGTCATCGGTAAAGAGGCTGCCCAGCGTGACCAGGATCAACGGACGGTTAGTGGGCAGCGCTGCCTCCGCCGCGTTCGCAGCGGCGACTTCAGTCGCTCCGCCGCGTGTGTGCGCCTCGACTTTCCCGCCCACGCAAACGGTCTGCGCCAGCAAGGGCGGTCCAGCGCCGTACCAGCGCGGGCTGAAGTAGACGATATGCCGATAAGGCGACCGCGGCCAGAAACTGTTCACGTCGGGCCAGTAGCGCCCACTCACGCCGGTGGTCGTCCAGATCGCGGCCAGGCGCCGCCGGGCTTCGTGCAGAACGGCCTGGGCTGGCGTCGCCGGCTGCGGCGGCGGCGTGACCTGCGCAGGCCACCCGCAGATGACCAGCGGCGCGCCTGTTTGCTCAGCCACGATGGGCGCCGCGGTGACAAACAGCTCGCTCAGGATGACGTCAGGGCGAAACTCGGCCGCCACAGCCTGCAACGCTTCCACGCCCTGGCAAACTGCCTCCGGCTCCAGCCAGCCGGCGATGGCGCGTTGTTGACGCTGCTGCTCGCGCGCGGCCGCAGGCAAATCAGCCGGCAGGGGCGGCGGCAGCTGCCAACCGACCGTGGACGCGGCCTGAAATGGCACCCCCGCCGCCTGCACCGTGGCAGCCACGTCTGGGCCGCTGACCCACAACACCTCATGTCCGCGCGCCGTCAACGCCGCCGCGGTGCGCAGGTAGCCGCCCCAATCGAGATGTCCAGGCAAAGGGGCGGAAACACAGAGAAATCTCATGTCAGTACAAAACGCAGAGTACAAAGTGCAAAGCGCCAGGCGGCGAAACCAACCCCATCTTCAATCTCTGATCTCTGATCTCCGGTCGTCGGTCGTCAATCGTCTACTGACACATCTTCCACATGCGCAGCACTTCCGCGACGCTCCACGCTTGCCAGGGACAGCCGCGCGGGGTGAAAGGTGCATCACCGTCGGCGATCTCGCTGATGCTGCCGAGGCCGGCGTCGCTGAGGTGATGACGGAACGGTTCCAGGAAGGCGCGGGCCTGCGCCCGATTCTGGTAGACGCGCAGGTGAGCCTGCACGAAGGGGCCGATCAGCCAGGCCCAGGTCGTGCCCTGGTGATAGGCGCCGTCGCGCGTGCGGCGATCGCCCAGGTAGAGGCCGATGAACTGGGGATCGCCAGGCGCCAGCGAACGCAAACCGATTGACGTCAGCAAATGGCGGGCGCACGCGTCGAACAGGCGGCGCTGCTGGGGCGGCGACAAGGGGCTGTTGGGCAGCGAGACGGCCAGCAGTTGGTTGGGACGCAGCGCCAGGTCATCGCCGGCCGGCCCGTCCAGGACATCCGCGCAGAAGCCAAGCTCGTCATGCCAGAAGCGGGCAAAGGCGACGCGCACCTGCGCCGCGCGCTCTTCATACGCGGCAGCCGACTGGCCCAGGCGCTGCGCAAAATCGGCCATCACGCACAGCGCATGATACCAGAGCGCGTTAATCTCTACCGCCTTGCCCTGACGCGGGGTCACGACCCAGTCGCCCACTTTGGCATCCATCCAGGTCAACTGCACGCCCGGCTCGCCGGCGTAGAGCAGTCCGTCGGTTGCGTCCACGTGAATTTGAAAACGCGTGCCTTTGACATGCCAATCCACGATCTCCTGCAACACCGGGAAGAGGACACGCAAGAGGTTGAAGTCGCCAGTGGCATCCACCGTGGCGCGCACGGCTTCGAAGTACCACAGCGTGGCGTCCACCGTGTTATAGTCAGCGTCGCCCAGCGCCGCGCCCGCGTCGGGGAAGCGATTGGGCAGCATGCCTTGATGGACGTAGCGGGCAAAGGTGCGCAGCAGCGAGGCGGCCAGTTCTGGTCGGCCAGTGCTTAAGGCCAGGCCCGGCAGGGCAATCATGGTGTCACGGCCCCAGTCGGTAAACCAGGGATAGCCGGCGATGACCGTATGCCCATCGTCGCGCGCCACAATGAACTGATCCGCGGCCAGGGTGAGCTGCCGAATCCAGGCCGGTTCGGCCGCCACCTGCGCGACCGACAGCAGCTCGATCTCGCGAGTCTGCGCGGCGCTGAGCGCGGCGGCCGCGGTTGCATGCTCCACACCCACCGTGGAAGCAACCAGGGATAGGGTTTGACCGGGCTGCAGATCCACGTAAAAGCGGCCCAGCGCGGTCAGGTCTTCGCGGTCGGGTTCTTGGCGCTCGGCTTCGACGCGCCAATGGTAGTCGTGATACAGGTGGTCAATGACCTCGAAACGCAGCGCGCCCGCTTCCGGCGGCGGGCCGTCCTCCAGGCTGGCCGTCAAAAAGAACGGGGTCGCCGTGTCGAACATGGTGATCTTCATATCGAAACGGCCATCAATCGCTTCCCAGTGGCCGTTCTCCTGGGGCGTCGCGCAGATTTCCAGGTGCGGCGTCCAGGTTGGGGCCTGCATATCGCTGTGATAGTCGCGGTAGTTCGCCAGGGCGGCAATCCCCAGACGCACTGCCTGCTGGCCGCGCGCCAGGCGGTAGGTAATGTACGTGGTGTTTTGACCGTGCACCATCCAGACGCGTTTCTCCAGGATAGCATCGGCCAGGGCGTAGCGCCATACGGGCAAAGTGCCGTCCAGGTGGAACGATTCCAGGTGGCGGTAGCCGTGGGGATCCACGATGCCGCCCTGGAACTCATTGCAGGCAAGGGGATAGACAGCGCCATTCAACTCGGCCCACTCGTCCAACTTGGACAGAAGCAGCGTGCGATCGAGCGGCGGGCGCAAAGCCGCGACGAGCAGGCCATGATAGCGCCGGGTGTGCGCGCCGGCTATCGTTCCGGCCGCAAAACCGCCGATGCCGTTCGTCACCAGCCATTCACGACGCAGGGCTGCATCCAGATCGCCACAAATTGCGCGGCCAAATGAAATGGCCGCCAGCGCTTGGGTTGGCATGGAAATCTCCTCCTGGGCAAAAATCACCGCGCCCCATCGTACCACGATGTGCGCCGGATGACAATTGTTGGAGGAGAGAAGAGATTGGAGACCAAAGATTGGAGATCAGGATCGGGCTGAGTGCGCCGTCTGGCGCTCCACACTTTGCACTTTGCACTGCGCCTTGAGCGTTCAGTGTTTGTCAGTCAGAATTTCCCCCGCAGGTAGTCTCACCGTGAAGCGGCTGCCCTGGCCTGGCTGGCTTTCGACTGTAACCTGGCCGCCATGCGCAGCCGCGATGCTTTGGGCGATGGCCAAGCCCAGGCCGCTGCCGCGCACGCTGCTGTGACCGCGGTAGAAGCGCTCGAAGATGTGTGGCAGATCCTCGGCGCTGATGCCAGGGCCGCTGTCCTCAACCCAAAGGTGGACAGACTCGCCTGCCGATTCCGCCCCCAGCGTCACCCGGCCGCGCTCTGGAGTGAACTTGAGCGCATTGTCAAGCAGATTGGTCAACACCATTTCGATGCGAGCCAGATCGCACACCACGGTCAGCGGCGTTGACGGCGCGTTGACCGTCAGCGTGATCTCTTTTTCCTGCGCCTGCATGCGGAAGGGCGCCGCGGCCGCGTCGAGCAAGTCGCTCACATCGCGGCCGGCCAGGTCCAGTTTGACCAGACCTGCATCCAGCCGCGACAGGTCAAGTAGATTGGAAGTGATCCATTCCAGGCGCGCCAACTGCGTGCGGCTTTCGGCCAGGAATTCAGCTTGCGCCGGCGGATCGGACGCGGCTGGCCCTTGCAGGAGCTCATTGAAACTCCTCAACGCGGTGATCGGCGTGCGCAGCTCGTGCGAGGCATCGGCAATGAAGCGCCGCAGCGCATCACGTTCCGCCTCCAGCGCGGCGAAGCTCGTTTGCAGCGCAACGGCCATGTGATTGAACTGCCGCGCCAGCAGGCCGATTTCATCGCGGCCCAACACGGGCGCGCGCGCGGACAAATCGCCGCTGCTCATCTGCTCCGCGGCAACGGTCAGGTTGTGCACGGGCGCAGTCAACCCGCGGCTGACGACCATGCCGACAACGGCTGCCAGCAGCGTCGCGCCGAGGGCGGCCAGACCAAAGGCCCGCCGGGTGGAAGGCAGCACATCCGCGCCAAAATCTGGCCCATTGCTCAACTCGACGTAGCCTGCCACCGCCTGCGACCCTTGGATCGGCACGCGCATGGTGCGCGACGAACGCGAGACGCTTCTCCCGCTGCTGGCGGCCGCGGGAGAAGGCGTGGTTTGCGCATCCTGTGGATCGAGAACGAAACGGCCGCCCCACTGACCTTCCATGCGCCGAAGGTAGGTCGGATCGGCGCCAGCCGGCCAGGAACCGGGGTGCGTCTGGTCGGCTGCCAGCAGGAAGAGCGCGGGCAGGCCATTGCGAAACGTGAGGATGATCGCGCCGCCGGGGCCTTCCTGCACGCTGAACTCAGGATCGTCCGAGGGCATGATCCAATAGCCGGCCGCCGCCTGGCTGCTGTTGTTCGAGTCGGCCAGCACCTGACCCTGCGTGTCCAGGATGCGCACTTGCACATCGCTCCAGAAGGCAGACGTGCGCGCCAGGTCGCTCAACTCATGGTCACGCACTTGCGGCCAAACATAAGGCGCGGCGCGGCGCGCCACCACGCTGGCATTGGCCGCCAGGTAGGCCTCTTCCTGCTGGCTGGCGTAACGCTGCACCAGCGTCAGCGCCAACAGCCCGACAACCCCAATGGTCAGCAGGGTCAGGAAGACGTAGCTAACGACCAGGCGCCAACGGATGGAATGCTGTATGTTGGCGATTTGCTGCGAAAGCGCTTTGAATGTCGCCTGTGGCCGATGGGCGAAGATGCGTTGAATCCCAAGTCTTGCATTGCGCACGGTGCGCCTTGCCCTTCCATTCGTGTGCGTGAGGGCCAGGCGTTGAGCCTGGCCCTTTGAATCTGCGTTCCGACCTACAAGCTCGTCCCCGGCGTGCCTGGCGATGGAGCTGGCATCGCGGGCGAAGGAATGTTCGGGCCGAACGGCAGGCCAGGAAAGTCAAACGGAAAATCCTGATTGCCTGAGCCGTCACGGCGTTCAATGAGTGCGGCCCGCACGCCCAGGTAAGCCTTGCCGGCCTGGTTGGGGTTTTCGCCCAAGGTGGCTGTCAGTTTCAGATCGTCCTTTTCACCGGTGCGCGCGACAGTCAGCGTGACTTTGTCGCCCGGCTTGAAGTTCGCCAGCGCCTGCGGCAGCGTCAGGGTCGCGCTTATTTCCTGCTCGTTGACCGCCTTGATCACGTCGCCGGGCTGCAGGCCAGCCTGCGCGGCCGGACTATCGGCAACCACATTCACCACCAGCGCGCCCTGCTGCACGCCATCGGGGAGCATGTTTGGCGCCAAAGAGCCGCCATCACCGTTGGGATGGCCAAAGAACGGCATCTGCGGCTGTCCATCGGTCGGCGCATGGAAGCGCTGACCAGCGACGCGCACGCCCAGGTAACCGGTCCCGGCCTTCTGCGGGTTTTCGCCCAGCGTCGCTTCCAGGGTCACGGTCTCGCTGCTGGCGGCCCGCTGCACCTCCAGACTCACCTTGTCGCCTGGCTTGTGCGCGCCAATCAGATCGCTCAGGCTGTGATCCGCGTCAAGCGCCTGGCCGTCCACGCTGATGATCTGGTCGCCGCTCTGCAGACCGGCCTTCTGCGCGGCGCTGTCCTTTTCCACCTCGACCACGAAAACGCCGTTGGTAGTCGCTGGCATGGTCGCCTGACCGTCCGCGCAAGGCACAATGCCCAGGTAAGGCTGCTGGTTGCGCTCGCCCAGGGTAACGGTCAGCGTGCGCTCGGCGTCGCCTCGCTGAATGGTCAGGGTCAATGAATCGCCGGTCTTGAGAGCCTTCAGACTCGCGGTCAGCTCAGAGGGTTGATTGACTGCCTGGTCGCCCACCTTCATGATGATGTCGCCGCGGCGCAGGCCAGCCTGGGCGGCCGGGCTATCGGCCACGACGTGCGCGACCAGGATACCTTCCTCAACAGCCGGCGTAGATGCCGCGGCTGCGGAAGCCGTCCGCGTCACGCCGCCGCGGCCGGTCAACGCCTGCACCAGGTTACTTGCTGTTTCACGCACCTGCGCGATGGGAGCCAGCGAGCGGCCGCTGACAGCTCGATACAACAGGCCGCCGCCCACAACCGCCCCAACGCCCAGCAAAAGAACGAGAGCGGCTGCGATGGCGCTCACGGTAATCACACGTTTCGTTGTCATGCTACAAATCCCTCCACGTTCAAGATCACAACATGCATCAACACACTTTCCCATTGTAGCGGACGACTTTTTGTGCTTGATTGCCAGGAGGTTAAGATTTCGCAACGTGGCGGGACGAGGCTCCCGGCGCCAGGTCGGCGGCAGCCAGATTTTGCTCGACCTGGGCCGGCGTTTTGGCGCCGGGGATGACGGTGCTGACAGCCGGCTGTTCGAGCGCGAAGCGGATCGCCGCCTGCGCCAGGGTAACGCCTGGCCGTGCGATCGCCGCGGCCAGGGCCTGCGCGGCGTGGATGCGGCTTGCGACGGTGTCGGCCGGCCAGGTCGCACGTAAGTCGCCCGGCGCAAAGGACGCACCCGCCTGGTATTTGCCGGTCAGGAAGCCATTCGCCAGCGGTTCACGGGCAATGATCGCCACCTGCGCGGCCTGGGCCATTGGAAACAACTGCGCCGCGGCCGCTTGATCGAGCAGGTTGTACACGACCTGGATCGCATCTGGCTTACCGGTGGCCACCGCGACAATGCCTTCCACCGGTTGATGAATGGACACGCCGTAGTAGCGGATTTTGCCGGCCTGTTTCAGCTCATCCAGCGCCTGCCACACCTCGCCCTGCTCGAGCAACGCCAGGCCCGGATTGTGCAACTGGTAGAGGTCAATGACCTCCGTGCCCAGCCGGCGCAGGCTTTGCTCACAAGCAAAGCGCAGGTAGGCGGGGCTGAAGTTGACGCTGTGCGTCACCGGCAGCACGGCGTCCGCGGCAAAATCGCGCAAAGAGCGCCCCAGGTAGGCGGCCAGGCGCGGCGCCAGGGCCGAGTCAATGTCGCGGTTATAGAAATTGGCGCCGACCTTGGTGGCGATGACGACCTGGTCGCGCGCGTGCAGCGCGCGCAACGTCGAGCCGAGCAGTTGCTCGCTGTGACCATGACCATAGACATCGGCGGTGTCAAAAAAAGTACAGCCCAACTCCAGGGCGCGGCGGATCGCCGCGCCGGACACGGCGTCATCGGTTGGGCCATAGGAATTGCCATATGCGGCGCCGCCAATCGCCCAGCCGCCAAATCCAATCGCCGACACGCGCAGCCCCGTGCGCCCTAGCTGCCGGTATTCCATATCAACCTGGTGCAAAACCGCCGTTCACAGCCGCCTCACCATACCAGCGGCCGCTCTGCTTGATGATGCGCTCCTGGGTTTCGTAGTTGACCCAAGTGATGCCGAAGCGCTGCGCATAGCCGTGCGCCCACTCGAAGTTGTCCAACAGCGACCAGGTAAAGTAGCCGGCCAGGGGAACGCCAATCTGAATGGCGCGCCACGCTGCGGCCAAATGTTGGCGCAGGTAGATGATGCGCCGGCTATCGTGCACGCGGCCATCGGGGCCTGGCCCGTCGGCGTAACTGGCGCCATTTTCGGTGATGTAGAGCTTGGGCGTCTGGTAGTCAAAAGCGAGCCGAGCTAAGGTCTTGAACAGGCCGTCGGGGTAGATCTCCCAGCCCATCTCCGTCCAGTGATCGAGATCACGCGGCCCGGGGACGACGGTCGGCGGCAGGTTGTCAGCCTCAGCCATGCGCCGGCTGCGCAGAATGGTGCGATAGTAGTAGTTGACGCCCAAGAAGTCGGTGGGCGCGGCAATCGTCGCCATGTCGCCCGGCTGCACGTAGGACAGCACGCCATGCGGGAAAGCGCCGTCCGCATTCAGATCGGCCACGATGTCGGCTGGGTAGCCGCGACCGTACAACGGGTCCAAGAACCAACGTGTCCATGGCCCATCCTCGCGGCGCTCCGCATCCAGGTCGGCGGCGCTGCGCGAGGCAGCCGCAAACCAATTGATGTTCAGCGCTATGCCCACCTCGGACGCAGGGCTGTTCTGACGCAGGATGGGCGCCGCCCAGCCGTGCGATAACAGCAAGTGGTGGNNATAACAGCAAGTGGTGGCTGACGGCGGCCGCCGCAGCCAGGTCTTGGATGCCTGGCGCGTGCTCACCGCTGAGATGACCGTTCCAGGTCGCCACGGCCGGCTCGTTGTGCGTAATCCACAGCTTGACGCGGTCGCCCAGGCAGCGGCTGACGGCGTCGGCATATTCCACAAAGGCTGCGGCCGTGTCCCGGTTGGCCCAGCCGCCGTCGTCTTGCAGCGCCTGCGGCAAGTCCCAATGGTAAAGCGTGACGCCGGGCGCGATGCCGGCGGCCAGCAGGCCATCCACCAGGCGGCTGTAGAAGTCAAGTCCGGCCTGGTTGACTGGTCCACGCCCATGGGGGAGAATGCGCGTCCAGGCGATGGAAAAACGGTAGGCGTTCAAGCCCAGGGTTTGCATGAGGCGGATGTCATCCGGCCAGCGGTGATAGTGATCGCATGCTACATCGCCGGTGTCGCCGTTGCGTGTTTTGCCCGGTGTGTGTGAAAAGCGATCCCAAATAGACTCGCCCTTGCCGTCAGCCTGCCAGGCGCCTTCGATCTGATAGGCCGCAGTGGCCGCGCCCCACAGAAAATCGTCAGGAAACGTCAGCATAGGTTCCATAGTCATTCTGATTCCTTCATACTTGACACACCCGCGCCAGGCCAGGCCGGGATGTGCGGCGCGGGCAGCCCCAGCGCACGCGCAATCTCCGCGCCGTGCAGACGCTCGTGATACGCCATCACCTTGAACACGCCCGCGACCGTGGTGCGGAACCCGGCCGGGTGCATGCCCTCGACAGCCATCTGTTCATCGGTCAAGGAGTCTAGCAATTCCAGGGTGTGCTGGCGCGAGGCAGTCAGGCCGGCGATCATGTCCGCCAGGGTGCGGGCCTGCGCTTTCTTGACCTGGCGTTCGTTCCACACGTCCAGGCTGAAATCGGCCGGCAGCTCGACGCCTTCCAGAAAACGCTGGATCGTGGCTTGCAGTCCGCGCTCGGACAGGGTGACATGCGCGGCGATGTCGTGCACGGTCCATGCGGGGTTTTCGGTAGATTTCACCTCCGTGTCGGGCGTGATCTTGCCCAACACGTCCAATAACTCTTGCCGGGCCTCATCCAGCCTGGCCCGAATCCGCGAGCGATCGTTGTTGCTCATCGTCGTCTCTCTCCCATACTGGCTACGCCAACAGCGCGTAGCCGCCATCAATCGTAATGACCTGGCCGACAATCATCGCCGCGTCTTCGGAGCACAGGAAGGCGGCCAGGCGCGCCACCTCATCCGGACGTACAAAACGACCGGCCGGGGTGCGACGCAGGCCCTCGACCAGGATTTGATCTTTGCTGGGGAAAAAATCGAGCGCCTCGGTTTCCACAACGCCGGGGCTGATGGCGTTGCAGACGATGCCGGCTGGCGCCAGCTCCACGGCCAGGTAACGCACCGCGGCTTCGATCGCGGCCTTCGAGATGCCGACCATGGCGTATTCAGGCAGTACGCGCGTGGCGCCGATGCTGGTGATGCCAATGATACGCCCCCAGCCTTTGGCCTGCATGAACGGCGCCACCGCCCGTGCGCCAAAGAGCAGCGAGCGCGCGTTGATGTTCATCGTCCAATCCCACGTGCGCGCGTCCTGCTCCACGGCCGGCCGCAGCACGCCGCTGGCGGCATTGGCGATGAAAATGTCCACGCCGCCAAACGCGCTGACCGTTTCTTGCACCAGGGTCTGCAGCCCATCTACGCGACCCACGTGCGCCTTGACCAC
>CXWK01042119.1_pt1 | contig 12217 bp, 14 predicted proteins | sample 590851 | NCBI WGS metagenome assembly CXWK01 (sample SAMEA3498364, study PRJEB10139) | wastewater metagenome | biome: wastewater treatment plant; material: activated sludge | place: Denmark | collected 2014-08-01
ACTAGACCTATGCAAATCAATACAGCCTATCGATACCTTATGGGAGTTCGGTGAAATGTTTTGGAGAGACTTCAACAGTGCTACACAAGGTATTGTAGAATATGAAGGCTATCCCACTCGAGGTATCTTAAAAGGTGACGACCTGAAGAAGGGCCTATTCATGCAAGAGTGCTGTAAGGCTGGTATCTTGTTTGGAGCATCCCCATTCCTAATGTTCCCACATATTAAACTAAAGCAACAAATACTAACCGTCGTTAAAGACGTAGCATTAAAAATACGAACAAATGGTGCTAAGCTAGAGGGTGAACTACCTCAGAAGCCTTATGCCCAAAAAGTAAGGGAGAAAACATGACCAACACAGAACTACTAGCAAAGATGAAACAAATCAGAGAAGAAGTTAAAGAACTTCAAAAACAAGTTAAGGTTAAATCAGACGAGGGCGATGCTCTTATGGCTATGTTCCTTAAGGTAGAACCCGGTGATAACCTAGATCTGATCAGCGTTATCGATATGGTGTACAACAAAATACATGATTAATTTTGACTTTGGGTGTATTCTAAAACCCGTTACATCTCATGAGTTGGAAACTATGAGGCAATGGAGAAACAAACCAGAGATATACAACTGGTGCCGTCAATCCGACCTCATATCTGATTACCAGCAACAGAAATGGTTTGAAAGCATCCAAAATGATCCCAAGATCAAGATGTTTATAATATCTATAGGCATGATAGACGTAGGGGTCTGTGGCCTAACCTCAATTGATCCAGTAGCTCGCAGGGCTGAGTTCTCCTTGTACATTGGACCAGAACATCAAGGTAAAGGCTACGCTCCTAAAGCTCTCAAAACCCTATTCAAAGCTGGTTACGATCAATTTAATCTAAACCTAATATGGGGTGAGACTTTCGACGGTAATCCAGCAATAAACCTATTTGAATCCATCGGCATGCAGTATGAGGGCACTAGAAGACAGTTCTACTTTAAAAATGGTAAATACCTAGATGCCCACATCTATTCACTTACACACACAGAATACAAGGAGCAACCATGGTCTACATCATCGCTACAACCATCATATCATTCCTTATAGGCTACACAGTTAAATCAGTTAAGCAGCAATACAATACTAAATTAACGAAAATTGGGAAAAGAAAACCCATTATTCAGACCGAAGAAAAGGAATGGGCCGCTGAAACTTCTAAATCAAACCAAAACGCTATCCCATTGAATCTATTGAAGTAATAATGGCACGGCCAACCCTAAAGCTAGATGAAGAACTAATCAAGAAACTGGCTTCCATCCATTGCACAATGAAGGAAATAGCTAATATTGTTGGATGTTCTGTAGATACTCTTGAAGAACATTACGCGGATATTATAAAAGAAGCCAAGGATAAAGGTAAGATGAGCCTTCGACGTCACATGTGGGAAGCCGCTCAGAATGGTAATGTCACTATGATGATATGGCTATCTAAAAACATTCTAGGTTATCGGGATAGGATAGACACAGAAATAACAATGCCTAAACCTACAATTATTAAACGCATTAATGGAGAAGTAATTGAAGTCGGTATAAAACAAATAGGGGGCGACGATGTCTAAACTAGATCCTGTAATATCATCCAAACCTTTTATCATTGCTGAGGTCGGCTCTAATTGGCTATCCCTGGAAGACTGCCTTAAATCTATTACAGAGGCTAAGAAATGTGGTGCTAACGCTGTTAAGTTTCAAATGTTTGATTGGAAGGATCTATACGGCTATCAACCTACCATTGAAGTTGAACACCCTAAATTCTGGGGCGGTACTTGTAAACGAATAGTTGATCGTAAGCCTATGCATGGTGGTATTAAAAAGGAATGGCTAGAACCACTATGGGAGAAATGTAGGGCCCAGGGCATAGAATTCATGTGTACTCCCTTTTCAATGGAAGGACTTGAAGCAATAGACCCTTTTGTTAACTATCATAAGGTAGCAAGCTCAGACCTAGAATACAAAGAATTATTTGAGGCACTTGCTAAAATCAATAAGCCAGTGTTCTTTTCTACTGGGGGGCATAGAGAGAAGGATATCGAAAGAGTTCTAAACGTATTAGGCTCATGTCCTTCTGTTATCATGTACTGCGTATCTGCATATCCTGCACATACAACTCAACTAGAAAACATTACATCTTTAAAGAATCAGTTTAAGAACTTTGTTGGATTCTCAGATCATACTACCGATATACTAGAACTACCTAAACGAAGTGTGGATCTAGGCGCGATCGTTATCGAGAAGCATTTTAAGTTGGGAGAAATGAACACACCTGACAATCCCCACTCCTTAAACCCACACGACTTCTCTCTTATGGTAAAAAACATTAGGAATCAACATGCGGTCAAACTTATGACCCATGAAGAAACTGACATGGAGTTAATGTATAATCGCAGACTAATGGCTATAAAAAATATTAATGCAGGGGAAATACTTGTGAATAATTACAATTATGGTGCGTTTAGATCTTTAACTCCATCTACCTCAGGTCTATCCGGATGGTTAGCTGAAGATGTTAATGGAAAAGTATGTCGCAGCGAGCTTAAACAAGGTGATCATCTTGGTATAGAATCCATACTACTATGAGTGATGTATTAACGCCTTTTACACGCAGACGTTTAGTTGTTGGAATGACCTCTACCTTAGCTGCCAGGGAGATTGAAGATCTTCTAAGTACTGGCGGTGGAGCCACTAATTCGTTTACAACTATTCAAACTGATTCTGGTACATATCCAACTGCCGATAGTGCTACCGACACATTAACATTTGCCGGAACTGGTGGTATTACTGTAATCGGGGACGCTACTACCGATACAATTACTTTTGATGGTAGTTATAACTTAGATGGTGGCAGTGCTTCTGCTGTTTATTTAATTACTCAGACTGTTAACGGGGGAAGCGCATGAGCATACAAATACAATTAAGACGTGATACTGCCGCAAACTGGACATCGGTTAACCCGATTCTAGCTGAAGGTGAAGCTGGTTATGAAACAGACACAGGCAAAATAAAACTAGGTGATGGTGTTACCGCATGGACATCATTGGTTTACAGATTCCTTGGAGTGCTCGATCATGGTTTGTTAACTGGTTTGGCAGACGATGACCATACACAATATCATAATGATTCTAGGGCTCTTACTTGGTTAGGTACACGTTCAACATCGGATTTAGCTGAGGGTAGTAATCTTTACCATACAGACGAGCGAGCCCAAGATGCCGTCGGAACTATTCTACTTGATACCGCTTCAATAAATCTAACTTATAATGACGGCACTCCTAATATCTCAGCAGATGTTTTGCCTGCTGGCGTTGATCATAATGCTTTGGCGAATACTCATAATCTAACCACTGATATAGATCATAATTCGTTAACAAATTATGACGCCAATAAGCACATTGATCATACTGCTGTCACAATCACTGCTGGCAACGGCTTAAGTGGTGGTGGTGATATTTCATCTAACAGGACGATTGATCTTGATTTAAACGAGCTTACTACGGTTACGGCTGTTGATACTGATTATGTTTCTATTGTAGATGTCTCTGATACTAATGCTTCTAAAAAGGCTTTGATAAGTGACATTACTTCATTAGCTACTAGTGCATGTTTGAAACTTGATACTTCTAATGGTCCGTTAACTGGAGATCTTGGAATAACAAAAGCAAATCCACGAATTTCTTTAACTGACAGTGCCGATGCCGACAGTCCTACGGCATACTTTGAAAAACTTACAACTTTAAATGAAGCTAGATGGGTAAGTAAAAACAGACTTTATCAAGCTGGCACAGGTTTAACTTTAAACGGATCGGGATTTGCCAACCGCGCGTCCGTTTCTTTGGGCACTGTTTTTACGGTTGAAGCATGGTACAAGACAAGCTCTACAGCTTCTCAAATGATTTTGTCGGGCACGGCTGGCACTGACATCCATCTTTGGTTTAGTGCTTCCAACACTATTACAGTTAGAACAACCGCTGTTTTGTTTGCGTCGTGGACAGTGACGTATGCTGATAATGTTTTTCATCATTGGGTTGTTGTTTGCAATGGGACATCGGTTACACTTTATAAAGATAATGTTTCGCAAGGAACGGTTGTAACTGCTTCTGCGTCTTCACGCGGCTATACTAACATCGGGAACTATGGAGCAGACGGCGGTCATAAATGCGTTGGTACAATCGATCAATTAGTAATATGGAATTATGCTTTATCCGCTGGAGACGTTGCAACACGATATAACGGCGGCGCTGGCTCAGAACTTTCAAGTTATACAAACGTCATTGCAGAATATCGCTTAAATTCTACATATACGGATAGTTCACCCAATGCCTATAATTGCAGCGCAGGCGGTTCGGGAAATTCTTTTACTACTGGACAAGTTTCTTCAAGTATAAACACTCCTAGTGATGTGCCAGTATTAACGGCTAAAAACAACTCTGTAAACTTATCTTATGCCAGTGTCACGCTTGGATATTATTCAGGTAGTAACGGCACTGAAAATTATTATGATGGGTTAAATCATTACCATCGAGTATTAGGTACAACTCGATTGCAAGTAACAAGCGCAGGTATCACCGTCACAGGCGCCGCGACCATAAGTTCAATAACTGCAAGTACCCTCACAATTAGCGGTGCTCTAACCATGTCAGGGGTCATAAACGGCTGCAGTCAGATTTCAGTGACAAACGGCTTTTATGCAAATGCAGGAACAAATTTGGCTCCATCATTTTCGGCAAGTTCTGATTCCAATAGCGGCATGTATTTTTCTGCCGCTGATACACTTGCATGGTCGTGTGGTGGAACTCAATACATGTCACTCGCTGCTGCTGCTTTAATTATGCAAACGCATATCAGGGGCAATAGTGGATCAACAACTTTTCCGACATACGCGTTCTCAGCAAATACGAATACTGGAATTTACAGACCTGCCGCTTCAATGATGGGATTTGTTACTGCTGGCACTGAGCGAGCTAGGTTGAATGACGTTGGCAATATTGGAATTGGCACAACAACAATTTCGGCAAGGTTGCACATCATATCCACAACGGAGCAAACTCGCATTGGTTACGATGCTTCAAACTATTACAGCACCACAGTTTCAAGCGCTGGTGCTGTTACTTTTAATGCTGTAGGTGCCAGTGCAGGATTTACGTTTAGTGACTCCATAACAATGGACGATGCTAAGGACATTATATTTAACGCTACAACAGGGACAAAGCTTGGAACGGCTACGACTCAAAAGTTAGGGTTTTGGAACGCTACTCCGATTGTTCAACCTGCTGCTGCCAATCAAGCTACACTTACTAACTCAACGGGTGGAGCTTATGATGCTACTTTAGCGGCTGTCACTGATACAAGTGCAAGCGATCAATCGGGTGCAATAAATGATAACTTCACCGACGTTTACACATTGTTAACTGAAATAAGAACGGCATTAGTAGATGCTGGTTTAATCAAAGGAGCTGCATAATGTTAAAAGATAAATTTACAACTAATTATTCACAAATTATTCGACCTGAGTATCAAAGCTTAATTCAAATTGTAGCAATAGCCAACGGATGGGTGCCACCTGAAAGTGAAGACCCTGCTGAAATTAAACAATCAGCGCAAGACTTCATAAGTGGTATTGGCGCGGCTTTAGTTAAACAACAATATCAAGCTTTGATTAGCACATCATTAAATGCCTACTTTGGAATGTCACAAGCCCCATTGATAACTCAAGCGATGTCGGCTTATGATAACTCCGTTACCGTGACTTGTTCATGGGAACAAATTGAAGAGGAGTAGAACATGGATATTACAGTTATTGGTGATTTAGAATTAGCAAAGATTTTAAGTGAACAACAAGAGCTATTAGGAAACACAATTAACAACGTTAACCTTTTAAAAGCTGAATTAAAAAAGAGATTGGAAAAACAAAATGAAGTACCTGCTATTGCTGATAAGCCTGAGTAGTTATGGGATGGGTTCTATAAACAAATACTGTAAGGAACATCCAAACGCTAGTATTTGTAAACCAACAGACCCAGTAGACCCTCCTCCTCCTCCTCCTCCACCTGTTGGTGATCAAATTACTGATCCTAAATATTGCACATCTTTTCTATTCGATAATAATGAAACTACTACACACAGATTGTTGAGCGATAAGGTTAGTCAAAAGGATCGAGATGCGTTTGTAGGGCGACTATTAAAGTTACGATACAATACAATTAGTTTACAATTAGTGAGTAATAAAGAACCCAGCGTTCAATACGATCATAGTAAAATGGGCTTCTGGCGTACTGAATTGAAGCGAATGAAAGTCGATAACAAACTTAAAGTTGTTATGTGGCTACGATCTGACAACGCTCCTAAGTGGAGTTTGCAGCAATGGAAAGATTTCGTGGGGGTGGCAATATCTGACTTGGATGACGTTGTTGACATATGGACCACTGGCATTGAAAACGATGAATATTGGAAAGAATCAGAGACAAAAGACCTTGTTGCTTTTATGAAGTCTAAAACTAAGAAGCCTGTAGGAGTTCATACAACGCCTACACTTCATCATGCTAGCTACGCCTCAACTGCTGATATGTTTATGATACAAACGGGATTTGGTGTAAGCGCTGCTGAAGTTAGGGATCAATTAGTCGGAGCTAGAAAACTATTTCCTAACAAAGAAATCATGCTAGCTGAATATCATAAGGATGGTACTAGTAAAGAAGCACAAGAGCTATGCGCTCAAGGATTAGCTACAAACGTTCCAGTAGGCTGTATGACAGGATGTGCTGGTAGATTGAGTGTTACACCTCCACCGCCTCCACCTACTACTGGCTGCCCTGCTGGCGGATCTAAATCAAATCTCATTAAGCCTCAGTCTGATAATGACGGTAAACTAGTTTTAGTTTTATCGTGTGAGTATTTAAAGAATACGGCTTCGGCTCAAGTTGGTTCTGAAAAGGGTAGAGATTCAACAAACTACACGACATTACCAAATGGTGCTCGAGTTCATTTTAGATTTTCTAAAGCAGGCTCTTCTTATGGAAACAACACAATCAAGTTAACTCTAAAGAACGGCTCTTCGGTTTGTTATACCTCTAACATGGGTGTACGAAAAGAAGGATGGAAATTTGGAGCTTGTGGTAGTGCTGAAGTTCCCGATCCACAACCAACTAAACTTTATTCAACAACTGGTAACTCGATAACACTACGACAGGATTTTCAAGACGCTGTTTCAAAGGTAGATGCTTTAGTTACTATTAATGAAGTATCAGCAGGAAACGCAACCTCTACAGCTATCGGTGCGGCTAGAAGTGGTAACACTTGGACCATCCCTAAGGATCTTTCGTCATATCCTAGAGGGAATAAGGTAAACACTTACAGACTAAGGTTATCGAAAGTACCCCCAAGTGGAGTAACTTATCACACTAGTATTATGCAAACGTTTGTTCGAGAAACAGAGATAGCGGCTAATCAAGGTAAAACCTATCCACCAACTACGAGACAATAAAATGAAGACTAGAGTTCTATATAAAAATAGAATCTTTATAAATCCAGAGAACCTAGCTGATCTTTTATCAGAAGGTGCGTTAGTGGATCCTGATCTATCTGCTGTTAAAGGTGTTCCACCTCATTTATGGGTTATTAAACGTGGTAAAGTACTGCCGGACGCTAAGAAACTAGAAGCATATAAGGCAGCAAAAGAAAACAGGCCTAAAAGACTTACAATATTGCAAAAAGTATTGAGGTTTTTTGGTGGAAGATAATGAATTTATACCTCACTCAGTTAAACAGGATGAGGCTATATTCTCACAAGCTCCAATTACTTTGCTTGGAACTGGAATTCAGTACGGAAAAACTATTAGCGGTGCTCATTGGTTAAAACTTCAGCTCTGTCAGCCGGATGTTAAACCTTCGGACGCTTTTATTGTCACATCACCTACCTATAAGATCTTAGGACAGTCTACACTACCGCCTGTTTTAAAGGTATTAGAGGGAATGGGTGAATATAATCAGCAAAAGGCAGAGTTCAAATCTGTTTTAGGTCCAGTTATCTACTTCAGAACAGGTAAAGATCCCGATTCTATCGTAGGTATTACAAACGTTAAAGCAATCTGGGGTGATGAAGCTGGAAAGTACACATTATACTTCTGGGAAAACATTCAAGGTCGGGCTGCCTTTAAAAAAGCTAAGGTATTACTCACAACTTCGCCTTACACAATGAATTGGATTTGGAAAGACCTGATTAAACCTTATAGAATGGGAAAACGTCCTGATCTTAGACTTATTCAAGCTGCGTCCTGGGAGAACCCCTACTTCGGTGGCGGTGATCCTGAATATATTATGCGTAAACGTAGTACTATGGACGATAGACGATTCCAAATGATGTTCGGTGGTGAATGGGGTCAAATGCATGGCCTTGTTTACGACTGTTGGGATGACGGTATAAACCTCATCAATGAGATTCCTATGCCAATGGGTACAAAGTACTACGGAGGTATAGATTGGGGCTTTACGGACCCCTTTGTGTTTAAAATTAGGGCTGTTACACCTGATGGTAAACACTACGGCATCTCAGAGTTCTATAAAACAGGTATGACTGTAAGTGACATGTGTCATATCGTTAAACAGAAACATTCTATATTTCATTTGACAACGGTGTTTTGTGACCCTTCTAGACCTGAGCACATTGAAGAACTTAATCGTCATGGGATACCAGCGATAGGATCGGATAACGATATTAGACGCGGTATTGATGCACATTACGAGTTAATTAAAACTGGAAGATATAAAGAATTTAAAGGTGCTTGCCCATATACTCAAGACGAAATACAAAGCTACCACTATCCCGAACCTGGTGATCTAGAGCCCGATCAAAACAGAAAAAAAGAAAATCCCGTAGATCAATCGAACCATTGTCTTGACACAGATCGCTATATCACAATGGGAACCTTGTTTTTACATAAAGAACGTAAGATAAAAGAGTTAAAGACAGATAATCCTTTTGCCCACATCTTTAAAAAGAAAGATCGTAGTGCTGAGGAGTGGAGTGCAACATGATCGGGGGCTGTTATCATATATCCTTACAAGTGTGAAAAATGTAGCAATGAATTTGATGTGGTTAAATCCGTAGCTGAGATGGAGAACCCAGAGTTCTGCCCTAAATGCGATCATCAAACTACAAACCGTGTATTCTCTTCTAGAATCCATTTTATTGGGGCTAGCGTAAAGCCTGCTTATTTTGATCACGCACTTGGAAAAGTTGTAAAATCAGAATACGATAGAAAAGAAACCATGAAGGTAAAAGAACTTATTGAAGTTGGTTCTGAAACGAAGGAATCATTACATAAACATACTGTTATCGCTAAAGAAAAACAGCGTGAAAAGGAATGGAGTGATCTATAATGTCAATTATTGACGAACATGCACCTAGAGAATCTGAATCAGAATACAATTCTGCTGATCAATACGAACCAACAGACCAAGAACGTGAAGCGATTAAGAAAGTTGAAAAGTTCTTTAAGAAATCTAAAAAGTGGAGATCGAACTACGATAAGGATTGGATTGATAATTATAAATTCTTTCGTGGTATTCAATGGAGAGAACAACGTCCTAGCTACCGACATTCTGAAGTTATCAACTTAGTATTTCAATCCATTCAATCTGTAGTTCCTATTCTTACTGACTCACGTCCTAAGTTTGAATTCCTTCCACAAGATCCCAGTGATATTGAATTTGCTTCTATCGTTAATGACGTATGTGAAGCTGATTGGCAAAAGAATTCTTGGATGTCTCAAATTACTGCAATGTTATATGACTCCCACATTTACGGAGTATCATATATGGGTCTTTACCATGATGACGATAAAGAAGTCACAATGGGTGATCTACGAATGAACACCGAAGATCCTCTTTATGTTTACCCTGATCCAAATTGCCAGGACATAAACGACATTAACTCTTATGGGCTAGTTGTAGCTGAGCCTGTTGATGTTGAACTGCTAAAAAGACAGTACGCAAACGGTAAATATGTTAGGGGCGATTTAGAAGATCTATCAAACTACGATAAAACAGACATTGATGGTTATTCTAAGTTAAGATTACCTATAGATAATACTAAAGTAATGAGAGAAACTTCAGGCAGTATTGACACCTTAAACGTGACAAAAGCCTTAAAAAAGACTTATTATTGTTTTGATGAAGACTACAAAGAAGAGCAAAAAACAAACGAACTCGGAGAAATGTACTTTGAACAACGAGAACAATATCCTAGAGGTCGAAAGATTGTCGTCGCTGGTAACGTCCTTTTGGAAGATGGCCCTCTTGAGTATGAAGACGGAAAAATCCCATTGGCAAAACTTGTCAACTATGTACTCCCAAGAGAGTTCTTTGGAATCTCAGAAATTGAACAACTAAAAGGACCACAAAAGATCTTTAATAAGCTTATTAGCTTTGCACTTGATGTTCTCACACTTATGGGAAATCCTATTTGGATTGTTGGAACTGACAGTGGAATTGACACAGAAAATCTATTTAACAAACCAGGTTTAATTGTAGAAAAGAATCCTAATTCAGAAGTTAGAAGAGAAGAGGGTGTTCAATTACAGCCTTACGTTCTTCAGCTTGTTGATAGAATGAAAGAATGGTTCGATGGTATCTCTGGGGCTGCTGACGTATCTGCCGGGATTCAACCTACTGGTGTCACCGCTGCCTCCGCTATTTCTAGCTTACAAGAAGCTGCACAAACAAGACTTCGTTTAAAATCTAGAAATCTAGATGCTACCTTACAACAACTCGGTCAAATGTGGTTATCTCGCACTCTTCAGTACAGAGACGTACCTCAAATGATTCGTGTCACTGGTAACGATGGAGCTCAGAAGTACTTTAAATTCCACGTTCAAGCAGAACTCGATGAAATGGGTAACCCAATCATGAACGAAATGGGTCAAATCCAAAAGAAAGCCGTCGTTCAAAACGTATTACCTGGCGGCATGATGCAAGCACCACAAGAGTTTCCTATTAAAGGAATCTTAGATGTTAGAGTTCAAACCGGATCAGCATTGCCATTTATGAAAGCACAAAAGAAGGCAGACGCTATGTCGTTATTCCAAGCTCAGGTAATTGACGATGAAGAACTATTAAAGGTAATGGACTGGCCCAATTGGCAGGCAGTATTACAACGTGTTAATGAGAAAAGAGCGCAGGCAGCGCAAGAGCAAATGATGGCCCAACAGCCGCCAGTAGCTCCTGACGTTCCGCCAGCCGTTTAACGATTTATTTACATAATTTAATCTTAATTTAATTTTAGACTTATCATTTAAAAATAAACAAGGAGAAACTATGGAACAAACAATTGAACAAATTATGCAATTAATATCTTCGCTACCACCTGAGGGCTTAGAAGCTCTTATGGGACAACTAGAACAACTAGGTGGAGCACAAGAACCTCAAGGCACCGTAGCCCCTGAAGCTGGCCCTCAAGGCGTTCCAGTGAAGATGTAATTATGTCAGACGTACAAAATACTGGCGATGATGTAGATGCCCTTTATGATAGTATAATGGGTAAAGGGGAAGGGAATGATGGCCCTTCGGTAGAACAAAACGAATTTTCAACAGAACAAAAAGTTGTTACTGCGAATCCAACACCCCCCCCGACTACTACACCAGAAGATTTATATGAATTTAACTGGAATAATAAACAAATTAAAGCAAACCGTGAAAACGTTTTAAAATGGGCATCCCAAGGTTATGACTACTCTCAGAAGATGCAAGAGTTTAAACAGCGTCAAGCTGATATCGACTCCAAATGGCAACAAGCTGAGCAGCTCAATAAAACCTACGGACCTATTGATGAATGGGTTAAAGGGAATCCCGAAAAATGGGATCAGCTTCAACAAGCCATTTCAGGTATGGAAGCCTCAGGTGCAAACCCTCAGTTACTTTCAAAACTGCAAGCTTTAGAAGCTAAGGTACAACAGGCTAGCAAGTTTATAGAGCAGACACAACAAGTTCAAGAAGCTGAAAGAATAGCTAAAGAAGATTCCGAGTTAGATGCTGAAATCAAATCCATCCAAGAGAAATACAAGGATTTAGATTGGAAATCAGTAGATACCGAAGGAAGACACTTGGAAGCTCGGATTGTAAATCATGCTGTTAATAACGGTATTAAATCTTTCAAGACCGCTTTCAACGACTTAATGAGTGATGATCT
>CXWK01006549.1_pt2 | contig 12203 bp, 10 predicted proteins | sample 590851 | NCBI WGS metagenome assembly CXWK01 (sample SAMEA3498364, study PRJEB10139) | wastewater metagenome | biome: wastewater treatment plant; material: activated sludge | place: Denmark | collected 2014-08-01
CGGCGCGGAGCTGCGGCTGCGGATCATGACGCTGGTGGCGGAGCGGTTGGCGGCGGCGGGGGTGGCGTTGGCAGGGTAAGGGCCTCGTCATCTGTATCAACCGCCTTGTCGCCCTGCACCCTTTCCCACCATGTCACAAGCGTGTTGGCCAACTCGCCCACACCCCCCTCGAAACCGTTCAGGCCGATGCGGCGGCCGTCCGCCAGGTGCAGTTCAAGAGCCAGATAGTAGACCTGCACGGCCCCTGCTGACTGAACCCAAACGTGGTCGATTGTGGTCGCGGGAATGAGTTCCTCGCGCCGAAGAAAGCGCACGCGCAGAGCATCCTCTTCGATCTGCAAGCGGTAGGGCCGCCGTAGCAAGATGGCGAGCGGGACAAACCCGAGCGCGGCCAGCAACAACCACTCCCACAACGCCCCGCCCGGCCCGTAGATGGCAGCTAAACCCACAAAGGCCCACCAGCCAGCCGAAAAAGCCAGCAACATGATGGGCCAGATGGGGCGAATGCGAAATACTTTCTTGTCCGATTTGCGCCACAGGTCGTGGCGCGCCAGGCGGACAGTGTCGAAAAGCCAGACAATGTCAACCATCGTAGGCGAGACGTGAATCTTGCGATCGTGGTCGCCGCGCAGCGTTAGCGTCTTGTCGAGCGTGCCACCATCAATCGCGCGCAGGTCAGCCCAGGCCATGCGGCGCAGACGGCCGTTGATATAGCCATCGTAAATACCGTCGGCGTCGGTCCAGATCACACGCTCCGTCCACAGCATGTTGGCCGCCATCGCCAGGGTGACGGCCAGGAAGAACCACGTCGCGCGCCACGCCTCGCCGTCGAGCGCACCAAGGATCGTGAAATACGCAAATACGGCCACGCCGATTGGCGGCAAGGCCCGCACCCACCGCGAGTGGGTGTACTTGCGGGCCAGCAGGGTGAAGACGACGCCGCTGCCGAAGCGCTGCCCATCAATCTCCACCGTCCGGCGCGAGGCGGGCCGGAAGCCGAGGGCGCGACAGAAGGCCACAGCCGTCTTGTTGCCCGCCGGGTACTCGATCTCGATGAATGGAAAGCCGCGCTGCTGGGCAAGCGCTTTGGCTGCGTGAATCAGCCGGCGGCCGATACCGAACAGCCGCCACTCCGGCCACACCCACAGAGCCACAACACGCTGCCGGATGAGCAGAGCGAAACCAACGATCTGCTCCCCCTCGGCGGCCACAAACCAGCGGCTCGCGGCCGCCGGCAACCGCAGCAGCGCGTCGAGAGGCTCTCCCTCAACGAGGGTCTTCACTAGATAAGGGGCCAACCAGTCACGCTCGCCCGCCGCCCATAGTTCTTGCAGGACAGGCCACAGAAGAGGTCTGACTAAGTCTCCATTGGTGTGTGCATCGTCTTCGACCCACAGTTCGCTAACAACGATGTTAGGATCCATGTGTCAGGCTCCTCGCTTCGTGCAACGCACCTACCTATCTGCGTGCAACGCACCCCAGAAGGTGCGACGCACTTCAGAAAGCGCGACGCACCCGGCTCATCCACCCCACCGCAAAATCCACCAACGCCCGCTGCGGCAGCAGCCGCCCTTCGCCCGCGCCAACCCGGCTGACCCGCGCCAGCCCCGTCTCGCGCTCAAAGTCGGCCCCGATGGCGGCGAAGTCCTCGTCGTTGAAGTCCAGTTCAGGGTAGCTGACCCACTCCCGCCGCCCGTCGCGCAGCACCGGCGCGCCCTGGGTGATGATGGCCTTGCCGGGGAAGTCGGCGCGCTCTTCGGCCAGGTGCAGCGAGGTGTTGTTGCTGTGGCCCACGCCCAGCAGCAGCACGTGGCCGTCCAGGTCGTAGAGCCGGGCCAGCGGCGAGCCTTCGCCCAGGCCGTGGGCCAGTTCGTGCCCGGCGGTGATGAAGTCGGCCGCCGGGCCGCGGGCGGCGAACGACACCTGCGGGTGGTTGCTGCGGCGCACGCCCCGCTGGCGGCGGAACGTCTCCGGAATGGCTCCCATGCCGCGCGTCGGCGTCAGGTCGGGGTCATAGGCGGGCATGGTGTCGCGGATGACTGCCCACCACGCTTCGGGCACGGGCGGGTTGCGCCAGGCCGCCGGGTCGGACAGGTCGCCGGAATGGGTGGGCATGACCAGCGTGCCCGCCTCGCCCAGCGCCGCCTCCAGGGCCAGCACGACGGCCACCGGCCCGCCGCTGACCCAGCCCAGGGCGCTGAGGGAGGAGTGGACGAGCAAGATCATGCCCGGCCGCACGCCCAGGGCCAGCAGGTCGGCGCGCAGGGAGGCCATGATGGCCGGCTTGTCGCCGGCGCGGTGGACGGCGGTGGCTTCGTTCATGACGGTCTCAGATAGGCGATTTACCAAATCGCCCTACAAGGTTGCCGGTAGCGCCTCCAGGCCGCGCAGGGCCACGTTGTCGCGGTAGACGGGCGGGCCGCCGGCCAACGCCAGCGTGGGCAGCCGCCGCGCCAGCGTGCCCAAAGCGATCTCCCCCTCCAGCCGGGCCAACGGCGCGCCCAGGCAGTAGTGGATGCCGCCGCCAAATGCCAGATGCTTGTTGTTGGCCCGCCCCAGGTCGAGCCGCGCCGGGTCGGCAAAGACAGCCGGGTCGTGGTTGGCCGCACCCAGCAAGAAGGTGACGAACGTGCCACGCGGGAAGTGGTGGCCCTTGTAGGTCACGTCGCTCAGAGCCGCGCGCGAGGTCAGTTGCACGGGGCTGTCGTAGCGCAATAGCTCTTCGACGGCGCTGGCGATGAGGCCCGGCTCGTCACCCAGCCGCTGCCACTGGTCAGGGTGGCGCAGCAGGGCCAGCGTACCGTTGCCGATCAGATTGACCGTCGTCTCGTGGCCGGCCACCAGCAGCAGGGCGCAGGTGCCGAAAAGCTCCTCTGTCGTCAGGCGGTCGCCCGCCTCCTCGGCCGCCACCAGGGCCGAGAGGATGTCGCCCCGCGGCTGGGCGCGCCGCTCGGCCAGCAGTTCGTCGAAGTAGGCCGTCATCTCCGCCGCGGCGACGGAGGCGCGGTTATAGACGGCCGGGTCGTCAGTCAGATCGAGGCTGCGCACCAGGGCCGCCGACCAGCCATCAAAGCGCCCCTGGTCGGCCAGCGGCACGCCCAGCATCTCGCAAATGACGGCCACCGGCAGCGGGTGGGCCAGGTCGGCGATGACGTCCACCTGTTCCTTCTCGGCCATGCGGTCAATCAACGCGTCGCTGAGGCGCTGGACGGTAGCGCGCAATTGGGCCGCGGCCCGCGGCGTGAACGCCTTTTGCACCAGGCCGCGCAACCGGGTGTGGTCGGGCGGGTTCATGGTCAGCAGCCAGTTGGTCTGCATCTGCCACAGCGCCCGCTGGCTGGGCGGGGCGGCGGCGACCGACAGCGGCAGGTGGCCGAAGCGGTCGTCGCGCAGCAGGGCGTGGCAATCCTCGTAAGCTGTCAGGAACCACATGCCCCACGGCTCCCAGTAGAAGATCGGCGCGAAGGCGCGCAGCATGTCGTAGAACGGGTACGGGTTGGTGCGGAAAGCGGGCGAACGCGGGTCGAACTCCATGCCGCCTACTCCTCGATGCGGCCAAAGGCGCGCAACGTCGCCAGATTGCGCCACGTCAGCACGCCGCGCCACTCCCGTTCGGCCGCGGCCCAGGCGTCGGCGTCAATGAACTCCCACGACCAGTTGGGCCGCCACGTGCCATCCGGCGCTTGGGCGTCAATCAGATAGTCGAGATTGGCGTCAAGCACCGCGTGATCCACGGCCGCGGCTAGCTCCGACTGCGGCGAGCGCACGACCGCCAGCGGCTTCAGGTTGTAGTCGTTCCACTCGGTCGGGTTCATGACCACCGAGCGGGCCACGACGCGGCGCAGCTTGTCAATCATGTTCTCGCGCATCTCGCCCGGCAGATCTTCCGTCTCCAGCAGATCCACATAGCAGATCAGGTCGTGCATCTCCATCGTCTGCGAGTAGGTCAGCAGGTCAGTGGCCGCCAAGCGCAACGCCCCTTCGACAAAGGGGGACGGCACGAGCTTGCGATACTGCCACAGATAGCCGACGACGGAGGCGCGCGGGTTGGCCCAGAACCCGCGGAAGTTGGTCGCGCTGGCCGCGAAATCCCACCACGGCGCGTGGGGCGCGTCCTCGACAGCGGGAGAGATGATCGGCCAGCGTTCCGTCTCCACGTCGTAGTTGTCCATCAGGTAGACCAGCGCCGCTGGCAGGCCGGATGTCTCCTCATTGGCCCCCACGCGCCTCAGGATGTCCAGGGCAATCGTCGTGGCTACCACCGACGACGCCTCGGCGCGCATGTCCGGCTCCAGCGCCCGACCGAAGCCGCCGTCGGCGTTCTGATAGGGCACCAGCGCGGCCAGCACCGCCGTGCGGCCGCGGCCCTCAAAGTGATAGGCGAACAGGGCGCGCTCCAGTGGCCGCGCCTCGTTTCGCAGATAGTCGGCCGCCCGGCCAAATGCCTCTCGACTCAGCATCTTCATCGTGCGCTCCTCCTCTCCTGTTCCTTGGATTGCGGGTAACTCAGGCGGAAAGCAATCACAGACGACACAGATTCCTCAGACTGAAATCCGTGTCATCTGTAGTTGCTTTTTCTATCAGACGGCGACGCCGGTGGCGCGAGCCGCGGCCACGACAGCCCGAATCTGCTCCAGGTGATCGCCGATGTGGGAGTAGGACTCATCCAGCAGCGCCCGCGCCAGCCGCCAGAAGGTGCGGCGGCGGTGGACAAACTCCTCCGGCAACCCTTCGATCAGCGCCAACGTCTCGGCGTTCAGCCGCTTCAACTCGGCCACCATGTCGGCCAGCGTCGGGAAGGCATTGACGGTGGCGTTCAGTCGCGCCTCCTGGTTGGCCCCGTCCCCGTCGTAGGCCGCCTCCAGGTCACCGATCAACTCGCCGATCCATTGCTGATTGGTGCGCTCGCCCTGGATCAGATGGGCCAACACCTGCTTGACGTTCCACTCCTCCGGGCCGGGGCGGTAGGACGCCACCATGTCGCTGACGCCCTCGAGGGCGGCGTCGAGCGCGGCCTCGTCGCGGGCGTAGCGCTCGGCGACGCGGGCCAGCAGCTCCGGCGCGGTGTGGGGAATGTCAGGCAGCTTGCGCCCGGCTAGAGTCATGGGTACGGTGTGGCGCGCGCCGCCGCGATAGAACTCGACCTGCACCGTGTCGCCCACCTGCCGCGACTGAATGGCGCTGCGCAGCGCCACCACGTCGGGCGTCGGCCGGCTGTCAATGCTGACGATCACGTCGTCCTGAGTCAACCCGGCCGCCGCAGCCCCCAGATCGGGCACAACGCCGCTCAGCCGCACCCCTTCGGCCACGGGCACGCCCAAACGGGCGGCGTCGGCGCTGTCGAACCCGGCCAGCAGAACGCCCAACATCGGCCGCCGCGTCACGCGCAAGTCTTCGCCGCTGGTCAGCACCGAGTCGAGGTTCTCCAGCGACCGTCGCCAGGCGCGGTCGAACTCATCCGCCTTGTCGCCCCACTCCGGCCCCTGCCCAATGCCGCTGTGTTCCAGCACGATGGCCGCGCCCTGCTCGCGCGGCTCAATGGCCACGTGGACGCGCGTCGGACGCGGCTCGCCACGCCCCTGCCAGGTGAAGCAGACGGCGCGGTTTTGCAACAGTTCGGTGAAGTGGCCGGTGGCGTAGTAGCCGTCGTTCCAGCCGACGAAGAGGTGGCCGTTGGCCCGCGGCGAGGTGGTGGCCGTGTCGCACAGCCACTCGCGCAGAGCCGTGCTGCTGGTAAAGGCGCGGTAGACCTCGGCCGGCGTGGCCGCGACGACCCGCTCATAGGTCAACGTGTCATTGTCATCAGCCATAGCGTACTCCTGAATGGACCGGCGCGACCGACAGCTACGGCCGCGGCGCCCAGATGATGCGCCCCAGGCTCAATTCGCCGGGATTGGCGCGCCGGAGAATGGCCGCCGTCGTGCCAAAGCGCGTGGCCATCGAGTCCCACGTCTCGCCCGCCTCCACGACGTGGGCCTGGACGCACGGCGAGCCGATGATGCGCCCCTGGCTGCCGACGTTGGGCACGGTGATAACCTGGCCGGGGAAGATCAGGTCGGGGTTGGGCAGCACGTTGGACGCCAGAATCCCGCTGTAGGCCGTGCCATAGCAGCGGGCGATCTGCAACAGCCACTCGCCGCGGTTGACGGTGTGCTGCACCGTCGTCCCGGGCACAAGGCCGCCGCCGGTCGTCGACGGGGTTAGCGTCACGGTCGGCCCGGTGGGCGGGTTTGTCGGCGGGGTTTCGGTCGGCCCGGCCAGATCACTCGGTAGCGGCGTCGGCGTGGCCGGGGCGGGGATAGGGGTCGGTGTGGCCGTCGGGAAGGTGGGCAGGGTTACCGTCACCGTCGGGAAGACAAACAGGGTGGGCGTGGCTGTCGCCTGGCCAGACCCCGCCGGCTGTGCGCGACAGGAGATGGCCAGCCCCACCGTCAACACAAAGAGCGCCAGAAACCCAAAGATGATCAGGATCACCTGCGAAATCCGATCCCACATCGCTTAACCCTCCACTGGGCGACGAACGACCGTCGCCTGCAATCTATCATACAACAAAACGGAGGCGAACAGAAGCGAGAACGCTTGAACATCCGACAGGCATCAGCCCGCTGGGCGACTCCTGAAAAGCTCTGCCCAAGCGATAGACCAGCCGCCCATTTGGGTGTACACTACCTTTGCAGCCCACGTTTCCACCCATCTGAATCGGCGTCTTGCCGGCCCCTGGCGACCGGTCGCGCCAACTGTTGCCTGAGTTTCAGGCACCTATCGCGGAGAGTGTTATGATGACCCGTTCTATACCCGCGGCCCCCCCAACGGCCGACACGCCGGAGGCCATGCCCCACGGCGCCGAGTTGCTCCACAACCCCCTCTACAACCGCGGCACCGGTTTCAGCGCCGCCGAGCGCGAGGCGTTCGGCCTGCGTGGCCTCTTGCCGGCGCGCGTCCTGTCCATGCAAGACCAGGCCGCGCGCATCCTGGAAAACCTGCGCAAGAAGCCGACCGACCTGGAGAAGTACGTCTACCTGAACGACCTCGTTGACCGCAACGAGACGCTCTTCTACCGCATCCTCATTGACAACCTGGAAGAGCTGATGCCGATCGTCTACACGCCGACTGTCGGCCAGGCCTGCCAGCAGTACGGCCACATCTTCCGCCGGCCGCGTGGCCTCTACCTGTCGTCGGCAGACCGCGGCCACCTGGCCGACCTCATCGCCAACTGGCCCATTGACGACATCCGCGTCATCGTTGTCACCGACGGCGAGCGCATCCTGGGCCTGGGCGACCTGGGCGCGCACGGCATGGGCATCCCCGTCGGCAAGCTGTCGCTCTACACGGCCTGCGCCGGCATCCCCCCGGCCATGACCCTGCCCATCATGCTCGACGTAGGCACGGAGAACAAGACGTTCCAGAGCGATCCGCTCTACATCGGTATGCCCCACCCGCGGCTGAAGGGCGAGACCTACGACGCCTTCATCGAGGAGTTTATGCAGGCCGTCACGGCGCGCTTCCCGCGCGTGCTGGTGCAGTTCGAGGACTTCGCCAACCACCACGCCTTCGCCCTGCTCCAGCGCTACCGCGACCAGTACCGCGTCTTCAACGACGACATCCAGGGCACGGCCGCCGTCACGCTGGCCGGGCTGGTGGCCGCCCTGCGGCTCATTGCCGCCGAAGGCGGGCCGCGCCGCAAGCTGAGTGAGCAGCGCCTCCTCTTCCTCGGCGCGGGCGAGGCGGGCGTCGGCATCGCCGATCTCGTCGTTTCGGCCATGATCGAAGAGGGGCTGACGCCCACCGAGGCGCGCGGCCGCTGCTGGTTCGTGGACTCCCAAGGCCTGGTGGTGCGCCAGCGTGATGACCTGGCCGCCCACAAGCTGCCCTACGCCCATGACCACGCGCCGCTGGCCGACTTCCTGACCGCTGTCGAGGAGCTGCGCCCAACGGCCATCATCGGCGTCTCCGGCCAGCCGCGCACCTTCACCCGCGAGGTGATCGAGCGCATGGGCAAGTACAACGAGCGGCCGATCATCTTCGCTCTGTCGAATCCGACTTCTAAATCAGAATGCACCGCCGAAGAGGCCTATACCTACACCGCCGGCCGGGCCATCTTCGCCAGCGGCAGCCCGTTCCCATCGGTTAAGCTCTACGGCAAGACCTACAACCCCGGCCAGGGCAACAACTCCTACATCTTCCCCGGTGTCGGGCTGGGCGTCGTCATCAGCGGCGCGCGCCACGTGACCGACGAGATGTTCGAGGCCGCGGCCCGCACGCTGGCTGCTCAGGTGACCGAAGACGACATGGCCAACGGACGCATCTACCCGCAACTGTCGCGCATCCGCCAGGTGTCGGCGGCCATCGCCACCGCCGTGGCCGAGATCGCCTTCCGTGAAGGACTGGCCACCGAGCCGCAGCCGGACGATCTGCCCGAATACGTGCGCCAGTTCATGTACAATCCGACCTACGATCCGATGGTCTAGGCGGTTGCCACGGCCTCCCGTTCCAGCGTAGAATGGGCTGCGAACGGGAGGCCATTCTTGCAACACGCTCCCCGGCGCTGACCGCCGTAAACATTGACGCCTATGTTCGATTCGCTGGCCTACGAAGACTTCGAGCGCGCCTACCACCGCTCCTGGTGGCGTAAGTTCATCGCCCGGCTGACTGGCCGGAGCAATGAGCTGCTGCCCTTCGACGAGGTGCGCCAGGCGATGCCCTACCGCGGCCAGCGTGACATCGGCCTGCAAACTGTGCCCTTGGACAAGATCGTCGGCAGTGTCGGCCGCTATCGCGACTTCGACCGCGCCTTCCTGCCCACCCAACGCCAGACGACCGAGCGCTGGGTCAATATCCGCAAGGCCCACTACCGCGACGTAGCCTTGCCGCCGGTAGACCTCTATAAGATCGGCGATGTCTACTTTGTCAAGGATGGCAATCATCGCGTCTCCGTGGCCCGCGACCGCAACCAGACCGACATTGACGCCTACGTGACCGAGATTGACATCCCCTTCCCGCTGACGGCCGACATGGACATTGACAGCGTCAATCAGGAGAAGGCCTACGCCCAGTTCCGCCAGGACACGCGCCTCGATGAGTTGCGGCCTGAGGCCGACCTGCACCTGAGCAACCCGGCGGAGTACGCCCGCCTGCGCGAGCACATTGCCGCCCACCACTACTACCTGGGCACGGAGCGCCAGAGCGACATCGGCTATAGCGAAGCGGTCGAGTCGTGGTATGACAACGTCTACCGCCCGCTAGTGGACGCCATCGAAGCGCAGGGGTTGCGCCGCCAGTTCCCCGACATGACCCCCGCCGACCTCTACCTGCGGGTCAGCGAGTACCAGTGGTTGGTGCGCGAAGCGGCTCAGGACGTCGTCGGCGGCGACATGGCCCGCGACGAGGCCACCGAGCGCATGGCCGGCATCTACCAGCAGCGCGTCGTCCGCCGCGTTATTCGTACCCTGCGCGGCGCGAACTGGATTGACACCATGATCCGCGACAAGGAGCACGCGGTGTTCATGGAGAAGACGGGGCTGCTGCACGTGCGGCCGGAGGCCAACGTCCTGGCCAGCCTGCCCGGCAAGTACGAGAAGATCCTGCACCACATCCACGTTCACCACTACTATTTGGGGCTGGAGCAGCAGCGCGACGTGCCCTACGCCGAGGCCGTGGCCTCATGGTACGACAACGTCTACCTGCCCACGGTCGAGAGCGTCCGCGAACAAAACCTGTTGGCCGACTTCCCCGGCCGCACCGAGACCGACGCCTACGTGTGGCTCATTGAGCACCGCGAGGCGCTGGCGTAGGGCGGGTTGGCAACCCGCCTCCTGTTGTAGCGCGGGTTGGCAACCCGCTCTTCTTATCATTCGACCACTAACGAAGAGGCGGGTTGCCAACCCGCCCTACAATCCGTCCTGTGCTGCCCGGCCGATGGGCGAATCGGGGTTCAGCGCCGCCGCCCGCGCCAACGCCCGTTGCGCCCCGGCCTCGTCGCCCGCGGCCCGCAGCGCCAACCCCTGATAGTAGTAGGTCTCCTCCACGTTCTGCCCGCCCTGGTTGCCCAGCGTCGCCTCGGCCAGGGCCAGCACGTCGGCGTGGCGGCCGACAGCCAGATACGCCTCATAGGGCGCGAACTGGTACCACAGCATCCGCGGCGGCAGCCCCAACCGCCGTGCCTCGTCGAAGGCCGCCGCCGCGCCGTCGTAGAGCGTCGCGTCGCCGGCCGCGGCCAGCGCCGTCAGGCTGGCCCCCAGGTTGAACCAGGCGAACGGATCGTCGGACCGCTGCCGGGCCACCGTCCGCGCCCGTTCGGCCGCCCGCACCCACATCGCCCCCGCGTCGGCGAAGGCCGGGCCGAGCGCCTGCGTCAGCTCCGCCGCCCGCTCCGGGGGATAGACGACGACGAACGCGCCGTTGAAGTGCGCCCAATCGCGCTCCGTCGCGTCGTAGCCAACCAGTCCCTCCCCCCGCCACGGCCCCAGGTAGGTGTCGCGCACGCTGAAGTGGTGTGTCACGTCGTCGTAGGCGAAGATGGTCAGATAGTGGCCCATCCAGCCGGTGGCCGCGTCCGGCTCCAGCCCCTTCTCGATGATGACCGGGAAGCCGGCAGCCAGCAGCGCCCGCAACGTGTCCACGTCCCCGCCGACGTAGGCCGCGGCGGCCAGCGGCGTCTGCTCGTTGACATAAGACACCAACTCGCCGGGCGAGACGTTGCGATCTTCATAGTTGGGGCGAATGACGGCGGCCACGTCGAGTTGGCCGACCTCGATGCCGTAGGCGTTGAGCACCAGCGTCAGGTTCGTCGGGCCGCAGTTGTTGAACTTCTGCGGGATGATGGGCAGGCCGGCGACGCGGCCGTAGGGGGGCAAGGGGGTGGCGGGTGGCGAGTGACGGGTGGCGGGTGGAGTAGGCGCGGCGGTCTCGGCCGAAGCAGGGGCCATGGATGCCGTCGTTGCCGCCGCAGTTGGCGCGGGCGCGGGGGGAGAGATCGTGGCCAGGGGCGGCGTGGGCACGGCGGCCAACAGCGCCAGCTCGACCGCCGCGGGCGGGCCGGTCGGCGCGGGCAGGGCCGTCGGCAGCGGGGTGGTCACCAACGCCGCCACCGGCGCGGGCAGATAGTGGCGCACCCGCCCCGGCAGCCGCGGCAGCGCCCACCACACGGCCGCCGCGCTAACGATCGCCAGCAGCGCCATGCCGATCACCCATCGTCCCCGTGCGCCTCTCATCTGGCCCATTATACCCTCTCACTGCCCGGTACGTCGCCCGAACCTACGCCAGCCTTTCCAAAGTCTGACCAGAGGCAGGGGGACGCGGAGAGCACGGAGAGAAGACACGGAGAACAAAACCTATTTTGCAATGACCCTGGTACGTCAATTGACAGCCCTCCACGACGCGCCGATAATCCCACTTGAGATAAATCTGCGTAATCTGCGAAATCTGTGGTTACTCCTCATGAAAGAATCTGTCGGCTTCATCGGATTGGGCATCATGGGCGGCGCGATGGCCACCAACTTACTGAAAGCGAGCTTTGACCTGACGGTGTGGAACCGCACCCCCGGCCGCATCACCCCGCTGGCCGAGGCCGGCGCGGCCGTCGCTGCCGGCCCGGCCGACGTTGCCGCCCGCAGCGACATCATCGTCACCTGCGTCAGCGACACGCCCGACGCGGAAGCGGTCATCCTCGGCCCCGGCGGCGTCATCGAAGGCGCACGGCCCGGCGCGCTGGTCATTGATTGCAGCACCATCAGCCCGGAGGCGACGAAGGCCATCGCCGCCCACCTGAAAGGGCGCGGCGTCCACCTGCTCGACGCCCCGGTCAGCGGCGGCAGCGAGGGCGCGGCCAAGGGTACGCTCAGCATCATGGTCGGCGGCGACGCGGCCCAGGTAGCCCGCGCCATGCCCGTGCTGCAAGCGATGGGCCAGACGATCACCCACGTCGGCGGCCAGGGGGCGGGGCAGATGGCCAAGCTGGTCAATCAGGTGCTCGTCGTCGTGACCATGCAGGGCGTGGCCGAGGCGCTACTGTTGGCCGAGGCCGGCGGGCTGGACCTGGAGCGGACGCTGGCCGCCGTCGGCGGCGGCGCGGCCGGCAGTTGGATGCTCAACAACCGCGGTCCGCAAGTTATCCGCCGCGACTGGCGGCCAGGCTTCACCATTGACCTGCAACAGAAAGATTTGCGGCTGGTGCTGGAGGCGGCTGACCAGTTGGGCGTCCCCGC
>CXWK01001568.1_pt13 | contig 12202 bp, 9 predicted proteins | sample 590851 | NCBI WGS metagenome assembly CXWK01 (sample SAMEA3498364, study PRJEB10139) | wastewater metagenome | biome: wastewater treatment plant; material: activated sludge | place: Denmark | collected 2014-08-01
TGCTGGTCATCGTTCCGGTGGTTGGGCTCTTCGTCCCATTTCTCGTCGGATGCTGGGTGATCGCCGCCACGTTTGTCGCGGTGCGCCAGGCGCTCGACTACGACGATACGTTCAGGGCCATCCTGGTCTGCCTGCTCGGTTGGCTGGTGGCTGTGGCCGTGGTGTATCTGACCGGAATCGGCGCCACCCAGGTGCACTGATCGGTGATGGCAGAGAAGTCGCGGCGGCGGGTTGTCATCATCGGCGGCGGTTTCGGTGGGCTGAACGCGGCCCGAGCGCTCTCGAGCGCCGACGTGAACGTCGTGGTCCTCGACCGGAAGAATCACCACGTCTTTCAACCGTTGCTGTATCAGGTAGCTGCGGCCGCGTTGTCGCCGGGCGACATCGCGTCGCCCATCCGATGGATTCTGAGGCGCCAGCGGAATGCGCAGGTGTGGCTCGCCGACGTGACGCGCATCGATGTGGAGCGCCGCGTGGTGCATCTGGCTGACGGCCCTCACGAAGTGGCGTACGACGCCCTCATTGTGGCGGCCGGCGTCACACATTCATATTTTGGTCACGACAACTGGCAGCCTCACGCGCCCGGACTCAAGACACTGGAAGACGCATTGGCCATTCGCGCGCGCGTGCTGACGGCGTTTGAGCTGGCGGAGCGCGAGCCCAATGCGGCGGCGCAGCGGCGACTGCTCACGTTTGTGGTGGTGGGTGGCGGGCCGACGGGTGTCGAACTGGCCGGCTCGCTGGCAGAAATCTCCCGGCACGCGCTCGTGAACGACTTTCGTTCGATCGATCCAGAGGCGGCGCGCATCATCCTGGTGGAAGGGGGCCCCGAGGTCCTGCAGACCTATCCCGCGCCGCTTCCGACGTTCGCCCGGCGCGCGCTTGAGAAGCTGGGCGTTGCGGTGTGGACCGGCAGCGCCGTGACTCGCATCGATGCCGGGCACGTGCATGTGGGCAGCGAGGTGATCGAAGCCGGCACGATTCTGTGGGCCGCCGGCGTGATGGCGTCGTCTCTCGGTGCGTCACTGGGTGTGCCGCTTGATCGCGCCGGGCGAGTGATTGTGAATCAGGACCTCACGATCCCTGGTCATCCCGAAGTCTCTGTCATTGGCGACCTGGCCACATTCCGGACCGAAGACGGCCAGACGCTGCCGGGGGTGGCGCAGGTGGCGATGCAGCAAGGTGTGCATGCGGCCAGGAACGCCGTCGCGATCTTCGACGGGCACCCGCGAACACCGTTCCGCTACCGGTTCTACGGAAACATGGCCACGATCGGCCGGCACTCGGCCATCGGTGATCTGGGGTGGATCAAGCTCAAGGGGTATCCCGCCTGGCTTGCCTGGCTGTTCATCCACCTCATGCAACTCATCGGGTTCCGCAACCGGTTCTCAGTGCTGCTGCAGTGGGCGGTGTCGTACCTGACCTACCAACGTGCGGTGCGGCTAATCACCGATCCGCCGAAAGAAACGCCATGAGCCGCGTGCGCGTGCGCGGCTGGTGGTTGGTTTCGCTGCTCGCGCTGGCGATGATGGCCATGCCGTGGCCCTCTGGGCTGATTGAGGCTGTGTACTCGCGCCGCCTCTACCCACTCTTGCAGCGCATGGTGACCGGCGCCAGTAATCAGGTGGGCTGGGCGATCATCGATGTGCTGCTCGTGGCGGCGGTCGTCTACGTGTCGTGGCTCCTAGTGGGAGCCTTCACACGATCTCGTGAGCGCGGCATCGTGTCTGGATTGTGGGAGCTGACACGTCGCCTGTTGCGGACCAGCGCGCTGCTCGGTTTGGTGTTCCTGGCGGTGTGGGGCCTCAATTACCGGCGCGTGCCGCTTGAAACCACTCTGCGCGGCGGCACGAGTGTGGCGGTCTCGGCCACCGACATTCGCGCGCTGGCTGATGCGGCCGTGATCGGATCCCGCGTGACACGCCCGCCTGATGAGGGCGGGGGAGATCGGTCGTACGCCTCGGTGGCCGCGCGTCTGGCCGGTCCGTTCCAGCAGGCACTGCAACGTCTCGGCATGCCGGCGACGGCCACCGGCCGGCCGAAGTCATCCGTTGTGCTCACGCCGTTCTTCACGGCAGCCGGCGTGACGGGCATGGTGAATCCACTCGTGCTCGAATCGATTGTGCACCCTGACTTGTTGCCGTTTGAGCGGCCGATGGTGCTGGCCCACGAATGGGCGCACCTGGCGGGGTTTGCGGACGAGGCGGATGCCTCAGCCGTGGGGTGGCTCGCCTGCACACTCGGCGACCCTGACCTCGCCTACAGCGCTCATTTCTTCGTCGTGATCGAGACGGCCGGCGCGATGCCTCGGCCGGTCTGGCGCGATGTTCGCGCGCAACTCGACCCGGGCGTCATTCGTGATCTGGATGCGCTGACCGCACGGCTCACCAAACAGCAGCCCGTGGTTCGCGACACGGCGTTCAAGGTCTACGATGGATATCTACGCTCAAATCGTGTGGCCGACGGTGTGCAGAGTTACTCGCGCGTGCTCCGCGTGCTGACGGCGATGCGGTGAGGCAAAACGACCTCAGAGGTCGTTTTGGCACTAACGAATCTTCAAATCGAGCTTCGCGGCCAGCTCCCGCAGCCACGTCACCAGTCGCTGCTGATTCTCGGGGCCCGTCAACATCAACTGCTTTTGCACAGGCCTCAGGGATCGTAGCGCGGCATCGGTGTGCTCGAAATAACCGGGCCGGCGCCACAACAGGGGCGGGTCTGTGGCGACAGGTGTGGCCACGACCACTTCGATCGCGCGCGTGATCGCCTCGTCGAAATTGCCTCCGGGGTGGCCCAGGTCGGCATAGGCCGCATCAAACAGATCCTTCACGTTCACGTAGAGTTGCGCGGCATCAGACGGGCTCACGGAGACGAGCGCGTTTGTCGGGCCGCTCCAGCGCGGATAGCTGGCGCTGTCGAGCCGGCCCTGTGGGTCGCCCACGATGGTGAGGCGGGTGGTGGGGCGGAGCACGGCGAGCGGCACTACAGGCGTTTTGCCGTCGCCAATCTGCACCACGGCGAGCACTGCGGCGCGAATCAAGCCGTCGGTGGCCAGCAGCCGCGCCAGCATCGGATGTTTGGAGAGTGTGGCCACCGCCTCGCGAAAGATGGCATCCGATCCGTCGAGCGCCGGTAACTCCCAGGGCTGTCGCTGCGGACGGTTCGACTTCACGGCCCCTTCCGTGGCTTCAGTGGGTGGGGGCGGCACCTGCTCGGGCTGCGACCGCGTCATCCACCAGAAGCCCAGCCCACCGCCCGCGACGAGCGCGAGCGCCGCGACGCCGATCCATCGCGTGGGGGACCCGCCACCGGGCGGCACACGCGGCGGCACGGGCGGCTCCCAGGAGGGAGTGCGGGACAGTGGCAGGTCTTCGAAAGCCATGTCTCCCTATACTACGCCCGGCTCTCCTCCGTTGACGCCGGGCGGGCGACGGCAAACGCTCACTCCACTCGCGCCCAGGCCCAGTCCCAGCCCTCGAGGCCTTTGTCGTTGATGGCTTTGACGGCGATGCGCGTGCCTGTGGGCAGCGCCGGAAGAGTCGCGCGGGGTTCGGTCACGGTCACTCTGGTGCGCAGCGGGTCGCTCTCGGGCCCATACGCCACGATGTAACGCCGGACGCCCGTTTCGGGTGACGCGGTCCAGGTGAGTGACACGCCGCTCGCGGTCTTTGCGACCGCCAAACCCTTGAGTCGCGACGGGCTCGACGCCAAATACATCAGCGTGGCGGCCGTGACCTTCGCCGTCTCGGTGACCTGCGCCTGGTTAATTGTGTCCAGGTAATCCGTCGCCTGGTGGTAGTTGGGATTTGCGAGGATGGGGTATGACCCGATGCCTCCGACGATGTCGCCCCAGGCGTCGTAGAACGCCTGCGCGTCGGTGCCCCGGTAGTACTTCGTGTCGAACAACACGATGTCGGTGAACTGGATCGCCGCGCCGTGCTGGATGTCGCGAATGCCGGGGTTGGAGTAGCGAATGGTGTTGTTGAGCTGCGGTCCCTCGCCGGCCCAGCCGATCATGTCGTTGTTGAGCGCGCCCACCACGTTCCACTTGGCTTCGGCCGAGCGCCGCACAAACTCGCGGCTGCCGAGCAGGCCGGCTTCTTCACCGGTGAACGAGGCAAACACAATCGTCGCCGGCATCGGCGTGCGCGCGAGCATCCGCGCGGCTTCGAGCAGAGCTGTTGTCCCCGACGTGTCATCGTCAGCGCCTGGACCGATGGCGACCGAGTCGAAGTGGCTGCTGACCACATAGATCAGGTCTGGATCCACCGTGCCGCGCAGCGTCGCGAGGACGTTGGCGGTTTTGCCGCCGAGCGCGTTGGCCTGAGTGAAACTCTGCTGCTCGGGTGTGTAGCCGAACGACGCATACGCGCGCATCAGGTAGTCGATGGCCTTCGCGTTGCCAGGCTGCGAGATGTGTTTCGAGTCGAAGTCGTAGAGCGCCTTGGCGTGTTCGAAGACACGCGTCACTGAGCCTGCGCTCGTGACCGTGCGAACCGCGGCGGCGATTGGCGCGAAGGCCTTTGTGGTGCGGTCACGCAGTTCGGTCTCGTGTGCGAGGTTGGCCGTGAGTCGGGCGATGACTTCGTTGACGTTGATCGTGCGCGACAAGTCGCTCACGTAGATGCCGCGCTCCGGTGACACGGTGTCGCCATCACGATCGGCCACGATCAACACACGCGAACCATCGGCGGAAGGCAGCCATGAGTATTCGGGCACCACGGTGCGAATGGTGTTGTTGTGGAAGAGGCGGCGCCGTGTGCCGGTGGTCAGGTCATAGACCTGCGACCGGCGGTGGCGCGGTTCACCCATCATGCCAATGAGTGTGGTGTTTGTAAGGAAACGCGGCAGGATGTCGTGCTGGATGTCGCGCGTCACACGGGTGTGCGTGGTCCCTTCCGAAATGTAGAGTTCCCAGTCGGTGAACTGCATCAACTGATACGCCACACGGCGGCCGTCGGGCGAAAGTGACGGCGCCTCCAGCCGTTCGCGTCCCGTGCGGACCACGGTGACGTTGTCGGACAGGGTGGGCGACGTGTTGAGCGTGTAGGCATCGGCGGTGCGGTTAATCCAGGCGATGGTGCTGCCATCAGCAGACAACGTCGGCGCCGTCCCAGTGATGATGCGGGTGCTCTTCGTGGCGAGGTCCAGCACCGCGAACGACGCAGAAGCGCCGCCGGGGCCTCCGGCGCGGCCCGCACCACCGGCACGGCCCGCACCGCCGGCGCGACCCGCGCCCTGGCCGTCCTGTCCTGCCGGCGCAGCAGGGGCTGGGGCGGTTGGCGGTCTGCGGAACGGCGCGGCACCGCCCGTGTTGTAGAGGAGTGCGGCTCCCTTGGGATCAACAGCGAGCAGCGTCTTGAATCCCGCGTCCTCGGTCAGGCGCTGTGGCGCGGCGGCGTCGCTCACCAGATAGATGTCGGACCGGGACAGGTCGGCAACGTCCGCGCCGATGAAGAAGATCGAGCGGTTGTCTGCCGCAAACGCGGGAGAGGCCTTGGCAAGTCCCGCCGTGGCGATGACGCGCTCGGTGCCAGAGGCGAGCTCTCGAACCACGAGGTCGCCACTGGTCGCCAGCAACCATGCCGCCTGCAGCGTGGCCGCCTGTCGTTCAGGCGTATTGGGGCCGGGCGCGGCCAGCACCTGCTGGGCGGCCGTCCATTCGGCGTTCTGCGGCGGGCGAATCCACACCACATGTGTGCCGGCGGGGTTGACCGCCACGCCGACGCCTTGGAGCTCAGCCGCCGGGGCGGGTGCGGCGGCGCCATCGGGCACGCGCACGATTCGGGTGATGGGGGCGGTGGCGGGCCCCGTTTCAAAGATGGCGAGGCGCCCGTCGGCTGACAGGCGGGGCACCCGGCCGTCATTCGCGATGGTGACCGACGGGTAGTACTCACCGGTCAGGAGTGCCACCCGTTCCAGGTATTCGGCGGCGGCCGGTGAACGCATGATCGCCAACAGGTGGGGCAGCGCCAGGTGGTAGTCGCCGGCTTCCCAGTCGTTGACGGCCTGCCGCCAGCGGTCCGCCGGTGCGGTTGGACCAGACTGCGCGCGCGTCGCGACGAAGGTGGAAATGACAAGAAGGCCGGTGACGAGCGACGCGGCCAGAAATCGAGAGGGAATGCGAGACAGGTTCGCCATCCGCACATAATAGGCCGACACCCCACCGAAGTGCGACAATAGAGGCTATGACTCCGACTGTCCTCGAAGCGATCAACAAACAGATTTCAAACGAATTTTCTGCGTCGTTTTCTTACCTGGCCATGGCGGCCTGGTGTGAGCACCATCAGTTCACCGGCGCCGGACACTGGCTGCGGGTGCAGAGTCAGGAAGAGCATACCCACGCGATGAAGCTCTTCAACTTTGTTTTGGCGCGCAACTATCAGGCAAGCGTCACCGGAATCGAATCGCCCCGCGGCGAGTTCGGGTCCTTGCTCGACGTCTTTGAATCGGCCCAGAAGCAGGAACAGGCCGTGAGCCGCCAGATCGACGGGCTCTACGAGCTGGCGTTTACCGAGAAGGTCTTTGCCGCGATGGCCGAACTGCAGTGGTTTGTGACTGAGCAGGTCGAAGAGGAAAAAACCATCCGCGAAATTGTCGCCAAGCTGCGCATGGTGAAGGACGACCCTTCGTCGCTTCTCGATCTCGACCGGGAACTGGGCGCCCGCGCCGCCGAACCGACGCCGGCCGCATAGGACCCAGGACTCTGGACCCTGGACTCTGGACTCTAGCCGCGGAACGCGGCCAGCGCAGCTTCGATCGACGGGAACATCTCGAAGATGCCTTCGAGGCCGGCTACGGTCAGCAGGTCCGTGATGCGGGCCGTGGCGCCGGCCAGCACCAGACGCCCGCCCTGCCGTGACACCGTGACGTGGGCGGCGATGAGTTCGCCGAGCCGTGTGCTGTCGATGTACGGGACCTTTGACAGATCCAGGACCACCGTTGTGGCGCCGCTCGCCACGGCATCCGCGGTGGCTTTTTTCAGGGCGCCGGGCTCTTCGCCGACCGTGAGGCGGCCCACCAGCCGCAGGATGGCCACCTGGCCGTCGAGTGAGGTATGAATTTCCATAGCTGCAACGGCTATTGTAGCCGGGTCGGGTAAGATTATCCGCATGTCTTCCATTGCTTCGCTCAGTGCTGCCCGCCGTGTTCCACCCGCCATCAATGAACCGATCAGGTCCTACGCTCCTGGCTCTCCGGAGCGCGCCGAGCTCAAGGCTCGCCTGACCTCGATGTCGACCGAGCGGGTCGAAATCCCCCTGATCATCGGCGGCAAGGAAATCCGGACCGGTAAGACCGGCCAGTCGGTGATGCCCTTCAAACACGGCCACGTGTTGGCCGAGTACCACATGGCCTCGCCCGAGCATGTGCAGCAGGCCATTGCCGCGGCGCTCAAAGCGCGCCAGGAATGGGCGGCGTGGCCCTGGGAAGACCGCGCGGCGGTGATTCTCAAGGCCGCAGAACTGCTGGCCACCACATGGAAGGCCACGGTCAATTCGGCGACGATGCTGGGCCAGGCCAAGACGGCGTTTCAGTCGGAGATCGACGCCGCGTGTGAACTCATCGACTTCTGGCGCTTCAACGCGCAGTACGCGCAGGAAATCTACAGCGAGCAGCCCGCCAATGGCCCCGGCGTGTGGAACCAGCTGGAGTACCGCGCGCTCGAGGGCTTCATCTACGCGGTGTCGCCGTTCAACTTCACCGCGATCGGCGGCAACCTCTCCAGCGCACCAGCCTTGATGGGCAACACCGTGGTCTGGAAGCCCGCGTCGTCGGCGATGCTGAGCGCGTACTACGTGATGCGGATTTTCGAGGCGGCCGGCATGCCGCCAGGCGTGATTAACTTTGTGCCCGGCGGCGCAAGCGCGATCACCGATACCGTGCTGGCCTCGCCGGATCTGGCGGGCATTCATTTCACGGGCAGCACCGAGGTTTTCCAGAGCATGTGGAAGACGGTGGGCGGGAACATCGCCAACTACAAGACCTATCCGCGCCTGGTGGGTGAAACCGGCGGCAAGGACTTCATCATCGCGCACCCGTCGGCCGATCCGCAGGCGGTGGCTGTGGCCATTATCCGCGGCGGGTTTGAGTACTCGGGACAGAAGTGCTCGGCGGCCAGTCGCGTCTACATTCCGCAGTCGCTCTGGTCCGAAGTGCGCGACCGCACGATCAGCATGATGAAGCAGATCAAGATGGGCGACCCGCGCGATTTCCGCAACTTCCTGAGCGCGGTGATCGATCGCAAGGCGTTCGACCGGATCAGCGGATACCTCGAGCACGCGAAGGGCACTGCGAAGGTGCTGCAGGGCGGCGGCTGCGACGCGTCAGAGGGCTACTACGTTGAGCCCACGCTGATTCAGACCGACGATCCGGCGTACCGCCTCCTGTGCGAGGAGATCTTCGGACCCGTTGTCACCGCGTACGTCTACCCGGACGCGAAGTGGCACGAGACAATGGACATTCTTGACAAGACGTCGCCGTACGCGTTGACGGGCGCGGTGTTTGCCACCGAGCGGTCGGCCGTGCGCGAAGCCACAAGCGCGCTGCGGAATGCCGCGGGCAACTTCTATATCAACGACAAGCCCACAGGCGCGGTGGTGGGGCAGCAGCCCTTCGGCGGCGCACGGGCCTCGGGCACCAACGACAAGGCCGGCTCACGGTCGAACCTGAATCGGTGGGTCAGCACCCGCACGATCAAAGAGACGTTCGTCTCGGCCACCGACCACAGCTACCCCTTCATGGGCGCTGAGTAGGACAGCAGTACTCGGGCTGTTCCTCAAGCCCGAGGCTTATGGGCGCTCGGCCCGATTCCATCGGGCCGTCAGCGCGTCTGCATCCGCCAGGTGGCGAAGAATGAGATCGGCGCGGCCGGGATCCGCCGTGTGCGCAAGCAGGCACGCGGCGGTTTCCACCGCGCGATACCACGCGCGCAGCCCTTCTCCCTGATACGCGGTCCAGTTCGCAAAGGTGTGGGCTGCGAGATATCGGCGCATCACCACGTCTTCCACCGCAGCCGACGGGCTGGGCGACAGCGCGTCCAATGCCTGTGCGCGCCACGCCTCAGGGACCGCAGCGATGGCATCGGCACAACACTGGGCCACGACCGCTGCGGACAGCCTCGCCGGGACGGGTGGATGCTCGCGCGCGCGGCGAAACGCGTCGCCGACGTGCTCCATCAGTGGTCGTGTCCCGACTTTCCACCCGCGCACGTCCTCANNNNCTCTCCCAGTCCATCGCCAGTCGCGCATGCAACAGCGGCGGCAGTGCCGGGTCTGCCGTGAGGCCGACGTATTCGCCCGCGGCAGGGAAGGCGGGCGCGTCAACGGCAATCGCGATTGGTCCTGCAGGCGCGGCCAACAACTCCGCGGCGGTTGGGCAGTAGTGGGAAAGAGTCACGGACACGCCACGGGGATCGTGCACCGACTGTCGCGGAAACTGCCGGCATGCGAGCGGCAACGCCGCATGGCCCATCACACGCTGAATCCGGCAACCGCCCTCCGAAGTGCGGTCATGAAACACGCACTCACCGTGTGCGCTCTCCAGCAACGTCGGCTCATCCGGTTCTGGGCCCTCCGGCATCAGTCCGCCGGAGCGCAACCGCGTGAGCTCGACAGGTTCTACGGCAATCGGCCACCCCGACGAACAGCACCGCCCTCGATGCTTGCACCCGTACTCCGCGTGAAACGACAGGACCCTGGTACTCATCATTTTCCGAGCGACCCCAGGACCCCGGGACCCCGACTGGCTACCTACCCTGCGTGACTGAGCGGAGAAGTGAGCGCAGTAGTTCAAGGCGCCATGCCCCGTTCTCCGGGTTGTGGAAATTAAACGGCCGCTCCTGGGGCAACAGCTGTGAGCGGTCCTTCGCCGGTTCGAACGATGTGCCTTCATGCCACTCGTTGAACGTGGTCAGGTAGGTCAGGAAGAACCGTCGTGCCGAATTGTTGCGACGCGGGTCGGCCTGCAACTGCATGGTGGTCTCGAGACTTTCAAGCACGCGCTGACGCGAGGCGGCTTCTGCTGTTGCACGCGAGGCAGCCGACAGCCAGTCGATGGGGCCCACCGGTGGCTCAAACGGCTGCGGAACGTCACACACCCCGGCAGGCGTGACCGGCACGTAGCCATCAAAGCCGCAGTTGATCGCAAACGAATACAGCAGGTTGTTGCCGCCGAAGTCAGTCGCCGCCTTCGGCCACGTCGTCGGGCGCACGAAGCTGTCGTAGATCGCGATGCCGTCAAATCCACCAGCCGCTGTACGCCCGAGATCAAGCGAGTCTGCCAACAGCACGATCCGATCGAACACGGGCCGCACATTTTCGCGCACTGCATCCGTCTGCCGCCGCCACACATCATCCGCCGTGTAGTCGGGCACGGTGCGCACCACGCCCAGGCAATCGACAGAAGTGGGGGGAACGATGGTGCGGAAGGTCTTGAGGACGGGCGTGGCCGGTCCGGTGCCGTGGTCGAGCAGCAGGAAACAATCCCACCGGCGTCGTTCGCCGTACTCGCGCAGCAAGTAGTTGATGTCGGAGGCGTAGAAGAGCGCGCGGTCCGGGCGATAGGGCTCGAGATGGAACGTGACGTGGATGTCGTGCGCGCGCATCACGTCCATGATCATGGGCGTTGCGCGGTTGGTGTTTGAATCCTGGCCCCACCAGCTGATGGCGATGGCGCCCACACCGGCTTCGGCCATCCACCGCGCATGTTGCTCCACCACGGCCATATCCATCGAGTGATACGGCCCCAGCGCCGGCATCATGGTGGAGGCGATGCCGTAGGGAGGTTGTGAACCTTTTTCAGACCAGTGGAAATACGGGTTGGTTTCGTACCAGGGGTAGTACTCGAACACGAAGTGCCGGCGCAGATTCGGGAACGTTGCGCGCAGGGCGGCCGCGGATTCAGACGCGCGTGCCCGCGCAAAGCCCTCGGGGATGATGCGTTCGCCGGTGCGCGGATCGAAGCGGGGGAGATCCTGCAGCGGTTGCCGCAAGGACTGTTCGACTGCGCCAAGCGCCGAACCTGCGGGGACTTTTCCCGACCTGAGTGCCGCTCGAACGGAGGAATCGCCGCGCCACTGCCTCGCGGGATCCGGAAATCCCGCATAGGCGTTGCCTCCGGTGGGTTGCTGGCCCTGGCCGAAGCGCGCAAGCGCCGCGCCGGGCACGGCAGCCAGGCCGGCCTTCAGCAGATCGCGGCGGGTAATGCGAGACACACGACGATTGTAGCCACTGTTGCCGGGTCTGAAGACCCGGCCTCCATCCGGATCGAGGCCGGACTTGTCCTGAACGAGGCCGGACTTGTCCTGAAGGAGGCCGGGTCTTTTAGAACCGGCAAGATGTCAGCGGGCGAGTTCCTGCGTAATCCACCAGTCGATGTGGCGTTCGAGCACGAACAGCGGCATCGAGCCCACCGAGAGCACCGCGTCGTGAAACCGGCGAATGTCGAAGCGTGCGCCGAGCCGGGAAGTGGCGCGCTCACGGAGGCGCACGAATGTCTGGCGTCCCATGCGGTACGCCAGCGCCTGTGCGGGTGACCGCGTAGAGTAGCGCACGGTCTCCGAGTCGATCTGCACGTCAGACTCCAGTGTGTGCTCGCGCATGTAGAGCATGGCCTTCGGGCGTGACCAGCCAAGGTAGTTCATGCCGGTGTCCACGACCAGTCGCACGTTGAAGAAGTTGTCGAACACCAGCCGGCCGTACAGATCGTAGGGGTCGGTGTACATGCCCATCTCGCGTGCGACGACCGACGATGAATATTCGCCCCAGCCTTCGGTGTAACCGGCCGACATGCTCGACCGCCTGAAGGCCGGCAGTTCGGCATTCTCGAGTTGAAGGTTGATTTGAAAGTGATGGCCGGGCACGAGTTCGTGGAAGATGAGCGCCGCGCCGGCGAGCAGGGATCGATCTTCGAGCGTGCTGCCATTGAAGTTGTAGAGCCCGCGCGGTTCCGTTCGTGTCGGTATGGAGTAGAAGCCGTACGTCTGTGAGGGTTCGAGCGTGGGATTCAGTCGCGTCACGCCGTAGATGGCCTCAGGCGACCGCGTGAAGAACTGGCTCACCTTAGGCTCGATGCGCCTGATGTGCGACATCAACACGGCGCCCACTTCGTCCGGCGTCTTGACGTAGAAGCGCTGGTCGCGGCGCAACTGGTCGTGGAACTCGGCCTTCGTGCCGGTGAACCCGATCTGGCGCCGCAAATCCGCCAT
>CXWK01028813.1_pt1 | contig 12199 bp, 12 predicted proteins | sample 590851 | NCBI WGS metagenome assembly CXWK01 (sample SAMEA3498364, study PRJEB10139) | wastewater metagenome | biome: wastewater treatment plant; material: activated sludge | place: Denmark | collected 2014-08-01
CCGGCGTGTTGCCGTAGTGCTCGGCGATGTGGCGCAGCACGTCCAGGCCCTCGCCGTCGGGCAGGCGCATGTCCGTGAGGGCGAGGTCGTAGGCCCGCTTCTCGAGGAACTCCTTCGCCTCCGCGACGCTCGAGGCGCTGTCGGCGTCGACTCCCATGCGCGAGAGGGTGACCACGAGCAACTCGCGGATGTCTGCTTCGTCGTCGACGATCAGGACGGCCTTCGCGCTCATCAGGTGCCTTTCAGGGTGATGCGGAAACGGCAGCCGGGGCCGCCCTCCAGGTATTCGATGTGGGCGCCGTTGCCCTCGCAAAGCTCGCGCGCGATGTAGAGGCCGAGACCCGTGCCCTGCGCCTCGGTGGTGAAGAACGGCTCGAAGAGGTGGCCCTGCAGCTCGACGGTCACCCCCGGGCCGTCGTCGGCCACCTCGAGCAGGAGCATGCCCGGCAGTGCGGCGGGCGAGAGCGACACGCGCACCGACCCCGGCTGCCGGCGGCCGTGGCGCCAGGCGTTGCGCAGCAGGTTCCACAGGATCTGGTGCAGGTGCTGGCGGTCGAAGGCCATGCGAAGCGTGGTGCGCACCTCGATCGCGACGCACTCGGCAGGCACCTTCTCCGTGGCGCAGAAGTCGGCGGCGAACTGCTCGAGGAAGGCGCGCGGACCGATCGCCTCGGGCTGGGCGCGGTCGCGGCGGTTCAGGTACAGCACCTCCTCCACGATGCGGTCGAGCCGGTGGACGTTGTCGCGGATGATGTGGACGAGCCGGTCGTCGCCCGCCTGGGCGCGCTGGCTCTCCGCCAGCAGCTCCGCGGCGTGGTTGATCGACGAGAGGGGATTCCTGATCTCGTGGGCGATGGAGGCGGTGAGGCGGCCGAGCGCGACCAGCTTCATCTGCTGCGCCTGCTCGCGAAGCCTGCCCACGTCCTCGACGAACACCACGGTCGGCGGCGGGTCGTCGGTCCCGATGGCCACGAAGTGCACGGAGAGCTCGGCGGCGGAACGAGGCGAGCGGAAAGTGCGGATCGCGGCGCCCGGGGAACGCCGCCACGCGGCGATCATGCGCGCGACCTCCGGGGAGTACTCGGCGAGGAGGGGGCGCCGGCCGGTCGGCAGCGCGCCCAGGAGCTCGACCGCGCGCGGGTTGCTCTGGCGGATGGTGCCCTCGGGGTCGACGACCAGCATGCCGTCCTGCATGTCCCGGATCACCAGCTCGTTGATCTGCGAGAGGTTCGCGAGGTCGATGGTGCGCTGGCGGGCGATCGTCTCGCTTCTGCGCGCGTAACGGGCGAGCGTCCAGCCGAGCCCCGCGGTGGCGAAGAGCGCGATGCTGGTCAACCCCGACTGCAGGAAGTCGCTCGCCGGCGCGTCGAAGCGCCACACCTGGAAGGCCTGCTCCACCAGGACCGCGATGGCCGCCACCGCCGCGTGGAAGAACGCGAGCCGGCCGCGCGTGATGAGGCCCGCCGCGGCGAGCGAGATGAGGAGCGAGACCCCGATCCCGGAGCGGATGCCCCCGCTCGTGTGCACGAGGACCACGATCGCGAGCACGTCGACGAAGACGGCCGCCGTCACCTGCATCGAAATGCCCGGCTCGCGCAGCAGCGCCGGCACCATGAGCAGCACGGAGGCCACGCCGTAGGCCACCAGCGCCGTCACCGCGAGCCCGGGCTGCTGGATGCCCAGCTGGAAGAACGCATTGAGGAACGCGTAGGCGGCCGAAAGGCCCAGGGCCAGGACGACGCGATAGGCCGAGAAGACGACGAGCGTGCGCCAGGCGGTGTCGTCGCCCACCGCGGCGATCCGCGCACGCCCGCCCGGTCGCGGGCCTTCGGCCAGGGGGGCGCGTGCGATCGCGGCAGGTGTCATTGCGCGTGCTTGCAGGTGGCCGGGTCGCGGCAGGTGATGCGCCCGCCTTCCTCCCGGGATTCGCTGCGCGGCAGGTTCACGCCGCAGTGGGCGCAGGCGACCATGTCCTCGATGTCGCGGGGCTCGGACGACTCCGCATCCTTCACCTGGGCCTTGAAGAAGCCGCGGAAGACGAGCCAGATGACGAAGCCGATCGCCAGCAGGAGGAGGATTCGGGCCAAGGACGTGGTTCCTGAAGTGGTTCCCAGCCTGCAAGTTTAGCTCAGCCGGGGTGCCTCGATCCTCCGGAAGGCAGCGTCACCTCGAAATGCGCACCGCTGCCGCCGGGCAGGTTGATCGCCCGGGCGGACCCGCCGTGGTACTCGGCCACGAGACGCACGATCGCGAGCCCGAGGCCCAGGTGGCCGCCGCGTCCCACGCCCTCGGCGCGCGCGGTGACCATCGCGTCGAAGAGGCGCGGCAGCATCTCGGCCTGGATGGGCGGCCCGTCGTTGGCCACCGAGAGCCTCGCGGCGCGGCCGTCGGCGGCGAGGCCGATGCGGATCGCGCTGCCCGCGGGCGCGAAGTCGAGTGCGTTTTCCACCAGCTTGTCGAGCAGTTGCGCTATCGCGTCGGGCACGCCGTGCATCGGGACGGGCCCGCCGGGCGGCTCGAAATCGAACGCGCGCCCCGGGTAGGCGCCGCGGTAGCCCTCGACGCAACCGCCCACTACCGCCGCGAGGTCGAAAGGCTCGCGCTCGGCGCTCTCGAGCATCTTCTCCAGCCGCGTGCCCTCCGAGAGCCGCGAGATGAGGCGCGAGAGCCGCTCGACGCCCTCCTCCGCGCGGTCGAGGTAGACGCGCGCCTCGCCGTCCGGGGACTGGCTGCGCAGGTTGTCGAGGGAAGAGCGCACCACGGCCACGGGCGTGCGCAGCTCGTGGGAGAGCCGCGAGGCCATCTGCTCGAGCCAGGCGTTGTAGTCGCGAAGCCGGCCGAGCATCGCGGCCATCGTGCGCTCCAGGTCGCCGATCTCGTCGCGGGCGCCCGTGGGCGCGATGGCGCCGCGGATGCGCCCCTGGCCGTCGATGGCCGCCTCGGCCTCGGTGTGCAGGCGCCGGATGCGGGTGGCGAGCCGGCTCGCGAAGAAGAGCAGGATCGCGAACGCGGCGAGGCACACGGCGAGCGTCAAGGCGATGAGGTTCTCGAGCGCGGACTGGCGCAGCAGCAGGATCGACGCGGTCGTCTCCTCCACCACCACCGCGCCCACGATGTCGTCGCCCACGAAGATCGGCTGCGCCGCCGAGAGGATCGCGGCCTCGCGGTCGCGCGTGCCGCGCCAGTGGGTCGACGACACGCCGATCAGCGCGCGGTCGATCTNNGAGGACACGACGAGGGAGACGACGGGCTTCAGCCACGAGGCGATCGCCGCGCGCGAGGATTCCGCGCGCTGCGCCGGCGGCTCCCGCAGCGACCCGGACAGCCCGCGCACGCGCGAGCGCGTGTCCACCACCCACAGCCGCGAGGCCCGGCGGCCCATGATGTCCAGGAAGCGCTCGATCTCCTCCGACGGGGCGTAGGCCGTGCCCAGGCTCGCGGCGGCCTCCGGGTCGGCGGCGGCGAAGAGACCGACGATGCGGCGGCGTTCCTCGTCCTCGGGATCGAGTGCGACCGTGCCGCCCGGGGGAAAGAGCGCGTTGCGGTCGGAAAGCGCCGAGGCCACGGCGCGCGCGGTGACCGCGATGTCCTGCTCCTGTGCGGCGCGCAGGAAGGTTTCCATGCGGTTGATGAACTGCGCGGCGAGCGCGGGAATCGCCAGGAGCACCAGCGAGGCGAGCAGCAGCCGGAAGCGTATGCCGTGCGGAAAGGACGCGCCCATGGCCGCGCTCAATCGACGGGGAGGGAGACGGTGAGGGAGCCGAAGCGGTGCGGCGCCTGCTGGCCCTCGAACTCGCGCGAGTCCTGCGCGAGGCCCAGCGCGACCTCGCCCCAGGGGCCGGACCACGCGAGCCCCACGGCCAGGCGGGCAACACCGCGCCGGTGAGCCGCCTCTGTGCGCGGATCGTCGTCGCGCCGCTCCAGGAGGCGATTGCGGGCCACGGCGCGCACTCCGGCGCCGCCGAAGAACGACCACCCGTGGGTGGTTCGCGGCAGCGGCGGCGTGGCGGCGTAGCGAAGGAGCGCATTGGGCGCCTGGGCCGGCGACTCGCTTCGCCATTCGATCCCGGCGTGGCCGAAGNNCAGGTCGGCGCGGTTGGCCACCTGATGCGACCAGTCGGTGGCCGGCGCGGGGGCGATGCGGTGGATTGCTTCCTGCGTCTGCCTGCCCAGGGCCGCGGGGCCGGAGACGCCCGCGTCCACCTCCCAGGTGGCCAGCAGGTCGGGCCCGAGGTCGTGGCGCGCCACGGAAAGGAGCAGCCGTGCGGCGTTGGGGCGGTCGACGCGCGCGGGATCGGCACGGCCGTCGCCCGTGTGCACCTCGTGCACGAGGCCCACGTCGATCCGGTAGGGCCGCGCGGACGGCAGTCGCAGGAACGTGGCGAACGGCGAATCGCCCTCGGCTGGCGTCGAGCGATAGATCCGTACCCCGCTCGTGTACCAGCGGTCGGTGTGGAAGGCGACGTCATTGTCGACCTGCGCGTGCCAGAGGTTTCCCGGCGCGCCGGTGGCACTTCCCGCAGCCAGTGCCGCGAGCGCCAGGGCGGCGCGCCTCACGCCCTTTCCGTCCAGCGGTAGCCCATGCCGTAGACCGTCTCGATCGCGTCGAACGCCGGGTCGACGGCCTGGAACTTGCGGCGGATGCGCTTCACGTGCGAGGTGATGGTGCCGTCGTCGACCACCATCTCGGCGTCGCGCATGAGTGTTTCGCGGTCCTTCACGTGGCCGAGGTGGCGCGCGAGCGAGCGCACCATCCAGAACTCCGTCACCGTGAGGTCCACGGACCGGCCGTGCCAGAGCGCCGTCATGCGCGCGGCGTCGAGCTCGAGCGGCCCGCGCACCAGCCGTTCGTCGTCCTTTGCCGGCTCCCGCCCCGCCTCCACGCGCCGGAAGAGCGCGGCGATGCGGGCGAGGAGATGCGGCAGGCTCGCGTCCTTGGTGAGGTAGTCGTCGGCGCCCAGGCGCAGGCCCGAGACGATGTCGAAATCCGAATCGCGCGCCGACAGGAAGATGATCGGAAGCGTGGCCGACAGGGCGCGCAGCTCGCGGCACAGGGTGAAGCCGCCGTCGATCTCCGCGCCCAGGCCGATGTCGATGATCGCGAGATCCGGCAGCCGCGTGGAGAGCGAGCGCATCGCCTGGGGCCGGTCGGCGAAGGCCTGCACCTCGTAGCCCGCGCGGGCGAGCGCCTCGGCGTAGTTCTGGCGGATGGTGGCGTCGTCCTCGACGAGCGCGATGCGGCGCGGCATGCGCGAATTATAGGGGACGGCCCCCTGTTTCCCGGGAATGGTGGAGCGCCCCGGTTTGCGCGTCATTTTTCCGCCCGAATTGGTCGGCGCCCTTCCCGCTTTCCCCAAGCATGGCGCCCTCCCGCCCGCGCGTAATGGGCCTGCCGAATGGGTCGGCACACCAGGGGAAAGAACATGGCGGGCAAGTCAGGCGGATACCAGGGCGGGCTCCAGTCGTTGCGGGCCGACTTCATCGAACTGCTGGGCAAGGCGATCGTCTCGGGAATCGCCGCGAGCGTGGTGTTCGGCCTCGTGGCCCTGGGGCTCGCGACCTCGGCGCGGGCGCAGTCGAAGCCCAACGACGCGCGGACCGGCACGCTCCTCTTTCGCACCGGCGAGGCGGGGGCCTTCGCGCCGGCGCCCAAGGTGGAGACCGAAGTCACGATCCACGTGACCGGCATCGTCGCCCGCACCCGCGTGTCCCAGACCTTCCACAACCCGGGCGAGGACTGGGTCGAGGGCGTCTATGTCTTTCCGCTCCCGGAGAACGCCGCGGTCGACCGGCTGCGGCTGCGCATCGGCGAGCGCGTGATCGAGGGGCAGGTGAAGGAAAAGGAGGCGGCCCGGCGCATCTACGCCGAAGCGAAGCGCGAGGGGAAGAAGGCCGCGCTCGTCGAGCAGCAGCGCCCCAACCTCTTCACCAACGCCGTCGCGAACATCGGCCCGCACGAGTACGTGCGCGTGATGATCGAGTACCAGCAGACGCTTGCCATCGACAATGGCGAGTACCGGTTGCGCTTCCCGCTCGCGATCACGCCGCGCTACGAGCCGGCCGGCGCCGCGATCCCCGATGAACCGAAGGCGATCGAGGCGTATCAGGCGACCGTGGACTCACTGGGCGCACCCCCGGCGACCGGGCCAGACCCCGTCCTTCACCCGGATTACGCGCCGGCCGGCGCGGGCGCGGTGAACCCGGTGGCGATCGGCGTGGTGATCGACTTCGGCGTCCCGCTCGCGAAGGTGAGCAGCTCCTACCACGACGCGTGGATCGAGAAGGATTCGGGCTCGCGCACCGTGCTTTACCTGAAGAAGGAGCAGGAGGAAGCCGACCGCGACTTCGAGCTCGTGTGGTCGCCGGCGGGCGGCTCCGCGCCCCTGGCGGCGGCGTTCCTGGAGACGCGCAACGGCACCGACTACGCGCTGCTCCTGGTGATGCCGCCGCAGCCCACGGCGCAGGAGAAGGCCGCCATCGCGCCTCTGCCGCGCGAGACCGTGTTCGTGATCGACACCTCCGGCTCCATGCAGGGCACTTCCATCGAGCAGGCACGGCTCTCGCTCCTCGCCGGGCTCGGCACGCTCACCGCGCGCGACCGCTTCAACGTGGTCGAGTTCAACTCCTCCACGCGCCCGATGTGGCCCGACGCGCTTCCCGCCACCGCCGAAAACCTGCAGTACGCGAGGGCCTGGGTGTCGAAGCTCCAGGCCAACGGCGGCACGGAGATGGCGGGCGCACTCGCCTTCGCGCTGAACGGGCGCGACACCGCCGGGTACCTGCGCCAGGTGATCTTCATGACCGACGGCGCCGTGGGCAACGAGGACCATCTCTTCAAGCTGATCGCGCAGCGCCTGGGCTCCACGCGGCTCTTCACCGTGGGCATCGGCTCGGCCCCCAACAGCCACTTCATGACCAAGGCCGCGCTCTTCGGCCGCGGCAGCTTCACCTACATCGGCGACCTGCGCGAGGTGGAGGAAAAGATGTCGAAGCTCTTCGCGAAGATCGAGTCGCCGGTGCTGAAGGACGTCTCGATCCGCTGGCCCGACGGCACGCCCGTGGAGACCTATCCGGCCCGCGTGCCCGACCTCTACCTCGGCGAGCCGGTCGTGGTCGCCGCCGCCCATGCCTCGCTCAAGGGGACGATCGTCGTCTCCGGGATGCGCGGAAACCAACCCTGGAGCGTGGCGCTCACGCCGACGGCTGCCGAAGAGCCGACCGGCGTGGGCGCCCTCTGGGCCAGGGCGAGGATCGCGTCCCTGATGGACGAGCTGCGCCTGGGAGCCGACGAGGCGCTGATCCGCCCGGCCGTGGTGAAGGTCGCCCTGGAGCATCACCTGGTCTCGCGCTACACGAGCCTCGTCGCCGTGGACGTGACGCCCACCGCGCCCGGCGGCGAAAAGCGCAGCGCGCTCGTGAAGACCTCCGCGCCGCGCTCGATGATCGCCGGCGAGCTTCCGCAGACCGACACCGCCTTCACCCTGCAGATCCTGCTGGGTCTCCTTGCGCTGGCAGCCGCCGGGGTGGTCGCCCTTATCGGGCGATCCATCCCGGCAGGAGGTGGCGAACACGCCGCGCAACCGGCGGAGGGCGCGCGATGAGCGCCTGGCACGTGAACGGCACTTCGAGCTACGCCTTGCGCGGACGTGCCTACGGTACGGAGCCGTCCGCGACACCGGGCCGGCCCGTGCGCAACAGCCGGAGGGCGCCCGTCGTCGCGCTCGTCCTGCTCCTCGTCGCCCTCGCCGGCTGGCAACTGGGCGGCGCCGTGTGGATCCAGGCCAAGGCCGCGCTCGCGCAACGCCTCATCGCCTCGTCGTGGTCCGGCATGCAGGAGGACGGTGCGAAGCGCCCGTGGCCGTGGGCCGACACCCACCCCGTGGCGCGGCTCACGGTGCCGTCGCGCCACGTCGAGCTCTTCGTGCTCGCCGGCACCAGCGGGCGCTCCCTCGCCTTCGGCCCGGGTCACGTGGACGGCACCGCCGCCCCGGGCTCGGAGGGCAACAGCGTGATCGTCGCCCACCGCGACACGCACTTTGCGTTCCTGCGCGACCTCCACGAAAACGAGGAGATCCTGGTCGAGGACGCGCGCGGGCGCGTGAGCCGCTACCTCGTGCGCGAGGTGGCCGTCGTGGACAAGCACGACACGCGGCCCCTCGATCCCGCCGACTCGCCGCAACTCACGCTCATCACCTGCTGGCCCTTCGACGCCGTGCAGCCCGGCACCGACCAGCGCTACGTCGTGATCGCCGACCGGACGCGGGGCTGAGGCGCGCAACTCGTGCGCTCCCGCCACGGGGGCGCATCCGCGCCCGGCGGCAGGATCGCGTATTGCAGCGCAGCACTCCGGCCAAATGCAGGCGCGTAAAATTGCGCCCATGAACCTCTTCGACACCCCCGCGGGATTCGACGACCCCATCGGCATGTGGATGGGATGCCACCGCAGGATCGAGAAGCAGCTGAAGACGCTCGCGAAGCTCCCCGCGCACCTCGCGGACAAGGGCGTGGACGCGGACGCGAGCAACGCCGCCCTCGCGGTGCTGCGCTATTTCGAGAAGGCGGCGCCGCACCACCACGAGGACGAGGATCTCGACCTCTTCCCGCTTCTCGAGAACCGGATTCCCCCGGGCGCGGAACTCGAGCAGTTCCGCGCACTGCGCGCGCGGCTCGAGGATGACCACGGCCGCATGGCGCCGGCGTGGGCGAAGATCCGCAAGCCCCTGCAGGCGATCGCCGACGGCATGGCCCGTTCGATGGACGCGGCCGACATCGCCGCGCTGCAGGCGATCTACGACACGCACATCCCGGCGGAGGAAGGGGCGATTCCCGGTCTCGTGAAGCGCCATTGCTCAGCCGCCGACCTGGAGGCCCTCGGGCGCTCCATGGCGGCGCGGCGCGGCGTCGCTTTTCCCGCGTAACGCGCGGGGCGGGCTGCCGCGCGAGCTAGCCGGGCCGGGCCTCGCGGCGCGGCTGGAGGTACAAGGGCACGAAGCGCGCCGCCCAGCTCGTCACGACGACGATCCAGGCGAGCGCGGAGACGCCGAGCAGCGCCGCCCGTGGCGCGCCGGCCAGCGGCGCGAAATCCGCGGCGGCGCGGACCACGCCCACGCCGATCAGCGCGAGGAACCCGTACCAGGTCATCGCGTCCGCCTCGAGCGCGCGCCCCGCGTGCCCGAGGGAGACGCGCGAGACCATGCCCAGCGTCATGGCCGCGATGTAGCCCACGGCGAGCAGGTGCAGCGGGCCGCGCCCGAAAAGGCCGGGGTATCCCGCGAGTGTCGCGAGGCTCGCGACGGCCGAAAACGCGAGCGCCGCGGCGAGCACGGTGAGCGAGACGTGCAGCATCGCGAGGAGCCGCGCCCGAAAGCTTTGCGCGAGCCCCCACTTCCACGCGAGCCAGCCCACCCACGCGGCCATGGGCGCGTCCGCGATCCACGTCCAGCCCGTCGCCGAGGCGCTCTCGAGGAGGTAGTGGGTGACGCAGGCCGCACCCAGGAACGGCAGCGAGAACGACGGCCGGTACATCGCGTAGCCGGACAGCACGCGGCTCGAGAAGAACGGGATCATCCGGTGGCCCACGACCAGGAAGAGCGGCAGCAGGAAGAGCCACAGGCCGGCGTTCGCGGAAAGGGCTACGCAGTCCGCGTCCAGGCGCGCGATGGCCGCGAGGAAGAACGCCGCCGAGAGGCCGCCGACGAAGAGCAGCACCACGATCGATATCGCCTGGGCGTCGCGCCCCGCGCCCGCGAACACGATCCGCGCGAGCGCAACGCAACCCGCGAGCCAGCCCGCGAGCTGCAAGGCGCCGCCCGCCACCACGAGTTCACGGTGCGCGACGAGCCCCGCGTGGAAGAGCACGAGCCCGGCGATCATGGGCAGCGCGCAGGCGAGCCACGCCCCGCGCGCGATGCGCACGTTCGTCCAGTTCGGGATCGCGGTCATCGCGAATCCGAACACGAACCACGGAAACAGGCCGAAGAGCATCAGGTACGCGTGGCTCCAGGCGGGAGGCACGGTCCAGGCCGGCGTGGCCCAGAGCCCCAGGCTTCGCCCGCCGACTTCCCAGGCGACGAGCGCGATCGCGGCGATGAGCTGGAGCGCGCCCGGCAGGAACATCACGCGGTGCCGGCTCGAGGTCCAGACGGCCCAGGTCGACTGCGGCCCGGTGGGCGAAGGACCGGCGCGGGAAATGGGAATGACCATCCCGCGATGATCGCCCGCCGGGGATGTCGGGCGCCTTGAAACAGTTCAAGGATTCCCGACGGCTACTTGGCGCCCACCGCGCGATGATTCTGGCAGACGCCGTCGACGCTTCTTCCCTCGAGACGTTCGCCATTGACGGCAAGCCGGAAACCCCCGCTGTAGAAGACGCAGCTGCTCGACAGGGTCTCATCGACGAAGGTGCGGAAGTAGCCGTCCGGCTCGAGCCTGCCCGGTGCGGAAAGCGTGCATCGCGTGCCGTCGTCCAGCAGCGACGCGAGCGTCAGCCTGCCCTCCGCGATCGCCACCGAGAACTGGGCCTTTCGTGGCGCCTGGGCGGGCGCCGTGGAGCACGCCGCGAACTGGTCGACGAATTCGGCGCCGTAGTAGACGCCCGAAAGCGAGGGAGCGGCGTCCCTGCCGGCGATCGAGAAGTTCTGGGCCTCCTCCGACCAGCCGAGGTGGATCCGCTCCCCGACGTTCGGAAAGTTGAGGAGCTGCGTCATCGACTGCCGCCCCGTCAGGAAGTCGGCCCCGAGATTGCGGGCGTGGAACTCGTCGACGCGTGCGAACTCGAGGCCATCCGCGTAAACCACGATGCGGTGCGGTCTCGCCGGGTCGAGCGAATTGAAATTCACGAGAAGCGAAAAGCCCGTGTCGGCGTGACCGCAGACCGGAACGGTATCGTTGCGTTGCGTGCGGGTGCCGGCGCTCAAGGGCGCGGCATCGTCGATCCGAACCTGGATCGTCGTGGCGGTGCAGTGCCATCCGCTCACGACCCCGATACCGGACTGGAAGGAACGCGGTTGCGGGGTTTCAAGGTACCCGGTCGCGTGGGCCGGCGCGACGGACAGGCAGAGACTCGCGAGGAAGAAGGAAATATTCCGGAACATGCAAACCCTCCCGATCAACGCATTGGGATAATTGTACGCCGCGCCCCGAGAGAGCCGATCGACCACGGTGCTGCGGACGCGGTGAACCGGTTCAGGCTCATCCAGCGCCTGACCCCCACGGGCTACCGCCAGAAAACGACCGAGTCGACGGCGGCCAGCGCATCCAATACGGCGTCATAGGGCTCCGCGCAAGGGCGCAACACGACCTCGTCGCCCAGGGCGCGCATCGCCTCCGCGATGGCGTCCAGCCCCTCTGGAGCATCGCCCGCATCGTGGAGGAGGAGGATCTTCCGGCCCGCGCTCATATCAGGTAGACCACGTCGGCCTCGTGGATGGCGCCCGCGAGCCGCTCGCCCAGGGCCGCCGGATCGTCCACTACCTCGCAGGGCACCTCGGCGAACTCCAGCAGTTCGCGGTGCTCCGCGATGGCGGGCTTGTCCTCGAATGCACCCAGCACCGCGACCTGCACCGGGTCGCTCAAGAGCGTGAGGCCCGCCGCGACCCGCAGCGCCTCGGCCTGGTTGTGGCGCGCGATCACGAGGATGCGCTTCATGCGCCGCCCGGGAGCACCAGGACGCGGTCGCACTCGCGCACCAGTTCCGCGTTCTGGCNNCCCCAGGTGCTGCCAGCTGTGCTCGCAGACGTCGAGCCGGAGCTTGCCGGATTGCGCGAGCGCGAGGAGCGCGCCGTTCGCGGCGAGCTTCACGCCGGAATCGGTGAGGAAGCAGCGCAGGGGCCAGCCGCGTGCCGCGGCGGCGGCGGCGAGCCCGGCCAGCTGCGGGCCCGCCGATTCGTGCGTGGCGACGATGCCGAGGCGCATGGGTGCGTTCGCGCCGGTCTCAGTGCTTGCGGATGGTCCAGCGCATCGTCTTGCCGGCGTCCTGCACCCGCTCGACGATGTCGTTGCCCTCCGTCTCGCACATCGCGTGGATCGACTCGCCCGAGGACGGGTTGTCGAACAGCAGCTGCAGCGTCTCGCCCGACTTCAACTTCTCCAGCGCCTTCTTCGCGTAGATCTGCGGATGCGGGCAGACATAGCCCTGGACATCCAGTTGGTAGTTGCCCTCTTCCAGCTTCTCGAACTTGGCTGCCATTTCCACTTGCCT
>CXWK01000326.1_pt2 | contig 12196 bp, 10 predicted proteins | sample 590851 | NCBI WGS metagenome assembly CXWK01 (sample SAMEA3498364, study PRJEB10139) | wastewater metagenome | biome: wastewater treatment plant; material: activated sludge | place: Denmark | collected 2014-08-01
AGGTCGTCGACATCGGGCCGGGTGACCCCCACCCGCAGGTCGAAGCGATCGAGCAACGGGCCCGACAACCGGCGCACGTACCGGAGACGAGCGGCCTCGTCGCACTCGCACACGCCGGGCGCACCGCCACCACACGGGCACGGATTGGTCGCCGCCACCAACAGGAACTTGGCGGGAAGTGACGCCGACGCGCGAGCCCGGGCGAGGCGGATGACCCCTTCCTCCAGCGGCTGGCGCAAGCCGTCGAGCACGGTGGGCGCGAACTCGCCCAGCTCGTCCAAGAACAGCACTCCGCCGTGACTGAGACTGATCTCGCCGGGGCGCAGGCTGGTGCTGCCACCGCCCACGAGCGACACCATCGAGCTGCTGTGATGTGGCGCTCTGAAGGGGGCGCGCCGCACCAGGCCACCGGCGGGCAGCCGCACCCCCGCCGCCGAGTGCACCATGGTTGCCTGCAACGACACATCGGGCTCGAGCGCCGGCAACAGCCCTGGGATGCGCTGCGCCAGCATCGTCTTCCCCGAACCCGGCGGCCCGACGAGCAGCATGTGGTGGCACCCGGCCGCCGCGACCTCCAGCCCCAACCGAGCCAGCGCCTGGCCGCGGACGTCGGCAAGATCCGGGGGTGGCGGCTCGTCGTCGACGTACTCCTCGTCGGGCGGTTGCGGCCACGGGGCCTCGGCATTGAGCGCATCGACCACTTCCCGCAGGGTGCGCGCCACACGCACACCATCGCCGGCGACACCCTGCGCCTCACGGAAGTTGCCCAGCGGCACCACCGGGCGCACCTCACCCATCGCCGCCACCATGGGAGCAACGCCGGAGACCTGGCGCATGCTGCCATCGAGCCCGAGCTCACCGACGAAGCCCAGCCCCTCCAGCTGGCCAACGGGCACCTGCCCGTTGGCGGCGAGGAACCCGACGGCGATGGCGAGATCGAGCCCGGAGCCGCCCTTGCGCTGGCTGGACGGCGCCAGGTTGACCGTGACCCGGCACGACGGCCACTGCAGCTCGCTGGAGAGCACGGCAGCACGGACCCGATCGCGCGACTCTCGGCACGCTTCATCGGGCAGGCCGACGATCTGGAACGCGGGCAACCCTGTGGACACGTGCACTTCAACGGTGACCGGGCGCCCCTCGACGCCGAACACCGTGGCAGAGCGAACAGCAGCGAGCATGCGCGCCTCCTCCGACGGACTGGTGGTGCTGACGCACCAACGAACGAGGGAGGGAACGGCGACCGGTTCCCCGACGGCTACACGTCGCAACATATCGGGCGGCCGGTCGATGACAACCTGCTGCGTCCAAGGTGACCGCGCACCAGCGGGGATGACCTGAGAGACTCGCAGCATGAGCAGCTCGGCAGCACGCATCATCGCACTCGCGGTGGCAGCGCTGTCGCTCGCTCTCACCGCCTGCGACAACGACGCCGATCAACGCAGTGAGGCGAACTACTGCACCGAGGTGGGCAACCGATTGGGCGACCTGAACTCGCCAACCATCGGCACCGACACCGACATCGACAGGGTGCTCGCCTCGTGGCGGGCAGTCGCTCGCTCGGCGCCACTGGCCATCGAGGCCGAGTGGAACACCATGATGAGCAGTCTCGAGACCGCGGTCACCGTCGACCCCGCCGACCCCGCATCGATGCAGTTGGTCGCCGACACGGCCAGGGCCAGCGAGCCCGCAGCCAACAGAGTGATCACCTACACCCAACAGAAGTGCGGCGCGTTGATCGGCAACATGGCACCGACAGCGACCGCTGCAGCACCTGCCCCGACCACATCGGGCGGCTGACCGCCCGTGAGGAACGGTGCGTCAGACGATCTCGCCGCGACGCACGATGACCTTGTCGACCAAGCCGTAGGCCTTGGCCTCGTCGGCGGTGAACCAACGATCGCGCTCGCTGTCGGCCTGGATCTTGTCGAGCGGCTGACCGGAGTGGTGCGAGATGAGCTCGGCCATGCGCCGCTTGGTGTACTTCAGCTGCTCGGCCTGGATGGCGATGTCGGTTGCCTGGCCGCGAAGGCCGGCCAGCGGCTGGTGCATCATGATGCGAGCATTGGGCAGCGTGAACCGCTTGCCGGCGGCGCCGGCGGTGAGCAGGAACTGACCCATGCTGGCAGCCATGCCCATGCAGACGGTGGCGACCTGGCAGCTGACGAACTGCATGGTGTCGTAGATGGCCATGCCGGCCGTGACCGAACCACCGGGGCTGTTGATGTACAGCCAGATGTCGGCACTGGGGTCTTCACCCTCGAGGTACAGCAGCTGCGCGCAGATCTGGTTGGCGATGTCGTCGTTGACATCGGTGCCCAGCATGACCACTCGGTTCTTCAGCAGACGGTTGAACACGTCGAGGCGCGGATCCATGCCGCCGTCGAGACCCATGGGACGAGTGGTGTCGGTCATGGCCGCAACGCTACCGTCCGAGTCGCCCGACCCTCCTGCAAGCCCGGCCCACCGAAAGGGTTCACCGATGACCGACGAACCGTTCCAACCCAACGTGGATGAGCTGCTGGCCCACAACGCGCAGTACGTGGAAGCCTTCGCCGACGGCGATCTCTCACTGCAACCGGCACGGCACCTCGCGATCGTGGCGTGCATGGACAGCCGGATGGACATCTTCCAGATGCTGGGCCTCGCCCAGGGCGACGCACACGTCATCCGCAACGCGGGCGGCGTGGTCACCGACGACGTGATCCGATCCCTCGTGCTCTCGCAGCGTTTGCTGGGCACACGCGAGATCATCCTCGTGCACCACACCAACTGCGGCCTGCAGACGATCACCGAGGATGCGTTCAAGGCCGAGCTCGAGGCCGAGGTGGGCATCAAGCCGTGGTGGGCGCTGGAGTGCTTCACCGACCCGTACACCGACACGCGGCAGAGCATCAACCGCCTGCGCCACAGCCCGTTCGTGCAGTACAAGGACCACATCCGCGGCTTCGTCTACGACGTCGCCGACGGCCGCCTCCACGAAGCCTGACGCGTGTGCGCGCTCCCGCTCGCCAAGTCGAGCTCGAGTGCACAGGCGCAACGCCCGATGGCGTCGCCGGCCGGTTCAGCGACGGATGCCGCTGAAGATCACCGCCACCCGTTCATCGGCGCGCACCTCGTCGCGAACGGCCAGCAGGCCCGCCAGGCCGGCGGTGCCGGTGTGACTGGCGTCGATGCCGGTGGTCCGGCAGCCGAGATCATTGGCCTGCAGCACGTGGGCTTCGCTCACCACCACTGGCGAGCCGTGACTCTCGGCCATGGCGCCCAGCACCGGGAGCCAGTCGTACGTCTCGTCGTCGAGGATCCCATCCGCTGCCGAGTTGCCGACGTGCTCCCATGGCCACATGCACTCGCTCCAGTGCGCGGCTGCCTGCGCCGCGCCACCGAGCGACGACGATCGGTCCCACGCTCGCTGCAGCGGCGCGCACGCCTCGGTCTGCACCGCGTGCAGCGAAGGAGTGGCGCCGCTCATCCGATAGCCGGCGGCGACGGAGGCGGCGAAGGCTCCGCCGCCCACCTGCACGAACAAGCGGTCGAGGGGGCGGCGTGACACCTCGTCGGAGATCTGCTCGCCGGCCTGCAACGCAATCTCCCAACCGATGGTGCGCCCGCCATCGAGGCACCACGCGTTCTCCGGGCCCTGCACGCTGAACGGAACAGCCCCCTGCGCCACAGCCTCTCGGAACCGATGCACACAAGGATCGCCAGGTGGGTCGGCCGGCAACCGCGGGCACTCCACCACATGTGCGTCCAAGGAGTGGAGCCGAGCAACCACGGCCGGGTTGGCGCCAACCGGCACGAAGACACGGATGGGCCACGACACCGCTGCGGCGAGAGTGGCCGCCGCCAGGGCCGCATTGCCGCAGGACGCGATCGCGAGCGGTGGGCGCGTCGCCCAGCGAGCAAGGCCGAGCTGCTCGGCAGCCCGCAGGTGCAACAGAATGGTGAACAGGTGGCGAGCCTTGTGGCTACCGGCGACGTTGTGCGTCTCGTCCTTCACCCAGACGCCACCATCGGCGCCGAAGCCAAGCGCCTCGCTGAGGCTGTCGGCACGTTCGAACGGCGTGGTCACGAATCCGGTGCCGGCGACCGACGCGACCAGCGTGTCGAGCTCGGCCACCATCGCGTGGCGGGAGGCGGGGGTGAGGCCGTGCGCCGCAACGAAGCCGTCCCATGCGAGGTAGCGGCGAAAGGCGAGGAAGGGGTTGGGCTCGCCGGTGGACAGCAGCGGCGCGACGCCCTGCACCAACTGCATGGCGTGGCGCCGGTCGGTCTCGGTGGCGTTGGGGCAACGCCAAGTGAACGGTTGCGCGATGTCGACGGATGCACCACACACGACGCACTGCCAACCCGCCACGAGCGGCCGATCCATCACCACCGTCAGCCCGCAGCGACGCGGTCGTTGAACTCGGTGATCATGTCGTCCCACACCGGCAGCAGGCGGCGCAGGCCATGCCAGAACGACTGGTGCCGGCGGGCCTCGAACAGCTCGAAGGGAGTGCCCTGCTGTTCGACCCATGTGTAGTAGCCGAGGTTGAAGATGCGGTTCCGCTCTCGCTCGGTGAGCTCGAGCGTGTGGGCCGTGGGCACGTTGGCCAGGTGCTCGCCCCACACCTGCGCGGCATCGAGGTTGGTGAACCCGTTGCCGAAGTCGCGAGCCGTGATCTTCGTGTACTCGCTCGGGTACAGGGCCGCGCCGTCGGTGGCGACGGTGACGATCGCATCATCGGCGCCGAGGCCGAGCACCTTGGCGGTGCTGATGGCCGCGAGCACGTTGCAGATCGAGGAGAGGCCGAAGTGCTGCAGCGTGTCGAGGATCTGGCGCGGCACATGGCGCCGGTCGGCCAGGTAGCCGAGCCCGTCGTCGCTGTTGAACATCGCATACAGCTGGTCCGTTGCCTGGTCGCTGACGGCGACCACCACATCGGTGTTCATCACGTTGTGGATGAGCGGGATGTGCTTGTCGCCGATGCCTTGGATGTTGTGCTCACCGAACCCGTTCTCCAGCATGGTGGGGCACTCGAGCGCCTCGACGGCCACGATGCGAGTGCCGTACTCCTGCTTCAGCCGGTCGCCGGCGGCGATGGTGCCCGCCGAGCCGGTGGCGCTGGTGAACGCCGCCAGCCGCAGATCGCGGCCCGACGCCGCGCGGGCGGCTTCGAACGCGTGGCCCAGGGCGCGACCGGTGACCTCGTAGTGACCCAGGTGGTTGCCGAACTCGCAGAACTGGTTGAGCACGAAGTTGCCGGGGTCCTTGGCCAGTTCGTTGCACGCGTCGTAGATCTCCTTCACGTTGCTCTCCGTGCCGACCGTGCGGATGACGTCGTCCTTCGGGTTCTCGCACCACTTGTCGAGCCAGTCGAACCGCTCTTGGCTCATGCCGGCCGGCAGGATGGCGACACCGCGCGACGCCATGATGCGGCTGATGGCGATGCCGCCGCGGGCGTAGTTGCCGGTGCTCGGCCAGATCGCGCGGTGGCGAGTGGGGTCGAACTGGCCGGTGACGATGCGCGGAGCGAGGCATGCGTACGCGGCCAGCACCTTGTGAGCCGTGATCATCGGGAACCGGTCGCCGAACACCACGATGATCGGGCTCTCCACGCCGGTGAGCGAACTGGGCAGCACGACGTGGTCGGGCACGCCGACGCGGTTGCCGGCCATGTCGTTGTACCAGTGCACTCGCCACAGGTTGCGTGCGTCGGGGCCGTTCTTGTCGGCATCGCCGACGACTGCTGCATCGAACGACGACGGGTCGGCCAGCTGCGCGAACGTGGGCAGTGTGATGCGACGTTCCTTGAAGCGCGCCGCGCTGTTCGCCAATGCAGCCGCGTCGACCACGCGATCGGCCAGGCCGAACTGGTTCTCGAGTGCGTGAGCGATGGCGTCGGTGCCGGCGGAAACGGTCATGGTTAACATTTTGTCAAACCCGGAGGGGTTTCGCGCAGACCGGTTGCGATGAGGTCGCGGAACAGCCATCGGTAGGATGGCGCGATGTCCGAGGCCGCCAACGATCTTTCCGGCGCCAAGCGGCGGATCATCGAGCGTCTGAAGCGGGCCGACACCTCCACCGCCCCTGAGCTGGCGGCCGAGTTCGGCCTCACCGACACTGCAATCCGTCAGCACCTCGAAGCGCTCGAGGGCGCCGAGCTCGTCGAGCGGGTAGTTGCCCCCAGCAGCGGGCGCGGCAGGCCTCCGGTGCACTGGCGCCTCGCGGCATCGGCCAGTTCGTTGTTCGCCGACCGGCACAGCGATCTCACTGTCGAGCTCATCGCCTCCATCCGCAGCGCCCTCGGCGAGGAGGCGCTCGAGGCAGTCGTGCGCACTCGCGCCGAGCGCCAGTTGGCCAACTATCGCGGCGTGCTCGACGGCGCCACCAACATGTCCGAGCGAGTGCACCGCATCGCCGAGCTGCGCAGCGCCGAGGGCTACCTCGCCGAGGCCGTCGAGGGCGATGGCCACATCACGCTGGTCGAGCACCACTGCCCCATCCAAGGTGCGGCCGACTCGTGCGCCGGCCTGTGCAGTGCCGAGCTCGACCTGTTCCAGAAGGCGCTCGGGCCCGATGTCACGGTGGCCCGCGAGCAGCACCTGCTCGACGGTGGCCAGCGTTGCTCGTACCGCGTCACCCTGCGATAGCAGTTCAACTCCGGTTGTGTCAAGAACCCGGACTCACAGCCCCAGGTGAGCGGCCGACAGCCTGTACGTAAAGCTCGGGGGGAGGGGCCGCTACCGTGGCGAGCTATGGCTGAACTGTTTCTCGGCGGGTTGATCGATCCTGCTCAGCACTCGCGCACGGACAAGAACGTGCTGCTGCCCAGCGGCGACTTCACCACGCACGGCGTGATCGTGGGCATGACCGGGTCGGGAAAGACCGGCCTGGGCATCGTGCTCATCGAGGAGGCGTTGTCGGCCGGCGTGCCGACGCTGCTGATCGACCCGAAGGGCGATCTCACCAACCTGTGCCTCACGTTCCCCGCGCTCGCCGCGATCGACTTCGAGCCGTGGGTCAACGAAGGCGATGCCGGCAAGGCGGGCGCCACCGTGCCCGAGTTCGCAGCCGCGCAGGCGAAGGCATGGACCGACGGCCTGGCCGGCTGGGGCCTCGGCCCGGATCGCATCGCAGCGTTGCGCGCACGAGCCGAGTTCACGATCTACACACCGGGCTCGAACGCCGGCGTGGGGCTCGACATCATCGGCTCGCTGCGGGCACCCACTGCCGGCGCCGACCCCGAGATCGTGGGCGACGAGATCGAAGGCTTCGTGTCGGGCTTGCTCAGCCTGGTCGACATCGAGGCCGACCCCCTGAGCAGCCGCGAGCACATCCTGCTCAGCAACCTGATCCACCACGAGTGGAACGCGCAGCGCGACCTCGACCTGCCCACGCTGGTGGGCATGGTGCTGAACCCGCCCATCCGCAAGCTGGGTGTGTTCGAGCTGGATCAGTTCTTCCCGCCCAAGGACCGCACGGCGTTCGCGATGCGGCTCAACGGCCTGCTCGCGTCGCCATCGTTCAGCGCGTGGATGAACGGGCCGCCGCTCGACCTCGACACGATGCTGCACTCGCCCGACGGCAAGCCGCGATGCGCCATCGTCACCACGGCACACCTCAGCGACCAGGAGCGGCAGTTCGTCACCACGCTCATCCTGTCGAAGCTGGTCACGTGGATGCGCAAGCAGAGCGGCACCACCGATCTGCGCGCGCTGCTGTACATGGACGAGGTGGCCGGTTACCTGCCACCCACTGCCATGCCCCCCACGAAGAAGCCGATCATGACGCTGATGAAGCAGGCGCGGGCCTTCGGCGTCGGTGTGGTGCTCAGCACGCAGAACCCGGTCGACGTGGACTACAAGGCGCTGTCGAACGCCGGCACGTGGATGATCGGTCGCTTGCAGACCGACCGCGACAAGCAGCGCCTGCTCGATGGCATGAGTGCCGCTGCCGGCGGAGTCGATGTGGGAGCGATCGGCGACACCATCAGCGGGCTCGCCAAGCGCGAGTTCGTGCTCCGTCGAGCGGGCAAGGACCAACCGGAGGTGTTCACCACCCGCTGGGCGATGAGCTACCTGCGCGGCCCGCTCACGCGCGACCAGATCGCAGTGCTGATGGCCGGCCAGAAGGGCTCCCCCGCCGCAGCCGCCGACGCCGCTCCTGCGGCCGCCCCCTTGCCGCCACCATCGGGCCCCGCCGCCACCATCGCCCCCGCGCCCGCCGGCGCTCTGGCCGCCGACGAATCGCCGGTGATGCAGGAAGTCGCGTCGGGCGTCGCCATCCGGTGGGCCGACGTCGCCGCGCCATGGCTCACGGCCGTGGGCGGCGACCCGCGTGGCACTCGCTTCCAGCCGGCCGTCGTGGCTCGCTTGGCGCTGCGCTACGACGACGACAAGGCCGACCTGATCCACGACGAGGAGTACGAAGCCGTGCTGTTCCCGGTGGGCGAGCAGGTCGATCCGTCGCGCGCTGTCGCCGTCGACTACGACGACCGCGACCTGCGGGTGGAAGTGCCACCCAGCATCACGTACCAGCTCACCAGGGCTCCGCTGAAGAACAAGACGTTCTGGACCGGCGTCGAGCGCGACCTCATCGACCATCTGGTGCGCAGCCGCAGCATCGAGCTGCAGGTCAACAAGCAGCTCAAGCTCTACAGCCGCCCCGGCGAGACCGCCGACGCGTTCTACCAGCGCTGCTACCAGGCGGCCGACGCGAAGGGCGATGCCGACACCGCCAAGCTGCGCGACAAGTACCAGGCCAAGGTCACCTCGCTGCACACCCAACTGCAGGCGGCGGAGGATCGCGCCGACGTGCTGGAGGCCGAGCAGAAGGGTCGCCGGAACGACGAGCTGTTCTCGACTGCCGGGTCCATCCTCGGCGACCTGTTCGGCGGTCGCAAGTCGCGCGGCGGCATGCTCGGTTCGGTGTTCGGCAAGGCCGGCACCGCCGCCGGCAAGCGCGGCCGCACCGCTGCCTCCGGCGAACGGCTCGACGCTGCCGAGAACAAGATCCAGCTGCTGCACCAGCAGATGGAAGACCTCGAGGCCGACCTCGCGCAGGAGGTCACCGACATCGACGCGAAGTGGATGAACGTGGCGAAGGACATCACCACCGTGCCCATCCCGCTGGAGAAGAGCGACGTGAAGGTCACTCAGCTCTGCCTGGTCTGGATCCCCGTCGCCTGATCGGGCATCGACTCCCTGCATGGCGAGGCCTTCGAGTTCACCGAGCTCTCACCGCGCACGTGGCAGTTCGTGGATGTGCCGGCCACCGGCTAGCGCTCCTACTGCGCTGGGTGGTGGGTCTGTGCGCGCAGCCCTCCCGTTCCCGACCGTCCACGCGTGGAGTACTCGCTCGACGGCAACGGCATCTGTGGTTGCGGGGGGTGCCAACCGGAGTTTCCGTGCCACGAGATGAACACATCCGTACCGCAGCGAGGACCCCGCCTCAGCGTCGCGCAGCGGCCCACCGATGCCGAGACCGGGTGCGCGTAGTGTGCGGGCGGCGGCGGCTCAGCGATCGTAGGCGTCGCCCGGCGGCAACGTGCTGGGGCCGACGTGGGTGTCGAGCCACTCCGTCACCGCATCGGCGGCCGACCAGGCGCCGCGGATGCGCGTGACGACCTGCTTGGTGTGCATCCACTTCGCCAGCGGCCACTCCTGGGTGACGATCAGGCCCTTGCGGCGCAGCAGTTCGATGCGCGGGTGGTCCTTCGGGTAGCCCCGTGGCGCGGTCTTCAGCTCGCTCATCGCGCCGAGGCGCAAGCCCTGCCTCGCGACCGCGGCGCACTTCGCTGCGATGTCCTCGCCGGTGGCCGATGCGTCCACGGCCGCGCGGAACCGTTCGAGCTGATCCGCCGCCATGTCGTAGTACCCGCAGCCGGTGAGGATGCCCGATGCGCCCAAGTGGATGTAGTAGCCGGCACCGCCCTCGCTCTCGCTGTACGCGCCCATGTGGTCCTTGTACGGGGTCTTGTCCTTGGCGAAACGCACGTCGCGGTTCGGGCGGAAGATGTGGAACGGTCCGTGGTCACCGAGCGTCTCGGTCAGCTCGACCATCGGGGTTCGCACTGCGGCCTCGAACACGGCCTTGTTGGCCAGCCAGAAGGTGCGCGAGTTGTCGGCGGCGAGCCGTTCGTAGAACGCGAATGCCTCGTGGGGGAAGCCGGTGAACGCCATGCCCGGATCCTAGGGAGGCAGCGGGCGCCGTCGTGCGGCGGGCGCCACGGGGTGGTGGCCGGCGGGCCGCCTAGTGTGCGGGGATGGCCGTGTTGGCGATCGATCAAGGCACGTCGGCCACCAAGGCTGTAGTGGTGGCCGACGACGGCAGCGTGATCGGGCTGGCAGAGGTGCCGGTAGTCGTGCACGCCACTGCCGACGGAGGCGTGGAACTGGACGCCGACGCGCTGTGGACCAGCGTCGTTGCCGCCGGCGAGCAGGCGCTGGCCGCTGCCGGGCGCCCGGCGCTGCACGCGATCGGGTTGGCCAACCAGGGCGAGACCGTGATGGCGTGGGATCGCGCGACCGGCCGCCCCGAGGGCCCGGCCATCGTGTGGCAGGACCGCCGCTCGAGCAGCATCTGCGATGCCCTCGCGCACCACGGGCCACGGCTGGCGCACCTCACCGGGCTGGAGCTCGACCCGTACTTCGTGGCGCCGAAGATGGCGTGGCTGCGCGAGCGAGTGGCAGCGCAGCTCACCATCACCACCACCGACACCTGGCTGCTGCACCGGCTGTGTGGAGCTTTCGTCACCGACGTGGCCACCGCTGGGCGCACGCTGCTGCTGGATCTGGAGACCGGCTCGTGGAGCGACGAGGCGTGTGCCATCTTCGGATTGCACGCCGCCGATCTGCCAACGGTGGTCGGCAACGCGCAACCGCTGGGCGAGTGCAGCACGTTCGGCGGCAACGTGCCCATCACCGGGGCATGCGTCGATCAGCAGGCGGCGCTGTTCGCCGAGGGCTGCCACACCGCCGGGGAAGCGAAGTGCACGTACGGCACCGGAGCATTCATGCTGGCCTGCACCGGCAGCACACCGACCCGCTCGACGAACGGGCTCGTCGGTTGCCCCGCCTGGCGGTTGGGCGACGAGCTCACCTGGTGCCTCGACGGCCAGGTGTACACCGTTGGCGCGGCGGTGAGCTGGTTGATCGACATGGGCATCATGAGCGAGCCCGCCGACCTCGACCACCTCGGAGGTGGCGTCGCCGACGCTGCAGGGGTCACGTTCGTGCCGGCGTTGGCCGGGCTGGCCGCGCCGTACTGGAAGCCACATGCGAAGGCGGCGTTCACCGGCATGTCGTTGGGCACCGAGCGCGGCCACCTGGTGCGCGCCGCCATCGATGGCATCGCCGCTCAGGTGGCGTTGCTGGCGCAGGCCGCTGGTCGCGACCTGTGCGCACCGCTCACTCGCCTGCGCGTCGACGGTGGCCTCACCCGCAGCCGCACGCTTTTGCAGGTGCAGGCCGATCTGCTGCAGTGCCCGGTGGAGGTGTACCCCTCGCCGCACGCCACCGCGTTGGGCGTGGGTGCGTTCGCCGCACTCGGCGCCGGCCTACCGGCGCCCTCAGACGCGTGGCGGCCGAGCGCCGTCGTCGAGCCCGCCATCAGTGCCGACGAGGCAGCGCACCGCTTGGCCCGCTGGCGAGCCGTGGCCGACGCGACGATGGATCACTGATGAGCCGAACCCCTGCACGGCCCGCCAGCGACGCGGTGTTCGACGTCGTCGTCGTCGGCGCCGGTGTGGTGGGCTGTGCGGTGGTGCGTGCGCTCAGCCATCACCGCCTGTCGGTGGCCCTGGTCGAGGCCCGCAACGACGTGGGCGCCGGCACCAGCAAGGCCAACACTGCCATCCTGCACACCGGCTTCGATGCGGTGCCGGGGTCGGTCGAGTCGCGGCTGGTGGCACGTGGCTACGCACTGCTGCGGGCCTACGCCCCCACGGTGGGCATCTCGGTCGAGGAGACCGGTGCGGTGCTGGTGGCGTGGGACGACGAGCAGGCGGCGAACCTGCCGACGCTGGAAAAGAAGGCGGCGGCGAACGGCTATCACCATGCCGAGGTGGTGGATCCCGCGACCGTGCGGGAGATGGAACCGCACCTGGGTGACGGCATCACCGGCGGGATGCTGGTGCCCGGCGAGCACCTCATCGATCCGTGGAGCACGCCCATCGCGTTCGCCACCGAGGCGGTGGCCAACGGCTGCTGCCTG
>CXWK01003404.1_pt1 | contig 12194 bp, 9 predicted proteins | sample 590851 | NCBI WGS metagenome assembly CXWK01 (sample SAMEA3498364, study PRJEB10139) | wastewater metagenome | biome: wastewater treatment plant; material: activated sludge | place: Denmark | collected 2014-08-01
CGTGGCCGGTGGCGGCGCTGATGCGCTCGGCCAGATTGACCCCCTCCCAGCCGGGGAAGGCCAAGGCCGTGGGTGGGGTCATCACCTGACCGCGCATGACCACCGCCGGGAAGCCGACGCCGATAGGGCCGTTGTAGCCGAACTGCTTGACCAGGTCGGCCACGGTGGCGATCACGTCGTCCGGCTGGAAGGTGGGCGGCGATGGGGCGCGCAGCCGCTCCGTCACCAACTCGCCCGTGGCCGCGTTGACGATGGCCCCCTTGATGCCCGATCCGCCGATGTCGATGCCCAATAGTTCCATATTGCTCCCTCTCTTGACTAAGAGAAGACCTCACGCAAAGAACGCCAAGGATGCAAAGAACGCCAAGCAAGAGACGTTCTTGGCGTTCTTTGCGCCCTTGGCGATCTTTGCGTGAGGTTCTTCATTCCCGTTCACTCACTCCCTATTGTTGCATAGAACAGCGGCGGCGGGGCGACAGGGCCGGCCGACAACGACAGCGCCGCCGGGATGTCGCGTTGCGCCTGTTGCAGCGTCATGTCGTCGTGGGCGTGAATCTCGCCGATGACCTGCCCCTTCTCAATGCGGTCGCCGATCTTGGCCGTCAACAGGAAGCCGACGCCCGGGTCAACGCGGTCGGACTTGACCAGCCGGCCGCCGCCGCAGCGCACGCACACCCAGCCCAACTCGCCCGTGTCCATCGCCGCCACGTAGCCGCTGCCCGTGGCCTCGATGGGTTCGACGTAGCGCGCCTGCGGCAGCCGGGCGGGGTCGTCCACCTGCCGACCGTCGCCGCCCTGGGCCACCACCAGTTGGCGCAACTTGGCCAGGCCGCGGCCGTCGGCTCGCGCTGCCTCGATGAGGGTGCGCGCCTCGTCCTGCGTGGCTGCCGCCCCGGCCAACCGCACCATCGTCGCCGCCACCGTCAGACAGTGCTGCCAGAAGTCGTCCGGCCCGCCGCCTTGCAGCGTGGCGATGGCCTCTTTGACTTCCAGGGCGTTGCCCACGGCGTGGCCGAGGGGCTGGTTCATGTCGGAGATGAGGGCCACCGTCTCCCGCCCAGCGTCGGCGCCGATCTCGACCATGAGCCGGGCCAACTCTTCGGCCGCCGCCACGGTGGGCATGAACGCGCCGCTGCCGGCCTTCACGTCCAGCACGATGGCGTCGGCCCCGGCGGCCAGCTTCTTGGACATGATGGAAGCGGCGATAAGGGCGCGGCTGCTGACGGTGGCTGTCACGTCGCGCAGCGCGTAGAGCTTGCCGTCGGCCGGGGCCAGGTCGGCCGTCTGCCCGGCCAGCACTAGGCCGATGTCGCGCAACTGGCGCTTGAACTGCGCCAGCGACAGTTCCGGCGACCAGCCGGCGAACGCCTCCATCTTGTCCAGCGTGCCGCCGCTGCTGCCCAGGCCGCGGCCGCTCATCTTGCCCACCGGCACCCCACAAGCCGCCACCAGCGGCAGCACGGCCAGGCTCGTCTTGTCGCCCACACCGCCGGAGGAGTGCTTGTCCACGATGCGCGGCGCGACGTCGTGGAGGTCGAGCATCTCGCCCGAATGGGCCATGGCCAGGGTCAGGTCAACCGTCTCGCGCCGGTTCATGCCACGCAGATAGATGGCCATCAGCAGCGCCGCCGCTTGATAGTCGGGGATGGCCCCGGCGGCGTATTCGCGCACGAAAAAGGCGATCTCGTCGTTTGAAAGCTCCTCGCCATCGCGCTTGCGGGCGATCAGATCAACGGTTCTCATACAGAACTCCGAACTCCGAATGACAAGAATGAAGAGCCNNGCGCGCTTAGCGATCTTTGCGTGAGGTTCTTTCTCTCCATCCGTCCTTTATCTCTGCCTACCGATTATAACAGGAATCGTTATAATGAGTTTACTGTGGCCTACTGTGTCAACTGACCTACTGACCTACTGACCTACTGACCTACTGGCAACTAACAACTGACACCTGGAGAAAGACATGCCCGAACCCGTAGACATCCTGCTGCGCGGCGGAACCGTCGTCACCATGAACGAGAAGTTCGACGTGTTCGAAGACGGCGCCGTGGCCATCCGCGGCGACTCCATCGTCGCCGTCGGGCCGACCGACGAGATCGCCCGCGCCTACAAGGCCGAGGAGGTGATTGACTGCACCGATACGGTCATCATGCCCGGCCTGGTCAACGCCCACACCCACATCCCCATGACCCTGATGCGCGGCCTCAACGACGACCTGCGCCTCGACGTCTGGCTGGGCTATCTGATGCCCGTCGAGCGCGAGTTCGTCACCCCCGACTTCGTCAAGCTGGGCGCGCGCGTGGCCTGCGCCGAGATGATCCGCTCCGGCGTCACCTCCTTCGCCGACATGTTCTATTACGAAGAGTCCATCGCCGAGCAGGTGGCCGAGATCGGCCTGCGCGCCCTGCTGGGGCAGACGATCCTCGTCTTCCCCGCGCCCGACGCCGAGACGTTCGAGGACGCGCTGGTGCTCTGCCGCCGCTTCATCAAGCGCTGGAACGGCCATCCGCTGATCCAGCCGGCCGTGGCCCCCCACGCCTGGTATACGGCCACGCCGGAGCTGCTACTGGCCTGCGCCGATCTGGCCCGGGCCTTCGACGTGCCGCTGCACACCCACATCAGCGAGACGAAGCTGGAGGCCGATAACAGCGTCAACCAGAACCACATGTCGGTCGTCGCCTGGCTGGAACAGCACGGCATTCTCGATACCAAGCTGCTGGCCGCCCACTGCGTCCACATTGACGAGCAGGACATGTTCAGCCTGCGCCGTATCGGCGCGGGCGTGGCCCACTGCCCATCGAGCAACCTGAAGCTGGCCAGCGGCATCGCCCCGGTGGCCCAAATGCTCAAGCTAGGTCTGAAGGTTGGCGTGGGCACCGACGGCCCGGCCAGCAACAACGACCTGGACATGGTCGAGGAGATGCGGCTGGCGTCGTTCATCGCCAAGGTGGCGGCACAGAACCCCACCGTCCTGCCCGCCCGCCAGACGTTGGAGATCGCCACCATCAGCGGCGCGCGGGCCATCCACATGGGCCACCTGACGGGCAGCCTGGAGCCGGGCAAGCGGGCCGACATCGCTGTGCGCGACATGACCGGCATCCACAACCAGCCCCACTTCCACAACCACCCCGACGCCGTCTACTCGCGTATCGTCTACAGCAGCAAGAGCAGCGACGTGGCCCACGTGCTCTGCAACGGCCGCTGGCTCATGCGCGACCGCGTGCTGCTGACGGTGGACGAGGCCGCGGCGCGGGCCGAAGCCATCGAAGTCGCCCGGAAGATTGACGCCTTCGTCATCGAGCGCGAGGCCAGCCCCTACAACAAGCTGGTGCTGCTGTCGGGTGTCCAGCGGTTGGAGAGCTTCGAGGTGCAGGTGAAAGCGCCGCTGGACGATGACGAGATTGTCCACCGCACGCTGAAAAGCGACGCTATCCAGGTCATGCGCGTGGGCCACTACCGGCAGTACGACCACTACTTCCTGTTCGACAGCGGCGACCCCGACGCGGCCCGGCTGCGCTATCGGGAGGATGAGTTCATCAACGACGCCGGCGAAGTGACGCAGGTGCGCGCCCGGCTGACGCTCATCGGCGAGGGGGAGCGCGAGGAGTTTACCAACGCGGTGATGCTTTCCCGGTCGCGCTTTCTGGCTACGGCCGACCGTAGTCTACGCTTCTATCAGGAGTACTTCGCCCCGGCGCGTGAGTTGCGCGTCCACAAAGACCGCTACCGCTGGCACATCCTCTACAAGGCGACCGACTTCGCCATCAACCTCGACCGCGTGCTGGAGCCGGAGCTGCCGGGCTACTTCCTGGAGATCAAGGCCCGCACCTGGTCGCGCACCGACGCCGAGCGCAAGGCGGGCCTCATCGCCGAACTCCTGGAGCAGTTCGGGCTAGACCTGAGCCAGGCCGAGCGGCGCGAATACGCCGAAATCGCCATCAGCGCCAACGCCGAAAAAAGCCCGGCCTTGTAGGGCGGGTTGGCAACCCGCCTTCCCTCCCTAAACAACAGAAGAGGCGGGTTGTTAGCCCGCCTCTCGTTTTGTTACTCAGAAGAGGCGGGTTGCCAACCCGCCCTACAACACAACCTAGAACCCGACCAACTGCTGAAACTTCATCACCGTATTTAGATCGCCCTCGACCTTGACCTTGCCGGTCATGAAGGCCATCATCGGGTTCAGGCTGCCGCTGGACAGGGCCTGGAAGTCATCGGACGTCATCCTGACCGTGGCGCTGGGCGCGGCGGCCGGCGTGCCTTCGCTGACGGCCAACTGCCCGTCGGCAATGTTGACGAACCATTGGCCGCCATCCGTGCCGCTCAAATCGAACAGAATCCCCATCGCGGTCCCGGCCGCCTTGTCGGCCTGGAACCGGGACGGCATGGTATTGAACAGATCGGCTACGCTCATCTTAGCTAGTCTCCTTAGTGCTTTTGGCTATCCCCGTCGGGCTGGAGCGACGGATAAGGTTAACGTCTCTCCCCCACAGTTCTCTCTTCCCGGCGCACCGGGTTCAGGCCAAAGTATAGCACGCATCCCGGTGCGCTGCACTTTCTGAAGTGCGACGCACCTCTTCTTCCCTGATCCCTAATCCCTAGCCCCTAACCCCTCTCTTGGTTAATGTTTCCTCAACGCCACCCCCACGATAAGCCGCTGCCACCGCCGGGGCGGTTGCGGATCAAGGCGCTTGTGCTAGAATGTTCGACAGTTTAAAACCGGAAGAGGGAAGAAGCGGCTGCCTATGCGCCGCTTTTGTCTGTTACCCCCTCAGTGAATCTCAAATTCAACATCATCCGGGAAGGGGCTTAACTTCATGGAGAACAACGAAACCAATCCGAGCAAGCGCCTGTCGTGGCCGATGATTATCGGCTTTCTGGTGGTCATTGCTCTGATTCTCGTCGGGCTATTCCTGCCGCCGATCTCGCTGGGCACGCGCCTGGGGTTGGGCGGCAGGGAGGCCACCACGGCCGACGCCACCGCGCCGGCGCAAGAAGCGGCCAGCGGGGCTTTGCCGGAGGGCGTGACCCTTAGTAGCGGCAATGTCGGCGTCAGTCGTGTCGCCGTGGCCGAATTGGCCGCCGGCGATGCGTCGCTGGCCGAGGCCGCCGCCGCGCTGCCCGCTCAGACCGTGGGCGAGGCCTACGTCCTCGACTACACCGGCGACACCCCTACGGGCCAGATCGCCCTGCCGCTGCCGGCCGAGGCCGACGCGAAGACCGTTGACGTCTTCGGCTGGGACAACGCGGCCTGGACGCACGTGGCCGGCCAGATTGACGCCGCCGGGGCGCAGGCCGTGACCGCCGACGCCCCCCTGCCGCGGGCCATCGTCTTCGTCCAGTCCACCCCGCCCGAACAGCCGGTCGTGGCCGTCGAAGTGGCCCCCGAGGGCCGGCTGCCGGCCGACGTGGCTCCGCTGCTGACCGAAGCCTCGGTCGGCGCGCTGATGCTGGGCGAGAATGGCGCGCTGGCCGGCGAAGTGGCCGCCCTGCCGGAGGGCGTTGACGCCAGTGGCCTCTTCCTGCGCCTGACCAATCACGGCGCGGTCGTTGACCAGGCGGCGCTGGCCGCGCTGCTCGACGACACGGCCATCCAGGACGCGCAGATCAGCAGCGTCGTCGGCCAGGCCAAGGCCGAGGGGTATGCCGGCGTCCACCTGGACTATCAGGGCGTGGCCGCGGCCCATTCGGCCCTCTTCACCACGCTGGCGACCAAACTGGCCGACGCCGCGCACGCCGAAGGGCTGCAACTGGCCATCACGTTGGGCACGCCCACCCCGGTCAACAACGGCTGGGATACCGGCGGCCAGAATTGGGCGGCGCTGGGCGAAGTGGCCGACGTGGTCTATCTGCGTATGCCGCTCGACCCGACGACCTATGGCGACGGCGGGGCGGCCGAGCAACTCGTCCATTGGGCCACCGGCCAGATTGACCGGCGCAAGCTCAACCTGCTGCTAACGGCCGGCGCGGTCAACAAAGTCGGCGACGCCTACACCGAACTGCCCGCGGCGCAAGCCCTGGCCAGCCTGGGCACGCTGGAGCTCACCGGCGACGCCACCACCATTGAGCCGGGCGCGGAAGTCGAAGTCGCCCTGAGCGGCTCGGCCACGCCGCTGGAGTGGGACGGCGAGGCGCTGGCCTACCGCTACACCTTTGAGCAGGCCGGGCAGCCCCAGACCGTCTGGCTCGTTACCGAGGCGGCGCTGCTCAACCGGCTGCAACTGGTCAATGAATATAACCTGCGCGGCGCGACCCTGCGCGGGCTGGAACTGGGCAGCGGCACGGCCTACGCCGCGGCGCTCAACAGCTTCCTGGGCGCGGGCGAAGCGCCACAACCGGGCGGCGCGGCCATTGCCTGGACGGTGCGCGACGCCGCCGACAGCATCGTCGCCAGCGGCACGGGCACGGAACTGACCTTCGCCTGGACGGCGGCCAACCCCGGCGACTACCGCGTGCAGGCCGGCCTGGTGCTGGGCGACACGACGGCCGAGCTGGGCGAGTTGCCCGTCACCGTAGCGGGCGCTGTAGCCGAAGCGCCCACGGCCACGCCCGAGGCGACGGCCGAGGCCCCTAGCGAAGCGACCACCGCCGCGCCCACCACCGGCGGCGCGGCCACCCCGGCGGCCACCGCCGCCAGCGCCAACCTGGGCGCGGCGGGCGAGGCGACGGCCCAGGTCAACCTGCCGTCCAATATCCGCACCGGCCCCGGCGTCATCTACGGCACCGTTGCCGGCGGCGCTCAGGGCGGCACGATCCTGAAGCTGCTGGGCCGCAACGCCGCCGGTGACTGGCTCAACGTCGCGCTGCCGAGCGGTGCGGAGGGCTGGATCGCCAAGGGGCTGGTGACGATCAACGCCGGCTTCGACCCGAATAGCCTGGCTGTCGTCGAGTCGGATGCTCCGTTGGCCGCCGCTCCGGGCGCAACCCCGGCCAGCGGCGCGGCGGCGGCGCCGGTCATCGCCCCGCCGTCGGTTGCGCCGGTGGGCAACGTCGGCAACTTCGAGTTGGGCGGCCAGGCCGCGGGTATGCCCGTTGGCAACATGCAGTACGCCGGCATGACCTGGGTCAAGAAGCAGCACAAGTGGAACCCCGGCGACTCGCCCGATGCCGTGGCCGGTCTCATCAACGAGGCCCACGCCTCCGGCATGAAGATCCTGCTCAGCATCCCCGGCCAGCTCTACCCCAGCAGCATTGACTTCGAGGCCTACACCACCTTCCTAGGCGGTGTGGCCGCGCTCGGCCCAGACGCCATCGAAGTCTGGAACGAGATGAACATCGAGCGCGAATGGCCGAACGGGCAGATTGACCCGGCGTCCTACGTCAACAACATGCTGCGCCCGGCTTACCAGAAGATCAAGGCCGCCAACCCCAACGTCATGGTCATCACCGGCGCGCCGGCCCCCACCGGCTACTTCGGCGGCTGTGGCGGCGGCGGTTGCGACGACGCGCCCTACGTGGCCGGCATGATGGCTGCGGGAGCGGGCAGTGTGTCCGACTGCGTGGGCGTCCACTACAACGAGGGCCTCATGCCGCCGTCGGCCACCAGTGGCGACCCGCGCGGCGCGGGCGGCCACTACACCCGCTACTTCCAGGGCATGATCAACGCCTATGCCGGCGCCGGCGCGGGAGCGTTGTGCTTCACCGAACTCGGCTACCTGAGCGGCGAAGAGTGGGGTAGCTTGCCGGCCGGCTTCCTGTGGAAAGCGCCCTATAACCTGACCGTGGCCGAGCACGCGCAGTACCTGGCTGAGGCGGTGCGCGTTGGCGTCCAGAGCGGCCGGGTGCGCATGATCATCGTCTTCAACGTCGACTTCAAGACGTTCGGCGACGACCCGCAGGCCGGCTACGCCATGATCCGNNCCCAACGGCAGTTGCCCGGCGTGCGAGACGCTGCGCTCCGTGATGGGCCGGTAATCCGCGGCCGGGGAGCGGGGGTGCGGGGGAGCAGGGTGACGCTCGTCACCCTGCTCCCCCGCACCCCTTTTTTGCCCGGCAACGAAAGTGACCTACACTTTCCGTTACGTTCAGACAGAAGGAAGGAGAGAAGAGTATGAAGCGCAATCTCAAGCTGACGTGGTTGCTGGCCACGGTTCTGCTGCTGGCCCTGGCCGCTTGCGGCGGGGGGCAGACGACCGCGCCAGAGCCGACGCTGGCCCCCGAGGGGCAGCCGGCGGCCACGCTGCCGGCCGAAGGTGTGGCCACCCTGCCGCCGCCCGTTGTCGAGGGCGAAGTGTTGCCCACGCCGACGCAGGCCGCGCCCACCGAGGGGGGCGAGGCCGTGCCCGCCGAGCAGCCGGCGGCCGAAGCAGAAGTCAGCGGCCCCTGGCCGGCCGACCAGTTCGGTTATGGTATTCAGATCCACGGCAACGCCACCGTCGGCGACCCGGCGGCGACGATGCAGGCCGTCCGCGACCAGTTGGGGCTTAGCTGGGTCAAGATGCAGGTGCAGTGGTGGCTCGTTGAACCCGACCCAACGGGCGACCAGTGGTTCTTCTACGACGCCGTCATCGAGCAGGCCCACCTCCACGGTGTGCGGCTGATGGTCAGCGTCGTCGGCGCGCCGGCCTGGACGCGCGCCGCCGGCGGCGAGGACGGCCCGCCCGACGACTACAACGAGTACGCCCGTTTCCTGGGCGAGCTGATTGACCGCCACCCCGGCCGCATTGACGCCATTGAGGTCTGGAACGAACAGAACCTCGACCGCGAGTGGAAGAGCAGCAACGGCATCAGCCCCGAAGACTACGTCCGCTTCCTGCAGGTGGCCCACGACGCCATCAAGGCCAAAGACCCCAACATCATCGTCATCAGCGGCGCGCTGTCGCCGACGGGCACGGGCGACTGGGTGACGCTGGGCCGACGACTTCGAGTACCTCGACCGCGCCCTGGCCGCCGGGATGCTCAACTACGCCGACTGCGTCGGCGCGCACCACAACGGCTACAACATCGCCCCCGACGTCACCTTCGACGCCGCCGGCAGCACGGCCGAGGCGGCCACGGCCGGCTTCCGCGGCCCGTTCGACAACCCCCACCACTCGTGGAGCCTGAAGACGACGCTCGACACCTACGCCCAAAAGGTGCAGGCTGTTGACCCCAACAAGAAGCTGTGCGTCACCGAGTTCGGCTGGGCCAGCAGCGAGGGGTACGCCGAAATCCCCACCGGCTTCGAGTTCGCCCGCGACAACACGCTGCAAGAGCAGGCCGACTACATCGTCCAGGCCTTCACGCAGATGCACGACTCCGGCAACATCTGGCTGGCCTTCCTGTTCAACTTCGACTTCGGCAACAAGGGCAGCGGCCCGACCGACGACCCTGTGCCCTACAGCATCGTTGACACCGCCGGCATTCCACGCCCGGCCTATGGGGCGCTGTCGGGGATGCCGAAGAATCCGTAGATCAGTATTCAGTAGGTCAGTAGGTCAGTGGGTCAGTAAATCAGACTGACCTACTGGCCCACTGGCCCACCGCCCCATGCCCCGCCTCCTCCCCCTCCTGCTTCTCGTCCTCCTGCTGGCCAGTTGCGCCACGGCCGCGCCAGAGGCGACGCCCACGCTGCCGCCGACGGCCACCGCCGTGCCCACCGACCTGCTGGGCGACGAGCCGGTGGTCATGTCCTTCCCCTCGCCCGACTATGGCATCCACGTCTTCATGTGGTGGAAGCCCGACACNNGAGGGCATTGAGAAGGGTCAGTACGACTGGTATCGCAGCGACTACATCGTTGATGAGACGGAGAAGGCGGGGCTGAAGCTGCTGGTGCGCCTCGACCGGCAGCCCTACTGGTCGGAGCCGGCCGACAACCAGTGGCAGGACAGCGGCCCGCCGGGCGACTACGCCGACTTCGCCGACTTCTGCGGCGCGGTGGCCGCGCGCTATCGCGGCCGCATCGGCGCCTACCAGGTGTGGAACGAGCCGAACCTGAGCCGCGAATGGGGCAACCGTCCGCCCGACCCGGCGGCCTACACCGAGCTACTGCGCGTCTGCTACACGGCCATCAAGGCCGCCGACCCCAAAGCCATTGTCGTCTCGGCCGGACTGGCCCCCACCGGCACCGACACGGCCGAGGCCATGCCCGACGTGGCCTTCCTACAAGGGATGTACGACGCCGGCGCGGCAGCCTACTTCGACGTGCTGGGGGCCAACGCCCCCGGCTATAAGGCTCCGCCGGAACTGGACCCGGCGGCGGCCGAAGCGGACGAATACGGCGGCGGGCGCTGGTTCGCCTTCCGCCACGTCGAAGACCTGCGCGCGCTGATGGTGGCCAACGGCGACGGCCGCAAGCAGGTGGCCGTGCTGGAGCTGGGCTGGACGACCGACAAGGTCAACCCCGACTACGCCTGGCACGCCGTGGACGAGGCGACGCAGGCCGAGTATCTGGTGCGGGCCTACCAGTACGCCGCCGAGCATTGGCGGCCGTGGGTCGGCCTGATGACGACGATCTACATCGCCGATTGGGAGTGGACGCCGGAGAATGAGCAGTGGTGGTGGGCCATCGTCCTGCCCGACGGCACGCCCCGCCCGGCCTACTTTGCTTTGAAAGAGATGGTCAAAGAGTCGTTATCCGCAGATTAGGCAGATTGGGCAGATTTAAGAACCTCACGCAAAGATCGCCAAGGGCGCAAAGACCGCCAAGAAGAATCTCCTCTTTGCGTTCTTAGCGTCCTTGGCGATCTTTGCGTGAGGTTCTACTTCTGAATCTGCTTAATCTGCCCAATCTGCGGATAATTCTTCTTCAAACCGACACAGGAGAGAAACGTGACATTTTGGGTTTTGGTAGCGTCCTACTGGGTTCATTTGCTGGCGACGGTCATCTGGCTGGGCGGCATCGCCCTGATGGCCTTCATCGCCTGGCCGGCGCTGCGACAGGGCACGCTGTCGTCCAACCAGTGGTTCGCCCTGCAAAAGCGCTTCCTGCCCTGGGTCAACGCCGCGCTGGTGCTCCTGCTCATCACCGGCTTCATCCAGATGACCAACGACGAGAACTACAACGGCTTCCTGGCCATTGACAGCCTGTGGGCCTGGGCGATGCTGCTGAAGCACGTGGCCTACGTCGGCATGGTCGCCCTGACCGCCTACCTGCAATTTGGCCTCTACCCCGCCATGAGCCGCTTGGCCCTGCTGGGCGAAGCGCGGCCGGAGATGGCCGCCGCCGAGCGCGACCGGCTGGCCCAGCGGGAGATGCGCTTCCTGCGCCTCAACGTCGTCTGCGCTATGCTGGTGCTATTGTTTACGGCCATCGCTACAGCCGTCTAATGTGGCACAGGATTCTTATCCTGTATCTTCGGTCACACCTCATCGCGCCAGCGCACAGGATAAGAATCCTGTGCCACAGCCAAACCTGTCAGACCACCGTAAGTTTTTTCGTAAGCGAACCGCACTAGACTATCCCTAGGCAAATAGACGCTGCCCAGGAGCAGCGTGCCTAGGAAAAATAACATGATTCAGGCACCGGCGACCAACAAACTCGATACCTTCTCCGCCATCGCGACGCGACGGCTCAGTCGCTGGCTCAAGCTGGGCCTGGATTACACCCTGACCCTGCCGACGCTCATCCTCATCACCCCACTGCTGCTGGTGCTGGCCGTGCTCATCCGCCTCGACTCGCCCGGCCCGGTGCTCTATCGCCGGCGCGTCGTGGGGCGCAACGGCCGCGAGTTCGATGCCTACAAGTTCCGCACCATGTACGTGGACGGCAACGACCGGCTCATCGCCAACCGCGACCAGTGGATGGAAGTGCTCCAGGGCGACGTGAATAGTGACCCGCGTCTGACCCGCGTCGGCCGCTTCCTGCGCCGCTACGGCCTCGACGAACTGCCACGGCTGTTCAACGTGCTCAACCGCACCATGTCGCTGGTCGGCCCGCGCATGATGACCCGCGCCGAGTTGCTCAAGTTCGGCCACCGCGTTGACGGCTATTGCAGCGTTCTGCCCGGCCTGACCGGCCTGTGGCAGGTCAGCGGCCACAGCCGCCGCGTAGACGACCGCGTCGAACTGGAAGCGCGCTACATCCGCGACTGGTCGCTGGGAATGGACGTGCAGATTCTGATTCAGTCGGTGGTCGTGGCCTTCACCGTTCAGGCCTAAGCGCGACTCTTACACACTATCTCAAAGCCCCGCCTCTGTGCGGGGCTTTTTCGTTAAGAGAAGAGTCCACAGATTACACAGATTTCACAGATTCAATCAGAAAATCTGTGAAATCTGTGTAATC
>CXWK01008447.1_pt1 | contig 12191 bp, 14 predicted proteins | sample 590851 | NCBI WGS metagenome assembly CXWK01 (sample SAMEA3498364, study PRJEB10139) | wastewater metagenome | biome: wastewater treatment plant; material: activated sludge | place: Denmark | collected 2014-08-01
GATCGCCCGCGGTCATCACGTGCAGGTTTTCCCACTGTCCCTCGGGGCCCGGGCGCGACACGGCGAGCGCGCCGTTCACGATCACGTGCATGTGGCTGTCGGGCTCGCCCTCGGGCGTGATCACCTGCCCGTCCTCCAGGCGGTGCAGGCGCACGAGCCCCGCGACGACATCGATGTCGCCCGCCGAGAGTTCCTTGGCGAGAACGGACTTGCCGACCAGTTCCTTCAGGCGCGGATCCATGGCTCCCCTCTCCTCGTTTTCATATCCGGTCCATCCTACGGCCGCGGGCGCGTGCGCGTTTGCGTCGCGTCAAGGGGCGAAACGGCTAGGGGTCGGGTGCAAAGCGCACCACGATCTTGCCCTGGTTGTGGCCCGCGGCCATCTCGCGCTCGAGATCCGGCACCTCGTCAAAACGCCCGGTGCGGGTGACCGCGGATTGCAGGCGCCCGCTTGTCGCGAGGCGCACGAGCGTCTCGAGATCGGCGCGGTTCGGCCGCTCCATGACGGGCACGCAGCGCTGCCGCGAGGCGAGGCGAAGCCACCAGGACCAGAGGTAGAGCGCGGCGCCGGGCAGGGTGTTGACGTAGGCGCCCGCCGGGGCGAGAAGCGCGCGGCATTCCCCGAAAGTGGAGGTGCCGGACGTGTCGAAGACCACGTCGAAGCGCTCGTCCAGCGCCTTCCAGTTCTCGCGGTCGCGGTCGATGCCGCGGTCGGGCGCGAGGGTGCTGAGGAATGCCTGACCTGCGGCGCTCGCCACCGCCGTCACGTGGGCGCCGGCGTCCTTCGCGAGCTGCACGGCCTAGGAGCCGACACCGCCCGCCGCGCCCACGACGAGCACGCGCTGGCCCGCGGCGAGGCCCGCGTCCCGCAGGCCCTGCACGGCCGTGATGCCGGCGCCGGGAAGCGCGGCCGCGTCGGCGAAGGAAAGCGACGCCGGCTTCGCGGTTGCGAGCGCCTCGGTCGCGCACACGCGTTCGGCCATCGTGCCGTTTCGCGCGGCCATGGGATTGACGATGCCGACGACCGCGTCGCCGGGCTTGAGCCGCGTCACGCCCTCGCCCGCGGCCTCGACGACTCCCGCGTAGTCGTAGCCCACGCCGCGCGGCAGGCGGCCCGTGGTCATCCACCGGAAATGGCCTTCGCGCAGCTTCCAGTCGAGGGGATTCAACGCTGCGGCCACGACGCGCACGACCATCTCGCCCTTGCCCGGCACGGGGTCGGGGAGTTCCGCCCATTCGAGCACTTCGGGGCCGCCATAGCGGCGGAAGATCCACGCTTTCATGGCGTGGCGCGATGGGCGCGGACGACCGCGGAAATCCCGGCTCTCATGGTGGCAGTATACTTTTCGGTGATCGACGCCGCTTCCGTCGAAGCCGATCCGGGCGGCGGTTCGTGCATGCAGCATGTCCTGCCCCTGGGAGGAGTGATGGCGAAGATGCGCGTTTTCCTGCCGGCCCTCGCGATGGCGCTGAACGCGTTCGCGCAGGCAGCCGATCCGTACCCCGTGGTGAGTTACGCGAAAAAAGCGAAGTTCGAGGACGTGCGCGACGACCTCCGGACCGCGATCGAGGCGCGCGGGCTGGTGATCGATTACCACTCCCACGTGAACCGCATGCTCGAGCGCACCGGCAAGGATGTCGACTCCTCGAAGAAGCTCTATGCCGATGCGCAGGCGTTCGTCTTCTGCAGCGCGAGCCTGTCGAGGAAGATGATGGAAGCCGATCCGGCGAACGTCTCCCAGTGCCCGTACGCGATGGTCGTCCACGCCACCGCCCGGGAACCGGAAAAGATCCACGTGTCCTTCCGGCGCCCCTGGCGCCCGGACGGCACGCCGGCTTCGAAGGCGGCGTTGAAGGAGGTCGAGGCGCTCCTCGACGGGATCGCCCGCGAGGCGCTCGGGATCCGATAGGGCGCCGCGCCCGCCCCGCAACCTGTTGTTCGTGAATGACATTTCGGGCCGCCAGCCGGCAGGAGCGCGCGCGCCCTCAAGCTTCGCCGGAATCTGCCGTTAAGGCCCCTATTGCCAAGTCCTTTCGGATGGCGGGATATGCAGCACGTCAATATCGGCGCGGTGCTCGACGCCCTCGTGACGCTCACCGGCGAGCGCGAGCCGCGGGCGCTCGACCTGCACTACTGCCAGGCGGTGGCCGCCCTGCTCAGCCCGCGCGGCATTTGCGTGGCGCAGGCGCGCAAGTCCCGCGGCGCGTGGACCTGGAAGGGCGAGGCGAGGCGCAGCAACGACGTCGCCTCGAAGGCGGGCCTTCCGGTCCCGGAGATCACCGCGGACTTCGTCGCGAGCTTCCAGTCCCGGGCGCCGTTCCAGGCGCCTTCGGATTGCTCCGCCGGCAAGCTCCTCGTCGTGCCGCTGGATGCCTCCGACAAGCGCCTGCTCGGGCTCCTGGTCGAGCATGAGGACCTCGGTCCGCACCAGGCGCAGGTCGTCGCGCAGACGCTTTCGGTCTACCGCAACCACCATCGCCTGCTGACCGACAGCCAGACCGACACCCTCACGGGGCTCCTCAACCGCAAGACCTTCGACGAGAAGATCGGCGGGCTGCTGCAGGCCAGCCGGGGCGAGGGACCGCAAGGCGGGCGGAGGGCGTGCCTCGCGGTGCTCGACATCGACCATTTCAAGCGCATCAACGACCGGCTGGGACACCTGTACGGGGACGAGGTGCTGCTGCTCTTCTCGCGGCTGATGCGCGAATGCTTCCGCGACAACGACCTGCTCTTCCGCTTCGGCGGCGAGGAGTTCGTGGTCGTGCTGCACGACATCGACCTTTCCCAGGCCGCGTCGGTCTTCGAGCGCTTCCGCCGCAAGCTCGAGGGGAGGGCCTTTCCCCAGGTGGGTACCGTCACCGTGAGCACGGGCTTCGTCGCCATCGGCGCGCAGGATCTCCCGTCCACCATCATCCAGCAGGCCGACGCGGCGCTCTACCACGCGAAGCACACGGGCCGGAACCGCGTGTGCTGTCACGAGGAGCTGATCGCGGCGGGCGATCTCAGCACCGTGCAGTTCGAAAGCGAGCTGACCCTCTTTTGATCCGGTGCCGGGGCGTGGCGGGCGCCTAGAACGGCAGCTTCGCCTTCGGCAGGGCTTCGGCGAGGACACGGCGGAAGTCCGCCTGGATGCGGGCGAGGGCGCTTTCCGTGTCGGCCTCGAAGCGCAGCACGAGGACGGGCGTGGTGTTGGAAGCGCGCATGAGGCCGAAGCCGTCGGCGTATTCGACGCGCAGCCCGTCGATGGTGATCACCTCGGCCGCCCCGTCGAACGTCGCGGTCTTCTGCAGCCGCGCGATGAGGGCGTGGTTCTCGCCTTCCTTCTCCAGCGCGAGGTTCAGCTCCGGTGTGGCGATGGAATCGGGCAATCCCTCGAGGGCCTGGGTGAGGTTCGGCGCGCGCGAGAGGATCTCCAGCAGGCGCGCGCCCGCGTAGAGGCCGTCGTCGAAGCCGTACCAGCGTTCCTTGAAGAAGATGTGCCCGCTCATCTCGCCGGCGAGCGGCGCGCCGGTTTCCTTCAGCTTCGCCTTGATGAGCGAGTGCCCGGTCTTCCACAGCACCGGCTCGCCGCCGTGGTCGCGGATCCAGCCGAAGAGGTTGCGGGTGCACTTCACGTCGAAGATCACCTTCGCGCCGGGATTGCGCTGCAGCACGTCGGCGGCGAAGAGCATCAGCTGGCGGTCCGCGTAGATGATCCGCCCGCTCTTGGTCACCACGCCGAGGCGGTCGCCGTCGCCGTCGAAGGCGAGACCCAGCTCCGCGTGGCCTTCCTTCACCGCCCGGATGAGGTCCTGGAGGTTCTCCGGCTTCGAGGGATCGGGATGGTGGTTGGGGAAGGTGCCGTCGACCTCGCAGAAGAGCTCCTGCACCTCGCAGCCGAGCTTGCGGTAGAGCGCGGGTGCGATCGCGCCGGGCGAGCCGTTTCCGCAGTCGATCGCCACGCGCACGAGGCGGCCGAGCTTCACGTCGCCCACGATGCGCGCGAGGTACGCCGCGGTCATGTCCTTCGCTTCGCTCGCGCCCTTGCCGGCGGCGAACTTGCCCGCCTCGACGAGTTTGCGCAGGTCCTGGATCGCCTCCGCCGCGAGCGTGTCGCCGGCCACCATCATCTTCAGGCCGTTGTACTCGGGCGGGTTGTGGCTGCCGGTCACCATGACGCCGCTGCCCGTGGCGAGCTCGTGGGTCGCGAAGTAGACCATGGGTGTGGCCACGACGCCGATGTCGGTCACGTCCATGCCGGCGGCGTTCAACCCGCGGGTGAGAGCGGCCACGAGGCGCGGGCCCGAGAGGCGCCCGTCGCGGCCGACCACGAAGCGCTTCACGCCCTGCTTCGCGCCCAGGGTGCCGAGGCCGCGGCCGATCGCCTCGACCGCTTCCTCCGTGAGGGTCCTGTCGACGATGCCGCGGATGTCGTAGGCCTTGAAGATCTCGGGAGCGATGGGGGTTGCCATGGGCGTGTCATTCCTGGTGATCGAAGAAGTGCAGCAGGCGCTGCGCGAGCCAGCCGATGTGGCCCGGGAACGGGCCGGAGACGAATCCCACATGCCCGCCCCGAGAAGGGAATTCTATCGTGACGGCGGCCGAGACCTCGCCGGAGGCGGGAAGGGCGGCCTCGGGCAGGAACGGGTCGTCACGGGCGTTCACCACGAGGGTGGGCACGCGGATCCGGGCAAGCAGCGGCTTCGAGCTCGCGCGCGTCCAGTAGTCGTCGGTATCCCGGTAGCCGTGCAGCGGCGCGGTCACCACGTCGTCGAATTCGCGCAGCGTGCGCGAGCGGCGCATGCGCTCGAGGTCGAAGGCCCCGGGGAATCGCGCGTGCTTGGCGGCCGCGCGCGCCTTCAGGGTGGCGAGGAAGTGCTTCGCGTACAGGATCGGGAAGCCGCGCCCGAGCGCCTCGCCGGCGGCCATGAGGTCCAGGGGGGCCGAGACCGCGGCCGCGCTCGCCACGAGACCCGCGGCTTCGTCGCCGCGTTCGCCCAGCCACTTGAGGAGGGCATTGCCGCCGAGGGAGACGCCTGCGACGTGCAGCGGCGCGCCGTTCGCGAGCGGTCGCAGGCGGCGCAGTATCCAGTCGACCTCCGCGGAATCTCCGGAGTGGTAGGCGCGCAGGAGGCGGTTGGGCTCGCCGCTGCAGCCCCGGAAGTTCACCACCGTCCCGCGCCAGCCGCGCTCGGCCACGCGCTGCATGAGCGTGCGCGCGTAGGGCGAGGCGGAGGAACCCTCGAGGCCGTGGAAGAGCACGACCCACGGGCGGTCCGGCGCGCCGTCGACCTGGTCGGCATCCACGAAGTCGCCGTCGGGCGTCTCCCAGCGCTCGCGGCGGTAGTGGATCGCGGGGCGCGCGGCGACGAGGGAGCCGTAGATCGTCTGCAGGTGCGGGTTCGCGAGCCACCAGGGCGCCCGGAAGGGCGGCGCCGCCATCAGCGCAGCTCGAGGGCGCGCGCGCCGTCGGCCCGGCGGGGGCCGAGGAGGTCCAGCAGCGGCTCGAGTTCGCGCTCACGCCCCGGCTCGGCGCGGGCTTCCCCGCTGAAGGCGAGGCGGCCGGGGATCGGGAGCGTTCCCGTCCCCGACAGGCGCAGCGGCCCCTTCGTCGTCGCGACCGCGATTTCAAGCGCCGCGGCCTCGGCCGTGGCCTGCGCGCGCCAGCTTCCCAGCGGGCGGGCCTGCGAGAGGGCGAGCATCGCGTCGTTCCACGCGATCGTCGCGCTGCCGGTCGCGCGCGTGCCGTCCCACGAGAGTGCCTGCGCATCGATGGCGACCGCCCCGGCGGGCTGCCACGCGGACGCGAGAGGCAGGATCGCGGTGATCGCGGATGCGTCGCCGCGCACGTCCAGGTCGCGCAGGTGCCAGGCCAGGGGGCTGCGGGCGGCCTCCGCCCGGCCGCGCAAGGACGCGAGGCGGGCCTCGACGGCGAAGGCGAGGCGGCCGGTGAAGAGGCGGGAGGGGAGGAAGCGCCAGCGCACTTCGTCCACGGTGAACACGAGCCCGGGTGAAACGACATCGACGCGCGTCACTCCCCGCCACACCGTGCCGGTGACCTCCGAGAGCCTCACCTGGCCCTGCGTGGCTGCCGCCACGCGCGAGGCCGCCACACTCGCCGGAGCCGTGGCGACGAGGAAGACGCCGTAGGCGAGAACGCCGAGCAGGAGTGCGCGGAAGGCATTCATGCCGGTCGCCCGCCGGTCGCCGGGAGGGCCGCGGTTGCCGCCGCGGCGGAATATCGGGCGATGCTCATGACGCGGCGAGCACGATTTCGGCGCGCACGCGGCCGGCCGCGGGCAGTGCCTCTATCGTCGCTTCCTCCACGTCGAGCCCGTGCGCCGCGCCCGCGGCGGCGATCCACTCCACGAGGCGCGTCCAGGACGCGTCCTGGGCCGTGAGCCGAAGGCGCCTCGCGTCGAGCGCGGTGAGGCGGGCGCCCGGAAGCCCCTGCGCGAGCGCGCCGGAGGCCACGAGGCCGGCGAGGGAGCCGGCGGGCCCGGCTTCGCGCGCGGGCAGGGCGCGAAGCGCATCGGCCTGCGCGGCCTGGAAGCGCATCTCGGCCACCGATGCGCGCAACTGCGGCAATTGCGCGGAGACGCGCGCGCGGGCGCGCTCCACCGGAAGCCACACCAGGACGATCACGAGAACCGCGGCGACGGCCGCGGCCGCCCAGCCGAGCATGCCGCGCTCGCGCGCGCTCCTCGCCGTCCAGAAGGCGGGCGCGTTCATTTCGGCGCCTCCGCGCGGTCGATCTCGAGCCGCCCGGCGGCGAAGCGCATGCGCCGCGCGGGTGCCGCGTCGTGCTGCGCCGCGGCGGTGGCGAGCGCGAGGAAACCGCTTGCCGTGGCGCGCCCGCGCGAGCGCTCCAGGTCGGCCACGTTGCGGCGCATCTGCAGCGCCGGGTCGACGACCGTCTTCGCCGCCGGGAACGCAGCGCGGAAAATGGCCTCGCGCTCGGCCTCGAGCGCGCGGCGCTCGCGCTCGAGCCGCCACCAGTCGGCGGTGGTGAACCCGAACTGCAGCGCGACGATCGCCGCCGCGAGCCCCCAGGCGAGCTTCGGCAGGCGAAGCGTTCCCAGCGCCGCCGCCGGCCGCGCGAAGTCGCCGGCGAGCAGGTCGATGGCATGGGGAGGCAGCGATGCGGCAAGCGAGGGCCGCGCCTGCGAGACCGTCACCGTCACGCCGGCGCGTTCGCTCCACAGCGCCGCATCGGGCGCCTCGAGCGCGGGATCCACGAACACCTCGATCCGTTGCGGCCGGGCTTCGCGCTGCGCGGCCTCATCGGCGGCGATGCGCACGGCGAGCGGCGGTTCCGCCCCGGCAGGCCGGTCGAAAGCCACGGCGTGGCCATCGTCCTCCACGAGGAAGCAGCGCTCCGTGCCGAGCACGGCATGCCAGGCGCCGGCGCGCGCCGGCAGGAGCGCGCTTTCGCACACCGCGCGCGAGGGTCGGAGCCCCGCGCCCGCGAGGACTTCGAGGGCGCGGGCGAGCCATGCGCGGTCCACCACCGCCACCAGCGTCTCGCCGCGGGCGTTGGTGGCGCCGGGCACGGCGTGGATCTGGGCGGGATCGGCGAGGAGGCGGTCTTCCACCGCGAAGGGCAGCAGCTCGCGGATGGTCGCCGCGTTCACCTTCGGCAGCTTCAGGCGCGCGAACAGCACGCGCGAGGCCGGCAGCAGCGCCTCCACCGTGCCGGCGCGCGGCACGTCGGCGAGCGGCGTCGTGGCTTCGCGCAGCTTCTCGCCGCGCCCGTCGGCGAGCGACCACGCGAAGGAGGCATCGGCGTCGGGGCGGTCGACGGCGGGGAGGAGGATGCGCAGGATCATGGCGGGAGGCGCGACCGCATTCAGTACAGCGGTCGGCGCCAGATTATAGCCGTCGCGGGAGTCGCGCCCGGGGCGGCGCGCGCGACGAGCGCCTCGGCCGCGACCTGCACGTCGTCCTGGGAGACGCCCACCTGCACCAGGAAGTGGTCGCTCTTCACGTCGAGGCTCGCGTCGATGGCTGCCGCGGCCGCCGCCGGCGTCTTCGTCTTCAGGTCGGCGCGGTCCTTGAACGCGATCTTGCGCCGGGCGCTGACCAGTGCACGGATCTCCTCCCGGGAAAGCGAAGGCAGGATCGCGGCGAGCACCTCGGGTGCCGCGGTGTTGGCGTTGACCGCGGTGCGCGCGGGCAGTGCGGTGACGAACGGGCGGAGAGCGGCGACCGCGCGGGCGTCGAAGCCGCGCACCGCGTAGAGCTCCTCGACCTGCGCCAGGGGCCGGTTGGCCGCCCGGTGGGGGCGCGCGAGCCCGAGGTAGTACGCATCCTCGGCGCCGCCGTTGCCGGCGAGGTCGGAGTCGGCGTCCACCCAGTCCAGCACGGCGAGCGCAAGCCCCGCGTCGAGGCCCAGGGACTCGAGCAGGCGCGTGAGGATCTGCACGTCGGCGTCGCTGCGGCGCCCGCCGTTCACGACGTTGTTCAGGTTGAAGCGCGATTGCAGGTCGACGATGGCGCCGCTCACCAGCGCGCGTTCGACGGGCAGGCCCGCGAGGGGACGCGCCCAGTCCTCGTCGAGCGTATCGATCGCGCCGGCGCGCGCGTCCTCGGCCAGTATTCCGCGCGCCCAGTCGAGGCCTGCCTGTGCCCAGGAATCGGCCTGGGCGCGGGAGGAGACGAGCGCGGTCTGGTTGAGCGTGGCCGATTGCTGGGCGAGCATGTAGGTCGCCGCGGAGGCGGCCACGGCGACCACGAGGATCGCGGTCACCACGGCCACGCCACGCTGCGCGGCGCGCCTCATCGCGGGATGTCCACCACGCGGACGATCTTCTCGCCGCCGGAGAGCTCGAGCGTCATTTCCACCGCGAGCGGGCGGCCCTGCGCGGCCGGCAGGGCCCAGTCGCGCCGCCATTCGAAGCCGCGGTCGAGGAAGCGAAAGCCGAGCGCGCGCACGTCCTCGAGCACCGGTGTCGCCTGGACCTCGGCGCGCGGTCCCGCGTCCACGGCCGGCCAGGCCAGGCGGTCGACGCGCCCTTCGCGGAAGCGGTAGCCGACGCGCTGCGGGGCCGCGAGGTCGTTGGCGTAGAGCGTTGCGCCGGCGCGCGTGAGTGCGAGCCCGTCGGCTCCGGGCAGGTCGAGGCGGGAGGACAGGGCGCCGAGCGTGGTGCCGGAGGCGCCGATGGCCGGGCGGTCGAGTGCGGCCTGCACGTCGCGCTCGAAGCGGGCCACGAAGAGCGCGAGGTCGCGCCACCGGCGCGAATCGCGCTCCAGCGCCTCGCGGCTCTCCAGCATCACCGCGAGGCCGCGGTAGGCGAAGGCCGAGAGCAGCGCGAAGATCGCGAGCGCGATGAGGAGCTCCACCAGGGTGAAGGCGCGGCTCGCCCTCACGGCTTCACCAGGAAGGCGGTGTGCGTGGAGAGCACGCGGCCCGGCACCCGCGCGTCGGAGACGGCGAAATCGACGCGCAGGATCGTGGGATTGGGCGTGGTGGCCACGGTCTCCTGCACCACGAGGCTGAGCCCGCCCTGCTCGACGGTGGCGGTGGTGACCGCGGGCGCCGGGAAGAGCCCGCGGGCGCGCATCTCCGCCAGGCGGTTGCCCGCGGCCCAGGTGGCGAGAAGGCGGCCGCGCGTCTCCCGGGCGCCGTCGGTGGCGAGGCTCGCGGCACGCGTGGTCGCGGCGAGCGCGATCGCGAGGATCGCCATGGCGACGAGGATCTCGACCAGCGTGAATCCCAGGCGGCGCTTCATCGCACGATCGCGCGCACCGCGCCGGCGGCGTCGCCCTCGATGGCCTTGGGGAGCCCGCGCACCGTGAGCGCCACGCGGAAGGGAACGCCCAGGCCGTCGGGCAGGAAGACGAGGACTTCGCGCGCGTCGACCGGCCGGCCGTCGATGGCGAGCGCCTCGATGCGCATCGCATCCGGCAGGCGGCGACCCCGCCCGGACACCGGAGACCAGCTCCGGTCGGCGGCGAGTCGGAGCACCTGCAGCCGGCCTTCCGCGAGAGAGATCGCGGTGGGCCGGCCGCCGAACCAGGCGTCGTCGCGCGCCGCCTCGATGTCGAGGGCGAGGAGGGCGGTTTCGCGGCGCGCCACTTCCTCGTCGCCGGGAAAGAGGTTCACGGCGGCCACCGCGAGCACGATGCCCGCGATCGCGACCACCACGAGGATCTCGATGAGCGTGAAGCCGGCACCCGCACGCGGCCGCGGCGTCACCGCCCGCGCGCCCGCGATGGCGCGCCTATTCCCAGTTGCCGATGTCCGCGCCACTGCCTTCGCCCCCGCGCGCCCGGTCGGCCCCGAGGCTGAAGACGTCGATCTCGCCCTTCACGCCGGGGTTCAGGAACTGGTAGTCGCCGCCCCACGGGTCCCGCGGCAGGCGCTCGAGATAGCCGCCCTGCTTCCAGTTGCCGGGGAGGGGCTGCGAGGCGGGCTTCTGCACGAGGGCCGCGAGGCCCTGGTCGGTGGCCGGGTAGAAGCCGTTGTCCAGCCGGTAGAGCTTGAGCGACTGCACGATGGCCGCGATGTCGGCCTTCGCGGCCACGCGCTTGGCCTCGTCCGGGCGGTCCATGATGCGCGGCACGACGATGGCGGCGAGGATGCCGAGGATCGCCACGACGACGAGGATCTCGATGAGCGTGAAGGCGGATTGTCGTTTCATGGTTCCTAGCGGCCTACGAGCTGGTTCAGGTTGAAGATGGGCAGGAGGATCGCGAGGACGATGGCGAGCACGAGCACGCCCATCACCACGATGATCGCGGGCTCGAACACCGCCACCGCCGTGGCGAGGCGCGTCGAGAGGTTCGCCTGCTGCTGGCGCGCCGCGCGCTCGAGCGCTTCGTCGAGCCTTCCCGTGGCCTCGCCGCCGGCGATGAGGTGGACCATCACCGGCGGAAAGGCGCCGGTGGCGCCGAGGGCGCGGGCAAGCGGCATGCCCTCGCGCACGCCGCGCGCGGCCGCATCCAGCGCTTCGCGCATCGGCAGGAGCGTCATCACGCCGCCGCCGGCCTCGAGTGCCGTGAGGATGGGCACGCGGCTGCCGACCAGGATCGCGAGGGTGGCCGCGAGGCGCGCGCTGTCCAGGTGGCGCAGCACCTTGCCGGCGAGCGGGGCGCGGAAGGCGAGGCCGTGCAGGCGCCGGCGCGGGCCGGGGCGGGCGAGCGCGGCCTTCAGGCCCACGGCGGCTGCCACCGCAAGCACGATCCACGCGGGCCAGGTGAGGGCGAGGAAGCCCGAGACACCGATGAGCGCGCGCGTGAGGAAGGGCAGCGCCTCCTTCGCGTGGCTGTAGACCTGCACCACCTGCGGCACGACGTAGATGAGGAGCGCGCCCATCACGAGCAGGGACACCCCGGTGACGATGGCGGGATAGACGAGGGCGAGCGTGAGGCGGCCGCGCAGCGCGTGGCGTTCCTCGAGGTAGTCGGCGAGCTTCGAAAGCACGCGCGGCAACTGCCCCGAGGCCTCTCCCGCGGCGACGAGCGTGCGGTAGAGCTCCGGGAACACGCCGGGGAAGGCGGCGAGCGCGCGCGCGATCGTCGAGCCCGCCATCACCTCGCCGCGCAATGCCGCGAGCACCTGCCGCTCGCGCTCGTTGTCGGCCTGCTCGATCAGCGCGTTGAAGGACTGCTCGACGGTGAGGCCGGCCTCGATGAGCGAGGCGAGGCTGCGCGTGAGGCGCGTGAGCTCGGAGGCGGAAAGCGAGAGGCGCCGGAAGCGCGAGCCCCCCGCGGGATCGTTGGCGGCGATGACCTCGACGCGATACGGCGTGAGGCCGCGGTCGCGCAGCACCGAGCGCGCCTGGCGCGCGCTGTCGGCTTCCAGCACGCCCTTGTGGAGGCGGCCCTCGATCGTGTACGCCTGGTAGCGAAAGCCTGGCATGTCGTTCCTGGTCCCTCACCTCCCGGCCCCCTCCCGAAGGAGTGGGGCCCCGGGGCGAGGCCCCCTAGGTCCTCGTCACCCGCAGCACTTCGTCGAGCGAGGTCGTCCCGTCGCGCACCCAGCGCAGCCCGTCCTCGCGAAGCCGCGTCATGCCGCTCACCAGGGCTTTCTCGCGGATCGCGCGCTCGGCGGCGGTGTCGTGCACGAGGTGGCGCAGCTCGTCGTCCACGACGAGCAGCTCGTAGATGCCGGTGCGCCCCTTGTAGCCGGTGAAGTTGCACGCCGCGCAACCCACGGCCCGGTAGAGCCGCTCCGGCGCGTCTTCGCGAAACACCGCGCGCTCGGCCG
>CXWK01041672.1_pt1 | contig 12183 bp, 10 predicted proteins | sample 590851 | NCBI WGS metagenome assembly CXWK01 (sample SAMEA3498364, study PRJEB10139) | wastewater metagenome | biome: wastewater treatment plant; material: activated sludge | place: Denmark | collected 2014-08-01
GGCAGGCGATTGGGGAGTAGCCCCCAATCCCTAATCTCCAATCCCCAACTCCTCCGCCAGCGCAAAGTAGGCGCGGGCGGCGGCTTCATCGCCGAGCAGGCGCAGGCACTCGGCGATCTCCCGGTAGACGTAGCCGCTTGGCTCGGCCAGGGTGTCGTATTCGGCCAAGAGCGCCTGTTGCTCGGCCAGCGCCGCGGCCACCTGGCCCAGGTCGCGCCGGACGCGGGCCACACACCAGCGGGCAATACGTTCCGCCTCGGCCGACCCCTGGCCCTCTTGCAACTGGGCGCGGCGAAAGGCCAGGGCGCTCTCAAAGGCATCGAGCGCGGCGGGGAAGTCGCCGGCGGCGTGATACGTCCAGCCTAGATTGTTGAGCAACGAGCCGCGCCAGCCGCGGGCGCGCGCGTCTTCGGCGGCGTCGGCCATCGCCAGGGCGCGCCGGTTCCAGGCCAGTTGCTCGTCGGGCGGGGCGACGATGCCCAGCATGTGGGCGGCGTCGATGGCGTAGAACGCCAGGGTTGGGTCGGGCTGCGCCAGGTCGAGCGCCTGGGCGAAGAGGGGCCGCGCCCGGTCAGCATGGCCGGCCGAGTTGTGGACGCGGCCGCGCTCCAGCAGATAGCGAACCCGCAGCCACGTCCCTGCCGCGGCCAGCTTGGCTTCGACCTCGTCCAGTGTGGCGTGGGCCTCGTTAAAGCGGCTCTGCAAGCCCTGGGCGCGGGCGATCTGCGTCAGCAGTTCCAGGCGCACGTCGGGTTGGCCCGCAGCCTGGGCCAGCCACGCCCGAAAACGCGTCTCGCTGCCGGCCGGGTCGTCGTAGTCCCACAACTCGTTAATGTCGTTCATCGTTATCAGGCGAAGAATTTAACGCAAAGACGCGAAGGCGCAAGGACGCATAAGGAAAGAATTCCCCTCTTAAGCCAAAACGCCGCGCCCGGTTGGCCGGGCGCGGCGTTGGTTCAGGAGAAGAAAATGAGAAGCGTTGGCTGTCTGCTTTGCCGTTTAGACGGCGGGCAGTCTCATTTACTTACTTCATAGGGTTACGGTCAGTCCTGGAAGACCCAGGTGCGGGCCTCGTTGGGCGAGCCGGGGCCGTAGAGCCACAGCACACCCGTTTCGGTCTCGTTGAGCTGGTTGCCGAAGTCGATGATGGCAAAGCCCCGGCGCGGCGAGCGCGGTGGCAACTCGGTGTAGCCCGCGTCGCCGTTCTGGAAGACGGTGTAGTAGCGCTCGCCCAGCGGCATGATGTTCATGTCGCTGATGACATCGAACGCCCCACTGAAGTAATAGTCGAAGGCGACGGCCTCCACATTCATCGACGTTCTGAGCATGTCCTCGGCGGTCATGCCGATCTGCTCGGCGCACAGCCAGAGCACGAAGTTGCCACTATTGGTTTCGTGCTGCGTGTAGAAGTAGGCAACAGCGTCGCCAGTTTCCACATTGAACACCCAGGCCAGGCTGCGGCCGTCGCTCGGCGCGACGTTGAAGCCGCTGGGCTCGCCGGCGGCGTCGAAGTTGAAGACCGCGTAGTCGAACTCGCCGTCGCCATCGGTGTCGAGGTCGAACTCGATCCAGATGTTGCTGGCGTGCGAATAGCGGTCCCAGGTGTTGGCCGCCAGGAGGAGCAGGAACGACGGGTCGTCGCTGCAGTAGCCGGCCGGAACCGGGTAGGTCTGTACGCCGACCCAGCGCAGGTCGGCCGGGGCCTCGTTCGCGCCCAGGGCCGGGTCACCCGGAATTTGCGGGCTGCTGCCCAACAGCGAGTAGGTATCGATGTAGACCGACGACATGCCGGTGTTGCGCACCCAGCCGATCATCGATTGGGCGTTGAAGCCCGTCTCGACCCGGCCCGCGCCGCGCGGCAGGATGTGCCACGCCATGTGGATGTTCGCGTCCGCGTTGCTGCCCACGCCGGTGAAGTGGATGTAGCCATCGTACTCCACCAGGGTCAGCGCGTCCGCGTTGGCGCCCTGGCTGCCGCTGTTCAGCACCCATTCGTGGAGCGGCCGGGCCGTCCGCGGGCGGATGAACATGCGCACCGGCACGCTGGTCTGCCCGTTGGCCGGAACCGTGAACCACGACGGGGCCGTCACGCGCACTTCGCCGGCGGCGTCTTCGTCGTAGCGGTACTCGACCTCGGAGCGCAGGGTGATCGGCTGGTCGCTGTAGTTGCGAACCGTCACGCGCTTGATCATGTCCATCTGGCCGGTCACTTCGTGGAAGCCGAAGGACAGCGAGCCGGTCATGTCGGTGCGATCCCAGGCCGCCAGGGGCGAGGCCACGGCGCGGTCAACGCGCACTTCGCCGCCGCCGATGCGGCTGATGGCCGCCAGGTATCCACCGACGAACTCGTGCCGGTTCATGATGTTGGTCTCGGCCGTGTTCATGAGCACGGCCTTGACCTCGGCCCAGGAACGATCCGGGTAGGCGTCCATGACCAGAGCTGCCGCGCCGGCGACCATGGGGGCCGCGCCGGACGTGCCGCTGAAGGGTTCCATTTCCGTGCCCGTGCCGACGATGGCCGAGATGGACGCTCCGGGCGCGCCGATGTCGGGCTTGGCCATGTTCAGGCCAACGCTCGGGCCGCGGCTGGACGAGCCAACCATGTGACCCACCAGGGGGAGGCTATCGGCCGGATCGAAGGCCACGACGACTTCGCCACCGGCCAGGGCGCCCTTCAGCATGTTGGAAGTGGCCTGGCTGATGTTGAAGCCGGGCACCGACGGGTCGCCGCCGCCATAGCTGAAGACGGTCGGATCGCCGGGGGCAACGAGGCCGACGATGGCTGCCAGGCCGCCGCCCGCGGCGATGTTGCTGACCTTGATGCTGATGGCGCAGGTGCCACGGTCAACCAGCACGATATGGCCCGCCAGAGAGCCGGCGGGGAACGGATCGCAACCAAGCACGTTGCTGCCCAGGCCATACATCAGGGGCGCTTCGATGCGCTCCGTCAGCGGCGCCGACCAGGGCTGGTAGGCCGACGGGTACAGCCCGGCGATGCTCTCCGGCTCGACGACTTCCAGCAGCGGCATGGTGGACGACGGCACTTCGGTCTGGGCCACGGCCAGGGCCGACGGGGCGGCGCCCGGTGAGCCGTGGGCGTAGGGCTTGTCGGAGCTATTGCCGGCCGAAGCCACGGTCAGGACGCCGGCAGCGCTGGCGTTCTCCACGGCCTGGGACAGGTCATCCCAGCGCGGGTCGCCGTAGGGCGAACCGAGGGACATGTTGATGATGTCCACGTGGTCTTCCGTGTTGCCGTCACCGTTCGGATCGACGGCGAACTCCATGCCCTGGAGCAGGGCGACGCCGGAGCAGGCTGTGCTTTGGACGGAGCAGATTTTGACCGCGTAGAAATCGACACCGGGGGCCACACCGTTGACGCCGCCGATGATATGGGCCACGTGCGTGCCGTGGCCGCCCGCGGGCAGTTCGTCAACCGGGTCCTCATCGGGGGCCAGGGGGCCAAGCGGCCACTGGCTGCCGACGAAGTCATAACCGCCGACAACCCTATCGGTCGGGAAGCTGCCCGGCTCGATCACGTTCGGGTCATTGGCCTCGAACCCTTCGACCGTGCCCTCGCCGCCGAAGGCGGCGTGGGTGTAGTCGATGCCGCTGTCGAGCACGGCCACGGTAACGCCCGTGCCGTCATAGCCCATTTCCTGAACGGCCGTCGCGCCGATGTAGGGTACGGTCTCGGTCAGGTCCTTTTCGTAGTTGCGGACGGGGCTGATGGTCAGGACGTTGGGGTTACGCGCCAACTCGGCAAGGGCCGCGCTATCAGCCTCGAGGATGACGGCGTTGAGTGTCAGGCGCAGCGTGGCCAGGACGCGGACACTGCTGTCCAGCGAACGGGCGGCGGCGACGACTTCGGCCTGTTGCGAGCCGGCGGCGGCCAGAGCGCCTTCCGCGGCTACGGCGGCGGCCGGCTGGGTCAGACGGACGATGACCTGCTGCCGCCCGGTGGCGCTGCGCAGTTCCGGTGCCAGGCGGAAGGCCGCCTCCGCGCCGCTGAGTCGCACAGGCGTGTCCAGCTTCAGACCATCGATTTGAGGGGGTAGGGGACGGTTGAATTCGCTGCGCGAGGGTTGCGCACCGTCCTGGGCCAGAGCTACCGACGCGGTGAGGACCAGTAATCCCAGCACCACCAGTAGCTTCAGTGTACGCTTCAGAGTGTTCTTACTAAACAACGTGTGCCTCCTAAGAAGGGCATGAACGGAGCTTGATAGGGTTTAGTGAGGGTCGGAGGGCGGGCAGGCCGCGGGGTTCCGGCCGGATTAGGATGGGTAGGGAAGTCGCTATGAGTTACTTTGGGCGTGCTCACACCTCCTTGCCGGAAACCGGCGGAACGGACGGGAGTGTGGGATCAGAGTCCCCTTTGAGTAGATAACGAAAGACGACCGCCCCCATGATCAGGGTGAATACCGGCACATCATGGTATTCCCGGGGGTCGGTTGCGTATCAGATGGCAGACGTGAATAGTTTAGTCTGGCTCCCTTACGATCCCACTTACGATCTTTTCACGCTTTCTTCACCTTTAGCTTATCTTATCGTTCGCCGGATGCAACTCTATCTGGACATAAGGCGAAACTCACGTACAATGTCGGGCATACGAGGCTAATGCATCCTGCCTGCCAACCGCGAGATAGGGCGGCGGGCCGGGCGCGCAAGGAGGTTGGAGGAAATGGAACGTCTGCGACGCGATTTCAGCACGATCACGCTGGTGATGATCCCCGTGGCCATCGCCATCAACATCGCCATCGGCCAACTCGTCTACACCCTCAAAGTGCCGCTCTACCTTGACTCAATCGGCACGATCTTCGTCGGCGCGGTGGCCGGGCCAATCGCCGGCCTGGTTACCGGCGCGCTGACCAACCTGATCTGGGGCCTCAGCGGCATCAATTCCTTTTACACCGCTTTCTGGATCACCGGGGCGTTCATCGGCTTGCTGGCCGGTCTGTTCTCGCGCTTCGGCTGGTTCAAGGTCTGGTGGCGGGCCATCATCGCCGGCGTCATTACCGGCCTCATCGCCGCGGTCATCTCCGCGCCCATCCTGACCTACGTCAACGGCGGTGTTACCGGCTCCGGCACCGACGTGATCACCGCCGTCTTCCGCAACGCGGGCCTGGGCATCCTGCCGTCGGCCTTTGCCCAGGGTGTGTCGTCCGACCCACTGGACAAGGCCATCTCGTTCTTTATCGTCTGGGGTGTCCTTCGCGCCCTGCCGTTGCGCTTCCTGGATCGCTTCTCGCGCGCCGAAGACGTCCGCTAGGCCGGCCGCCGGGCGACCATGAGCAACACGCCCTTTAGCCTCTATATCGCGCGCGACAGCGCGATTCATCGTCTGCACCCGCTGACCAAGCTGGCGGTGGTCGCTTTCTGTCTGGTGCTGGGGTTGTTTCTGCCGGGGGTGTGGCTGACCTACCTTGTGTTAGCGCTTATTATCCTGCCTCTGGCCGCGGCGGCGGGCGTGTTGCCGCCGTTCTTGCGCGCTCTACTCAAGACGGCGCTGCCGGTCGTCATCTCCGTCTTCCTGGTGCAGGGTCTCTTCTGGCCGGGTGGGACGCCCATCCTCCGGCTAGGGCCGTTGTCGCTCAAGCAGGAAGGTCTCGAATTCGCCATCCGCAGCGCGGGTCGCTTTCTGACCGTCATCGGCAGCTTTCTGCTGCTGACGTTCACCACCCGGCCCGACGGCCTGATGCTGGCTCTCAGCCAGCGCGGCTTCCCCAACAGCATCGCCTACATCATGCTGGCCACGCTCCAGATCGTGCCCCGCTTCCAGGCCAAGGCCAACACCATCCTCGACGCCCAGCGCTCGCGCGGCCTGGAGACGGAGGGTAATCTGCTCGTGCGCGCCCGCGCCCTGTTGCCGCTGATTCAGCCGCTGCTGCTGGGCAGCATCGTCGACATCGAAGAGCGGGCCATCGCTCTGGAGGTGCGCGCCTTCGGCCGCCAGGGGCCGAAGACGAGCCTGCTGGTGCTGCAAGACACGACCCCCCAGCGCGTCTTCCGCTGGCTGCTGCTGCTGGCAGCGCTGGCCGTTATCGTCTGGCGGCTCTATCTGGCCCTCGCGCCGAGGTTGGCCGCGTGATCCGCCTCAGCGACGTTACCTATTACTATCCGCGGGCGGCCGTGCCCGCGCTGGGCGGCGTGTCGCTGGAGATTCCAGACGGCCAGTTCTGCGCCGTCATTGGGGCCAACGGCGCGGGCAAATCCACGCTGTGCTACACTCTGGCCGGTTTCGTGCCCCACTTCTACCGCGGCAAGCTGATCGGCAAGGTTGAGGTGGCCGGCATCGACGTGGCCGCCTCGTCGCTGGCCCACATCGCCGGCAACGTTGGCCTGGTCTTCGCCAATCCGTTCAACCAGATCACCGGCGCGCGCTTCACCGTGCGCGAGGAAATAGCTTTCGGGCTAGAGAATCTGGGCGTGCCCAGAGAGGAGATGGAGGCGCGCATCGACGACATCTTGCGCTTTGCCGGGCTGGCCGGGCTGGCCGAGCGGTCGCCCTTCGCCCTATCCGGAGGCCAGCAGCAGCGATTGGCCATCGCCTCGGTGCTGGTGATGCGGCCGCAGGTAATCGTCCTCGACGAGCCGACCTCGCAACTCGACCCTGTCGGGTCGAAGGAGGTCTTCGCCGTGCTGCGCGACCTGGCGGCCACCGACGAGGCTACGGTGGTGCTGGCCGAGCAGAAGCTGGAGTGGGTGGCCGTCTTCGCCGACCGCGTGATTGTGCTGCACGAAGGGCGCGTCGTGGCCGACGGCCCGCCGGGAGACGTGTTGGCCTCGGCCGACCTGACGCGCTATGGTCTGGAGCCGACGCGCTATACCCAGGCCGCCCGCGCCGCGCAAGCGGCTGGCCTACGGGCCGGGCGGACAGATCTGCCGGTGACGTTGGAAGAGGCGGTGGCGTTCTTCAAGTGACGAATGACGAGTGACGAGTGGGGCACGGACGACAGACCACAGACCACGGACGACGAACGACTAGCGACTAATGATGAGCGACGAGTGACGAGTGAAACGGGTATCAGCGTTGAGGGTGTGAGCTTCACCTATCCGGGTGGGGCGCAGGCGTTGCGCGGGGTGACGTTGCGCTTTGACCCCGGCCAGACGACGGCTATCGTCGGCGAAAATGGCGCGGGCAAGACGACGCTGGCCAAGCATCTGAACGGCCTGCTAAAGCCCGGCGACGGCCGCGTGCTCGTCGGCGGGCTGGACACGCGCGAACACACCGTCGCCAAGCTGGCCGTGCGTGTCGGCTATGTCTTCCAGAACCCCGACGACCAGATCGTCGAGCGCACGGTCGGCGATGAGGTAGCCTTCGGCCCGCGCCAGTTAGGCCGGCCGGAGGCGGAACGGGCGGCCGACGTGGCCGCGGCGCTGGACCAGGTCGAGTTGAGCGCCCACACCGCCACGCACCCTTATGACCTGACCACCGCGCAGCGCAAGCTGGTGACGCTGGCCTCGGTGCTGGCCATGCGCACGCCGGTGGTCATCTTCGACGAGCCGACGATGGGCCAGGACGCGCGCGGCGTGGCTCTCATCGGCCGCATCATCGAAGACCTGAAGGCCGAGGGCCGCACCGTGCTGACGATCACCCATGACATTGACTTCTGCGCGGCGCACTTCGGCCGCGTGGTGGTCATGGCCGACGGGCAGGTCCTGGCCGAGGGCGCGGCGGCCGACGTGCTGGCCCGCACTGAACTCCTGGCGACGACCAACGTCGAACCGCCGCAGCTCGTCCGCCTGGCCCAGGCGTTGCGCCTGCCGCGCTCGCCGCTGACGGTATCGGGCTTCGTCGAAATCTTGCAGGGGGGCGGGGGAGCAGGGGAGCAGGGGTGATGTTTTCCCCCCTTCTCCCCCGCCCCGGACTCCTGTCCGGCCCCTGCATCCCCTGGCCTTTTAACCTGTAACGAACTGATATGATCATCATTCTCGGCGACATTCTGGCGGACTACGCCCTGCGAATCGAAGAACTCACCATTGAGCCTAAGGACCTGCACCGCGTCTCCTATCTGGCGCTGGGGCCGGGCGGGGCGTGCAACGTGGCCATCATGGCCGCCCATCTGGGCCTGGCGGTCGGCGCGCTGGGCGAGGTGGGCAGCGACATGTTCGGCGAAGTCGTGCGGGAGGGCCTGGCGGCCGAGGGCGTTGACGTCTCCGGCGTCATCGTCACCCCGGGAGCGCAGACGCCGGTGGCCAACGTGCTGGTCGATGAGCGCGGTGAGCCGGCTTATCTGGGCTTCCCCGGCACGCTGCAACTGCGCGGCCTGCCGGAGGCGTGGCGGTCCATCATCGGCGCGGCCGAGGCGCTCTACGCCGACGGCTGGGCCGAGCACGAGGGCGTGCCGGCGATGGTGTTGGAGGCGCTGCGGCTGGCCCACGAGCGGGGCGTGCCGTCGTTTTTCGACCCCGGCCCCGGCAACCCACGGATCGACAACGCCTGGCACGGCGAAGCAGCGGCCCTGGCGACGGTGCTGTTGGCGACCGAGGACGAGGCGCGCCGCCTGTCCGGCGTGGCCGACCCGGTCAACTCGGCGCGGGCGCTGCTGGAACGCGGCAGCCGGCTGGTGATCATCAAGCGGGGTATGGCCGGCTGCTTTCTGCTGACGGCCGACGACCTCCACATCGCCCCTGGCCTGCCCGTCGTAGCCCGCGACGCCACCGGCGCGGGCGACAGTCTGGCCGCGGCCGTCATCTACGGCTACCTGCGTCGCTTCGATCTCCAGGCGCTGGGCGATCTGGGCAACGCCACGGGCGCGGCCAAGGTGCTGAAGCTGGGTACGGGCCACAACATGCCGACCGTGGCCGAGGTCAATGAGATGCTGCGGCGCTTCGGCTCCGAAGTCAGCCTTGATGTGCCGCAGAGTTGAGGAAAATCTCTCGCCCTTCTTAGAAGAACAGGAGTTGCCCGCCGAGGAGCAGGAGGAAGACCAGCACCAGCCGCCGGAACAGATCGGGGTTGATGTAGTGGCAGAGGCGCGCGCCGATGAACTGGCCCACCACCAGGGCCGGCACGCCCACCGCGGCTGTGCGCCAGACGTTGGCTGTCAGATGGCCGGTCACGCCGTGGGACACGATCAGAAAGAGACTGATGAACAGGAAATAGGTCTGCAAGTTGCCGCGAAAGCGATCGGCCGTCCAGCGCCGGGCATCGGCGAAGACGATGACCGGCGGCCCGCCGGTGTTGAACGCGCCGCTGAGGATGCCGGACGTGAACCCGGCGACGTAGGCCCAGAGCCGGTTGCGCAGCGGCGGCACGGCCCAGCCGATCAGGTTATAGGCCGCATAGCCGATCAGGATTACCCCCAGGGCGCGTGTCACCATCTCGGCGTCGAGGCGGGCCAGCAGCAGCACGCCGATGGGGATGCCCAGCGCCGCCGGAATCACCAGTTGCAGCAGGTCGCCTCGCGTCACGTGGGCGCGCCAGCGCACGGCGTTCATCAGGCTGGCCAACGCGCCGACCAGGGCAAAGGCCGGCGTGGCCGTCTGGATGCCGACCAGCGTCACCAGCAGGGGCATGGCGATCAGCGCCCCGCCGAAGCCCATCACGCCCTGGACCAGGGCGGCGACGAAGACGACCAGGGCCACGAGCATTAGCGCTCGTAGCAGACGAACTGCTGCCCCAGGCCGTCGAGCGCATGGGGATCGTAGTAGAGGGCATGGAGCCGCAGGCCGACGGCCGGCCGCAGCAACTCGCCATCCACGAGGCTGCTGAACGGCTGCCCGCCCAGCAGGCGGTGGGCGACGGTGGTGTAGAGCCGGTCGAGCGCGTTGCCGGCCAGCAGCAGATGGTGGACGCGTGGGCCGGTGGCCATGTAGATCGTGCGGTAGCCCTGCTCGCCCAGAGCGGCGATGGCCGCTCCGCCGCCCACGTCGTCATGGCCGGCGGTGATGATCTGGCCGCCCTGCGCTTCCAGTTGGCGGCGCCGCTGGGGGTCGGCCGCTCCCTGGGTGATAGCGATGACCCGCCGGCCGGCCTGCGTCAGAAAGGGCGGGATGGGGAAGTCCAGGCTGCCACTGACGACGGCCAGGTCGGGGTAGGCGCTCAGACCGCGCTCGGCCCGCCAGCGGCCCAGGTCTTCAAAGCGCGGGTCGTCGTAGACGCGCAGAATCTCTTGCGTGCGCCCTTCGGCGTAGTCGCGCAAGTACCGGCCGCTGCTGATGATCACGTCCGCCTGGACGGCCAACTCCTGGAACAGCCGCCAGTCGCGGTCGTTGGCCGTGTCCGCCGGCACGACCATGCCCCCGCCCGCGGCGCGCGGGATGGCGATGCGACCGTCGATGCTGGTGACGTAATTGGTGTAGACGAACGGCCGGCCCAGCGTCTCGTGCCGCCGGCGCAACTCATGGCGCAGGTAGAGGCCAACCAGCTCGGTCTCCCGGGCGGGGGTCGGATAGAGTTGCCAGATGGTGTCGGCGTTCATAAGGGCATTTTCCGTGAGCAGTATTCAGTAGGTCAGTGGTCAGTAGGTCAGTCAGGCCGTGGTCTGTGGTCTGTCTCCCCTCTAAATTCCTAATTGGCTGTTATCTGCACCAGAAACTCGGCCTGGCCCAGTTGCAGGCGGAAGCCGTCCTTGAGCATGTGGACGGCGGCTACCTGGGCGTCATTGACCCAGGTGCGGCGGCTGCCCAGGTCGTAGATCAGGTAGCGGCCGCCTTCGCGCCGGATTTCGGCGTGTTCCGGCGACAGGCCGGACAGGACGATGTCGTTATCGGGCGCGCTGCCGATGCGGGTCACGTCGTCGCGCAGCGGCAGGCGTTCGCCCGCGCCGCCAACCCCGGCCACGGGCACCAGCCAGGCCGGCGGCAGGGGCCGGTTGGCGTTGGCCGGGCGGGCCACGGGCGGTGCGACCGCCGGGTAGACCGTCGGCTGGTTGGCCACATTCGGCTGGGCCTGGGCCGGCGCGCTCCGGCGGCGCGGCGCAACCGGCGGCGCGGCGGGCGCGTCCAGCGCGTCGAGCCGCACTTCGACGCCGCCGAAGAGGCCGGCCAGCAGATTGTAGAGCAGCGCCCCCACCATGGCTGACAACCCGGTCAGCAGCATCCCGGCGGCCACGGTCGCCAGCATGACGGCCAGCACCAGCGCCCCGCCGCGCGCGGCCAACGAGGTTAATTGCGCCTGAGCGTCGCTCAGTTGAAGCAGGGCGGCCAGGTCGATGGGGATGCCCTCGGTCAGGGGGATGGGCAGGACGAAACGCAGCCCGGACAGCCAGCCCTGAAGCCGGACCACGGCTTCACGGGTCAGCCAGCCCAGCGCCAGACCGGGCAACAGCCAGGCGACCGCGCCGAGCAGCAAGCCATAGAGAAGAGCCGACAGGGGAGCGATATGACGGACCGAGTAGCGCATGGCCACTATCTTAGCCTATTCCGCGTCCGCGAGAAACAAGACATGGCTATTCAACGCGCCCGCCGGCACCACTCGATCACCCCGCGCGGGCCGACCTGTTCTTCGATGCCCAGCAGATGGCGTAGCCCCTGGCCATAGGCGTCCTGGCGCAACAGGGCGCGCTCGGCCGTGTCGCTCTCGCCCAGCGCGTGCAGCACGCGGTAAGCAACCCATTCCGCGAAGCCCTCGCGTAAGACCGGATCGCGCAGCAGGGGCGCGCTTTCCATCTGCCAGGCGTGGGCCCATTCGTGGGCCGCCACCTGGAGCAGCAACAGCCGCGGCAGCCCGGACAGGGCGTAGATGCCGCGCCGCCGGCCGCGCCGGGTGTAGATGCCCAGCGTGTTGCCGCCGCTGTGGGGGTCTTCGCCCATGTCGCTGAGGATGGCTTCCATCTCTTTCGGGGTGACAAGCGTCAGGCCCGTCGGCACGTTGAGGGCCAGGCCCAACTGGTCGCGTACGACGCCCTCGACGGCGCGGAAGATCGGCGCCGCTTCTTCGGCGCTGCTGACAGCCGTGGCGCGACAGGTGGCGCAGGTGACGCGGCCGTCGACGGCGGTGGTATTGCGCCCGGCCGGCAGGCCGCAACTTTCGCAGCGCGGTCCGGCCATGCAGTCGGCACAGTAGGGGCCGTGGTCGCCGATGTGGGCGGCGCGGCGATGGATGCGGCGACCGCAGGCGGCGCAGAGCGGCCCGACCTCACGGCAGGTGGGGCAAAGTCCGTCCGCCGCCGCCGGCTGCCGGCAGACGGGGCAGCGCGGCTTGGCGGCCAGACAGACCTCACAGACGTGGAGGTCGACTCC